>Ga0307479_10000699_pt1 | contig 30521 bp, 24 predicted proteins | sample atmos_gasesECM4C_FD_203743 | JGI IMG/M metagenome (GOLD analysis project Ga0307479, IMG submission 203743) | Hardwood forest soil microbial communities from Morgan-Monroe State Forest, Indiana, United States - atmos_gasesECM4C_515 | ecosystem: Environmental > Terrestrial > Soil > Temperate...
GAAACGGATGCGCTCCCGGACGACTCCTGCATCTTCGCCGCCGACGCACTGGAGATGGTCTTTGGCGGAGGGGCTGAGGAGGCGCTGGCCAATCGGAAGGCATCGCTCTGTATTTCCGGATTGAGATGAATGTCTGCCATCTCGTAACGTGAACCCAGCCGTGTAGGGCCCCGACTCATACTTAACCTCTGGGTTGCACGCGGAAATCCCGTCTTGGTCGAAATCCAAAAATAATCGGTCCAGTGGTCGCGTGCGTAGACAATTACGCTGCACGGTTCACCGTGAACTTCGTCGTCCCACAAGTAAAGAATCCGTCCACTCTCGATCGCCCGCTGGAAGTAGTCAGCATCAAGAAACAAATGCCAGGTTGTCGCAACATCGGAATCGGCATCGCCTCCGATATTCATCGACCAGTGTGGGCCTTCCGGACCAAACGTCGGATTTTGATCTGGCTTTCCGTCGCTAAGCGTTCTTGTTGTCTTTCCGTCGGAAACCGCAGTCTCCGAGTGCGAGCCGTCGTCGCGGCGATGCTCTGCACGAAATCCGAAGGGCGACTTAGCGATCAGAACGCGAGTGTGCCCCTTGACCTTGTTCCCGGCAGAATCAGTGTAGTCTCTGGCCACTACGTAGGTCACAGATTGTGCCCCAATGATGGCGTTCTTGGCGGCTCGCAAGACATCAGCGGCGGTCGGTTGCGGTGCCACTGTCGCGTGTGCCAGAAGGAGCAATTGCAATGCCAACTCGACCATCGAATTGCCACCTCGCTCAGAGGGTGATGCAGTTTACGAAATGCCGCCAAATATTTGCGAAAATTCGTGAATCTGCTCGGTAACGTGGCAAGGTCCCGATTAACGGTTATCGGAAATTTACCCACGACCCCTGAATGCGGAAAGGTTTTCGGGCGATGTGCTCGTTCCTCTGCGGGAAAAGCGTGGAAATCCCGAAGCGGTTAAATTTCGTCGTCGTCGTCGCCGGCACGTCGGACCACGGTGGTCTTGTGGGTGATCCTCACACTGTGTGCGCGAATTCCTGACACGATGGCCCTTCGCATCTCCACCGGGAGCATTTCCGGGGCAAAGACTCCGGCCAATTCACGCGGAAAATATTTGATAAATAAGGCGGCCACGTGCGCGGTCGCATAAGCAACTGGCGTTGTGTAGAGGCCTTGCTGCCTGATTTGATAGAGGGTCGGGAACAAGCAGTCAGTGCGAGTAAACAGATGCAGGTCTTCTTTTTTGCCGCGCTTGATGCCGCTGACCAGCACCGTCGCGGCGAAACGCGCATTCTGCAAAACGCCTTGCCGGATCAAGCTGGCGATCGTTCGCGGCGACGACGTCTGTGGGAAGTTTTTCTTCTGCAGCCCGCGCGATTTTGATAATTTGCCCTGTTTGTACCAACGGCGCAAGCGGTCAAATTCGTTGCCGCCAATTTTCACGTCCATATTTCGCATGGGAATGAAATAAGGCACCGTGGTGACCTCGTCCTGTGCCGCTAACACCACGATGGCGTTGCCGATGGGCTCGGGGAATCTGAATTTCTCCAGCTCCGCGAAACGCTTCTGCATCAGGAATTTTCCATTGCGGTAGACGCGCGGATTGGAAATGGCCTCGTCGAAGGATACTTCCGGCGACCATTGCGAAATAGGGTCACGGCTTTCGGTGCTCTCGTACAAGCGAATCTGAACCGACTCGACTTCGTAGACAGATTCCGCGGCGCGCTTAACCAGCAAATTTGTCAGCCCTGGCGCGGCTCCGGTATTGATCAAGGCGATCCGATTTTTGGCTTCAAAGCGTTTGGCGAACGCGAATTGTTCGGACTTGAAGGGATTGCGCGTTAAGTGCGAGCTTAAATCGAGGTAATGGGCACGCAAGCGCAGCGCCGCACGCATGACGATCTGGTTAAAAACGGAGGCGGAAGCGTTGACGATCAGTTGGCAGCCGCGGGCTGCGCGGACAATGCCCAGCAAATTGCGGGCGTTCACTTCGGTAACGGGGATGGTGCTTTTCCTGCCGAGGAACCTGCGCGCGCGCTCGAGGTCGCGGTCACCGCACCAAACGTCATGTCCCTGACGGTCCAGCAGTTGTGCAAGGAGTGAGCCGGTCGCACCGGCTCCCAAAACGAAGATGCGCATGGTGTGGGCAGAACTCTACCACACCCGAATTGCGAAGTGCCCGCGAGAGGATTAGACTAGCACTGTAACTCCGATCCCTGCCGCCTAAACGGAGAAAAAACCGATGGCGCCAGGGACGACGCGATTAGCGCTGCAAGTGCAACGAGCAGCCGACTGATCGCTCAGGGTTCGGGTGGAAATGCCCGGGCCTCCCGGTACTTGGAAAGGAGCTCTTCTCCGAAACTTATTTCGGACGGCGCCCGATTCTATTTACTGGATCGGGTTTTCTGTTTTTTGCGGCTTTTGTACAAACATGGCGCTTCACGACAAGTTCGGCAGGCAAATCACCGATCTGCGTATCTCGGTTACGGATCGTTGCAATTTTCGCTGCGTGTATTGCCGCTCGGCGGATCCGGAAAACTATCGCGCTCACGATGAAATTTTGTCCTGGCCGGAGCTTTATCGCCTGACAGATATCTTCAAGACTCTAGGTATCCGCAAAATGCGCGTCACCGGTGGCGAGCCGCTGGTGCGCCCCGGCGTCGAAGAGTTCATTTCTCACCTCCGAGACCTGGGTGTCGAAGATATTTCCATGACCACGAACGGTCATCTGCTATCGGAGCGTTGCGCGCGCCTGGTTTCCGCAGGCTTGGGGCGCATCAATATCAGCCTGGATTCCCTGGATGCGGCAAAATTCGAGCGCATCACCCGCACCAAATCGTTTGCCTCTGTGATGCATGGGATCGACCTGGTTCAAGCGTCGGTGCTGGCACCGGCAAAAATAAATGCTGTTTTAGTGCGCGGGATTAACGATGACGAAGTTGAAGATTTCGCGGCCTTCGCGCGCGAGCGTGGCGTGATTATGCGCTTCATCGAATTCATGCCGCTGGACGCCGATCATCACTGGAACCGCAGTTCGGTGGTGCCGGCTGCTGAGGTCTATAAGCGCATTCACTCGCGTTGGACGCTCGAAGAAATGCCTCACCATTTCAGTGAAACAGCGCGAAAATACCGCTTCGTGGACAGCACGCCCGGCGAAATCGGATTGATCGCTCCGGTCACGCAGCCGTTCTGCGGCCACTGTTCGCGTGTACGCCTGACCGCGGACGGGAAAATCAGGACCTGCTTATTCAGTAAGGAAGATCACGATCTGCGGTCGCTGTTGCGCGAGGGCGCGAGCGACGAAGATCTCGTGACTTACATCACTTCGGTGGTTATGGAAAAGGAAGAAGGTCATCGGATCAACGAACCGGACTTCCACCCTCCCAGTCGCTCGATGGTCTTTATTGGCGGCTAACTGATCGCGAAATAGTTGGCGTGACCCAGCACCTTTTTGGGTGTAGGGTACGGTTGTTGTGCTGTTTTGTGAACAGTTTTGCCTCTTTTTGGCATCAAACTAAATACCGGTCAAAACTCAACAAGGCTCCCAAATGGCAGACGAAGACGACGAGCAAGACCAGGACGAAACGCCAGAACCGCCGCGACGTCTCTTCACTCTTACGGAAGCGGAACGCGCTCGCAAGGAAATTGAACCGGTGCTGGTGGAAGCGATGGGGTGCCGTAAGAAGCTCGCTGGGCTGGAAAGCGATTTGTCCGCGGTTTCTTCGCGCATCGCGATGATGGGTGGCCTCATTGTGCCGTACGAAAAACTTGCCGCAGTGCGCTTGCAACATGACCAACTGGCGGAGACATTTAATTCCGCGCTCACGCAAATTATTGAAACGGGATGCGTGATCAAAGATCTGGATGTGGGCTTGTTGGATTTTCCAGCGATCATCGATAATCAAGATGTTTATCTTTGCTGGAAACTGGGTGAGGACCGCATTCGCTTTTATCACCGGCAGGACGAAGGGTTCGCGGGCCGCAAGCCTCTGGACCCGCGTGATCTTGGTTCGAGCGACATCGTTCAGTAAATGGTTCGGTAAGCGGTTTCACTGAGCGGCTGCGCAAATGCCATAAAGAACCGGCAATCTCCTCACTAAAAGGAATTTCTTGCCCACACATCCCGAAAATCGCCTGAAAGATTCCGCCAGTCCCTATTTGCGGTCCGCCGCCCATCAACCCATCGATTGGTACGAGTGGGGGGACGCGGCGTTCGAACGCGCCAAAGCCGATGACAAACCGATGCTGCTGGATATTGGCGCGGTGTGGTGTCACTGGTGCCATGTCATCGACCGTGAATCCTACGAAAATCCCGCGATCGCCAAAATCATCAGCGACAATTTTATCGCCGTGAAAGTGGACCGCGATGAGCGACCCGATGTCGATTCGCGTTATCAGTCCGCTATCAGTTCCATTTCCGGACAGGGCGGGTGGCCACTCACCGGATTTTTGCTGCCCGACGGGCGTCCTTTTTTTGGCGGCACGTATTTTCCGCCCGAGGATCAGATGGGCCGCCCTGGATTCCGCCGCGTTCTGCTTGCGGTGGCCGAATCGTATCGCAGCAAACGCGCGGAGCTGGAGCGCGCCGCCAGTTCGCTCGCGGAGGCGGTGGCGCAAGCTGAAGTGTTCACCGGCGCTCGCGCTACGTTTGATCCAGGGGTGGTGGAAGCGCAAATCGCATCCATCACGCAGCTTTTCGACATCAAGAACGGCGGCTTCGGCAGCGCGCCGAAATTTCCGCACGCTTCGGCGATGGATCTGGTTCTGGAGCGCTACCAACAAACCGGCGAAAAACATTTGCGAGCCATGGCCGAGAGCACGCTGGAAAAGATGGCGCGTGGCGGTGTTTACGATCAGCTCGCAGGCGGCTTTCATCGCTACTCCGTGGACGAACGATGGCTAGTGCCGCATTTCGAAAAAATGAGCTACGACAATTCCGAGCTGCTGCGAAATTATCTGCATGGCTGGCAGGTTACGCAGAATCCTTTTCTGCGGCAGACCGCGGAAGGCATCATCGCGTGGGTCAACCAGGTGTTATCTGACCAGGAGAATGGCGGATTTTACGCCAGCCAGGACGCGGATTACTCGCTGGACGACGACGGCGATTACTTTACGTGGACGCTGGAGGAGCTGCGGGCGGCGTTGAGTCCCGAGGAAGCTCGCATCATGGAGCTACATTATGACGTCGAAGCGCACGGCGAGATGCATCACAATCCCGCCAAAAATGTTTTGTGGATTGCCCGCGATGCGGCGGACATCGCTGCGCAATTAGGATTGGTAGAGGCGGCGGTGCTCGCGACCATTGCTAGCGCAAAAGGAAAAATGCTTGCCGCGCGGCTGTCGCGTCCGACACCTTACGTAGATCAGACCATGTACGTTTCCTGGAACGCCATGTTTGTGTCCGCTTATCTGGAGGCGGCTCGCGTTTTGGACGGCGTGGTAGCCGAAAGCTGTCGTCGCTTTGCGCTGAAAACTCTGGGGCGCATGCTCAAGGAAGCGTGGGGCGAGTCGCGTGGTTTCGCTCACCGCGTGGGCGGCCCGGCGCTGGATGGCTCACTGGACGATCAGATTTTTGGGGTGTTGGCGCTGCTGGAGGCCTACGAAACGACACTGGAATCGGGCTATTTCGAAGCGGCGAAAAAAACCATGGACCTGGCCATCGCTCGCTATGGCGATCCCGATGGCGGCGGTTTCTTTGATCGTCCCAGCGATGCCGCGCCGATGGGCGGCCTGGATGTGCGGCGAAAACCGTTTCAGGATTCGCCAACGCCCGGCACCAATTCCATGGCGGCCATCGCTTTGATTCGTCTACATTCATTCAGCGGCGACGATATTTACGGCGTCACTGCGCAAAAAACGCTGGAGGCCTTCGCGGGTATCGCGCCGCGTTACGGGCTGTTCGCGGCGACCTATGGACTTGCGGCCACTCTTTTTTCGCATCATCCGCTGCAGATTGTTATCACCGGCGCCACAGACGATTGGGTGGCCCAATCCCTGGAATTGGCCGCGCATCGGGTATTTCGCTTCGGTAAAGCGGTGCTGCGTGTAACTCCTGGGACAAAGCTTGCGGCTCTTGCGGGCGCGTTGAAAGAAACTCTTCCGCATCTTCCCGCGGATAAACCGGTCGCGATTGTCTGCGCTGGTCAAAGTTGTTTGCCGCCCGCGACGGACGCGGCGCAGCTAACAGCTTTGCTCCAGAACGTGGTCCAGAACGGGGCGGCTGGGGCTGCCGCGCCGGCGTAGTACAGCGCCTAAAAAAACTCAAACGGGTCGTCAGATCATCGAGCCGTTTAGATTCGTTCCAAAAATGATAGCGCTACTTTTTTGGACGCGATTCCGGGGGCACCAATCCAGATAAACGGTAATAAACCACTAATTGCCCGTAGTGCTCACCAGAATGCTCGATCACACCATATGCCAAATCGGAGACGCGCATTTGCTGTTTGCTGTCTGGATCGGTGATCCAGTCAGCCATACCCTTATCGCCTTTTGCTTTGATAGCGGCAGCGCCATCCTCGACTTGCTTTTTCACGAAGGCCGCAACGTCCGCCTTGGTTTTGTAGGTGGCGCGCGGAGGATTCTCGCTTTCCTTGGCTGGCGTTTTTCCCTGAACCGGGGCGGTGAAATACTCCATCGACCCGGCTGCGTGCAGCAATTGATCAGCGAAACTGCGCATTTCCGGCTTGGGTTTGAAATCGTACTTGTCTTCGGGAAAATCGTCGGCCATGGCAATCAACTTTCTCCCGATTTCATTCCACTGCCCTAAAACGATCTGTGAACTGCTAGGCATGGCCTTCGAAGCATCGCTTTTTTGCGGCGCCTGCTGCGCGAATGACGGCCACCCACTCAATCCCGCAATCAGCAAAAACAAAATCGCAATTTTCATTATTTTTGTCATTCATCTCCTCCGGTTTTCAGCAAATACCTGGTCTGGATGCAGGGCTTTGGCCCCACATCTTACTCCTGAAACAACCGTTCGTCCCATTGCAAGTCAGATAAAACCAGCGTGCTACAATTGGAGTTAGTAGCCGAGGAAATTCTTTCGTGAACTGGGCTTTCTTTCTACTTCGTTTTGTCATCATTCTGGGCATTCTTTCACTGTTTTTCTTGTCGCAGCGCTTCTGGCACCGCGCCATCTGGCGCTCCACCGCTAATTTTCGCAGCCAGTGGCTGCGCGTGGCGGCACGCCTGTTGTGGCTTGGCATGATATTTCTGATTGTCTCTGCGTTTATTGATGGCGTACGCATGGGCCATCGGCACCTCATACCGCGAGGAACGATCCTTCCCGGGCTAGTAGGCTTGTGGTTTTTCAGCGCGGTTTTCGGGTTCGTGGCGGTGAAACTGGTGCGCGGTGTGGATCTTTTGTGGTCGCGAATGGGCAAGAACGCACATCCGCAAAAACCGGCAACTGCGGCGGCGCAACCTGGCGTTGGTGTCGCGAGCGCGGCGATTGTAGAACAACTGCGCGATCCGGGCCGTCGTTATTTTTTCCGCGCCGCTACCGCCGCTGCTGGAGCGGCACCGTTCCTTGGTGCGATGTACGGCTACGCGGCGGAGCGTCTTAACTATCAGGTCCGCCGCGAGGAAATTCTCATCTCCAACTTGAATCCCGCGCTCGATGGCCTATCCATCGTACAGATCAGCGATATTCACCTCAGCGGATACATGCCTCGCTCACAGGTACGGCGTGCCGTGGAAATGGCCAACGAACTGGGCGCGCACCTCGCGGTAGTGACCGGGGATTTCATTACCGGCGCGAGCGACCCGTTGCCGGATTGCATTGACGAGATTCGCCAATTGCGCGCCCCGCTCGGTATTTGGGGTTGCAATGGCAATCATGAAATTTACGCTCGCGTCGAAGACCTGGCGCAATCGTTATTTGCGCAGGCGGGAATGAAGCTGTTACGCGAGGAAAACGCGCAACTTACTTTTAGCGGCGCGCAATTCAATCTGATTGGAGTCGATTATCAGCGCGAACGCACCAGCCAGGGTCACAAAAAGCAGACGCTCACACATGTCGAGCGACTGGTTCGCCGAGACATGCCCAATATTCTGCTTTCACATAATCCCAATTCTTTTCCGCGAGCGGCGGAGCTGGGCATTGAGCTTTCTCTAGCAGGGCACACTCATGGCGGGCAGATTCAAGTAGAAATTCTCGATCACCGTCTCAGTCCTGCGCGGTTCATCACCGATTACATCGCGGGACTGTATCAAAGGCCGCTGTTCGCGCCATCGCTTGATACTCCTCAATATTCGCGGGTGGATGGGTACGCCGAGGCTCCCAGGGTTTCGCAGTCTCCTCCAGTCGTAAACCCCACGGGAATGGCTTCCCTTTACGTGAATCGCGGTCTTGGAACGGTCGGGGCTCCGGTGCGCATCGGAGTGCCGCCGGAAATTACACTCATCGTGTTGCGTCGCGCTTAAATCACAATTCGCTATTTGTAGAATTTCAGCGAAGCACGAGGCCGGCTTCACGGCCGCGCTTCAAAAACCAAATTAAACGGCGTTTGTGTAGCGCGGCGGAAATGCGAAAAGCCTCCATTTGTGACCACCTCGCGCAAACGTTTCTCACCGGCTTGAGCGCCCAGCGCCAACCCTACTTCTTGTGAAAGCGAAGCGGGGGTGCAAAGTAGTGTGGAGGCGCCGTAAAAGGCTCGGCCGATGGGATTCAAATTGTCTTCCAGCTTATCGCCGGCAAAAGGCTCGACGATCATCCAGGTGCCGTCTTTTTTGAGGGTGCTGCGGACGTGAGTGGAAGCGCCCACGGGGTCGCCCATGTCGTGCAAGCAATCAAAAAACGTCACGAAGTCGTAGTCAATGCCGGGATAGGATTTGGCGCTTGCAACCTCGAAAGTAATGCGCTCGCCGACGCGCGCGTCCTTGGCGCGCTGTTTCGCGGTCTCAATTGATTTTTCGTGGTAGTCGAATCCTACAAACTCAGAATTGGGGTATGACTTGGCCATCAGAATGGTAGATGCACCAAGGCCACATCCGACGTCCGCTACCCTTGCGCCCTTTTTTAATTTTTCATCCACACCGGCCAATGATGGAATCCACGCGCTGGTCAGATTGGCAGCGTAACCGGGACGAAAAAATCGTTCCGTCCCAACGAAAAGTTCATGGTGATGTTCGTGCCAGCCCATGCCTTTGCCGGTTTTGAAGCGCTCGGTGATTTGCTCTTCCGCTTTTATCGCCGCAAGCGCCACTTGAAACGCGCCGGGCAGAAACACGGGGCTGGATTCATCGGCCATGGCAAATGCTTGCTCTTCACTTAAATGAAAAGTTCCTTTTGCGGCGTCGTACGTGATGTATCCACCGGCCGCCTGCTCGCTGAGCCATTCGCGGATATAACGCTCGGATGTGCCGGTGGATTTGGCAAGCTGTGCTGGAGTTTGCGGCCCGCTTTTTGCGAGCGCCTTATAGAGGCCTAGTTTGTCGCCAATGCGAATCAGTGCGGCGTTAAAAGTGGCGCCAAAATCAACGATGGCTTTGCCTAAAAATTCGTGCAATTTATCTTGATTGATGCTCATAGCAACCTCCGTCGAGAGAGTGACAGTGTGAGGACCGATGCCGTACGAATGCGCAATTATTACTCATTGTGCGAGGCCGACGTAAATCTTTTCACTTCCGATCCAGTTGTTCAACAGTACTTACCGCCAGCCATTTTTTTAGCTAGTAATCTAGATCAAACAGAGTTGACACTTCGAAGATAATTGCTGCCAGGAGGACATATGACTCGCGAATCCAGATTGTTGTCGGGAATTATCCTCATCACAGTCCCCACGATTCAGTACGGTGGGTATTTTCTTTTGACCTCACTGGTCAGCAGAGCCAGTGGATATATGGACAATCCGCTGCGCCAAAATTTCTTCCGCGCCGGGCACGCCCACGCGGGGGTCATCGTAATTCTTTCGCTAGTTTGCCAGGTACTGGCGGATGCTGCGTTTCTTCCCTCACCGCTGGTGTGGTTTGTTCGCGTGGGAGTGCCACTCTCGGCGATTCTTATCGCTGCAGGATTCTTCTTTTCTATGCTCCCGCCAACGGCTACTCAACCTAACGGAGCAATCTCTCTAATTTACGTCGGGGCCGTCATTCTTGCTGTATCGGTAGTCACCTTAGCTGTGGGCTTGATTCGAATTCCACTTGCCGCCTAGAACTGCCGCGGTAAGTAAGCGGTAAATAATCCGACCTGTTAACAGCAGCGGTTGGGGCGTGAGTACCGGCGGTTCACTCGTTCTACATAGAACTCCGCGGGGGTCAGCAGAGAAGATTTTTCAGGGTTATTCCTCGGCGCTTGCAGATAACGCTCGTAGGCGCTATCGCCGCACCATTCACGAATTCCCAGCCACAGCTTAGCCGCCAAGCGTTTTATCGATATTGATAGCGTGAGACCACGCCGTTTGTCCATGTGATCGGGAACTGCAGCTTGCAAGGACCTCATGCTCATCCCTCCATCGCAGGTGCTTCAGGCTCGACGGCAGCCCCGGCATACGACGCGCCGGAAAAGTCTTCCGGCCAACGTGTGGCAACGTAAGCCGTTTCGTGCAAGACCGATTTCGGATCGCTGCTGAGGATGCGGTACCACTGCATCAGCGCTTCGATAATCAGAACAATAATCATCGCGGCAAGCACAGTGGTGACAGCCGCGTCGAGCCGCTGGTTGAAAATCACACGCTGGGTGTCCGCGATTTTTGCGGCAGGGATTTTGCCCGCTGCAATTTGCGCCGCAAGGGCCTTGGCGTAAGAAAGAAACCCCAGGCGTGGGTTAGGGTCAAATATTTTCTGATAGCTCGCGGTCATGGTGATGATGACCAGCCAAGCCATGGGGATAAGCGTCAGCCAAATCCAGCGAATGCGTTTCATCTTCAAGAGAATGGTGGTGGCCACCACCAGCGCCACGGCGGCAAGCAACTGGTTCGAAATGCCAAATAAAGGCCACAGCGAATTGATTCCGCCCAGAGGATCGACAACGCCCTGGTATAAGAAATATCCCCAAGCGCCGACGATGAGCGCGCTGGAAATTAAAATTCCCGGCCACCAGCCGGTTCTCGCGAATGGCTTCCACACGCGCCCGCCAAGCTCCTGCACCATAAAACGGCCCACGCGCGTTCCGGCGTCCAGTACGGTCAGAATGAACAGCGCTTCGAACATGATCGCGAAGTGGTACCAGATGCCGAGCAGACGTGGCCCGCCGATGGTGCTGGAAAATATCTGGGCCATGCCAACCGCCAACGAAGGCGCGCCACCCGCGCGATTCAGCAACGTTTGCTCTCCTACGGCGCTTGCCAGATCGGTCATGGTTTGCGCTTGCAGTGGGTAGCCCCAACTGCTGATGGTGGCTGCGGCGGCGTCGGACGTCGCGCCCACAATGCTCGCCGGACTGTTGATCGCGAAATATACGCCGGGGGTCATGGCGCAAGCCGCGATCATGGCCATGACTCCCACGAAAGATTCCAGTAGCATCGCGCCGTAACCGATGAATCGCGCATGGGTTTCGCGAAGGATCATTTTGGGTGTAGTGCCGGAGGAAATCAGCGAATGAAAACCGCTGATCGCCCCGCAAGCGATGGTGATGAAACAGAATGGGAATATTTTTCCAGCGAATACCGGGCCGCTGCCATCAATGAAGCGCGTAAGCGGCGGCATCAGCACCTGTGGCCGCACCAGCAATATCCCCGCGGCCAATGAAAAAATCGCTCCGGCTTTAATGAAGGCGCTTAAATAATCGCGCGGAGCGAGCAGCAGCCACACCGGAAGCGCGGATGCAGCAAAACCGTAGGCGATCAGTGCGAACGCCAGCGTTACGCCGCTCAGTGTGAAAACATGCGCCCAGGAAGGCGAGTCCGCCACCCACTGACCTGCCACTACCACAAACAAAACCAGCGCGACGCCGATAAACGACGCTTCCAGAACGCGGCCCGGACGCAAAAATCGCAGATAGAGTCCGAGCAGTAAGGCGATGGGAATGGTGGCCGCCAGTGTAAAGGTGGCCCATGGCGAGGACTTGAGCGCGTTCACGATAACCAATGCGACCACGCCGAGAAGAATGACCATGATGGCCAGCACCGCGAGTTGGGCAATGAATCCACCGCGTTGGCTGACTTCCTCGCGGGCTATTTCGCCCAGCGTTTTTCCGTCGCGCCTGATGGAGCAGAAAAGAATGATGAAGTCTTGCACGCATCCGGCGAAGACGGCGCCGGCGATCAGCCACAGCGTGCCGGGCAAGTATCCGAATTGTGCCGCAAGAGTAGGACCAACGAGCGGTCCCGGTCCAGCGATGGCCGCGAAATGATGACCAAACAAAATCCATTTATTAGTGGGCACGAAGTCGCGGCCGTCGTCGTGGCGCTCGGAGGGAGTTGCGCGAGTGTCATCCAGCGTCAGCAAACGTGCCGCGATGAAGGCCGAATAAAAGCGGTAAGCGACCAGGTAACAGCAGCCCGCAGCCACCACAAACCAGGTAGCGTTTAGCGGTTCGCCGCGATGAAAAGCAATGCCGCCGAGCGCGCCGGCGCCCACGAGTGCCACAACGATCCAAATGACAACGCTAATGGGCGGCTTCATTTACCTGTTTTACTGGTCGAAAAATTCCCCGGCGGCATCGTATGTGAGGGCGTACGCAGCGTCAATCGGTTCTATGTCAAATCTGGATTGGCGCTTGCCGAGGGGCATGTCCGGAGCTAGGCTTTTGCGATGAGCGAATTCACTGCTACTGACAGAACGAAAGTGCGCCGCCATCCTGAGCGCGGCACCTACGATCGCGAAACTATTTACGGCATCCTCGACGAAGCTTTTGTTTGCCACCTGGGCTTCCTCGCCGATGGAGTGCCGTTCGTGGTGCCGACCAATTATGTTCGCGTCGGGGATAAACTTTTTCTGCACGGTTCGACGGCCAGCCGCTTGATGCGCACGCTCAGCAGCGGCGCGCCATTTTGCTTGACGGTCACGCTGCTCGACGGCATCGTGCTTTCGCCGACGGCTACGGGGCACTCGGTTAACTATCGATCGGTGGTGGTGATGGGGAAAGCCGAGCAGATCGTCGATCCGCAAGAAAAGCTTGTAGCCATGCGCGACTTCGTCGAGTACGTCATTCGTGGACGCTGGGCGGAAGTGCGTCCGCCCACCGAACAGGAACTGAAAGCCACGATGGTGCTCTCTGTCCCGCTAGTGGAAGCGTCGGCAAAAGTTCGCACTGGATTCGCCATCGATAAGGGCGACGAATACGCGGGGGCCGGATGGACCGGAGTAATTCCGTTCAAGTGGACGGCGCAAATGCCGGTGCCGGACCCGCGCGGAAATGCAGCGCTTCCCATACCCGCTAATTTGCTTAATTACTCGCGACCACAATAAGAAAGATCGCGGTGCCGCATCTTAGTAAGAGTTGAGAAAGGAAATTTTTGTCCGTTCGTTCAGCAATCATTTTTCTTGTTCTCTTTGCCTGCTGCGCTCGCGCCGCAGGTCAGGAGCGGATCGCCCCTCCGGGTGTGGTGAAAGAAGAGCCGCCGTTTCGTAAGAAAATGTATACCGACAAAAAAGGTGTGAAGATGCCCTATCGACTTTTCATTCCTCCGGGCTACGATTCCGCTAAAAAATATCCGCTGATTTTCTGGTTTCACGGTGGGAGTGGGCGCGGTTCGAATAACGAGGCGCAGATCGCCGGCGAAAACGAAAAAGGCGCGCACGTCTGGACGACACCGGGCAATCAGTCCATATTGCCGGCGTTCGTATTGGCCCCACAATGTCCTCAGAACGAAAATTGGGGCAATCCCGAGTTGAACGATGTGGGCGGCGCATTGCAGTCAGCGATGGAGATCTTCACTCTGGTCCAAAAGGAATATTCCATCGATCCCGATCGAATTTATCTGGCAGGGCAATCGATGGGCGGCTTCGGGGTATGGGCGCTGTTGCAAACGTATCCGGAGCTTTGGGCTGGGGCGATAGTCGTCGCGTCTTACGATAATTTTACCAATGTGCGTGCCATTACGCGGGTTCCGCTTTGGATTTTTCAATCCGAAATGGATATGACCGTGCCGGTCGATCTGGTGCGCCAGATGGTCAGGCAAATCAAAAAAGCGGGCGGCTCGCCACGGTATACCGAGTATCACAAAACTAAAAATGAAGTATGGGATGAAGCTTTCACCGAACCGCAACTGGTCCCCTGGCTGGTATCACAAAAACGCGGCGCTGCTCTCGCAGCCCCTGAATAAATCAGGCGGTTTTCTTTTTCTTCCGTTTAGCAGCACGTTCCAGCATGCGCTTCACTATTAGGCGGATGCGTTTTTCGCGTGTGTTTGCGTGTTTGGCCTGCTCCACATAGCGCACGATTTGCCTGCGAAACGACGGGGTTAAAGAATTAAATATTGCCAAGGCGCGCGGCTCATCGGCCAGGTCGCCCGCGAGGTCATGCGGCAAAACCGGATCGCGTGGCTCGCTGTCCAGGAACAACATAACTTCCACGGTGTCGCCCGCATCGATGCGCAGCTTTCGCCAGATATTGCTGTGTATATGCAGGCGGTAGGCGCCGCCGCCGCGAGGCGAGAGCGTGCTCTTCAGCGGCAAGCCTTCCACTTGTCCAATCACAGGAATGTGTTTGGGATTATCGCCGGCCAGCTTACGCAATGACTTCGAGACGTCGCGCGGTACGTCCACGCACCGCATGATCCACTGTTTGTAAATTCGCGCCGAGAATATGTGCGCGTCATCGGAGGAGTGAGAAGAGCGTGCCAAAGAGGCAGCCGAGGCAAAACAAAACTTAAACTTGGGCCGATCCTGTCAATTTATCGAGTGTCAAGGGCACGCACGTCAGTGGCAACCACAACCGCCGCCACAACAAGATCCTCCCGCAGACACTTGTGGAGAGGTTGCGGCCGCGGCGCTATTTCCGTTCCCGTTCGGCGCGCTGAACACCGAAAGCTGAATGGTATTTTTCTTTCCCGCGCACTTGGGGCAGGTAATTTCCTGACTCTGGTTTAAGACGATGCGTTCAAACGGCGTTTCACAATCGTCGCAGATGTATTCGTAAATGGGCATGCGCTATTTCACGTCTCGTTGAAAATTAATGGGGACGGTCGGGACTTTCCATGGCTTCTGACAACGCCAAGCCCAATATGATCGCGGAGACTCCGATCGCAAACCACACAAAGCGGTTTCGCCCGGCTCTTCGCGGCCGTCCGGCGCGGCGCCCAGATCCCACGCCTTGCGGGTCTTGATCCGCGGCATCAGCGGCAGCCAATTCTGCGTCGGTGGGATCCAGCACAATGCGGTAAGCCATACCTTCCGGAATAACGCGCACATCATCGTCCACTGCAACCGACACCGCCCCGCGAGTGCTGCGCACCACGAGCTGCTTGGGGCCTACTACAGTAACCTGCGCAACGGTGGGCTGGTCTGTCCCCGGACGAATAACCATGCTGCCGACATGCATCGCAAACGCTTTTGAGGTGGCGGTGGAAAATATGGCGGTTCCGCGCGTCAAACTGGCCGTGGGAGAGATTTCATCTCTGGCCAAAATCGCAGCACTGTCGCCGGAAAGTAGAAGGCGGGCTGCGCCAGCGCGAACCTGCACACTGCCGGTGCCACTGGTAAATAATCTATCGCCGCCGAAGACCGTGGTTCCCGCAGACAGACTGCCGCCACCGACATTGGCGCCCTCAGCGGCCACGACGGTACCGAACTCAGGACCAGTCGCACCCCAGCCAGGAGTTAAACCAATCGCGATGACCAGAACAGCTGCAACTACGGGACGCAAGTAGAGCATTTCGCCGACTCCACCGGGCGAGAACAAGAGTACCCAGTAGGTTGCAAACAGTCAATCAGCAACATTCATCAAAAACTATTTTGTTTCGCAGCGGTTACGTTGCTTAATACTTTGTTGTCCTATAGATGGGGGTTGAGAGGTCAGGAAGATTCCGCTAGGCGTCGTATACTGAATCGCATGGCAATAGAGTTCCTTTGACCACTCAATGAGCAAGCAAAACAGCTTATCCGCCCCGGACCTGGCGCTGCCATTCGCTTGCATTCTGGTAATAAGCACATTATTTGCAGCCGGTTTGTGGCCATTTAATCCATTTCCAAAGAATCAAGTAGCGTGGCTAGCGAATGGAAAGGGGCTGCAGTTTGGCGATCATGGAGTAGTTTTCAGCAGCGGACGATTCGAACAAACCCGCCTGAAACGCGGCTCCTCCTGTACGTTCGCAGTTCGGCTGCAGCCGGAAGAGGTTTCCCGAGGCGCCACCGGCACAATGCTGGGAATTTACATCCCTGAACCTACATCTCAATTCAGGGTACAACAGTGGCGGGATTCTCTATTGATCAGAAAGGATTACCGCGACGCCAAAGACCAGTTCAAGACGACGGAAGTGGAGCTTGAGCACGCCTTTGTGAACCCTGAACCCGTGTCATTCACAATTACTGCGGGTCCCGAAGGAAGCGTTGCATACCGGAATGGAAAACGCGCTGCAGGCACAAATCGAGTGGGGCTCTCTTGTGCGGATTTTGCCGGCCAATTGGTATTAGCAGATTCGGCCGTAATGGACAACGCCTGGCCAGGAAACATCCTGGATTTGGTTATATACGATCGTGAACTCACTCCCCAGGAAATCGCCAGTAAATTCGCCAACTGGAGCGGTGATCAAACGGTCCAGGAAGCAGGCGCCGACCCTTATGTCGACCCGCATATTGTGGCGCAATACGCGTTTACCGAAGGCGGCGGACAGCAGGTGCACGGCCAACCAGGGTCAGCGCCCGACTTATATATTCCCGAGTTCTTTAAGGTGCCGCACAAAAAACTGCTGATGTGGCCATGGGAAGAAAGCCGCGACAAACTCGATCTTCGCGATATATCGATAAATGTTTTTGGCTTCGTTCCTTTTGGTTTTGTTTTCGCCGCTTACTTAATCTGGAATCGAAACGTGAAGCACCCGACCATCGTAACGGTTCTGTGCGGCGCCGCAATCAGCCTGATGATCGAAATCCTGCAGGAATACATTCCCGGAAGGGACTCGGGATTAATGGATGTCATCACCAATACCTTTGGAACGTTCTTAGGGGCGTTGTTATTCCGCTGGGGCCCGATGCAGTACTTAACGAGGAAAGTGCTGGATTTTCTTCGACCAAGCGAACGAATCACCGAGCGCTGATCACGCCTCGGCGCGGCACATTGCTGGCCGCCAAACCTTACCGCTGTTACAATGCAGGCACCTATATGGCAGATTGGAAACAAATTACCGCGCGCATTCGACGCGCCAGAACTTCCAAAGATCCGGCGGGCCAGCTTTCGGCGCTGTATGAGAAGACTCATGACGCGATGGTGGCCTTCGAATTAGCTAAATATTTCGAGACTTCGGCGAACAATGTCGAGGCCGCAAAATGGTACAGCACGGCGGCGGAGCGCTTCCGTCGCGCAGACTGGAAAACAAAAGCGCAAGAAGCTGCGGTGCGTTTAGGAGGCGAGCCTGGCGCGAACACCGGAAGCGCCGAAGCTTCGTCAGTGCTACTCCCCGTGCCCGTTCCTGAGCCAGGAATGCCTTTCGAGCAGAACGCTGCGGCGTTTGAAGCTATCGTTTCCGACGCGGTTTCCGAACTGGTCTCTGAGCAGAGTGCCTCTTTAAGTTCTTCCCGAGCTAAAGTTGCTGCCGACGCGGAGGCATCCAGTTCTGAAGAAGTCTCGGGATTGGCTGCTCCGTCGACGGACGTCGACTCTGACGAGAAGCGCCGTCGCAGACGCGGCAGGCGGGGCGGCCGCAACCGGCGCAAAGTTGGTTCTGCACCGGATACAACAGGATCGTCACGGCTGCCGAGTACGCCAAACACCCGCCGCGGCGCGACGCCGTCATCAACATCATCGGCCACAACCCCCTCAGAGCCGGAGCCGCCGCGAACAACACGTCGCGGGATGCCCACGCTTCCGGTCGAACAGCTTCCTGAGGGCGCCGGGCCCGGCCCTAGGGGGCGCTACGGCGATCCCGGCCTATCCTCGCGAATTTCGCTGCTGGAGATGCAATTTCGGCGCTTGCTCACTTGCGAAGCGGTGAAGCTCGAGGAAGCAAATCATGCGCCGGTGGGTCCGGGAGTTTTTGTGCTCACTGATTCTGATTTGACGAGCTATTACTACGTTGAATCCTGCCAGACCTTGCGGATCGCGGTGGCCAATCTTCTACGCGGAAATGCCAGCCGGCGCGGTGTAGAATCGATCACCAAGCAACTTGCGGAGCATTTAGGAATTACAGAAGCGCGCGTGCCCAAATATCTCGCCGAGCACTGCGTGGTGCGTTGGCTGCAACTGGACGAAGGCGCTTCGCATTTCGCGCACTTCGTGATCGCGGTACTGCGACCCATCTTGAACGAGTAGTCGGCTGGCGGGCGAACCGCTGCCTGCCAGCCCTTTCCTCCGATTTATTTGGATTCATTGCTGGAATCTTTTAAGCGGTCTTTAGAAGGTTTTCAATTCGTACCGGCAATTCACGTACGCGCACGCCGGTCGCGTGATATACGGCGCTGGTTACCGCGGAAGCGCAACCAGTCAGGCCGATCTCTCCAATTCCTCGCGCGCCGTATTCATTCAACTTGGTGTCTGGGAAATCGAGGAAGAGGCAATCGAGTTCGGGGATGTCGGCGTTCACGGCCACCAGATAATCCGCGTAGTTGTTGTTGACCGGTTTACCGTTGCGGTGGTCATAAATTGTTTCTTCAAACATGGCCATTCCAATGCCCATGACGATGGAGCCGAGAATTTGATTGCGTGAGGTTTTCAGGTTGATCATGCGGCCGCCGTCAATTACCGTGAGCCAGCGGGAAATTCTCAAGCGCGCAATTTCTGGATCGAAGGCCACTTCGCAAAAATGCGCTCCGAAGGAATGCATGGAGAATTGTTTCGATTCCGGCGCGGCTTCCGTTTTTACCTGACCATCTAAACCGGAAAGCTTGCGCAATTTCAGAATGTCCGGAAATGGTATGCCATTTTCCGCGGCGTCACCTTCCTTGTGAACGCGGCCGCCGGTCATTTTCAAATGTCTTGGATCGACCTTTTCAAAAGGTGAGCCGGAGGTCAACGCCGCCACCTTCAGCAGCGACTGGACAGCCTGATCCGTGGCTTTTGCAATAGCCGGGATTACCGTGGCGGTGGCAGAAGAGCCGCCTGAGGTCGGTCCCGGAGGCATGGCGGTATCCCCAAGGAGCACGTGGATTTTGTCCAACGGCACACCAGTGCGATCGGAAATAATCTCAGCAAAAATTGTATAGGTGCCGGTGCCAATGTCCTGCGTCGCGCAAGAAGCGCGCACGGTTCCGTCGGCGAGCAACGATACACGCACTTCGGCGTCATGGCGACCCGCCGGCCAAGTGCACGTGGCCATACCCAAACCCAGAATTTCTTTCCCCTTGGTCATCGAGCCAGCTTTGGTGTTCCGCTGGCTCCATCCAAATTTCTCCGCGCCGATCTGGTAGGCCTCGCGCAAATGTTTACTGGAAAACGGTTTTTTCGATCCTTCATCCGTTTCCGCGTAGTTGCGCAGACGGACCTCGATAGGATCAATATCCAGCTTCACCGCCAATTCGTCCATGGCCGATTCAATCGCGAAGAGCGAAGGGGTTCGACCCGGTCCACGCATCGGTGTAGGCGTCCCAATATTTTTGTGAATGAGGTGCTGCACGGCGCGAACGTTTGGGCAGCCGTACAACATGGCGGTTACTTCAGCGCAATTCTCCACGTAGTCGTCCACCATGGATGTTGGTTGGAGAATCTCGTGATGGAAAGCGGCAAGCTTTCCGTCTTTGTCTGCGCCCAACTGGATGCGCTGCCGCGTGAATGGACGGTGCCCAACGGTTGTGAACATCATGCTGCGAGGAACGGAAACTTTTACCGGGCGGCCGAGTTTTTTTGAGGCCATCGCGGCCATCCAGGAATGCGGCCACGGAAACAATTTCGATCCGAAGCCGGAGCCAATGAAGCGCGAAATGACTTGCACCGATTCGCGCTGTAGGTTGAGCACCTCCGCGGCCACGTTGCGATGATTCACGACCCCTTGCGAAGTCTCGTAGAGCGTCAATTTACCTTTGTTCCAGGTCGCGATGGTGGCGTGCATTTCCATCGGGTTATGCGTTTCGACCGGGGTTTCGTAGGTTACGTCCAGCTTTACCGGCGCGCTGGACAATGCGCTTTCGACATCGCCGCGTTCATTTTTGATTACCGGCGGACCCTTGGGTGTCAATTCCGCGGTGGAAACGTCGGGAGTTCGCGCGTCGTACTTCACGACCACGCGGCCGGCGGCCGCCTGCGCGCGTTCGAATGTATCGGCGACTACGAGGGCCACGAATTGCCCGTAGTAATAAACCTCAGCGTCTTCAAAGGGAGGCCGCGATTCTCCCGGGCGACTACTTTCCTCAAAGCTATTGGCGGGGCGAAATAATTTTTCGGTATTTCCGTGGTGCAGAACCGCCAGAACTCCGGGCATTTTTTCCGCTTCGCTACTATCGATGCGCGCAATTTTTCCTGCGCCAATGGTGCTGCCAATTCCCACCCCCCAGGCCATATTTTCAAGCGGGTATTCGACACCATAGGGCGCGGCGCCGGTGATTTTCAGGATCCCGTCTACACGCGTAATGTCTTTTCCAATGACCGTGCTTTGTTCCGCCACGCGAACTCCTCTACGCTTGAGTAACCGTCTGCAACGCTCTAACTAGCGTGCGCTTTGCCAATTCAATCTTGAAACCGTTGTCTTTGCGTGCTTTTGCCCCGCGAAGAGCCGCTTCGGCAGCCCGCCGAAAATTCCGTTCACTGGCTTCCGCGCCAGCCAGTTCGTGCTCGGCTTCAGGCGACCGCCATGGAATGGTTCCCACGCCACCCATGGCGACTTGAGCTTTGCGTATCTTTCGGCCATCAAGCTCTACAATCACGGCGGCGGAGGCCAACGCAAATTCGTAGGACGCGCGGTCTCGGCGCTTCAAATAGTGCGATTTGGCATTTGGTGCGGGTGCAGGCAAGGTGACGTGCGTGATGATTTCGCCTGGGGCGAGGACATTTTCATGTTCCGGAGTTGTTCCAGGCAGCAAATAGAATTTCGTGATGGGGATACTGCGATTCCCTTTTGAACCGGTCACAAATATTGTGGCCCCTAAAGCCATCATCGCGACGGCCATATCCGAAGGATGTGTGGCGATGCAATGTGGAGAGGTCCCCAGCACCGCATGAATGCGGTTGAAGCCATCCATGGCCGAACATCCCGAGCCCGGGACTCTTTTATTGCAGGGATAATTCACGTCGCGAAAGTAATAGCAACGGGTGCGCTGCAGCAGATTGCCACCGGTGGTAGCCATATTGCGCAGTTGCGGCGACGCGCCAGAAAGGAGCGCCTCGGACAGCACGGGGTAGAATCGCTGCACCTGTTGGTCATGCGCGAGATCGCTGTTGCGCACCATCGCGCCAATTTTCAATCCACCGTCGCCTTCTGGTTCAATGCGGTCGAGGGGAAGTCCGTTGATATCCACGAGCAGCTTAGGACGCTCGACTTCAAGCTTCATGAGGTCGATCAGCGTCGTTCCACCAGCCACAAATTTCGCTCCGCCGGGCGAGATGCTGGAGACCGCCTGCGCGACGTCGTTAGCTTTCGTATATTGAAAGTCGTACACGCTGTACCTCTTCCAGTTCCAGCAACTCTTGCTAAAGCTGCTTAAACTCCGCCGCGAACACTGCGTACTGCTGCGACGATATTGGTATAGGCCCCGCACCGGCAGATATTTCCGCTCATGCACTCGCGTATCGCGTCGTCGTCCTTGCCGCACGGCTCTTTCAGCAGCGCCACTGCGGACATGATCTGCCCGGACGTGCAATACCCGCATTGAAATGCATCGTGCTCCAGGAAAGCTGCCTGCACGGGGTGAAGTTCGCCGTTTTTTGCGAGGCCTTCGACGGTGGTTATCTCATCGCCCTGATGCATGATTGCGAACGTCAGGCACGAATTCACGCGCCGTCCATTGACGTGAACGGTGCAGGCACCGCATTGCCCGTGATCGCAGCCTTTTTTCGTTCCAAACAGGCCGAGATTTTCGCGCAGCGCGTCCAGCAGCGTAACGCGCGGCTCAATTTGTAAATTTTTTGTCTGTCCGTTGATCTTTAGCGAGACCGGCACAGTGCCGGCGGACGTGGGTGCCTCGGCAACATCAGTCGTCGGTTGATGCACCTGCTGCGCGTCCAACTCCCCGACTTGGAGAAGCGGGGCCGCGGTGGTCGCCATGCCGACGGTGGCGATATTTCCGAGAAAGGTGCGCCTGGATAGTTGCGAGGGAGGCTTCGTGCTTGAATCGCTCTTTCCAGTTTTCGCCGGCTCGTCTGGAGAATCTTCGTTCAATGTAGCCCTCAGTCAGAACTAGAGTTCTGCGGAACTCTTTTGCAAAGGCTATTTATGTGCGCGGGAGGCACGGCAGCGCAATGCGGGAAAAACCTTAGAGCGAGGCCATCAAGGAAAAGAAAGCGAGCGTCCCTCAGCATGATTGAACGTGTAAGTGCCCTCCCTGACGGGGTCGGGCGGACCCAAGCGGCACCCATTTACTGGCGGGTTTGCCCATTTAACCCCTCATACCGACCGTTCGCCGCAACCCGCTGGTACTGGGGACAGTAACCATTCAAACTATAGGAGGTCAAAGACTTAGTGGTCTGGCCAGCTTTAGATGGTAGGTTGTTTAGTAGTGCTTTTTGAGCCCGGGGGCAATCGGTCGTAGCTGTTCGAACGATTGAATGGGCTGAATCCCAGTCGCAGTTCCAAAGTGGAGGGTGGAAGTTTATGTCGAATCGAGTAGCAACGCAGATTTTCAGATCGATGGATTGGGTCCTGTGCAAAACCGCCGGGATCACTTTCGATACGATCCAATATTTCAACAAGCGCAATCCGAATCCTTCCGTCACTCCTCAATGGTCGGATAAGCCGCTGCTCAAATCCTGGGAGAAGACCAAGCCCACACTCGGTTTCCCACGGCAGACCGATTCGCTCTGCCCCGCTTGCGTGAAGGAAGCGCGCGAGGCCATCATCGCCGGCAAAAAGGATTGGCGCGATTTGATGAGCGAGAAGGTCGGCGAGATCAAGGCGCAGATTATCGAGCGCGACGGCCAGGTCTGGATGGTAAAAGATTGCCCGCAACACGGCCACTATGAAGACATGATGGCCATCGATTCCAAATGGCTGAACTGGATCGAAAAGCAATACCCCGGCCGCGATATTCCCGCGCACAATGATGAGGACCTTCACAAGCACGGCTCCAGCACGGTGCGTTACGGACGTGGCTCGGTGCTTACCGTGGACCTCACCAATCGCTGCAACATGATGTGCGATCCGTGTTTCATGGACGCCAACCAGGTTGGCTACGTGCATGAGTTGGGCTGGGACGAAATTCAGGAAATTCTCGACAATGCTTTGAAGATCAAGCCGCGCCGGCAGATGTCCGTGCAGTTCAGCGGTGGCGAGCCGACCATGAGCCCGCACTTTTTGCAGGCGGTGTCTTACGCTCGCAAAATTGGCTACAACAGCGTGCAGGCCGCAACCAACGGCATCGAATTCGCCAAGAGCAAAGAATTCTGCAAGAAGGCCTTTGAAGCGGGAATGCGTTATGCCTATCTCCAATTCGACGGCATCGGCAACGACGCTAACGGCCATCGCCAGATCGGCAACCTCTTTGACGTGAAGCTGCGCGCCATTGAGAACATGCACGAAGCCGGCATCGAAATCGTGCTGGTGGTCACCATCGTCAACAATGTGAACAACGACCAGGTTGGCACGGTGGTGAAGTTCGCGATGGAAAATCCCAAGAAAATCGCTTTCGTGAGCTTCCAGCCGGTTTCTTTCACTGGGCGCGACGAAGACATCACTCCGGAACGCCGTTTGCGCCAGCGCTACACGCTTTCGCACTTGGCTAAAGACGTTAGCGCGCAAGTGGGCAAGGTCGAGCCGACGCGCGACTGGTTCCCCATTTCCTTCATCAGCACCTTTGCCGGATTCTCCGACATGGTGAAAGGTCAGGATTCGCAGTGGGGCTCGCTCTCCTGCGGCTGCCACCCGAATTGCGGCGTGGGCACTGCGCTCATGATCAACAAGGAAACCAAGGAATGGGCGCCCGTTCCGCGCTTTCTCGATGCGGTGCAACTGACCAAGGACGTCACCGACATCACCGACGCGGCCCGTGGGAAGAATTTCTCTAACTTCATGATGGCCATGGCGCTCTTGAAGAACTACAAGCCTTTCCAGGGTCCCAAAGGTCTGAAGCTCTATGACCTGTTTAGGAAGTTCGACAAGACCTGGGCGCTGACCAAGGGGGCAGATAAGAAATACGGCCGCACTTCACCCGAGCGTACTTATGAAGACGCCATGAAGCGCCGGCAGACCGATCCTTGGAACTTCCTGTTCATCGCGGGAATGTGGTTCCAGGATCTTTTCAACTACGATTTCCGCCGCACCGAAATGTGCATCATTCCCTACGCCACGCAGCAAGGTGAAATTTCCTTCTGCGCTTACAACACCGGAGTGGGATGGCGGCAGATCATCGAAAATATGCACAAGAACGCGACCGTGGCGCAGTGGTACAAGGAACACGGCAAACACGAGATTTATGCCAAGGGCAAGGCCGTCAACCTTAACTCGTTCGAACACTCGTTGATCATCGACGCCAATGACGCCGCGCGCGTTCGCCATCTGGAGCATGACATCCCCTTGACCGCCTCGGAAGAGGATCGCATTCGTCGTAAGAAGGCCATTCAGGAACAAGCTAAAGTTCGCGCCATCTACGAAGAACTGGTGCTGAAGAAGCCACAGCCGACTGTTGTGCAAATCGGCAGCGTCTCCGATATCGCTAAGGCCGTTCCTGCAAACTTCAAGCCCATTTCTATCGCCCCTGCGACTGGCAATGGAAATGGAAATGGCCACTCCGCTCCTGCTCCGCAAGTAAAAGAAGCGACTGCGGAGGCAGTTGCGGGCGACTAAACAAATCACTTTAATTTAATTCTTCGCGCTGCCCCGGTTTTTTCCGGGGCAGTTTTTTTATGGGACGGATAATTCAGGGAGCAGCAATTTTAAGTTGGGATTAAACCGCGGCGATCAGTTCAATTTCCACCAGCGCATCCTTCGGCAACCGGGCCACTTGCACTGTGGAGCGCGCGGGTGGCGAAGCCGAGAAATAGCGGGCGTAGACTTCATTCATTGCCGCGAAATCGTCCATGTCTTTCAAGAAAACGGTGGTCTTCACCACGTGATGAAAATTCGAGCCACCGGCTTCCAAAATAGCCTTCAAGTTTTCCAAAACGCGCTGGGTCTGCTGCGCCGCATCGGTACCGGTGATTTGCGACGTGGCCGGGTCAAAAGCCACTTGGCCGGAGATGAATAAGAATCCGTTGGCGCGCACTGCTTGTGAATAGGGGCCAATGGGTTTCGGTCCCCGCTCGGTAAGAACTATGTCTCTCATGGCGTACTCTCCTTCAAAGATGTGCTTTTCTGCGCGGAGGTATTTTCATATTTCGCGCGAAAATCTGGCGGCACGCCGGGATGTTTCATCCACAGGCGCACGAAAGCAGCCGTATTTCCATGCGCTTCCTGGTCGAATGCGGCGATCAAATCGTCGAGATTGAAACCGGTGTTGCGCCGGGCATCCAACATATGCCTGACGGCCTTGCGAAATGTTTCTGGGCCGTAACGGTCCTGGAGCGCGTAGAAGAACAGAAAACTTTTTGCGTACAGACCGGCGTTGTCCTCTTTCGCCGATGGCGATGTCTTTTTTGGTACCAGCGCCAGGGCGCGGCGAATAGTCTCTGTGCGCTCGGTCGCGCCGTTCAGTGCTTCATCACCAACGGCCGCGGCGAACGCCGGGAAAGCCGAAAGTGGCGGATCCTGCTCAAAGAATCCAGGGTTTTGGCCATAACCTAACCAACTGGCCGCCAACCCGGGCGCGGTTGCCAGCGCCATTTTCTTCAGCCCCGGGCCGGGATCGATCACCGCGCTGTCCAGCGAGATCATCTCGCCGCTTCTGCCTTCGTCCTTGGTACCGAGCAATTGGGCATTCAGAGGGTTCCGCTCGGTGAAGCATCCTGGTATGGCCGGGCACTCCGTCAGCCACAATGGCAGACCGTTTTGTGGCCTCCGGTGCCTTCCCAAAAAGCCTGTAGGCGGTTCGGCGACGGAGCGCGGTCCAAAAACCTGGTTGTAATTCGCGAGAGTTTTTAACAGTGAATCGCTTACTGACCGAATGTCGCCGGGGTCCTGCGGTTTGCGAGTCCACAAATAAATCTTTTGCCGTTCGGAACCGATTTGTTTCGAAACATAGTGGCCGGCAATCACGTACGGATAAATATCCACGATGCGCTGCCTGGCGTGGATGGTAGTTTCTTCTCCCTTCTTGGAAGTTTTAATTTTGTCGCCGCTGGTATGGACGACAAAATCCTTGGGCACATGTAGGGTGAGATCCCATTTGTCAGGGGGCGCGCCGCCGGTCGCAAAAACTCCTTCGGCGGGCAAAAGTTGCGGGGCCCATCCTTGCGCTGGCAGAAAGAAAGCGTCAGACGCGAAGCCCAGGTAAGTCGATTCGCCTGGCCCGGGTGTCTCCAAGTTCATGGCGATATGCAAGCTGTGCCGGCCGGACACCGTCCAGATGTTTGGCAATTTCACCAGTGTATTGCGCGGGTAGTCAGGGGACGGCTCGGAGTAGAGCGGTTGTCCATCCCAGGTCAGCTCGACATTCGAAGTTTTGAACCGGCGCTTTCCGGGCAAGCGCAGCTCCAATTCGGAGAGTGGCCGTGTCCCGTTGTTGATAAGTTCGTAGTTGGATTTAATGGCGATATGCGGAGGTGGGCCGGGATCAAAATGCACATCGATGTCTTGCTTGTTGATGATGTATCCGGGGCCGAATGAGGACGTACATCCAGCGATAAAACTCCAGCTCGCGACTAAAAAAAGGCATGGCAATGCGCGAAGGTTAGAGGGGAGTTTCAACGCTTCGATTGTAGCGAGGATTCAAGTCCGGCAAAAGGCAGCTTCGTGTTCACGATTACGTCAGCTCCGCCATTTTGGCTCAGCGTAAAAAGTATTAACGGGGTTTGTGGCCGCGGATACGAACAAATCCGGTGCCGTAATGATTTCGCGCCGCCTCGCGGGCGCGAACTTCCTTCTCCGCCTGGTTGTCGTCCATTCCACGGTCGATCCGTTGAAGAATCTCGTTCTCGGTCAGGCCGGTATTTTTTAGACGCGCGATCTCCGGGGTTGAAAGCGTCGGTTGATCGCGAAGCCGCCGCTGCAAAACGGTTTGCACCATGGAATCGGATAATCCAATCAGGCGCAAGGTGACCGCATCGCCGCTAATCGTATCCAACTTATCGAGTCGCGCGATTTGCAGAATCTGCGGTTCGCCGAAACCCGCGCCAGCCAGGCTGGTAACCGCATCAACGCTTGTAAAAGGATGCTGATGCTGGTGTGCATTGCTCACCAGAGTGACGCAGGTGTAGTCCGTGATTCCCGCTTGCTTGGCACTTACCAGCCGCAGAATTTCGGAATCGGAGGTATCCAATTTCTTCAATTGCTCGATGCTGGTCGAAGACATTCCCGCGTCCACCAGCGCCCGATAATCGGTCAACAGGTGATGCCCGCAGCCACCCAGGATGACTAAAGCACAGGCCATGACAATCGCCAGTAGCGACAGGTCCGCCGGCGCGCTTCGATTGCGCTCGTGCCGCAGTGGCAAATGAGCATGAGGCGTCATGATTCGATTGTATCGGACGCATCGTTATCGTTTGGGAGGTGTGTAGTGGGTGATACCCGCCTAAAGGACAGGTAGGTAGTACAGTGCTTCGGCGCTGATTAATGGAGGATTTCAGGTGGTTTGGTAGACACGCTCAACCCCGTAAACCGCGGCAATCTTGCGAATATTTACGAGTATGGTTTCCAGTTGGCGGCGGTCCACGATTTCCAGGCTGGCGTCAATTCGCGCGTTTACGCCATCCGGGCGGCTGACCAGGTTTCGAATGTTCGAACCCGCCCCGCTAATCACCGCGGTGATGTCGGCAAGCAATCCAGCGCGATCGCGTGCGCGAATCTGCAGTTCCACCGGGAAGGTTGCGGCATTCTCGCCACCCCATTCCACGGCGATGCGGCGCTCCGTCTGGTAAAGCAGATTCTGCACGTTGGGGCAAGTTCGCGTGTGCACCGCGACACCGCGGCCGCGCGTGATGTAGCCGACTATTTCATCACCAGGAATGGGGTTGCAGCACTTCGCGCGATAGACCAACAAATCGTCATGCCCTTTGACAATGAGCGGCGCTTCACCGAAACCCAGCATGCGCTTAACGGTTTTAACCAGCGTGGGCTTGGCATCGGGCGCTTCAATTTGGGCGGCTTTGGCTGGTTCACCAAGCACGCGGGTCAGAATCTGCCGCGCCGAATATTTTCCAAAGCCTACCGCGGCATATAAATCGTCAATTTTCGAAAGGCCGTGATCGGTAGCCACCTTCAACATATCCGCTTCCGGAATTTTCTTCAGGCTGCGATCGAAGTGGCGCGCTTCATTCTCAAGCAGCTTGCGCCCCATCTCGGTGGCTTCCTCGCGCTCTTCAAGATTGATCCAATGCCGAATTTTGCTTTTCGCGTGCGAACTCTTCACGAAGCTCAACCAGTCGCGGTTGGGATGGTGGCCCTTCTGAGTCAGAATCTCCACAACATCGCCGCTGGTGATTTCATGACGCAGCGACACCATCTGCCCGTTTACTTTTGCGCCGGTACATTGATGCCCAACTTCGGTGTGAACGGCATAGGCGAAATCCACCGGCGTGGCCCCGCGCGGTAGCTCCAGCACGCGGCCCTTGGGAGTGAAGGCATAAACTTCCACGGGGGCGAAATCGACTTTCAAGGTGGATAAGAAGTCGCTGGGCTCTTCCAGCTCCTGCGACCACTCGATCAACTGCCGCATCCAGGTGAGGCGTTGGTTCTCTTCCTCGGAGCCAGGCTTCCCGCCTTTATACTTCCAGTGCGCGGCCACGCCTTCTTCAGCGATGCGATGCATTTCCTGCGTGCGAATCTGTACTTCCAGCGGCTGTCCGCCATGCAGCACGGTGGTGTGCAGCGATTGGTAAAGATTGGGGCGCGCCATGGCGATGTAATCCTTGAATCGACCAGGCACCGGATGCCAGATGTGATGCACTACTCCAAGCGCCGCATAACAATTGCGTTCGCTGTCGGTAATGACGCGTACTGCAAGCAAGTCATAAACCTGCTCCAGTTCTCGTTCGTGGCGCACCAGTTTACGGTGCAGGGAATAAAGTCCCTTGACGCGCGCTTCCAGCTCCGCGGGAATGCCGCTCTCCACTAATTTTGTCTGGATGGTCTGCTGCACTTCTTCCAGGAATCTCCGATGGATGCCGGCCTTTTCCGCCACTTCCTTCTGTAGCCTCAGGAAAGATTCCGGCTCCAGGTAGCGGAAGGATAAATCCTCGAGTTCGTTGCGGATGTTGCCCATGCCCAGGCGGTGCGCGATGGGGGCATAAATGTCCAAAGTTTCGCGGGAGATGCGCTCCTGCTTGGCGGGCTCGAGATATTCCAGAGTGCGCATATTGTGCAGCCGGTCAGCGAGCTTCACCAGCACGACGCGCACGTCGTTCACCATGGCCAGCAGCATTTTGCGGATGTTTTCAACCTGGCGAGTTTCCGGCGCCATCATGTTCAGCCGGCTGATCTTGGTCACGCCTTCCACCAAGCGCGCGACTTCCGCGCCGAAGCGTTCTTCGATGCGCGACAAAGGAAATTCTGTGTCTTCAACCACGTCGTGCAACAGCGCGGCGGTTAAGGTTGTAGCGTCCAGCCGCATGTCCGCCAGAATGTGGGCCACTTCCAGCAGGTGGGTTAAATAAGGGTCGCCGGAGCTTCGTAGCTGGTCGCGGTGTCGCTCGGCGGCAATTTCATAGGCGCGCCGCACCACCCAGGGATCTTCCGAGGGACGATTCTTGCGCAGCTTAGCCAGCAACTCCTCAAGACGCGCGTCGAGCTGCCGCTCGGTTCGATCCCGGTGGAAATGCAGTGGCAGATTGTTCGACGACGGCATAACCGGTTAGATGACCTCTGGATCGTTCCGTTACAATATCGTTCTTTTACGCTATTGTAGCGCAAGACGGGCCCGATAGGGGCGCCACGCGGTTTGCAGGATAAAGGCAACTTCTCTATTTCAGATGCGGTCTATAGGCCCGGCAGTTTGTCCTCAAGTTCGCTTGCTAATTTGCTGACGTCGGTTGCATCGCTGAAACTTTTCAGCTCATGAGCCGTCGACCCTGACTCGATACCTAAACGCTGGCAAATCTTGTGCTGCATTTGCAGCATGGCGGTCAATTCCTGCTCGGCCAACATTCCCACTTGCAGATCGAGGTGGGAGCGCCTGTCTGCTTGCCTGGTCATGCGGTTTTGGCTGATGAGCACGAAGATAGTCAGCAGCATGCTCTCGGAAGAGATCACCAGCGCCAATATCCCAAAAGGAAAAAAGGGTCGAAAGGTTTCACTCCCGGAATTACCTTGAGGTTGATGGC
>Ga0307479_10000700_pt1 | contig 30498 bp, 26 predicted proteins | sample atmos_gasesECM4C_FD_203743 | JGI IMG/M metagenome (GOLD analysis project Ga0307479, IMG submission 203743) | Hardwood forest soil microbial communities from Morgan-Monroe State Forest, Indiana, United States - atmos_gasesECM4C_515 | ecosystem: Environmental > Terrestrial > Soil > Temperate...
CCTGGCAACCCGGCAAGGCGTCCGCAATCCGGGCGACCGACGATCCATGCGATCCACCGCCAGGAACCAATAGCGAACAAATCTTAATGGCTGGAACGGAAACTAATTTAGTCACAGACTCTCAGGGTAGAGTGCGGTCGTTGCCGGCATAAATAAAGGCCAGTCTGAGAAATCAGATCGGCCTTTTCCTTTTCCGAATCCATCCACAAACTCCGCTGCGGGTGAATCAATTCCCCAAAATTAATGAGGACCGCCGATAGTACTCCAGTAACTTGAGACGAGAACCTGCAGTCCGTATGTTTGAGCAGTCTTGAAAAATCTCAAGACTGGGTTGGGCCGCCTCGCGCCCCGATTCACCGACCAAATTTCATGGAGACCCAGATGCGCACGATTAGAATTCTAGGGTTGTTGATCTTCTGTCTTACGGGCCTCGCTGCGATTGCCCAGGAGACCACTTCGACTTCACAACAGACGACCGACGCCAAGACGTCCAAGGGCAAGGTTTACGTCTATCGTTACAAGCAATTTGTGGGTAGCGCCCTCGCGCCCTCCGTCTTCTGTGATGAAGTCGAACTGGCGCGCGCGGAGAACGGCCGCTACTTCACGGTAAAACTCGATCCCGGCAAACATACCTTCCGCTCCAACGACAAGCAGTCCGGAACGGAATTGGATGTGAAGGCTGGGCAGGAGTACTTTCTCCGCGTGGAGATCGCAACCGGCTTCGCGAAAGGACACGGCCGCCTGGTCCTTATGTCTCCGGAACAGGGAGGTTATGAGCTGAAGTCTTCGAAACTCAAGCCCCTGGATGCAAACAAGGTGCTGAATGCAACCCTCGTGTCGGTGGATGAAGTGCATGCGGAGTCGCCGACTACTACGCCCAAGGCGGCAGTGCTGGTCGAGACTCACTAATTGCCGGCATAAATAAAGGCTATCAACAGAAATGTGGGTAGCCTTTTCCTTTTCTTTGTCATTCCGACGCGCGAGCGGAGCGAGGCGGGGCAGACGTTGCAAATCGCCACCACCAACCTCCACGACGCCGCGTTGGAAACATAGGCTTGAGTTCCCAGACGGCAACCGCAGCCACGGACGGGCTACGGCATGGGGCTGCGGGATGGGGGCTTCGGAAAATGACGGTGCATACTCGTGTGAGAATAGCGACATGCCCGCTTCGCAGCCTTCGCCTATTCCCGATTTTCTGTACGGCACCGCATGGAAAGAAGACCGCACACCGGCCCTCGTAGAGCTGGCGCTGCGCAGCGGTTTTCGAGGCATCGATACGGCCAACCAGCGACGGCATTATTTCGAAGAGGGAGTCGGGCAGGGATTGGCCGCCGCGTATCGTGCAGGGATCGTCACCCGCGACGATCTTTTCCTGCAGACGAAATTCACTTACCGGCGAGGTCAGGATCACCGTCTGCCCTATGATCCCGACGCCAGCCTCTCGACTCAGGTCGCGCAGTCCATGGCCAGTTCGCTCGAACACCTCGGCACCGATCATGTCGATAGCTACGTTCTGCACGGTCCGTCCTCTGGCTATGACTGGACCGACGACGATGCAGAAGTCTGGGAATCAATGACGAAAGAGCGCAACGCCGGACGCACGCGCCTGCTCGGCGTGAGCAACGTTTCGCTGGCCCATCTTGAGCAGATGGAAGCCGTGCACGCGGAAGCTCCGGCATTCGTACAGAACCGCTGCTACGCCCGCCTCAGCTGGGATCGCGAAGTACGCCGATTCTGCCGCGAGCGCAAAATTATCTATCAGGGGTTTTCGTTGTTGACCGCGAATGTGGAAGTGCTCCGCGATCCGCTAATCGCGAGGCTCGCAGCGCGGGCAAACGCTACTCCGGCCCAAATCGTTTTCGCATTTGCGCGAGCCGTCGATATGCTGCCACTGACTGGCACTTCTAACGCTGAACACATGAAGCTGGATTTAGCCAGCTCAGCTCTTCCACTCTCTCCCGAGGCAGTAAATGCGATTGAGACTCTGGCCGGGTGACACGGTGACGCAGCGCCAGCATATCGGCGCTCCGCTCTCCACCAGTCAGTTCACAGTCAGCGGAGCGGAAATGCTTCCAACCCTGCCACTGACGTTATCGCGCACCACAAACCGGACTTCGTACCTTCCGGCTGGCAGCGGCAGATCACTGGAGTACTTCAGGCCCTGCACTCTGACCTTCGCAAGTGCTTCCGGAGACAGGCTGGCCGTCATAGTGTGTCGAATCGGACCAGCAATGCTGTTCTTTGCGCCAAGCGTGGCTACTACTGCGAAGACATCGAGCTCGATCGCGTTTTGCCCTCCCTGCGTCCCGATTACGTCGCCCGGAAAATGCAAATCAAAACCAACCTTCTTTTTTTCGCCGTTCTTCAGAGCGCTTTCTCCCGCAGCAGCCTGCCACTGCATCCATATCGGAATGCCGGTAGCTTCGAACGGAGAATCAAGCGCGAAACCGAGATCGATATCCTTGGTGGCCTGCGGATTCATCGCAGCATTGGTCACCAGAAAACCGCTGCGCGCATGAACTCCCGCATCACTTCCCTGCACTTTGACTTTCAGCTTGCGCCATCCTGGCTTATCGTTCTTCGTGTCGAGATAGTATCCGAGCAGGTAATAGGACTCCGAATCATCAGTTGCCCGGCGAAATCCTTCAGCCAAGTCATTGCTGTTGTAGAAGGCGCGCCCACCGGTCATCCCGGCGAACTCCTGCAGGGTAGCAATGGTAGAGATCTGGAGCCACTCTCGCCCCTGGACGTTGCTGGCGTATGCAGCGCCGCCTCCGCCGCCTGCTGTATCCGCACCAGGTGAGGTGCTCACCAAGCCTCGCACATCCACCGGGTAGACGGCGATCTGGGCATCATTCAGTGCCGCCATTGCACGCTCATACAAGGTCGAGAGTCGACCGCCTGGCACCATTCCTGGCGAGCCCAGATAAAACGGGAAGCCGCTCGTCGCCCAGATTAGCGACTTCCGGCCGGAAACGCCCGAGAGGGACCAAGCAATCTGCAAGAACGAGCGCATGGTTGTTTCAATAGCCTTTTCCTGCTGGAACTGTGCTGCCAGTACGTCCGCATTTCTGAGGAAATCGTCCAGCACGAACACGCGAAAACCATTGTACGAAGGTACGGCATCGCTTCCGGTCGCAAGGGCTACCTGCACATCCGTGCCAACGTTCTGCATGACAGGTAATTCGCCGCTGAGCTTGTTCAGAGCATTGATCAGCGGCGCAGGATCTGACGTGAGACCCTGGACGACTCTCAAACCCTTGCTGCTAATCACAGCCATTGCCAACAGTTGCTTCGTATTGAGATTGGCGGCGAGATACTTTGCCAGCGCCCTGCGCGCAGTCACCTGATCGAGGAATGGGGTGTTCACCGTATCGATGGCAATCACTGTGACAGCGTGCGGCTGGCGGAATTCGATGCCTGCATTGCGAAATGTTCCCGGAGGCGAGGGCCCTAGAGGGATCGAATTGTTAGCGACGACTTCGTCGAATGTGGCGATTTCCTGTTGCTTGCCATTTTCAAAAACCGCGAACTGATCCTTGGTCAATTTATTGATGTGGCGCCCGGACTTGTCCGTGACCACGACCGGCACCTGCACCATCCTCGTGGACGTCCGAAAGACGACCTTGGACTCGTCGTAGGCGTAGCAGTTGGTAGGTGCCGAGGGGATGCTGCTTGCACCTTCATGCACGGACCGCGACGGCAATCTCCTTTCCTGACTATAAGCGACAGGAAGTGCGAGGAGAACACCTAACACCAGGGCAACCGTTGCCCAAGGGCGCATGAAACCCTCCGTTCGGCTACATTGAATGTTGGGATGGTTCAGGGCTGCGGTGGCCAGGGCTTCCTGCTCAAAACGCCGCAAGCGATCGGCGTCGAGAGACAAGGCTTGCGGCAAGACTTTGACGGCGACTTCGCGTTTCAGGCGCGACTCGCGGGCGCGATACACGTCGCCCATGCCGTCAGCACCCAGCAGGCTGACGATCTCGTATGGGCCAAGTTTTGTGGCGGAAGCCAGATTCATCGGTGCGCGATTATAACCCGCACCGAATGGAACAGGCTATTTCGAACGATTCAAGAGAGCGAGAGCTTCGTCCGTGTTAAGAAACCGTGCGCCGAGAGCCTGAAGCTCCGAGCAGGAACGCCGGCCATCTTCCGCCTTCAAAGTTTCAATCGCATCCTGCACCACCAAGACGCGGCGGCCGCGGTCGAGTAATCCTTTAGCCGCGAAGCGAACGCAGTATTCCGTGACCACGCCGAAGACGACGAACTCGACATCGTCTCCAAAGCGCTGCATGAACTTGGCCGCGTGCCGGCTCTCGAAGATGTCGAGGGTCTGCTTCTCCAGGAGGATCTGCTGATAAGGCGAGAGATCGCGGGGCAGAGCAGCCGTGGGCTCATTCGGCACGGTGATAACTTTGTCGGTCAACGCCTCCGGCACGAATTCGGAGCCTTCCGTACCTTTGACGCAGTGCGGAGGGAAGGCTGCGAATTCAGGATCGTCCTGCGAGTGGTAGCAACCGTGCGAGACAAGGAAGACGCGGTCTTGCCGAGCGGCGTCGGTAAGCTTGCGAATGTTGGGCAGCAGCCGTTCGGCGCCGGGGACGTAGAGCTTGCCGCCGGGCAGCATGAAATCCTTCTGCGTATCGACTTCCCAGAAGACAATATTGCGAGATAACATTGCGGTTCCACCTGATCGTCGTAATAGAAACCAGCTTATAACATTGTTTGTAGTCGCGGGGATTCCGTCAAACGCTGAAGGAAAGAGGGGCGCTCGATGCCACGACTTCTGATCCGCAACATCGGCCTGCTACTCAGCGGTGATCTGAAAAATCCGATTCTCGATGCCGACACCGTGCTCGCCGTCGATGGGAAAGTCACCGCCGTTGGCAAACAGAAGGACATCGACGCTGAAGGCGCGACCTACATCGTCGATGCCAAGGGGACAACCCTCGCTCCGGGATTGATCGACAGTCACGTGCATCCCGTCGCCGGTGATTGGACGCCGCGGCAGAATCAGATTGGGTGGATCGATAGCTACCTGCACGGCGGTATTACCACCATGATTTCCGCCGGCGAAGTGCACACGCCGGGCCGCCCGAAGGACGTGGTTGGGGTGAAGGCCATGGCGATCTTTGCCCAGCGAGCGTTCTCGGCGTTCCGTCCCGGCGGCGTGAGAATTCATGCGGGCGCTCCGGTAATCGAGCACGGCATGGTCGAAGAAGATTTCAGGGACCTTGCTACTTCTGGCGTTACCATGCTGGGCGAGGTTGGCCTGGGAAGCGTGAAGGACGGATCGACTGCGCGCCAGATGGTCGGCTGGGCGCGGAAGTATGGCATTCAAAGCACGATTCATACCGGCGGCCCTTCAATTCCCGGGTCTAGTTTGATCGACAAAGATATCGTGCTCGCAGCCGATGCCGATGTGATCGGGCACATTAATGGTGGGCATACCGCTCTGCCGGATGATCAGATCGTCGCGCTGTGCGAGCAATCGCCGCGGGCTCTGGAGATTGTTCACAATGGCAACGAGAGAGCCGCTCTGCTTACTTTGCGAACCGCGGGGGAGTTGAAGAAATTAGACCGCGTGATCCTGGGCACGGATTCGCCCGCCGGGTCGGGAGTGCAGCCGCTCGGCATTCTGCGCATGATCTCGATGCTGTCGTCTTTGGCTAATGTGCCGGCTGAAGTTGCCGTCTGCTTTGCCACGGGAAACACAGCGAGAATCCGCAATCTTGACTGCGGCTTGATCGAACCGGGCCGCGCCGCGACCTTCGTGATGATCGACAGGGCTCAGCATTCGCCCGGAAAGACTGTGCTGGAAAGCATTCAACGTGGAGATTTGCCCGGGATCGGGATGGTGATCATTGACGGCGTGGTCAGCGCGCAACGCAGCCGTAACACGCCCCCGGCCACGAGCGTACCGGAGATTGTGAAGTGAACTCCGGTCACGAGGCGTTGAGAACACTTATCCTACTTCACGTTCGACTTTGATGCGTTCGCGGCCGCGTCGGCAATCAGTGGGGCGGACAGCGTATCCTGCACTGATTTCGGAAGCTTGTCGGCGTGGGCCACCAACAGGCTCACCTGCCATCCCTGAGTCTCAGATAATCCCGACTTGAAGCCCGGCATCCCGGTGAGACGAATTCCATTCATGATTTTCCAGTAACTCTCTCCTGGTTCATCGTCCGTGACGCCCTTTCCCTCCATCAGCTTCGGAGGACGAGGATACATGCCCTTGGCGATCGGTGTTTCCTTCTGCCCTGGCAGTCCGTGGCACACCGCGCAATGTTCGCGGTAGAGGCTGGCGCCGGCGGCGAGATTCGCGTCATCGGGTTGCAGAGGAACGGTCTTCGGCATCTCGCGAGCGATTACCGCATTCAGAGCCCGGTGCGCGAGCTTTTTTTCAAAGGGCATTGGAGAAGCCGAGGTTGCCACGGGGGCCTGGCCAGTCGCGAAATAAAAATAGAGGCCGAGCAGAAGGGCAGCAGCACCCAGAATCATTCCTAAGATCAAAGTGGACAACGTTCTCATCAACAAACTCTCCTTTTATGAACATAACAGTTTCCCGTGGGCTCCAGTGCTAGGAAACAGATCGAAAGTAGGATTGCAGTTTACTCGCCGCGAAGATTTCATTGGAAGCAGGATTAGCGCGACACTGGTCCCTCACGGTCCGAACACATATGCCGATCCTGGCGTAGTGCTTTTGGGCGCTCCGGCTACGATGGTGGAACCGCTTATCGCTGCCGATACGCCGAGATTGTCATTCGCGGCGCCATCGGAGGCAGTCAGTTCGGTAGCGGTACTGGAATTCTTCCAGCCGCTGGACGGTTTAGCAAAGACGTATGCGGCGCCCTGAAGTTGATTCGCTCCCACGTTGGCGCCCGGTGCCCCGAGGACAACCAGGTTGCCGCTGATGCTGGCGGACTGGCCGAAGCCGTCGCCCTGGGTCGCGTTCGGGGCGCGGAGTTCGGCGGTCTGCGTCATGTTCGACCATCCGGCAGACGGTTTGACAAACACATACGCCGCGCCTTTTCCGATGGCAGCGTTGACGGCTCCAATCACCACCGTGGAGCCGCTGATGGACGAAGAGAACCCAAAGTCGTCACTGCCCTTGCCGTCCGAGGCAGTGAGTTCGGCGGTTTGGGTCATGCTGCTCCAACCACCCGACGGTTCGGCGAACACATAAGCTGTGCCCTGAAAATTACTGTGGCCGTACGAGCCGACGACCACCGTGGTTCCGCCGATCGCGATGGAGGCTCCCATGTAATTCAGCAGTTGGCTGTCGGAGGCAGTGAGCTTCGCAGTCTCATTCAGATTCCCCGACCAACCGCTGCCGGGGCGGACGAACACGTACGCCTTTCCCGCAAAACTGTTCCCTGAACTGTCGGGTGCAAAGAATGCTCCCACGGCGATCGCGGGGCCGCTGACGCTAACGCTGTCGCCGAAAGCGTCGCCGGGCTGGCCGTCGGAGGCGGTGAGCTTGGCGGTTTCGGTCATGTCTTTCCATCCGCTCGCGGGCTTGACGAAGACGTAGGCGGCTCCAGGCCCTGCTGCCGGGAGATCGGAGTTCTGCCGGTTCAGCTTCGATCGGCTGAAGTTCGACGTGTTGGCCGCTCCGACCACGATGGTATTGCCACTGACTGCGACCGAAACGCCGAAGCCTTCGCCGTTGTCCGAGGAGGTCAGCTTTGCAACCTGGGTCATGTTGGCCCATCCGCTGGCAGGCTTGACGTAAACGTAGACCGCTCCGTAGTTCTCGATGTTGGCGTCGAAATCTCCTACTACGACGGTGTTGCCGCTGACGGCAATGGAAATCCCGAACCAATCATTGCTGGCGCGCGTGGAGGGCGTGAGTTCGGCGAGTTGCACCAGACTGACTGGCGGCGTCGCGGCATGGAGAATGGCCGTGTTGAGAAATACAGTGGAGAACACAATTACCGCGGAAAGCAGGCGCAGCTTTGGCATTGGGTGGAACCCCCGGGGCGCGTATTTCTAGACCGAACCAGACCGGGCCGGATTATACGCCAGATCCGGCTACCCGCAAGGACTTTGCGCTGATTTGTTTTCCGGCTACCGCAGTCCGTCTTCGCCCTTGATTTGATCTTTGGTCAGTCCACCGACGCGTGCCAGCGGACGGCCGCTATCGGTCACCGCGACGGCCACGACGATTTCGTTGGCTCGGGGAGCGTCGTTGATGCGCACTTCCATACCGTCGAAGTGGCTGCGGACGAAGGCGGCGTCTTTGTGTCCCAGCGGTATATCGAGGGCGACGCCTATGCCACCGCGCTTCTTGGACGATGGAATGAGCGCGGCACCTTTGCCGAGAACTCTTCTAACTGGGGTGCCAAGTTTGGGATGAAGTATTGCGGCAGCGTGCTCGATCTCACCGTTTTCGCCCACCGCGGCGGCCTTGCCATAGCTCTCAACGCTGGTGGCCGGAATGCCCAGAGCGGCGACAGCGCGCAGGGTTAGGAGTTCGCCGAGTTCCTCGCCGATTATCATCAGCTCAGATAAATCCTCGGCAAATTTTCCGGCGTAGGGATTTTCAATTACGGCCACTGCGGCCGCGCGGCGAGTAGGAGGATCGATGGTGCGGCCCATCTCAGTTTTCGTCTCCTCGACGAAGGTTACGATCTTGCGGATGCGCGCTTTCATCGTAGGCCGTCCTCCCCCTTGATCTCTGAAGCTTTCAGGCCTCCCACCCGGGCATGAATGCGGGGACCAGTGGTCATCACCAGCGCCAGTAGAATTTCGTCGGCGCGGGGAGCGTCGGCCGTGCCAACTTCCATGGCATCGAAATGACTGCGCACGTAGGAAGCGTTGATGTGAGTGATGGGAACATCGAGACGAGTACCTGGACCGCCTACTTTTTTCGTTGAGGAGACGATTGCTTTGGCGTCGCCGAGAATCTCGCGCATGGCGTAGCCGCCGGGCACGTGCCACAAGGCTCCGTGCTCGATTTCTCCCGCCGCGCCGACGATCGCGCCCTTGCCGTAGCCTTCGATGACTCGGGAGTCTCCGCCCAAAGCAGCAACCAGGGAACGTGCCATCTCCAATCCCAGGGGTTTTAAGTCGTCCATGAATCCAGCGATTTCTTCCACGTAGATTCCCGCGAAGGGGTTGTGAATGACGGCCAGCGCGGAAGCTCGCCGCAGTGGCACGAGTGACACGGGTCCGCCTTCATGGAAGATTTCCTCGACCGCAGTAAATTTCTTTCGAACCTGAACTTCAGGCATGGATCAGGCTCCTGCTGGATTTCTCCCCAGCCGCACCGAATTTCCCCGGGGTTGAACTCACGCCAACGACGCGAGTCTCGCCACACAGGTGTAGAGCCGCGGCGTGGATAAGCCGGTCACAGAGAAGCGAATCGGCGACGGCAGCTCCGGCATCCAGTGCGGCCGCGACTTCGTTGGCAGAAAGCTCGCCCACTTCCTGAGTCACGAGCCGGTCACCCAAATCGCTATCCGGCGTAAGTTCACGGGCTGGAACGCGAGTAATGTTCGGATGGCCGGGCAAGTCCACCGCGTTGGCGATGATGGTTGCGGCGGCGTCGGCCATGGCGGCGTGGTCAGCGAGGACCGTCACCGCGTCGGCGATACCCAGCGAAAAGCTGCGTCCGCGCCACCCGCTGGTCGCAATGCCGCGCACGGGCTGTGTCGACTCCAACTCGACCTTGCCGAAGAGTGATGGACGGTCCGGCCGCTCGACCATGCCTACGACAAAGCGTTCTCCCTGTGCAAGATGCAGCGCGATGTCTCCGCCATTGTTGACATAGGCGCGAGACAGGCTTGCGGCCGAGGTCATGCTCCCCAGGATTTCTTCCGCGACTGCGCCAGCCACCGCCGCCATCGGCGTGATGAAAGTGCGCTCGCTGTATGGCGCAACCCCAGCTTGCATGCGTCTTGCGATAACACCCGTTGCTGGCGCACTACTTCCTCGGGAGGCCTGCCGCAGAAGTGGAAGTTCTCGGCAGAGTTCGTCGAGAACCGTGACGAATCGCTCTGCTGCCGCGCGATATGCCGCGTTAACTTCACGAGGCGCGCCGGACGCCTCAACGATCAGGTCGATTGGCCCATCGTGAAGATGCAGCCGGCGTTTATCCGGCAAGAATCCTATTTGAGCTCTCACGGATTGGACCTCCGTGATCTCGTGTCCGATAGCGGCCAGGGATTCTCCCGACTAGGCGAGAGATGGCGGCGCCCCTCGTCCTGCAAAATTGATTCCAGCGGGCGAACGTGATCCATGTATCCGCCCAGCGCAGCGTAATCCTTGAGCTTAAGCGTGAATTCTATTGGCGCGACGAGAGCGGGAGTCGGCACGTAACCGAATGCTTTCTCGGGCAAGCGGGTCACATCGACCATGAAAGTAATGCCGCCGCCAGGCCAGACGTAAACCGGCGCGCCTCCGCAGGTGACACGGGTCAACGCGTCCCGCACCGAATGTGTGAGCCTCACCGGATTTTCTGTTACGCCGGCTCGCAACGATCCTCCAGCGCCGCCCATGAACAACACTGTACACAGCGCTGGCTCGCAATTTTCCTTGATGCGCGCGACTGATTCGGTGAGCGCGGCGGGCAGTTCTTTTTGCACGGGACGCAAACTTTCGTCGAGTTCATAGTAAGCATGATGCTCGCCCGTGGTGCTTACCATGAGCAATCGCAGTTTGGGCCAGGCAATCTTCGGATCGAACTCCTGCAGAATAGATAGAGGATCATCGATGTTGGTTCCGCCCCAGGCTGTGCCCGGTTCGGCGACGCGAAAGTACCGACCCGGAGTGGAGCGCCGCCCCTTCATCTCGATCCCTGTCTCCGGAATGCCCAACAACTTTCCAGCCTGATGCTCCGAAAGCACGCCCGTGATGTGGTCGTCGACGACAACTACTTCATCCACTTTGCCATGCCACTGCTTGGCGAACATTCCGATGGTGGCCGAACCGCAGCCTACACGCATGCGCTCTTCTCCCACTCCGTCGACGACGGGCGGCGTACCCGCCTCGACAATCACTGTGGCGCCGTCGTCGATCTTAAGTTCCACCGGCTTGCGATCGCACAGGTTCAACAGCGTCTCGCAGGTGACCGTGCCTTCGTGGCGACTGCCGCCGGTCAGGTGACGAACGCCGCCGAGCGAGAGCATTTGCGAACCATATTCGCTGGTGGTCACGTGCCCCACAGGCTCGCCCTGTGCTCGCACCAGATTTGTCTCCGGACCTAAATATCGATCCGTATCGATCTTCAACTTGACGCCGCAATAACTGAAGATGCCCTCGGTCACGACCGTGACCATATCGACGCCGTGGACCTCGGAAGAAATGATGAACGGCGCGGGCTTGTAGTCGGGATAGGTCGTGCCCGCGCCAATTGCGGTGACGAAGGTGTCGGGGCCACTGACGATGCTGCCGTCCCACTCGCGATTGCGGTCGAGAAAAGGGACGACGGAATCGCCGCGCGACAAGGCGCGATCCAGAACCACATGGGGGTCGATCCTTACCAGTTGCCCGTTGTCGTTGGCATAGCGATCGCATGCGCCCGTTCTTCCTGGCTTGATGTAACAGAGCACAGGGCAGGCATCGCAGCGGATGGCGTCATCGTCAGCCACGAGGGACTCCATTCTTATCGCTCTTCTCGCGAGCCTGATCCCTCGACGCCTTAGCCAGGATGGCCTCTCGTACGCGATCTGGTGTGGCGGGAATCCGGCGCATGCGAACACCTGTAGCGTGGAAAATGGCGTTCAAGATCGCCGGCGCGGTCGGGATCACTGCTTGCTCACCGATCCCTTTCGCGCCGAAAGGCCCGATCGAGGATGGATCTTCAATCAATATCGATTCGATGGGAGGAATGTCCCCGGCCGTGGGAATCAGGTAGTCATGCAGGTTCTCGCCGTTGCCGGGAAAAAATTCCTCCATGAGCGCCATGCCGAGACCCTGAGCGACCCCGCCCTCGATTTGTCCCTCGATCAGAGTTGGATTGATGGCGCGACCTACATCATGCGCGGCAACGACTTTTAGAACACGGACCGTGCCCAGCTCAATATCTACCGCAGTCTCGGCCATGTGCGCGCCAAATCCGTACACCGCATAGGGAATCCCCTGACCGTTTTCGTCGAGCGGGCTCGTGGGTGGATCGAAAGTCTGTTCAGCGGTTAATACATAGCCATTTTTATCGAGCGGCAATTCTTGCAACGAAAGACAGCGCTCCTTCCCACCTTGGCGGATCGTGAGTTCGCCCTCGCCAAAATCGATGACCGCATCGTCCTCATTTCCGCCTGAGTCCGCCAGGCGAAGAATCAAGCAACGCAGCTCTCTTCCTGACATGTGCGCGGCTTTGCCGGTGACAAATGTCTGGCGGGACGCAGAGGTCTTGCCGCAATCGGGGCTGATTGATGTATCTCCTGAAATTAAATCGAAGCGGTCGATGGGCGCGCGTAGAGCGTCGGCACAAATTTGCGTCACGACCGTGGTCGATCCCTGGCCGATGTCGATTGCTCCTTGATGCAGAGCGATTCTACCGTCACGCTTCAGCCCGATACGGACGGTGGAAGGGTTGGGCAGCGACGTGTTCCCGCATCCGTACCACATTCCAGCGACACCGACACCGCGGCGAACTGGCCCAGCGCTGTTTGCATTGAATTTCTGAGCTTCAGCTCGCGCCGCCTTCCACCGCGGACGCAACGCCTCGAAGCAAGCGCGAATGCCCACGCCTTCTCCCATCACTTGTCCCGTGACCGTGGGAGTGTGATTGTCGAGTGCGTTCAGGATGCGAAATTCCAATGGGTCGATGCCGAGCCGGATGGCAAGATCGTCGTAAAGTTGCTCCTGGGCAATTGCGGTCTGCGGCACACCAAATCCGCGAAAGGCCCCAGCGGGAACAAGGTTGGTGTGGATGGCTCTTGTAAGGGCGCGGTAATGCGGCACCAAGTAAGGTCCGGAAGCGTGCACCGGAACTCGCGCCGCAACCGTGGGCCCCCATGAAGAGTAGGCGCCGGTGTTGAAGTCGGCGGAGAAATCGAGCGCAACAAGTTTGCCATCTTTGCTAGCTCCTGCTCGGCAGCGCATGTGCGCCGGATGGCGCTTCGTGGTACACATGATCGACTCAATTCGCGAATACACCATGCGCACCGGACGCCGCAAACGCCACGCGGCCAGCGCGACAAATGTTTGCACCGATAAATCAAGTTTGGTACCGAATCCGCCGCCGACGGCTGTTGGAATAATCCGCACAGCTTCGGCAGAAATTCCCAGCAGCTTCGCAATATCGGCGCGATCCATGTAAGGCGATTGCGTGCAGGCTTGGATCTCGATGCAATCGCCGATACGCCTGGCAAAACCCGCTTCCGGTTCGATGCAGGCGTGTTCGATAAATCCAGTTTCGAATTCGCCTTCGACCACCACGTCGGCCTCGGCCAGCGCCTTTTCCACATCGCCTCGCACCACGCGTCCGCTGGTCAGCACGTTCCCCAGGCGATGGCGATGAATCAGCGGAGCGCCTGGCGCAAGCGCTTCCTTCAAGGTCCGCAGAGCAGGTAATTCTTTCCAGCGTATAGGGAACGTTATGGGATCAAGATTTTCGATTACCTCAGGTTCGCCCGCGATTGCGGCCACCGCTTCGCCGCGATGGCGGGCTTCATTTTCTGCGTGCGCAAACACGGGTTGATCGGCAAAGCGGGGAATCACACCGTAGCAATCTTCCCCTGGGACATCCTTCGAGGTAAGAACCGCCGCCACCCCAGGGTGAGTTGCGACAAATGCCTGCAGGTCTCCGAAATGAAAAGTCGCGCGATCATAGGGAGAACGAATCACGCGCAACGCTAACGCACCGATGGGAATTTCGTCCGCGCCATAGATTTCTGTGCCTTCGACCTTATGCTTTCCATCCAGGCGGATCAGGCGTTGGCCCACGGAAGATCCGGCGGCAGGACAGTTGGTCTCCGAGATTGATGAACGTACGTCGAGAACGGCGTCGATGATCTTGCGATATCCGGTGCACCGGCAGAGCACGCCGCCCAGCGCATCCATCACGTCGGATTCGGACGGAGAATTGTTGTTCTCGAGCAGCGCGGTCGCGGAGACCAGCATTCCCGGCGTACACGCTCCACATTGCGCGGCGCCGTGGCGAAGAAACGCGTCCTGCAGACGACCGAAGAGCGGCGGCCTGGACTTCAGCCCTTCCACTGTAGTGACCGAATGGTTTTCGACCTGCCCCACCGCAACCAGGCAGGAGCACACCGGTTCTCCATCGAGCAGGACGGTACATGCGCCGCAGTCGCCGGCGTCGCAGCCGACCTTTGTCCCGGTAAGCGCCAACTGCTCGCGCAATACACGCGAGAGTCTTTGAGCCGGAGAGGCGGCGATGGACACTTCACGGTCATTCACCATCAGCCTGACCAGGCACTTGGCTTCAGAAGTTGGAGCGATGGTCGCCATCAAGAGGTTCCCGCACAGGAATCAAGCGCTCGCTGCACCAGCCGCAAAGCGGCATCGCGGCGGTAAGCCGCAGTGGCGCGAACGTCGCCGATAGGAGACAAATTGTGGAGATGCTCCGCTGTAGCCATTGTCGCCAAGCCAGGCCTAACCGGCGCACCGATCAACGAGCGCTCCAATTCCGCGAGCCGCCGTGCCACCGCTGAACAAGAACCTACGCTGACCCGGGCGTCGCGAACGCATCCGGTGGAGTCTCTGTCGATCATCGCCGCAACCATGACAATGGATATCACAAGGTAGCGGCGGGAGCCGAGCTTGAGAAATGTAGACGCGGCATTCTCCACGGTTCGAGGCACGAGGATCTGCGAAAGAATCTCGCCGGGCTGCCGCGCGGTCTTGCGATTGCCGATAATGAATTCCGCCAGCGGCATGCGGCGCGAGCCCACGGCTGAAACGAGCTCCACTTCCGCGTCCAGCGCGAGCAGGGGCGGAACGCTGTCCGCGGCGGGAGATGCATTGCACAAGTTCCCGGCGACGGTCCCGCGATTCTGAATCTGGATGCCGCCAATCTCGCGAGCTGCAGACTTCAATGCGTCAAAGCACCGCGGCATCGGAGTCCGAACAATTTCCGTCCAGGTGGTTAGACCTCCGATCCGAATGTAGTTCGGTTCGAAGACCACACCTCTGAGTTCGCGCAGGGCGGAAATATCAATGACAGTGCCAGTAACTGGTCTATCCGCAAGGGAAGGGAAAAAGTCAGTGCCCCCGGCCAGAATTTGCCCGCCGGAGTTGGCAAGCACGTGGACCGCCTCATGGAGCGTGTTGGGCCTGAAATACAGGGAGTACCCTCGCCGATGCGATTGAGCGTTGCAATCGACCATTCGGCAGAACCGATTCTGATACAAATGGCGGGGTTTGTACAGGGTTCCCGGGCGAGCCTAGGCGACCGATTCCAGCCACTTGGGGGGAGTTAGGCGGAGCGGCTTCGGAAATGTAACGGCCGGGTTTGGCCACTCGATCCGCTCAACGCCAGTTCGCAAAGGCCTTCGACGAATTGGGGAGTCAACTTATCGTGCCCAATGAGAAATCTCATGTAGATGGGACCGTAGAGAGAATCGAGAAGCAAATCCATGTCGATATTCTTACGCAGTTCGCCGCGCTGAATCCCTCGGCGAAGTGTGGCGTAGGCCTCGCGGCGGCGAGGCTTGAGAAAGCGTTCGCGGAAGGCGGCGATGAGGCTGCTGTCGCTCTGTCCCGCGCCGAGCATGGCGGAAACGATACGTCCCCGCCGGCTGCGAAAGATTTTGATCAACTGCCGCATCTGCCCACTCATATCCTTGCGCAGGGAGCCAGTATCGGGAAAGTGAAGCTTGTGGGTTGTGCTGCTGGCAAAGGCGTCAGCCACCAGCGCTGCCTTATCGGGCCACCAGCGATACACGGTTGCTTTGCCGACTCCGGCATGGGCCGCCACCGCTTCAATGGTCAGTTCCGAGAATCCTTGTTTCGCCAGAAGTTTCGATGTGCTACGCAGGATGGATAATCTTGCCTCTTCACTCCGCGGCCTGCCGGGAGCGCGCTTCCGGGTGCTTTCCTCGCCATTCCTGTGGACCCGAGGCGTCTGGCGCATGGTTTACCCTACCACAAAATGGGGGTTGGGCATTAGAATCCAATACGGATAGTATCGAATCTAACCTGAGACCACAGGCTGGCTTCGTTGTCCGAACTCTTTTTCATTTAAACTCTGCGTGGTGGCACACCGATGTGGATTGTAGCGTTAGCTCTCCGGCGTCCTTACACATTCATCGTGATGGCCCTCGTCATCATCATTCTGACGCCGATCACAATTCTGCGGACGCCCACCGATATTTTTCCCGAGATCGACATTCCCGTGGTTTCGGTGGTCTGGTTCTATACCGGCCTGTCGCCGCTGGATATGGCCGACCGCATCGTCGCCAACTCAGAGCGCGGCATCACTACCACGGTCAATGACATCGAGCACATGGAGTCCCAGTCGGTAAACGGCTTGGGCATCATCAAAGTATTTTTTCGTCCGGGCACGAACGTACAGGGAGCGATCGCGCAGATCACCGCCATTTGCCAGACCACGGTGCGCGGGCTTCCTCCAGGCACCACGCCGCCCCTGATCATCTCCTATAGCGCCTCGACCACACCCATCATTCAGCTCGGACTCAGCAGCAAGACGCTGCCTGAGCAACAACTCTTCGATCTTGGGCAAAATTTTCTGCGTAATTACCTGGCCACCGTGCCGGGGGCAGCCACGCCGTATCCGTATGGCGGTAAGATTCGCCAGATTCAGGTCGATCTCGACCTGCCCAAGCTTCAGTCTTACGGGCTCGCTCCGACTGACATCGTGAACGCGGTGAGCGCGCAGAATCTGATTCTCCCGACCGGGACCGTCAAACTGGGCCCGCTGGAATATAACGTGGAGATGAATGGAACGCCGCAAACCATCGCGGAATTGAATAACCTGCCGGTGAAGACGGTTAACAGTTCCACGCTATACATGCGCGATGTTGCGCACATCCGCGATGGCTTCGCGCCGCAAACTAATATCGTCCGGGCCAACGGCAACCGGGGCGCGCTGATGTCGATTTACAAGAATGGGAACGCGTCCACGTTGCAAATTGTCGCGGGTATCAAAAACATAGTTGATCAAGCGGTGCAAGCGCTGCCGCCGGAACTTAAGATTACGGCTCTGTTTGACCAGTCTTTATTCGTGCGTGCTTCAATCAACGGCGTGGTGCGCGAAGCGATCATCGCCGCGGCCCTGACCGCCGTTATGATCCTTATTTTTCTCGGCGATTGGCGTCCCACAATCGTTATCTCCATTTCCATCCCTCTCTCGATTTTTGTTTCGATCATTCTTCTGGGAGCGATCGGCCAGACCATTAACATCATGACCCTGGGCGGGCTGGCACTCGCGGTCGGTATTCTGGTGGACGATGCGACGGTGGAAATCGAAAACATCGAGCGCAACCTGGCGATGGGCAAGGAAATGCGGCAGGCCATCCTGGACGGCGCGCAACAAATTGCGGTGCCGGCATTTGTCTCTACGCTCAGCATTTGCATTGTGTTCGTACCGATGTTTTTCCTGACGGGCGTGGCGAAATTCTTGTTCGTGCCGCTGGCCGAGGCGGTGAGCTTCGCCATGCTGGCAAGCTACCTGCTGTCGCGAACGCTCATTCCGACCCTGGTGATGTACATCATGCGCGGACACGAGCATCGCGCCGAAGCGCCAAAGTCGTTCATGGGCCGCTTCCAGCGAGGTTTCGAGCGCAAGTTCGAAGATTTCCGGCGCGGCTACGAGCAGTTACTGGAAACTACACTCGAGCACCGTGGCATTTTCGCAATCTGCTTCCTGGCCTTTTGCCTGCTTTCGCTTGGACTCATTGTTTTTCTCGGACAGGATTTCTTTCCCCAGGTGGACGCAGGTCTTTTGCGCCTGCACGTGCGGGGACGCGCTGGATTACGCGTGGAGGAAACAGCTCGGCTGTGCGATGAAGTGGAAGCGTTCTTGCGGCAGGAGATTCCGAAGGGCGAACTGCAGACGGTTCTCGATAACATTGGGCTGCCCAACTCCGGCATTAATCAGAGCTATAGCTCCAATGGAACGATTGGTTCGAGCGATGCCGAGATTTTGATCGCGCTCGACCCAAATAATCACCACCCGACTGCCGACCAGATACGGCATCTGCGGGAGGTATTGCCGCGGCGTTTCCCCGGAGTGGAGTTTTTTTTCCAGCCCGCCGACATTGTCACTCAGATTCTGAATTTCGGCTTGCCCGCGCCCATCGATGTGCAGATCGTAGGCACCGATATGCAAAGCAGCTATGTGATTGCGCAGCAGATCGCGAATAAGATGCGGCACATTCCCGGCACTGCTGACGTTCATGTGCAGCAGTTGCTAACGCTGCCCACGTTGCACATGGATATTGACCGCACGCGCGTGACGCAGGTCGGGTTGACCGCGCGCGATGTGGCGCAGAGCCTGCTGGTCTCGTTGAGCGGCAGCTTTCAGACCTCGCCGAATTTCTGGCTGAACCCGCGCAACGAAGTCACTTACCAGATGGCGGTGCAGTCGCCGCAATATCGCATGACCAGCATGCAGGACTTGATGACGATACCGGTGACCTCGCAACAGGGCCCGCAGCTGATGGGAAATCTGGTCCAGCTATATCCCGTCGCGCGGCCGGCTACGGTGAACCACTACGACGTGGCGCCGGTCATCGACGTTTATGCCAGTACGCAAGACCGCGATCTGGGCGCGGTGGCTGCGGAAACAGACAAATTGCTCAAGACATTCGACGGCCAATTGCCGCGGGGTACGCACATTGTGGTGCGCGGCCAGGTGGCCACGATGCGCTCGTCATTTTTCGGCCTCGGCGTGGGACTGGCGGGCGCCATCCTGCTGGTCTATCTGCTGATCGTGATCAACTTCCAGTCCTGGTTGGATCCTTTCATTATCATCATGGCGTTGCCTGGGGCTCTGGCGGGAATCTGCTGGATCCTGCTGTTGACGCACACCACCCTGAGTGTGCCGTCACTCACCGGAGCAGTCATGTGCATGGGGGTCGCCACGGCGAATTCCATTCTGATGGTTAGCTTTGCCCGCGAACAAATGGACGAAGGGATTCCTGCGGTGCAAGCGGCGGTGGCTGCGGGATACACACGGGTGCGTCCGGTGCTGATGACGGCGCTGGCGATGATCATTGGCATGGTGCCGATGGCGCTGGGATTTGGCGAAGGCGGCGAGCAGAACGCGCCGCTGGGACGGGCCGTCATCGGCGGCTTGCTGTTTGCGACCGTGGCCACCTTATTTTTCGTGCCGAGTGTATTTGCCATTTTCCACAGCCGCAGAGAGCGGGCGCGGGCGGCGCAGTCGTAAGCAGTTCCCAACAAGAATGGGAGTCGAGTTATGAGCGAAGAAACATCTAAGCAATTGCCGCAGGCACAGTTGCCCGGACCGGGCTCCAATACGCACCAGTCAGAGCCTGGCAAAAGTGAGGAGCATCATCCTCAAGGCACGCAGGCTGAGCGTGACGAGGAGATCGCGGCAATCCGGCAGCGCTCCCGGCATCAACCTCCGGGAATTCAAAAGCCGCCCGAGCTTCCACCTGCGCCGCCGCGCAAAGCTTTGATGATTGTGGGGATTGCTCTGCTGATCCTGTTAGTCGCTGGTGGCGTCACGATGTTGGGAAAGGTGAGCCATGATCGGGCTTTAGCCAAGGAGACAGAACAGGAGACAGTACCCACGGTCGCGGTGGTGAATCCCACGTCGGAAAAGCCCGATGAAGATCTGGTACTGCCCGGATCGTTGCAGGCCTATGAGGAATCTCCGATTTACGCTCGCACCAGCGGCTATCTCGTGCGCTGGTACAAAGACATTGGCAGCCGGGTGACGAAAGGCGAGTTGCTGGCGAAAATCGATACTCCGGAAGTCGATCAGGAACTGAATCAGTCGCGAGCCGCGCGTCAGCAGACGGCCGCGCAAATGGAGTTGGCGAAAATCAGCGCGGAGCGCTGGGAGAATCTCCGCAAGACCGACTCCGTCTCCGCGCAGGAAGCCGACCAGCAAGTGAGCGGATACAAGCAGAGCCAGGCCAACCTCGCCGCGGCCGATGCGAATGTACGCCGGCTGGAACAACTCGAAGGATTCAAAGATGTATACGCCCCGTTCTCCGGCGTGCTCACCAAACGCAACGTGGATCCGGGTGCGCTCATCAATGCGGGCGCGGGGGTTGCCGGACGGGAACTCTTTGATATTGCGCGGGTCGACCCACTCCGGGTTTACACGAGTGTTCCGCAGGCCTATGCACCCTATATAAAGGTTGGCGCCAAGACCACCGTCACTCTGCAGGAATTCCCTGGACAGAAATTTACCGGCACTGTCGCGCGAACGGCAGAGGCTATCGATCCGGCCACGCGAACTCTGCTGACGGAAGTCGATGTTCCCAACAAAGATGGCCGCTTGTTGCCAGGCTCGTTCGGGGAGGTACATTTCGCCGTCGGCTCCGGCGTGAACAAGGTGACGATTCCGGTGAATACGATGCTGTTCCGCGCCGAGGGTCCGCGTGTCGCCGTGGTTGGCCCCGGAAACAACGTGCAGTTGCGTCCCATCAACATTGGTCGCGACTATGGGACCACGCTGGAGATTCTCGGTGGCGTCTCGCCAACCGACCAGATTGTGGTGAATCCAGCCGACTCGCTGGAGGATGGCCAACAGGTGAACGTGGCTCAGCCACCGCCGAACCAGTCTCAGCCGAATCAGGCCCAGCCGAATCAGCCGCAGCTGAATCAGTCTCCACCGAATCAACCCGCGGGCCAATCGCGACAGGGCCAGCGGAAGGGTGGAGCATCGTGAAGCGAGCCTCATTCGCGGCCGTGCTCGGGCTGTTGACGCTTGCAGCGGGATGCACTGTTGGTCCGCGTTATAGCCGGCCAGCGGCCCCGGCTGTAGCGCCCGATGCGTGGAAGACGCAACCGCCGTGGGAGCAAGCCGCTCCGAAGGATGCAATTCCCAAGGGCGAGTGGTGGAAAGTCTTCAATGATTCCGAGCTCAATGCTTATGAACAACAACTGCTCCAGGCAAACCAATCCCTGGCGGCCGCGCGCGACCGCTTGAATCAGGCGCGCTCGTTGGCGCGCGTTGCCACCGCCGGATTGTTCCCTCGGGTTTATGTGGATCCCTCCGCGGTGCGGGAGCGCGGCTCGGGGAATCGTCCGCTGAATGGCGCATCCCCCATCAACGGCTTGGGACAGCCGGTTCGTCCGTATACGCAGAACGTTTTCGCGGTTCCGTTTTCGCTCAGCTATGAGGTCGATCTGTTCGGGCGGGTGCGCCGCAACGTCGAAGCGGCCAACGCTTCGCTCCAGTCCACCGCCGCAGACTTGCAGAATGTCCAGTTAGTGCTGACCGCTGAACTCGCCGCCGATTACTTCACCTTGCGGGAGCTGGACGCTGAGTTCAAAGTGGTGCAGGAATCCGTGGGATACGAGCGCAAAGGCTTGGATCTGGTGAACCGGCGGCACGACGGTGGGATTGCCAACGGATTGGAAGTTGCACAGCAAGCCACGGTTCTCGATTCAACTGTGTCGCAACTGGCACTCCTGCAGCAAACCCGGGCGCAGTATGAACACGCGATCGCCGTGCTGGTGGGACAGCCGGCATTCAGTTTGAATGTGCGGGTCGCGCCGCTGCAAGCTACGCCTCCTCCGGTCCCGCTGGGCGTGCCCTCTGACGTTTTGGAGCGCCGCCCCGATATTTCGACGGCCGAGCGCCAGGTGGCTTACCAAAATGCCCAAGTCGGCATAGCCCGCACCGCCTTCTATCCGCACATCACTCTCAGCGGCTCCGGGGGATTGCAGAGTCAGAACCTCACGTCGCTTTTCAATGCTCCCAGCTTTTTCTGGTCCCTCGGCGCGGACGCTTTGCAGCCCATCGTCGAGGGCGGACGCAATCGCGCGAATCTCGCCGCTGCTCGCGCCGCATACGAGCAGTCCGTGGCCAACTATCGCCAGTCAGTGCTTACTGCCTTTCAGGAAGTGGAAGATGGCATCAGCAATCTGAGCACGCTCTCCCAAGCCTTGACCACTCAAGGTGCGGCCGTTGAAGACGCTCGCAAGGCGCTGGAAGTCGCGAATAATCGTTACGTTGGTGGTGTCACTACTTATCTGGACGTTATTACTGCGCAGACCACACTGCTCAACAGCGAGCGCCTGGAGACGCAGTTGCTCGGCCAGCAGATGGTCAGCTCCGTGTATCTTGTGAAAGCTCTCGGCGGTGGGTGGGATTCGAGCGAAATCAAGGACCTGCAGGTTCGTCCCCAGGCGGGTCAGGTGTTGCAGCCGTAAAAGCGCTCTCAGGACGTGAGGCGCAGGGAGCGCAGCGTAGAGACGTTGTGATGCCGCGCCGGTTGACAAACCCTCGGAGCCAGTCTAACATTGACCTTGGGCGTTTATCTCTTCTTACTCTTTTCGTTCTTCGGTAGTAAGTCAGCCCTATCTTAATATTTTTCTTGTACTTAGCGAGTTTCCGAGAGAAGCGCGTTTTGGGGATATGTACGTCTCGCCCCGTTCGGCGATAACTGCGATTGTCATACTTGAGCCTAGAGGGAGCCCATGAAAAATACGAAATTCCTTGTCAAAGTGAATCGCGGCGGGGCACGCGCCGCTGAATACGTATTGCGAATTGACCGGACGCCTATCCAGACGACCACCAACAAGAAGCTGGCGCTGGCCATGGGACGCTTCACGGCGGAAGATGCCGTCAAGTTGATGCAGAATTCCCGATGCACTCCCGAGCTGATTTCGGTATTGGTCTAAGCCCTCACCGCTACTGTTTCTCGATTACTCTAGCCGTCGAACTCTGCGATCTGAGATCTTGCGCCCCGGACTAGTCCCGCTAGCCCCGGGCGTGACGTTCGCTGTTGGGCCTGGACCCGCTCAGCGCGAAGAAGAGAATGTAGAGATAGCAGATCACGGGAAGGAAGAAGGCGTGGTGAATTCCGATCTTATCGGCAATGGCGCCTTGAGCTAAGGGGATAAGCGCTCCGCCAACAATCGCCATGATCATGATTCCGGAACCGTCCCCGGTAAGCGGGCCGAGTTCCGCCACGCCCAGAGTGAAAATGCTGGGGAACATGATCGAATTAAAGAAGCCGACCAGGATGATGCTATACATGGCGAAGTGTCCCGTGCTGATCATCGAGATAGTCACGAGGGCGGCAGCGCATACTGCGCAAATGCCAAGCAAGCTCCCGGTCTTCATCTTCTGCAACAGTCCGGAACCGATGAAACGCCCGACCATGGCCCCGCCCCAGTAGAAGGCAACGAAGCTGGCCGCAACCTTTTCGGTTAGGCCACCGATCTCCGGCTGGCTGAAATAGTTCACCAGAAAACTTCCGATCGAAACCTCGGCCCCGACATAGACGAAAATCGCAATCGCTCCGAAAATCAAGTTCGGATGCCTCCAGATCGAGTCGTCTACCTTCTCGCCGACTTTGTGCTGGGCGTGAGGGATCTTCGGCAACTTGGAAATGCCGATGGCCGCTGCCAGTACCACAAGAGCGATGCCCAAGCCCACATACGGCGTTTTAACGGTCGCCGCTTCGTGCAGGCGATAGGCTTGGAGAGCATCGGGCGCCATTGCCCGGATTTCTTCGATAGACTTCGGAGCTGCGCTCAGAATCAGCAGACCGCCAAAAAAGGGCGCCAGAAAAGTCCCGAGGGAATTGAACGCCTGCGTGAGATTCAGGCGACTGGATGCAGTTTCAGGTTTGCCCAGCACCGTCACATACGGATTGGCCGCGACTTGCAGGCAAGTTATGCCCGCGGCGAGAACCACAAGGGCTGCCAGGAACAGCGGATACGACGGGACACTGGCAGCGGGCACAAACAGGAAGGCACCGACGCCCATGGTGAGCAGCCCCGCCACCATCGACCGCTGGTATCCCATCCAGTCAATGATCTTGGCCGAGGGAATTGAGAAAAGAAAATACGCTCCAAAGAAGGCGAATTGTACCATCATCACCTGGCGGTAATTCAGGTCGAAAATCGATTTCAGGTGCGGGACGAGAATGTCGTTCAGGCAGGTGAGGAAGCCCCACATGAAGAACAGCGTGGTCACGATTGCGAGCGGTACACCGTAAGAAGAGGTCGAACCCGAATCAGAGACGGTAGTCGTCCTGGACGTGCCCGGACTGATCATTGCCATGGTGAATCATCCTTTGTCGGACGAGCCAAGATTATCGTTTTTGCATGATAGCATTGCGCGCCGCGAAACAGAGGGCTGGACACTATTTTACTAACCGATCTGGGAAAAACGGACTCGAACCCGGCGGGATCCAAAAGCGGATGTTTCCACCATGAACGCGCTACACCTGCAACTTCACCAGCCAGTTCGGCGGCTCCGGGAGGATGGCAAACGTTGGCAGCTTGCCGCGCACCATGGCGACTTCATCGCAGCGGTGGAATCTTGGGCAAACGTGGCAATCTTTATAGATCTTGTCGGGAAGGTCTTCTCGTTGGGCGATCTGAAATCCCTGGCGGGCAAAAAACTCCGGCGCGCGCGTGAACAGGCAGATGCAGTCCACCCGATGCCGTTTGGCTTCGGCCATCAGAGCCTTCATCAGGCGGCTTCCTCCGCCTTTGCCCTGCACCTGAGGTCCAACGGTGATCGAGCGAATCTCGGCCAGGTGCGTGCCGTAAAGATGCAGGGCTCCACATCCGATGATGCTGCCTTCGTCTTCCAGGACGACAAAATCTCTGACGTTCTCGCAAATCTCGGGCAGCGTGCGCGGCAGCAGAGTGCCGTCTCCAGAATAAGCGGAGATCAGTTCGTGGATGTGCCTGGCATCCGGCAGTATGGCTTTACGCGTTCGCATGGAGATTGACCTCCTCGCGCAGGGACTCGATCCTTTTCTTAGCGGCCGCGATGCCCTGCCGCACACGCGCGGGCGCCGTTCCGCCGGCAACATCATGGATCGCCAATACCGGGGTCAGCTTCAGACAGTCATAAAAAGTCTCATCGAACGCGGGATGCAGGGCGCGCAAGTCGTTCAAGGTCAGGTCTTTTAATTCACAATTCTTTTCCAGGCACAGTTTCACCGCTTTGCCAATCTGCTCATGGGCCAGGCGTGATGGAACGCCGCGGTTCACCAGATAAGTAGCGGCCGCCCACGCATTCATGAATCCCGACTGCGCGGCGTCGTTCATGCGCTCGTGATCAAATGTGACCGCCTTCATCCAGCCTGCGACCAGTGGTAACAATCCGAGTACCGTGTCTGTTGCATCGAACAGGGGCTGCTGCGTTTCTTGCAAATCTTTGTTATAAGCCAGAGGCAAGCCTTTCAACGTGACCGCCAGCGCTGTCGCGCTTCCTATCAGGCGCCCTGTCTTGCCCCGCACTAATTCCAGCAGATCCGGATTTTTCTTCTGCGGCATGGCGCTGCTGCCCGTGGAATAAGCTTCCGGCAACTGCACAAAACCAAATTCCTGCGAGGAGAAAAGAATCATCTCCTCCGCCCAGCGGCTCAAGTGCGAACCCAGAAGCGACAGTGCGTTGACGAATTCCAGAACGAAATCGCGGTCGCTGGTGGCGTCAATGCTGTTGGCCGTGGGACAGGCGAAGTCGAGTTCCTCCGCCATGAAAGCGCGATCCAGCGGCAGAGTGGCACCCGCCACGGCTCCGGAACCTAGAGGACAGACGTTCAAGCGCTTGCGGCAATCGGCAAGCCGATCCGCATCACGCAAAAACATTTCCACATAAGCCAGCAGCCAATGCGCTACCAGCACTGGCTCCGCGTGTTGCAGATGCGTGTAAGCTGGCATCGCAGCGCTGCCGGCTTGGTCGGCGCGGTCTGTGAAAACTGCACAAACCCCGGCCAGTTCTTTACGCAACTCGTCGATCGCCGCTCGAACGTAGAGGCGCAGGTCGGTGGCGATCTGTTCGTTGCGGCTGCGGCCGCTGTGCAGTTTGTACCCGAGTTCGCCGATCCTCGCGACTAACTGCTTTTCGACGAAGTGATGCACATCTTCCGCTTCGTCATCCTCCACGAAGCCCTTAGACGCTGCAGCCATCTCGCCAATCTGATGCAAGCCCTCGAGAACGCTGATGAGTTCGTCGGCGGAAAGCACGCCAGCGTTTTTAAGAGCGCGAGCATGAACTTCGCTCGCCGCCAGTTCGTAGCTCAACAAGCGACGGTCGAAGTCGAACGACCGCTGCCAGCGTTCGAATTGCGGGTCCAGCGGCTGCCGGAACCGCCCCGACCACATCTTCATCGCGCCACCTCCTGACGAGCCCGGGCGCGCGTTCGCGAAGGCAATCCCAGGATGCGAATAAAACCTGCGGCATCTTTCTGGTCGTAACTGTCGCCCATGGTGAATGACGAAAGATCGGTGCGGTAAAGTGAGTGCTCGGACTGGCGGCTCACCACCGAAACGTTGCCCTTGTACAGCGAGAGCGTTACGCTGCCAGTCATCTCGGTTTGCGTAGAGGCGACAAAGGCATCGAGCGCCTCGCGCAGCGGCGTGAACCACAGGCCGAAGTAGACGAGTTCGGCGTACTTCAGTCCCACGTGCTGCTTGAAGTGCGCGACCTCGCGCTCCAGACAGAGTGCCTCGAGTTCGCGATGCGCCGCGATCAGCAAGGTTCCGCCGGGAGTCTCGTAACAGCCACGCGACTTGATTCCTACGAAGCGGTTCTCCACCAAATCCACGCGGCCGATGGCGTTGCGCGCCCCGATTTCGTTCAGCAGCTCGACGAGCGATACCGGATCGAGCTTCATCCCATCGACCGAGACCGGAGTTCCTTTCTCAAAACCGATAGTGACTTGCTCGTCCTTATCCGGTGCCTCTTGAGGCGAGCGAGTCATCTGCCATGTCGTGGCCAGTGGCGCGTTCGCGGCATCTTCGAGCTCTCCGCCTTCGTGGCTCAAGTGCCAGAGGTTGCGGTCGCGGCTGTGAATCTTCTCGCGGCTGGCCGCCACCGGAATGCCATGTTGCTCGGCGTAGTCCAGGCAGTCTTCTCGTGATTTCAAATTCCATTCCCGCCAAGGCGCGACTACTTTGAGTTCCGGCGCAAGCGCCTGGTAAGTTAGCTCAAAACGGACCTGGTCGTTTCCTTTCCCGGTGCAGCCGTGCGCCACGGCCGTCGCGCCTTCGCGCAAAGCAACTTCGACCTGATGTTTTGCGATGACGGGCCGAGCCAGCGATGTGCCCAGCAAATACTTATGCTCATACACGGCGCCCGCTCGCAGCGCGGGAAAAACATATCCCGTCAGAAACTCCTCGCGGAGATCCTCCACGATCACTTTGGTTGCGCCAGTGGCGTAAGCTTTCTCGACCACGGCTTCGATGTCGTCGCCTTGGCCGACGTCGCCGACCATCGCGATGACGTTGTACGCGTAATTTTCCTTGAGCCAGGGAATAATGATGGAAGTATCGAGTCCTCCGGAATAGGCAAGAACAATTTTTTCAGGCATGAACACTCCTCGCAGGCAGACGATCGCCGCCGCCCAGCAGTAAATAAAGAATCGCTTTCTGTACGTGCAGGCGATTTTCCGCCTGCTCGAAGATCAGAGACCGCTCCGAATCCATCACTTCATCGGTAACCTCGAGCCCGCGGTGTGCGGGCAGGCAGTGCATGAAAGCGGCATGGGGCGCGGCTTCCGCCATGAGCTCCGCATTCACCTGATACGGCGGGAAAATCTTCATCCGCTTGGCCTCTTCTTTTTCCTGCCCCATGCTGACCCAGGCGTCCGTGTAAATTGCGTCAACTCCCGCAACTGCCTGGTGCGGATCAGTCAGCAATTCAATTTCCGCTCCGGCCTCCTCGGCGATTTCACGCGCCGCCGCTACGATCTGCGCATTCGGACCATATCCCGGGGGAGTCGCAACGCGAATTGACGATCCCAGGCATGCGCAGGTGAGCAGCAGCGAATGCGCTACATTGTTGCCGTCGCCAACGTATGCGAGGCAGAGATTCTTCGTGTTCCCGAAGCGCTCCTGCAGCGTGAGATAGTCCGCCAAAGCCTGACAGGGGTGCTCGAGATCACTGAGCGCGTTGATCACCGGCACGGACGCGTGTTGAGCCATGCCTTCGATGGCCCGCTGCGAGTAGGTGCGCAGCACAATCAGATCCACCCATCGCTCCAGGTTGTGCGCCACGTCGCTCAATGCTTCGCGGGCATCGAGGCGCTCGTGAGTCTGATCGACGAACATCGCCGAACCACCCAGGCTCGCCATTCCGGCTTCAAACGTGAGCCTGGTCCGCAGCGAGGGCTTCTCGAAGAACATCACCATCTGCCGGCCGCTCAGTGCCCTGCGGAAATCGGCGGGACGCGATTTCATGATTCCCGCGAGATTCAAAACAGCTTCCACTCCAGCGGGGCCGAGATCGCGGGTCGAGACCAGGTCTGGACACCAGAACACCTGCGGCGCTCTCGCGGGAGCGGCCGCGGTCCTGTCTTGTACGTGGCTATTCAACTTTGACTCCTTCTTTCTGCGGCTTCTGTGCGTGCGAACCCGCAGGCTGCAAGATGTAATCCGCGGCAAGTGAGGGACTCATGAATGCGTTACCTCCGTGCCGCATGACAGTTTGGTCAGATAAAATTGAGGCAACACTTCGACTTCGGTTGCGGGCAAAATTCTCACTCGCCCCACGCCTTGTTTCAGCGCCAGTCCGCAGGCCTGCAGCTTGGGCAACATGCCACCGCTGATGACGGAATCGGCCGCCAGTTCGGCGGCATGCTTTGTGCTCAACCACGGCATTACCGCGCCTGCCGCATCTTTCACGCCGGGGACATCGGTGAGGAAAATCAAAGTATCGGCATGGCAAGCCGCGGCGCACGATGCCGCCATTTCGTCGGCATTCACGTTGTAGTATTCGCCATCGGCGCCCAGGGCCAGCGAAGCCATCACGGGAATTCCTCCCTGCTGCCACAGAGCTTCGATCCAGCAGGGCTCCGCGAAACAAATCTCACCAACAAATCCCAGGTCACGGCCGCGAACAAATTTCTTGCGTGCGCGGAACGTCATGCCATCGCCACCGCAGAACCCAATGGCTGGCATGCCCGCTGCCTGAATCGCGGCCACCAGTTTCTTGTTGACGATGCCGCCGAGCACCATCAGCGCCGCATCCCGCGTCTCGGCGTCGGTGACGCGTAGCCCATCGACGAATTCGCTTTTCTTCCCCAGTCGCTCCAGCATTCGGGTCAACGCACTGCCCCCGCCGTGCACCACGGCTACGCGGTGTCCATCCCGCGCTAACTCTGCGACGGACTGGGCGCACTTACGCAGAGTGGCAACATCGTCGATCGCCGCTCCGCCAATCTTCACCACAATCGTCACTGCAAACCCTCCTGCTCTCCCCACTCGTACATAAGGTTCATGTTCTGGATAGCCTGTCCCGCCGCGCCTTTTAACAGATTGTCCACGCACGAAATCAACACGAGGCGCTGGCCATCTTCTGCCAGGCAAAACCCGAGATCGCAGTAGTTGGTGTGCAGCGAAAACTGCAACTCCGGCAGCTTCGGCGGAGCAAAGATTCGCACCCAGTGCCTGCCTGAATAAAAATCGCGCAGGCAGGATTCCACTTCCGCCGCTGCCATCGGACGCTTCAAGCGCACGTAAATGGTCGACAGAATCCCGCGCGGAATCGGCAGCAGATGCGGCGTAAAGGTCAGCTCCTCGTCTTGCAAGCCCAACTGCTCCACCATTTCTCCCAGATGGCGATGATTGAAAATCGAATAGGCGGAAAAATTGTCCGCCACCGAAACGAAATGAGTACGCGAACTGGGCGCCTTTCCCGCTCCCGACACTCCCGACTTCGAATCGGAGATAATGCCTCGACCCCGGTCGATCAGATCGGCGTTCAGCAGAGGCGCTAGCGCTAGAATCACCGAGGTCGCGTAGCAGCCCGGATTCGCGACGAGTGGAGCCGCCGCAATGCGATCGGCATTCAATTCCGGCAATCCGTATACCGCTTGGTCGGTCAATTGGGCGGCCGCAACTTCGTCTGCATCCTGAAACGAATAGATTGCCCGGTGGTGCTGTTGTTTCAGCCTCCACGCGCCGCTCAGATCAACCACGCGCAACCCCTGCGCGATCGCCTCCGGCACAATTGCCCTCGAGGCCTCGTGCGGCGTTGCCAGGAAAAGCAACTCCACGCCCTGGCGTTTCAATTCCGGCCACGAGAGCAACCGCAGCGGATAACCTCCGTTGCCGGACAGTTCTGGGAACACCTCCGCCAAATCAGCCGCTCCAGTACTGCCACCTTCCCGCCTCAGCAAAACCGGCTTCTCCAGCCGCGGATGGCGCTCGAGGATGCGAGTCAGCTCAAGCCCTGAATAGCCGCTGGCACCGAGCACCGCGCTCTTGAGCTTTGCAGGCATTAGCCGAGCATCTCCTCGATCCGGCCTGCAACCTTCCGGGCAGCGTCCTTGTCAGGGCAGACAATCAGGATTGTGTCGTCTCCGGCAATCGTTCCCACCAATTCCTCCCACTCCTGTTCGTCCAGCGCCGCTGCCACGGGCTGCGCGCTGCCAATAATTGTTTTCACCA
>Ga0307479_10000701_pt1 | contig 30479 bp, 29 predicted proteins | sample atmos_gasesECM4C_FD_203743 | JGI IMG/M metagenome (GOLD analysis project Ga0307479, IMG submission 203743) | Hardwood forest soil microbial communities from Morgan-Monroe State Forest, Indiana, United States - atmos_gasesECM4C_515 | ecosystem: Environmental > Terrestrial > Soil > Temperate...
AAAGAAAAGCATCCAGCCGCGATGCGGTGCTGGCCCGTCCGTAATCCGCATGCAATCGCGCCAGGCGCTCTTCCTCGGGCCGCAGATGAAATTGGGCAAAAAGATGCTTGTCCTGCAAGGCGGCCGCGGCAACACGTTCCCCGAGCTCGGCGATCGTTTCCGCAACCGTCCGGACGCGCTCTTCGTCCGCAGGTGAAAGAAAAAAAGGACGCAAGAAAGGGCAGTGGACGCGGTTGCCAAAGGTGAGCTTGGCCTTGCGCATCCTCTTGAACAAAATCTCAGGAAGCGCCGGCATGCGCAGAAGGGTCGCTTTCAAAATGGCGCCCCACTCTTCCACCGGGTCCAGAGGTGCCGCGGAAGGTGTTGGCGCGGTCGTCATTTTGACCTTGCCCCGGCTTGCCTGACGGCAGACGGACCAGCCACGGCACTGGCGCCCGCGCTTTTGGGAGCGCCGCTGAAGCCGCTGGCCGCGCCCATGCCGAGCATCTCTTCCCATCGCGGCCACGAATTTGAGACAGCCCCGGACAGAGCGCGATCGATGACCAGCCGGGCCATCTTTTCCACTACCTGTTGAAAATAAAATTCCGTGATGCGGTCGCGCTCGAAATCCGGCGCAGGATTTAGGAAGTCAATGGCGTAGGGCACGCCGTCCTTAACGGCAAATTCGATGGTGTTCATTTCATATCCGAGCGCCTGATTGATCGTTCGGGCGTCTTTCACCACGCGCGCACCGAGTTCCGGGGCCAGATAATCATGATCCACCAGGTAGCGCCGCTCTTTCGGATCGTAATGCACGGGCAGAATATCGGTCTTTCCAAAGGTGAAACAGCGCACATACTGTGAAAAATCGATGAATTCCTGCAGCGTCATGCAATAAGGAGAGGTTTTGTCATAAGCAGCGAGGAGTTCTTCTTTGTTGTACACCTTATAAACGTGTTTCCAGCCGCCGCCAGAAAACGGCTTCAAAATTGCGGGCCTGCCGACGTAATCCAACAGGCCATCCCAATCTATCGGATACTTCAGGTTGTGCAGAGATTCCGACGTGATGTCCACGTCGGCCGGATAGCCTTTCTGGGGCAGGAGCACGGTCTTGGGGATGGCGATTCCGAACTTCGACGCGAGGGAGTAATTGAAAAATTTGTCGTCCGCCTCCCACCAGAACGGATTATTGATGACGTAGGTTCCCTGCAGCACGGCGTGCTTCATATAGCCGCGGTAATACTCCACCTCGTGGGAAATGCGGTCGACAATCACGCGGTACTCCGCTGGCTCGCCCATGCGAGTCCCGCCCAGCTTCACGAACTCCGCTGCGACGCCATCTTTTTTGCCAAGCTCGTTCACGCGAACGATGAACGCCGGAGGGAAGCTGTATTCGCGCCCGCAGAGAAGGCCAACTTTAATCATGTCCGTGCTCCTGAATGGCAATTCGAGGATTGCAGCCGCCGTTCCACTTCGCTCAATTCACCGCGTGTGCCGAAGTGCGTGGCGCGGTGACGCCGGCGCGCGTTTCCGCCACGAGATGACGCACGACCGCCTTCAAATCACCAGTCTCCTGGTATACGCGCAATTGGCGTTCCGCGCTGGTGCCTTCATTCAAAATCGTGTGAATGTACTGGACGGCGCTGCGGCTGCCGAGCTCGTCGAGGACGTCATCCACAAGTTCCAACAATTCCGGGATCAACTCCCGCATAGGTACTTCTGCTTCCTTGCCAAAATCGATGAGCTTGCCTTCGATGCCGTAGCGCGCCGCGCGCCATTTGTTTTCTTCAATGAGCGCGCGCCGGTAGAGGCGCCAGCTCTGGTTGCTCTTGTACAATTTGTACAGCTTCACGACGATGGCCTGGGTTAGCGCTGCGACCGCCACGGCCTCTTCCACCTTGGTGGTCACGTCGCACATGCGGAACTCCAGCGTTCCGAACGCCGGGTGTGGCCGCACATCCCACCAGATTTTCTTTCCATTATCGATGCAGTTGAGTTTCACGAGCAGGTTGACGAAGTTTTCGTACGCGCTCCACGATTCGAACTGTTCCGGCACGCCGGTGCGCGGGAAACGGCGGAATACCGTCGTCCGGAAGGACTTGAGCCCTGTATTGCGCCCCATCCAGAAGGGCGAACTGGTGGAGAGCGCGAGCAGGTGCGGCAGGAAATACTGCACCATGTTCATCATGTCTATGGTCGTTTGCTTGTCCGGCATGGCCACGTGAACGTGCATCCCGAATATCAGCAGCGACCTGGCGAGTTGCTGCAACTCTTCGATGATGTGCTGATACCGTTCGCCCGGTGAAATCACCTGATCGATCCAGCTCGAAAAGGGATGCGTGCCGGCCGCAGCCACCTGCAGACCGGCGCGCTCCGCTGCCGCCACGAGTTCGCCGCGCGTGCGGTGCATCTCAATGCGGAGCTCGCCGACGTTTTCGCAGATTTTCGTTCCGGTTTCAACGATGGACTGGTGCATCTCATGCTTGACTTGCTCGACGATGTCCGGCGAAGCGGCCGAGACGAGCTGCATTACATGAGAGCGGAGCTCACACGTGGCAGGATCAATGATCTGAAATTCCTCTTCGACGCCGATGGTAAAGCGGTGAGCCACGGGATGGCCCTCCGGGTCGCTTAGGCTTCACTGGGGACTTCGAAGCCGTATCATAACCCTCTCACCGAGAATTTACCCCACATTTCCTTTTTGAATCTAGCGTGATTCACCTTATCTCCCTTTGGGATGGGCGCGTATCCTTCGAAAGGATCCACGTATCTAACAGGCAGTCTAGAAATCCGTTCAGGTTCGAGACAGGAGAAACTATATGCAACGCAAGGCTTCGGCGGTATGGCAAGGTGATTTGAAATCGGGCAAGGGAACAATTTCAACGGACAGCGGCACGCTGAAACAAGCGCAGTATTCATTTAGTACGCGATTTGAGAACGGGGTGGGAACGAATCCCGAGGAACTGCTGGCGGCAGCGCATGCGGGGTGTTTTACCATGTCTCTTTCCAGGCAATTGGGCGTAGCCGGTCTGACGGCAACAAAGCTGGAGACGACCTGCACGATCACGCTGGATAAGGTGGGAGACGGCTTTTCGATCACCAAAAGCCACCTGGACCTCGTCGCGCAAGTGCCGGGAGCGGATCAGGCAAGGTTTGACGCGGCAGTGAAAGCGGCGGAAACGGGCTGCCCTGTTTCAAGACTGTTTAAGGCAGAGATTTCGGTGACGGCGCGTCTGGCGTCAGGAGCTTCGGTAGGCTGAGTGAAGCTAAAACTAGGCCGCGCCCATAGTTCGCCGTTGCTGGAAGCACTCGCGGCAATATACCGGGCGCCCCTGCGTCGGCCGGAACGGAACGGTCGTTTCCTTTCCGCATTGCGAGCAGTTGGTTTTCGTTTCCGCCCGCATCGAACCGCCGCCCCCGCCGCCTTCGGCTCTCTTCGCCTTGCAGGCTTTGCAACGCTTTGGTTCGTTCTTAAAACCTTTGTCGGCGAAAAACATTTGTTCGCCGGCGGTAAATATGAACTCAGCACTGCACTCGGAACACTTCAGGACCTTATCGTGATATTCCATGAGCCGCTCTCCCCTTGACCCGGGTCTGGCAGGGCACGGGCGAGCTTCTCACCGTGGGCCGGATTGCTTGAGGAAACCTGTATCCCGGGGAAGCCGGGCTGGGATCCCATGGGCCAGCGGGCACGAAGCTGCTACAGAAACCCAAACGTTCTCTGCCTTACGGGGCCTAATTCTCGGAAGTGCGGCGCCGAGCCGCAGCGAAAAGGACTGGCGGCCCCGGGGTCGCCGGGGCCGCCTCTCGACTTAGTCCGCTTCCCGCCGCTGCTTTTTGCGCAGTCGCTTCCGCGAAAGCGCTTCTTTTGCCCGCCGTTTCTCGCCGGGCTTCATGTAAAAGCTATGCTTCTTGATTTCCTTGATGATGTCTTCCTGTTGCACCTTGCGCTTGAAACGACGCAGCGCATTTTCCAGAGACTCACTCTCTTGGATAATTACTTCCGCCACTTTTTCAATTCACCCCCAATCCGGTTTGGATTGGTATCTGTGCGGCGCCACTCGTTTCCTGCACCGCCCCTGTAGATTATCGCATGGGGTTGCTGGCATCTTCTAATCAATTGGAGGCATCAAAGTCAAGAAGTCTTTGCGCCGACCGGTCTTCGCTTCCGGGGCCATATACTTACTGAATTAACTCCGACTGATAGTACCCATAAGTTAAAAGCGGCGCTCCTCGATTTTTGCTTCCAAGCATGCAGCTCTCCCGCTATTTTCAGTCCTCGGCTTGCGCAGCGCCTTGTCTTTCCCCTTCCCTCTCCTGTTAAAATGAGCCGCTTACCAAACGCGCGTTTCCCTGAGGTCGACCATGTCCGCGATGCGTGACGCCATCGGAGTTCTCCTCGCCGGAGGCCAGGGGGAACGCTTGTGGCCTCTCACGCGCGACCGCGCGAAGCCCGCCGTGCCTTTCGGCGGCGTCTACCGCATCATCGACGTCACGCTTTCCAATTGCATCAATTCCGATCTGCGCCGCGTCTTCGTCCTGACCCAGTACAAGGCGCTCAGCCTGAACCGGCACATCCGCCAAGGCTGGTCGCCGCTTGCCGGCCTCGGCGATTACATCGAAGTGCTGACTCCGCAGATGCGCGTTTCGCAGCAGTGGTATCAAGGCACGGCCGACGCCGTCTACCAGAACATCTATTCCATCGGGAGTGAGCGATCAAAATACGTGTTCATTCTTTCCGGCGACCACATTTACAAAATGAACTACAGCCGGATGCTAACGCAGCACGTCGATTGTGGAGCTGACGTTACCGTGGCCACCTTTGAGGTCCCGGCCGAACAAGCTTCCGGCCGCCTTGGCGTGATCGAAACCGACAAAGACTGGCGCATCGTCGGCTTCGAAGAAAAACCCGCGCTTCCGAAAATGTCCCGCAACAATCCGGAGCGCTGCAACGGCTCGATGGGCGTGTACATTTTCAACACGCAACTTCTCATCCCCATTCTCCTCGCGGATTCCGAGGACCCCAAATCGAGTCACGACTTCGGCAAGGACATTCTTCCGCGCATTATTACGAAGCACCGCGTATTCGCCTACAATTTCGTCGACGAAAACGCCAAAGACGCGTTCTACTGGCGCGACGTCGGGACGATCGACGCGTATTTCGAAGCCAACATGGACCTTGTCAGCGTCTCCCCGGTGTTCAACCTGTACGACAGCAACTGGCCGCTGCGCACTTGGCAGCACCAGTATCCGCCGGCGAAATTCGTCTTCGCCGATCCCGACCGCATGGGCGTAGCCCTCGATTCGATTGTTTCCGGGGGCTCGATTGTTTCCGGCGGGCGCGTGTTTCATTCCGTGCTCGGGTGCGACGTACGGGTGAACAGTTATTGCGACGTCTCGCAGTCGATCATCTATAACCACGTCAACATCGGACGCCACTCGCGCATCAAGAATGCCATCATCGACCGCCACGTCAGCTTGCCCGAACATACGGAGATCGGTTATGACGCCGAGGCCGACCGCCGGAGATTTCACATTACTGACTCAGGTATCGTTGTCGTGGTGCGGCAGGAATCCCTGATTGAGGAGCCCGAACCGGCGTAACCGAAATGGCAGCGTAGATTCTTCGTTTCGGTTCCTCGGTGCGTTGTGTGTCTCTGTGGCAATTTTCTGTAAAATTGGCGATTCGCGTTTGCTCAGGAGAACAGACGAATGTCCACCAAGATCACCCGCGTGCACGCCCGGCAGATCCTTGATTCGCGCGGCAATCCCACCGTTGAAGCGGACGTGTACGTCGGAGCTGGCGCAAGAGGCCGCGCCGCCGTGCCTTCTGGTGCCTCAACGGGTGAGCATGAGGCCCTCGAACTCCGTGATGGTGACAAGACCCGCTACCTCAGCAAAGGCGTCCTAAAGGCCGTCGCCAACGTCAATACGGAAATCGCGAAAGCGGTGGCGAGCCTCGACGCCGCCGACCAGCGCGCGCTCGACAAGCGCATGATTGAACTCGACGGCACGCCCACCAAGAGCCGCTTGGGCGCCAACGCCATCCTGGCGGTGTCCATGGCCGCCGCGCGCGGGGCTGCGGCGGCACAAAATCTGCCGTTGTACAAATACCTCGCGCGCTATTCAACCGACTCCAGCGCCAATCTCCTTCCTGTGCCGATGATGAACATCCTGAATGGTGGCGCGCACGCGGACAGCTCCGTCGACTTCCAGGAATTCATGGTGATGCCGACCGGGGCGCCGAATTTTTCTGAAGCACTGCGCTGGGGCGTGGAAATTTTCCATGCGCTGAAGAGCGCGTTGAAGAAGCATGGCTACTCGACCGCTGTAGGCGATGAAGGCGGCTTTGCCCCGAGTTGCAAATCCAACGAAGAAGCCATCCAGATCGTTTTGGAAGCGATTGCCGCAGCGGGCTACAAGCCCGGCGAGCAGGTCAGCATAGCGCTGGATCCCGCCTCCAGCGAGTTCTACGACAAAGCGACGGGGAAATACGTCTTCAAAAAGTCGGACAAGTCCGCGCACTCTTCCGCGGAAATGATCGCTTACTGGACAAGCTGGGTCGAAAAATATCCGATTGTTTCGATCGAAGACGGCATGGCCGAAGATGATTGGGCGGGCTGGAAATTATTGACGCAATCGATCGGCGGGAAAACATCCAAGAAGAAGATTCAACTGGTTGGCGACGACCTCTTCGTCACGAACACCACGCGGCTCTCGCGCGGCATCAAGGAAGGCATCGCCAATGCCATCCTCATCAAGCTGAATCAAATCGGCAGCGTCAGCGAAACAATTGACGCGATCGAGCTGGCCCGCAAGGCGGGCTACAAGTCCATCATTTCGCACCGCTCGGGAGAAACCGAGGATACGTTCATCGCCGACCTCGCCGTGGCTACCGCCGCCGGGCAGATTAAGACAGGCTCCGCCAGCCGGACTGACCGCGTCGCAAAGTACAACCAACTGCTGCGCATCGAAGAAGAACTCGGTACCAAGGCGCGCTTCCCCGGCAAAGTCGCGCTCAGTTAGACAGGGCAGGTGGCGAAGCAATGCGAAATTAAACTGCCACTCGGAAATTCAAAATAATCCGAAGTCAAGGCAGCGCGGCGAGAAGCGCATCGGGAGTGGCGTTGTCCCCGAACGTTTCGCTGATCTGGACAAAACGATCCACGTTGCCGGGGCCGAAAACAAAGCTGCCACCCAGTTGAAAGGGATTCTTGCCCAGCTTGTGCTGATGATGACCTGCGGCCCGCGCGCGTTTTCGGCTCACGGCGTTATCATTGCGCAGAAGATGCAGCAGGTTTGCCGATGCGAGCCCCGCAACTCGATAAGCCCAGCGTTCCTCGTCGATTAACAGTGGAAACGGGATGCCGGTCTCTTCGCGGAACATGCGTGCGTAATGACGATCACCCAATCCGACAGCGGCAAGCGAAGCACCTTTTTCGCGGAAGGCCTGCTCGTGTTCGCGCAACTGCGCGACATGCTCGCGGCAAAAGATTCATCCGTAGTGCCGCAGGAATACGATTACAGCGGGAGAGGCGGCCCACAACGAACCAAGTCGAACTTCGCGCCCATCGGGATCGGGGAGCACGATATCTGCCAGTTTGCTGCTGAGTGATTCCTGCATAACGGCTCAATCTTGAAGAGCGCACATTTCGGTGTCAAGCCACGCAATCCACAAACTCGTAGTTTTTCTCCCCGACGATATTCAAGTCGCGATATCGTGCAGTGGGTGCTTATTCGGGGGAAGTTCGCCTTCCCACCGAGCGATTACGGCGCAGGCGAGGCAGTTGCCCGTGACATTGACCGAAGTGCGCACCATGTCGATCAGCGCGTCGATGCCGAGAATCACAAAGATTGGTTCGGTGGGAAGACGAAATGTTGCCGCCGTTGCCACAAGAACGACTAGCGTCGCCCGGGGCACGCCTGCAATCCCCTTGCTCGTCAGCATCAAAGCAAAAACCATGAACAGTTGTTCGTGCCAGGACATGTGAATACCCGCGGCCTGCGCCACAAAAATGGACGCCAGCGCCAGATAAAGCGTTGAGCCGTCCAGATTGAAGCTGTATCCCGCGGGAATCACGAACGCGACGATGCGCCTAGGCACGCCGAACGCCTCCATGGATTCCATCGCGCGGGGGAGCGCCGCTTCCGACGTGCTGGTGGCAAAAGCGATGGTTGCGGGCTCAGCGACGGCCTTCAAAAACCTTCCAAGAGGCAGCCTCGCGAGCAGAATGATGGGGAGAAATACCAGCAACAAAAAGGAAATGAGCGCCCCGTAGGCCGTGAGAAGCAGCTTGCCGAGCGGCAGCAAAACGCCCAGTCCCATGTGCCCGACGGTGTAAGCCATCGCGGCGCCCACACCGATCGGCGCGTAATACATCACCAAGTTTGTGAATGAAAACATGGTCTGCGTGAGCGATTCGGCGAGGTTCAGCATCGGAGCCCGCTTGGCCTCGGAAATTCGCGTGAGCGCGATGCCAAAAAATATCGCGAACACCGCGACCTGGAGGATCTGGTTCTCGCCAGCCGCCTTCACGATGTTCTCGGGGAAAATATGCAGAAGAAAATCGTCCCACCGCAACGGTGCGGCGTTCTGTTGCACAAATGCCGCTGCGGACGGAGAGAGGCTCAAACCTTCGCCCGCGCGGCTCAGGTTGATGGCGGCCACGCCGAGGAACAAAGCGATGGTCGTAACGACTTCGAAATAAACCAAGCTCTTGATCCCGATGCGTCCCACGCTTTTTAGATTGCCGTGCCCGGCGACACCGGTGACCAGCGTGCCCAGGATCAGCGGGGCGACGATCACTTTGATCAGCCGCAGAAAAATGTCGCTCAAAATACGCAGATGCTCCGCCAGTTGCGGCCGGTCGATGCCAATCTCCAGACCCACCAGCATGGCGACAAAAATCCAATAGGTGAGCGATCGTTTTCGGAATCCCAACAGCAAGAACGCCAGCAGCCCGGCCCACCTCAGCGCAGCCATCCAGGCATGCGCGGCGGAGACCAACGGCAAAAGGGCGCCAATCAGAAAGAGCAGAGCGCCGCAAAGCGCAACGCCGGCAAAGATCTTAGACTTCTTCTGTTCCGCGACTTTCTTCTCCGTTGAGTTGCTCATCGTTTTCGGCAGCGCAGATCATATACTGCACAGGCCTCCCCGCGAAAATCAGTGGCAGGCGCTCTGGATCGCCCTGCGAGCAGCTTGCTGGCCCTTCCAACGCGCTGGTATCTTCCTAAGATGCCTGCGATCACTCATTTCGAATGCTCCCGGTGCCGCGCTTCCGTCCCCGCGGGCAAGCCACAGACCGTTTGCACACAGTGCGCCGGAGCACTTTACGTTAGCTATGACCTTCGTCCGCTGCGAGGCGCGGCGGTGCGAGAAGCCATCTCCAAAAGGGCGGCCGCGTCAAATTGGTCCGGCATGTGGCGTTACGCTCCTGTACTTCCGGAAGTAGAGCCCATCACTCTTGGAGAAGGCTGGACGCCCCTGCTGCGCAGCTGCCGTTATCCAAACGTTTTCCTGAAAGAAGAGGGCGCCAATCCTACCGGAAGCTTCAAAGCGCGCGGGCTGGCCCTGGCCGTCACCATGGCCGCTCACTACGGCTTGAGAAAACTCGCTGTGCCCTCCGCGGGAAACGCCGCCGGCGCGCTCGCCGCATACGCTGCTGCCGCGGGGATCGAGGCGAACATTTTCATGCCTAAAGATGTGCCCAACGCCAACTACGTCGAAGCGGTGTTGTATGGCGCCAACGTCACACTCGTTGACGGGCTCATCTCCGATTGCGGGCGCATGGTGGCCGAACGAAAAGAAAAGGAAGGGTGGTTCGACGTCTCCACGCTCAAGGAGCCGTTTCGCATCGAGGGCAAGAAAACCATGGGGTACGAGCTCGTCGAACAACTGGGCTGGGAGTATCCGGATGCGGTTTTTTATCCCACCGGTGGCGGCGTCGGCCTCATCGGCATGTGGAAAGCTTTCGCGGAGCTCGAGGAGCTAGGATGGGTCAGGCCCGGCAAGCGCCCTCGCATGGTCGCCGTGCAATCTTCCGGCTGCGCACCGATCGCGCGCGCCTTCGAGCAAAAGGAAAAAGTCAGCCAGATGTGGCAAAACGCATCCACATTTGCGGCCGGCCTGCGCGTGCCGAAACCCTACGGCGATTACATCATTCTGGAAATTTTACAGGAGTCTGGCGGCGTCGCACTCTCCTTTCCCGACGAACAAATCCTTGCTTCGCTCAAGGATTGGGCTCGGTACGAGGGCATCTTCCTTTCCCCAGAAGGAGCTGCCGCAACCGCCGCGTACGATCATTTGATCTCCACCGGCTATCTCAAGCCCCAAGACCGCGTGGTGCTCTTTAACACCGGCTGTGGGCTCAAATACGCCGACGTGATTGCAGGGGAGATGCACTTGCAAAGGCCCGCGTGAGACGGCGACACGCTCAGTACGCCTTCAGAGGCTCATCACCGCATGACCACGAAATCTCGGTCGCTTTTCAACCGAATCCGGACAGGAATTTCCTGTGGCATTCTCTTAGCTCGGCGGTTCTTTCCCTGATCGCAACTTCCACAGAATCTGGCGCAGCATGCCCAGCCAGAGTTTAGCGTCATCGCCGGAGAGGTTCAGCCGACGGACCAGGCGGCGCACTTTTTCCTGCGTGGGCTCGCCGGAGCGTGGCTTGAGGTAGCCGCTGACACGCAAGGCATCGAGCAACATCCCGGTGATGCGCTCGACATCGCCCGCACTGGCAGACTCTGGTTTTCCCGATTTTGGCATCGCCTTGGAATCACGCGCGAGTTCGTACAAGCAGATCGCTACCGCTTGCCCGAGGTTCACCGATGGGTGTTTTTCACGAGTCGGAATGCGCATTAGCCAGTGGCAGTGGCTGAGATCTTCGTTCGAAAGGCCAATTTTCTCGGATCCAAACAGAAGGGCGACGCGGCTTGAAGCGAGTTGCTTGCGGACAAGGCGGGCGCCCTCTTCCAGACGTCTGAGCGGCTGCTGCAATTCCCGGCGCCCGGCAGCCGTTGTTCCCACGACGAGCGCACAGTCGGCCACGGCTTCGGCCACGCTCTTGAACTCTTCCGCGCTCGCGAGAAGCGCCGAGGCTCCCACGGCGGAACGCGCTTCGCGAAACGTCACTTCGTAGGGATTCACCACGCGCAGGCGGAGAAAGCCGAAGTTGCTCATGACGCGAGCAGCCGCGCCAATGTTGAGCGGATTGCGGGCGCGCACGAGGACGACGCGCAGATGGTCGAATTCAGCCGGAGCAAGCAAGGAGGGTTATTTTATTCCAGCCTGGCTGGTTTGCGCTGGCGACGAACTACTTTGTCGGCGTGGACACTACTCCGCGGAGCATTAAGGCTTCAGTGCGAATGAAATGAGCCGTGCTTCTTTGTCGCTATTGTTCTCGAAAAGTCGCGAAGCCTTGCCAGCCGCAAGCCACACAAAATCGCCGGGATGTAGAGAATTTCCCAGGCCCTTCTCGTCTAAAGTTGTCACCGCATCGAGTGCGACGATCAATTCCGGACGGTCCGGGTCGCCCAAAGCTGCGCTTTGGTGCGGCAGAACGCGAATGAGGGTCAGGTACGTTTGGGAGGTCTCAAATTGGGGTTGCTCAATATGCGTTGCGGTCAGAGGGGGCGCTGGCGCACTGGGGCAATCCAGCGGCAAGGCGGCGATCACGCGTGCGCAGAGATTGCGAGCGGTTTGTTGAGGAACAAGAAGCTCGATGGTGACATTGCGGTACGTCGTGTCGCCATCGATGGAAGTCGAGTGCACGTAGCCGCGGGCCTGAAGCCGCAATTGGCCTTCCCTCAGTTTCTGATGCACGTCCGGTTTTCCGGGAGCGCGCACGGTGACCTCTGAGTCGCTCAGCATGATGCTGATCGCATCGGCATCATGCCGGTGCAAGAGAACGGAATCGTGCGGCGCGACTTCGACCTGATAGACGTTCACGTAGGCGTTGTGTAGCGCAAGATGATGATGAGGCTCGGAGGCCAGCGGAACGATTGCGGGCGCCTGCGCTGAGGCAGCGATGGCGAGGCAACTGATCACCACCAAAAACGGGTGTTTCGCTTGCACCGAATGTCCTTTCGCCGCCTCTTTTATTCCGACAGAGTCGCCTCGTCGAAAAGAGGAGTGCAGCGGACGAGCCGCGCTTGCGCGCCGTCGTGGACAGCATACTGCGCGGGCCTCTTGTCATAAAGATTGTTCCAAAGGGAAGCCGTGCCGTGAAGGCCGTCTTTATTCAGCGCATAAAAGAAAATGTGAAAGGTTTTTAGTTTCTTCTTGTCGTTTTTGTAATTTCGGGCGATTCGGTGCAGCGCCTCCAGGCACGCGTCGGTTGGCGACATTCCCTTGCGCATCATCTCAATGACGGTGTGTCCGCCGGAAATCTTAATGTTTTCCTCTCCTTTGCCCGTCGAACCGGCCGCGCCGACTTCGTTGTCCACGCAACAACCCGCGCCGATGATCGGTGAATCCCCCACGCGGCCGGGAATTTTCCAGGCCAGTCCGGAGGTCGTCGTGGTGGCGGAGATTTCCCCTTTTTCATTTAAGGCCATGCAAGGAATCGTGCCGGTGGGCGGGTGGGCGATTACGCTTTCAATCCAGGGTTGCAGCGCCTGCTTCTCCGGCGTGTCCAGTAGCGCGACCATATGCTCTTTCCACTCTGGGCTGTCTATTCCCGGCCGCCAGTTGAACGACGACGAAGCCTTCCACGCAAGCCACGCCAGGCTTCCTCGGTGAGCAAGTTCAGCTCTTCGAAGCCTTCCGCGACCGCGAATCGCCGCGCGCCATCCCCGACAATCATGACGTGGTTGGTTTTTTCCATCACTGTTTTCGCCAGTCGTGCCACATTCTTAATCCGGCGCACTCCGGCAACGGAACCTGCGCGCCCGGTGGGGCCATGCATCACGCTGGCATCCAGCTCCACTTCGCCTTCCTCGTTGGGCAAGCCGCCGTAGCCGACGGAATTATCTTTGGGATCGTCTTCGACGACAGTGACGGCGGCGATCACCGCATCGAGCGTTTCCCCTCCCTTTTTCAAAATGTCCATGCCCTTGTCGAGGGCATGCACGCCGTTGGCGCTCGAAATGATAAGTGGCCGCGTCCCCTGTACCGCTGGCGTGCCCAGCGGCTGCATTGCCGCGCCCGGAAGCGTCTTTCCGAAGAGCTTTCCCACACTGGCGGCCGCGGTCCCCGCCAGCGAAGTAAGAAAGAACTTACGGCGTGTCCAGTGTTCCATAGAGATAGTCCTCCGCGCCCTGAGCAGCGTCTAACAAGCTGACACTCTATTTGATTAGCCGCAGAAAGAAAACAACAGCCCACGGAAAGAAGGGAGGTGGCAACTATTCCGAGGCGCCGAGCGGAAGAAAGTATTGCGTGCCCTTGACGGGATCTTGCAGCCTGCGAAGCAATTGCTGCAAGTCTTCGCTGCGCTCGACGAAATCAATTTCAGAGGTATTGATGACCAGCAAATCCGACGCGCCATAGCGAAAGAAGAAGTGCTCGTACGCGCGCGCCACTTCCTCGAGATACTCGAGTGAAATCTGCGTTTCCTCGCGAGACGCTTTTTTCGCGATGCGCGCACGCAGTACTTCGGGCTTGGCCTGGAGATAGATCACCAGGTCCGGCGCAGGGATGTCCGAGGTCATAGCCTCGTAGTAGCGCTCGTAGAGTTTCAGCTCTTCGTCATTGAGATTCAGGTTCGCAAAGATGCGGTCTTTCTCCATCAAAAAGTCGGAGAGCACTGGCCCGGGAGCTTCAACGGCCAGGGCCTCGCGCACGCGCTTCTGGCGCTCCATCAGGAAATACATCTGAGCGCGAAGCGCCGAACCCGGCTTTTCCTTGTAAAAGTCAGCGAGAAAGGGATTGTCTTCGCAATCGTAAATCCGCCGCGCGTGAAGCCGTTCGGCAAGAATCTTCGCGAGCGTGGTCTTGCCGACGCGCAGGGGCCCTTCGATGACGATGAACCGAGGCGCCTGCGGGCGCCTTTGCGGAATGGGGGCGCGCTTGGCTGAGGACGATTCGTGAGCCATTGTGAATTGTACCCCGAGCTGGTCGAGGCCAACTTGCGGCGATTATACCCTCCGGAACGCCGGGTGGATAGGGCATCCAGTTCGGGCGGGACTAGGATTCCCGCATTCCAAATCACTTCAATCGGATGGCAGTACCTTGCCGGAAATGTGGAATCTTTTTCATGTATACAGCTTTTGAGAGTTTTACCTCCCACATATTGCAGTGTTCCATGGATTGTGCGGTTGCTCTACGTCCACTAAATTCCAATTGACGAGGAGCCGAGCGCTAGATACGCGTTAAGAGCGGTCGAACTGAAAACAGAGTGAATTTGGCTTCTAGTACGACTGACCCAAAAGGGGCAGACCAACGGTCTAGGGAGGGGTACTAATAAGAATGTGACCAATAGGCCAGTGGCACCTGACCTTTAGAACAGTATATTTTGCCTGGTAGCAAGTGGGGACCGATTTGCAAGGCAAGTGGCGATGGAGGTGAATTATGTTGCTGGCAGCATTTCTTCTCCTGTGTCCTGTTCCTCAGGTGATGGACACACCAAGCGCAGTTTCCGACGCACCAGCGGCAGCTATCAGCACCCAGCCAGCAGATTCTTCCCTCTCATCGGACGTGCCTTCAGCGCCCGCGCCGAAGATCAGGGCGGACGTAAAGGAAGCGTCCAATTCCAATCCCGCGCCGTCGTTGAATGCGCCACCTTCTAGCGCAGGCCTCATCCTGGCTTCCGCCGAGCCGATCCTTCCGCGCTCGGCTGGAGCTCCCGCGCTGCCGGCCAAAGCTCCTTTCTTTCGACCTTACGAAACCCGCCGGCAGAGGAAATTGTGGTACGCGTTGACATTCACCGGAAGCGGCGCAGCGGCCTTCGATGCCTGGTCCACGCGCCGCGCAATCTCGGGCAATTACGGAACGGAATCGAATCCGTTGCTGCGGCCCTTCGTGCATTCGGGCATGCTGTACGCGGCGACGCAGGTTAGCCCTGTGCTCATGGATTATCTCGGCCGGCGCATGATGGTAAGCCAGCATCGCTGGGTTCGAAAGATGTGGTGGCTGCCGCAAACGGCCGGCACAGGAACGTCGCTGGTGGCGGGTGTCCACAACGTCGGCGTGGTTCCTTAAGATCCTCTTATAGGTGCCAGCAGGAGAGTCCCGGTGAGAGCCCACTTGCCGGGACTTTCTTATTTCAGAAACAGCCCCGTAGGCCGGTTGCCTATTTCCCCTTGTGCCGGTCGAACCAGCCGGAGATATACAGCATCTTGGCAACATGGTGGCTTGGGCGCCGCGCGACTCCATGCGGTTCTTCAGGGACACGGACGAGAACAGTTTCCACATTCAGCAGCTTCAGCGCTGTGTAAAACTGCTCAGCCTCCGAGATCGGCGTGCGATAGTCGGCTTCACCCGTCATCACCAGCGTTGGCGTTTTCACTTTGCCGACCAGATTTGTCAGCGAACGCTGCATGTAATGATCCGTGTGGTCCCAGGGCAGGCCGGGAAACCAGTATTTCGCCACGTCCGGGACGTCGGCAGTGAGCACCCAGCTATACCAATTGATGACCGGATAGAGCGAAGCCGCCGCGCGGAATCGCTCGGTATGTTCGACTGTCCAGCAGGTCAGCACGCCGCCGCCGCTGCCGCCGGTGACGAATAAATTGTTCGTGTCGATGTAGCCCTTGGCGACCACCGCATCGACGCCGCTGTTCAAATCGTCGAAATCGACGCCGGGATAAGCGTGGTGAATCAGATTACCGAACTCCTCGCCGTAGCTGGTGCTGCCGCGCGGATTCGTGTAAAGCACGACGTAGCCCATCGCGGCGTACACCTGCATCTCGAAATCGAAGCGGTCGCCATAATCCGCGAAAGGGCCGCCGTGAATTTGCAGGATAAGGGGATATTTCTTCTCCGGATCAAAATCCGGCGGATGGACGATCCAGCCTTCGATCTTGCGTTTGTCCTTGGAAGACTCGTACCAGATCTCCTCGACGCGGCCGGGCTTCTTCTGCTCCAGCAGCTCCTGATTGAGCGACGTAAGCACTTTCAGCGCGCCCCGGTCGTAGATGGCAATATCGCCGGGATTGTCCGTGCGGCCGGTAGTGAACGTGATCACGCCGTTGCGCGCAAGCGAAAAGGTGCCGCTGCCTCCCGCGCCTGTTGTCGAGGCCACATGCTCCGTAATTTTCTTGAAAGTTCCATCCGTCGAATAGAAGCCGATTACGGTGTCGCCCTGGTCGTCATACCGAAAATAGACGCCGCTGTTATCCGCGGCCCACAGCGGATCTCGAACGTCGCGGTCCAATTTATCCGATAGAGAATGCGAAGCGCTGCCATCGCGATTCATCAGGTATAGTTTTGTGATTTGGTAGCCTTGATAGCGGTCATCGAAGCCCGTATAGGCGATCCACTTGTTATTCGGCGATACCGCGGGTGAATTGTCGGGCCCCTTGCGGTGGGTCAAAGCGCGCAACGAACCGTCCGCGACGCTGAATTCATAAACCTCATCATCCAAATACTCGTGATCGGACTCTGGGTGACGGTTCACCGAGACGATCAAGTACTTGCCGTCCGGCGTCCAAACGGCAAGATTTGGATTTAACTCGTTGCCACCGTTCGGAAAATTACCGTTGGTAATCTGCCGGGGTGCGCCCCCATCCGCAGGGACCACAAATATCTGCCTGTAACCAGCCTTCAAATACCCTGCACCGTTGAAGCGATAGACCAAACGGTCGTAGGCCATTGGCGGGTCCGCCCATTTTGCTCCCGCGGGTGCTGAAGGCAGGTCAGCGACATGCGGCTCTTTGCCCGGAACGAGAGCGGAAAAAGAAATCATCTTCCCATCGGGCGACCAGGCGATGGCATCGGGAGCTTGCTCGAGATTGGTGATCCGCGCCGTCTGTCCTGTATCGAGCCAGCGCACATAAATCTGTTGTTTTCCGTCGGCATCGGAAAGATACGCGACGCGCATGCCCTCCGGCGACCACCGCGGCGAAGTATCGCTACGATTCCCCGTTGTGAGCGGCCGGTGCTCCGTCCCGTCCGAGTTGACGATCCAGAGATTCGTGTAGCGCCGGTCCGTCATTGGGTCCGCGAAGCGCCGCACGTAGACAACTTTCTTTCCATCGGGAGAAATTTGAGGGTCCGCGGCGATCTGCAATTGAAACTCATCCATCGCCGTCAGTTTGTGCGCGATGTCTTGCGCTCGAACCTCCCGCGGCGCGGCAAAACACAGCGCCGTTGCGACCGCCAGCGCAGCCATTGCATGCTTCATTTCATGTACCTCCCCATTTTGTTTCCGCGCGAGTTAACACTCCCGCCTCGAACCTGTCAAGCCGCTACCCTCGAGTTTGTGTCACAAATCCTTTTTCTCACCCTAACTGCGCGGGTCCGCAGCCGTGCTCCGCGTAACCCTGCTATCCTTTGCTTTGAGAAAACCTAAGGGCTCTTGCGGAGGTCTAATGCAAACTGCAACCGTAAAATGGATCGGCGGACAGCAATTTGTTGCCACCGGCCCTTCGGGTCACGCCCTCACAATCGATTCGGACCGTCAATCCAACAGCGCTCCCGGCCCGATGGAGCTGCTTCTCCTGGCGCTGGGCGCTTGCACCGGCACCGACGTGGTCCTCATCCTCGAGAAAAAGCGCCAGAAGCTCGAATCGCTTGAAGTTATCTGCTCCGGCGAGCGCGCGCCGGAGCCGCCTTCCGTGTGGACTAAATTGGAAATCCTCTACCGCCTCAGAGGCCGGCTCGAGGAAGCCGCTGTTAAACGGGCCATCGAGCTCAGCGAAGACAAATATTGCTCCGTTTCCGCCACCCTCAAGAAATCTGCCACGCTTTCCTGGCGCTACGAGATTCTTCCGCCCGCGCCATAAGACCGGCACATCGAGTCCGCGCCAGAGCAGCGTCGCGAACCGTTATGCCTTGTCACCTCACGCCGCTATCGCATAAACTGCCGTGTCTCTTGGGCTGTTCACCGTTTCACCAGGGAGAGTCATGTCTCATCGCATCACGGCAAAAATTACAGGTGTCGCCGGCTACGTTCCGCCCAAGGTGCTGACCAACGCCGACTTCGAAAAAATGGTCGCGACGAATGACACCTGGATCCGCGAGCGCACTGGAATTCGCGAGCGCCATATCGTGGAAAATGGCACCGCGAGCTCGGATCTCGCGACGGAAGCCGCCAGAGCGCTCCTCGCGCAAACCAAAACGGATCCCGCCGAGATCGATCTCATTATCCTCGCAAGCGTCACGCCGGACATGTTCTTTCCGGCAACCGCTTGCCTGGTGCAAGAGCGCCTCGGGGCAAAAAGGGCCTGGGGCTTTGATCTTTCCGCCGCCTGTTCCGGATTCGCCTACGCTCTGACCGTCGGCGCACAATTTGTCGGAGCAGGGACCCACAAAAAAGTTCTGGTCATCGGCAGCGACACAATGAGCACTATCCTCGACTACAAGGACCGTGCTACTTGCATCCTTTTCGGCGATGGAGCCGGCGCTGTCTTGCTTGAACCGTCCACGCCCGCCGAGGGCATAATTGACTTTGCGCACGATATCGACGGCTCCGGCGGGCAATACCTGTACATGCCAGGCGGCGGCTCTCTTCACCCCTCATCGCGCGAAACTCTCGAAAAAAACATGCACGTCGTTCATCAAGAGGGTTCGCAGGTTTTCAAATACGCCGTGCGCCGCATGGCGGAGCTTTCGGTCGGTATCCTTGAGCGCAACGGTTACACGAGCAAGGATCTTTCTCTCGTCGTGCCGCATCAAGCCAACTTGCGGATTATCCGCGCGATGCAGGAGCGGCTCCGCCTGGACGATTCCAAAGTGCTGGTGAATATCGATAAGTACGGAAACACTACGGCAGGAACGATTCCTCTTGGTTTGCGAGACGCCGTCGAGCAGGGCCGCTTGCACAAAGGCGACTTAGTACTGCTGGTCGCAGTTGGTGCGGGCTATACGACGGGCAGTGTTCTCTTGCGCTGGGCGTATTGAAACGGAGGCGGCTGTAATCGAAGAAAGGCTTCGGGTGTTAGCAGGAGCGGAGAGAAGCAGCGAGGGCCATGTTGGCTTGCAAGCGGCGGTCGATCTGTACGGCAGCATAACGCGCGCAAATAGCGCGTTCCTGCTCGATCCATGCCGCGAGAGCTGGAATTCGGTTGGAAGCCAACGCGCTAAATCCACCGATGACGCGATAGTACAGGCGAACAAGAGCCAGCCCGCCACGATCGGGATTCAGATCCGGGGTCAGGCCATGCAGGCCCACGAGTTTCTCAAAGTCGCGCCCCGTGAGGCTGCTGGTCTCGGCGCTCACAGCCGCCAGCACACGGTCGGAGACAGGCTGCGCCGCAACCCCTGCCAGTACCGCTCTCCAGTAATAGAGGGCGAACTGGGTGAGGGCCACAACGGAGATCGCAAGTAGCATGACGGAAAACATCCTTCAGCCTCTAAAGGGATTCTACCGGGCGAAAAGATAGTTGCCTATAGACCTGAAGTACCAGTGCGTTGAACCCAGCAGGCATAACTCCCTGGGAACTTAATGACTTAGGACTGCCCGATTGCGATCTGCTGACCCTCTTTTTTGCGCTCCTTGCATCGGCGCAATACCTCCTCTATCCTCCTTGTTGTCAATAGATTAGAAAGAAGGGAGCCATCCCCGTGAAAAACCGGTTGCTGGTCTCATTTGCAATCGTATGTCTCCTAGCAGGCGCTTCATCCGTCCCTGGCCGATTCGCGCCTCAGGCCGGCATCAGGCAGCTTGACCGCGCAGCCATCTTCGGCGTCTTGACCGCCCAACAGGACGCTTGGAATCGCGGAGACGTGGACGCATTTCTTCAGGGGTATTGGCACTCGGCGGAATTGACCTTCTCAGGCGCCGGCGGCATCGCGCGAGGGTGGGACAAGGTCCTTGCGCGGTATAAGGAACACTATCCCGACCGGGGCGCTATGGGTCAACTCGAATTCTCCGCCCTCCAATTTCGATTCTTGGGTTCTGACGCTGCGCTGGTTCTAGGACATTGGCACCTGAAAAGAGAAAAGGGCAGCGTCGGGGGAGTTTTCTCTCTGGTCTTCGAGCGCTTTCCGGAGGGATGGCGAATTATTCATGACCACACGAGTGAGGTCCCTTCGGACGCCGCGCCCTGAGACATGCGCAAAGGATTTTTCTGCGCTACAAGATGTCTAGGATTTCCTCATAGCGCTTGAAGGGCGGGATGAGATACGCGCCGGCGAGTTCGCCGCGCGACCAGGTGAGCATTTGCCGCGCCAGCTCGAAACCGCGGTCGCGCGCAGCGGCGCCCGCCGCTTCCAAAGACTTGAGAACGGGCTCGGGAATCACAATTCCTGGAACTTCATTACTCAACCGCAATGCCTGCTTGTAGCTATTCAGCGGCCAGATTCCGATGAGCACAGGAATCGGAGACTTGCCGCCTAGCTTCTTCAAAAAGGCGTGCCAGTGCTCAGGATCAAAGAGCGGCTGGGTCATTGCGAAATGCGCGCCGGCTTCGATTTTCGCGTAAAAACGCTCGATTTCTGCGTCGAGATCGTCGGCGACGGGATTGACGGCGACGCCGATGGTGAAGTTCGTCGCGCCGCCGAGAGTTTTCCCTGCCCAGTCGGTGCCTTGATTCAAGCGATGGAGAACCTTGACGAGGCCGACGGAATCGACTTCGTAGACGCCGCTGGTTTCCGGGTAATCGCCGACGGAGGGCGGATCGCCGGTGATGGCAAGAACATTGCGCACGCCGCCAATGGTCCACGCGCCGAGAAGCGCGGCTTGAAGGCCGATGATGTTTTGATCGCGCGTGGTTAGATGCGGGACAGTCTCGATGCCGCGGGCTTCGAGAGCGCCTGCGGTCATGAGCGCGTCCATGCCGACGCGGGCCATGGTGCCGCTGTTGATGTCGATGGCATTGACGCGGCGCGAGGCCATGATTTTGCCGACCTGTTCGAAAAGACGCTCGAGGGAAATGCCTTTCGGCGGATCGATCTCGACGCAAACGGCGAATTCGTTGGCTTGGAGTTTTTTCCAGAAACGGCTTTCCGGCTCGCGCTCCTGGACAGGCGCAGGCTTCGCCGCAAAAGTGTCGACGGAGGAAGTGACGGCGCGGGTCTTTGCCGGCCGGAGAGACTTCACTGCTTCTGCCATGGCGCAGATGTGAGCGGGCGTCGTGCCGCAGCAGCCGCCGAGGACGCGCACGCCGAGAGCGGCGGCTTCTCGCGCGAAGAGAGCGAAATATTCCGGCGAGGACTTTGGATAGACGATGCGGTCGCCTTCGCGTCTGGGGAAGCCCGCGTTGGGCATGCCACTGACGCGGAGATCATCGACGGTAGTGAGCTCCTGAAGAATGGGGAGCAAAGCCTGTGGCCCAAGCGTGCAGTTGGCACCGATGACCTGAACGTTTTTGTTTTTTAGTTGCGCGGCGGCGTCGGCGGGACGCACATCGCCGTGCGTGGTGCCCTCTTCGGAGTAAGTGAGTTCCGCGATGATGGGAAGGCCAGAGAAGGAACGGATGGCGTCAACCGCGAGCAAAATCTCCTCGATGTAGGAAAACGTTTCGAGAATGTAGAAGTCTACGCCGCGCTCTTCGAGGGCGAGCGCTTGCTCGTGAAAGATATCGAGGATCTCATCGGGCGAGGGATGGCGGGATTGTACGCCCAGGCCAAGGGGACCGATGGAGCCAGCGATGAGGACTTCGCGTCCGGCTGAATCGCGCGCCTCGCGGGCGATTTTTACGCCGCGGCTGTTGAGGCGCTGGACTTCGTCAGCGAGGCCGAGAGGAGCGAGCTTGAAGCGGTTGGCGCCGAATGTGTTGGTTTCAATGATCTGCGCACCGGCTTCGATATAGGACTGGTGGACGCGGAAGACGGCTTCGGGCTCGGTGGCGTTGAGCTCGTCGAAACAGCGCTGCGTGCCGACAGTTTCGTGGAGCAGTGAGCCCATCGCGCCATCGGCGATGAGAATCGAATCTTTCAAGCGCTCATTGAAATCGAGAATTTTCAAGTTTACCTAATCCTGTCGGGTGCGGTCTTCACGAGGAAAAGTCACTCAACGCTTTTGTTCCATGAGGCTGGCGACGGTGCTCATCAAGTCGTACTTGGTAAGGATTTCAAAGCGCGCGTCGCCCATCTCGACGAAGACTGCGGGATTTTCATGGCTGAGGATGTGCGTGACGCGCTCGACGGGCGACGTTCCGGGGATTCGCGGGAGCGGCTTGCTCATGACTTCGCGGACGACGAGCTTCCGGAGATCCTTGCCCTGCAGCGCGAGGTTAAGGATCTGGTCTTCGTAGACGGTCCCAATGGGAAGATTTTCCTCGAAGACCGGTATCTGCGAAATGTCCTGCTCCTGCATGGTTTTCAACGCGTGAAAAACGGTCTGATAGGGCCGCGCGACAACCAGCTCGCGTACTTTTCCGGCCTGGTGCTTGGCGTTGACAACTTCCGCGGCGGTGATGGCCACGGCGGCGTCCACGTAGCCGCGCTCGCGCATCCATTCGTCGTTGTAAACCTTGCTGAGGTAGCGCATGCCGGTGTCGGGGAGAAGCGCAACGACGAAATCGCCGGGGCCGAGATCTTTCGCCAGGCGCAACGTTCCAGAGATGCAGCCGCCGCCGGAGCCGCCGGTAAACAGGCCCTCCAGCTTCGCGAGGCGGCGCGAGACTACGAAGCACTCCTCGTCGTTGACCTGAATGACGTCGTCGACAATCTTCAAGTTCATGGTCGCCGGGAAAAAGTCTTCGCCGATGCCTTCGACGACATACGTTTTGGCCTTGATGGTCTCGCCGCGCTTGACAAAATCGTAGTAAAGCGAACCGTAAGGGTCCACGCCGATAATTTTGACGTTGGGATTTTTTTCTTTCAGGTATTTCCCAACGCCGCTGATCGTCCCGCCGGTGCCCATGCCGCAAACGAAGTGCGTGATTTTGCCTTCGCTGTCTTCCCAGATTTCCGGGCCGGTGGTGCTATAGTGCGCCTCGGGGTTCATGGGGTTTTCGTACTGATTCGGATAATAGGAATTGGGGATTTCGCGGGCGAGTTTTTTCGCGACGGAATAGTAGCTCCGCGGGTCCTCCGGCTCGACGGCAGTCGGGCAGACAATGACTTCGGCGCCGAGGGCCTTGAGGAGATCGACCTTTTCCTTGGACTGTTTGTCCGTGGTGGTAAAAACGCATTTGTAGCCGCGCACGGCGGCGACCAGGGCGAGTCCCATGCCGGTATTGCCTGAGGTGCCTTCGATGATCGTGCCGCCAGGTTTGAGGAGGCCTTTCTTTTCGGCATCGTCGATCATGGTGATGCCGATTCGGTCCTTCACCGAGCCGCCGGGATTGGTGAACTCCGCTTTGACGTAAATCTGCGGCTTAAGTCCCTGATTGATGCGATTTAAACGCACCAGCGGCGTGTGACCGACCGCTTCCAGAATGCTGCTGCATTTCATGTCGTTATCTCGCGCAATGGCGCGCCGCCAACCGAGGGCATCGCCTGTGCCATAATTATTCCAGTTTAGCACGCGGCTTCGTGATGACGTAGCGGCGCGGGGCGAAGGAGGTACACATGGCACGCCAGAACATATCGAGTGGGACGCCGTGGGAGCCGATTGTGGGCTACTCGAGGGCCGTGCGCATTGGGAACTTCATTAGCGTGTCCGGGACAACCGCGACGGGGCCGGACGGAAAGATTGTCGGCGCAGGAGACGTGCACGCACAGGCCGTGCAAGCGATAAAGAACATCGAAACGGCGCTGGCCAAGGCCGGAGCGAGCTTGAAAGACGTGGTGCGAACGCGGATTTTCGTGACGAATATTGCGGAATGGGAAAAAATCGGACGCGCGCACGGGGAATATTTCGGCACGATCCGGCCGGCAACGAGCATGGTGGAAATCAGCAAACTGATTTCGCCGGAGATGCTGGTGGAAATCGAGGCGGATGCCGTGGTTGAGGCATAACGCCGGCTTCTGGCCGTCGAAGTATCCGAGCATTGAAGAAAAAAGCCGACGAGACGCGGTCCTACCTGGGAAACGAGATGACCTCGGCACTCTACGATAGCTTTATCGCGGACTATTACGATGCGTCGCCCGTGGTGGCGGGGCGAACGCAGGACATCGCATTTTACCGAAGCGCCACGCGTGAATTCGGCGATCCCGTTCTGGAGCTGGGCTGCGGGACAGGGCGCGTGACGATGGCACTGGCGGAAGATGGGTACCGGGTTACTGGACTCGATCTTTCCGAATGGGTGCTGGAGCGCGCGGCTCAGAAGAGGGCTGCGCTCGTAACGGAAGCGCGCGAGCGCGTGCACTTTGTTCAGGGTGACATGACGGGGTTCGACGAGGGCGAGAAATTTCGCCTGATCATTGTGCCGTTCCGCCCGTTTCAGCACCTCGTCGAAACGCACCAGCAGGTCAACTGCCTCTTGTGCGCGCGCAAGCACCTTGCGCGCCGCGGGCGGCTGATCGTCGATTTTTTTCAGACGGACGCGCGGCGCATACACGACCCGGCGTTCCACAAGGAACAATTTGTGGCGGAATATGAAATGTCCGGCGGGCGGCGCGTCAGACTTACGGAGCGCGTGGTCGCTTTTCACCGCGCGGAACAGTGCAACGACGTGGAGATGATTTACGGGGTTACGCATCCCGACGGGCGTATGGAAAGACTGGTTCTTGCGTGGACGCTGCGATATTTCTTCCGCTACGAGGTAGAACATCTGTTTGCGCGGTGCGGATTTCGCGTAACCGCGGTGTATGGGAATTTCGACCGATCCCCGCTGCGAGATGATTCGCCGGAGATGATTTTCGTCGCGGAAGCAGCGTGAGGTTCTAGGGACACACGCCGCGTCGCATGCCCCTTCGGGCCTATCCTTACAAATTACCAGCGAGCTCGGATGCGGTACTTCAAGACCGACGTGCCGTTCTTATCCACGGGCACGTTGAACTGGGCCGCAAAGGCAGCCGTCTTCGTGAATTTGTAGCTGGAAGAAAGCATCTCCCAGTCCCCGCCGATGGGCTCGTTTACCTGCACGGTTATTGGCGTGTCCTTGTGGTTCCGCAGCGTGACTTCAAACTCCATTTCCCAAACGTGGGTGTCAATGCGTTTGTAGTCCGTCTGTTTGTGCTCTGCGACAACGTCGAAAGCGTTGCCGATATGGATGTTGACGTTCTCGTCTTTGGGCGTGTGGTCGATGCGGTCTTCTCCGGCGAAGAGAATGCCGCCCTTGGAGTCCTTCTGGTAGACGCGAACGTTGCCTGCAGGAAAGGGAATGCCGAGCCCGGCTTTCTCTTCGTTCTTGAATTTGTAGTAGACCATGACGGGATCTTTCAGGGGGGCGCCGGGAGTCTGTTGGTTGTGATAGTAGTAGTTTTGCCCGTTCACGACGAAAATCTTCTCTACGGGAACGCCGCTGCCCTGCAGCAAACTGATTTGTTTGGTTTCCTTGTCTTCGACGGAAGTCTTGCGGCCGAGGGAGTACAGATGGTATTCGCTGAAGCTCTCCTGTTGGAATTGCTCCCTGGCCTTGGCAGGAGCGGCTGCAACCATATCCATGGCGCGAATGCGGCTCTCCGTAGGGACACGATTGAGTTCACCGGCGACGAGCTGGAGGCGAGCGTTACGGAAGGCGGTACCGCTGTTGTTTACCACGGTAACCCAGCCGTCCAAGTCGGCGGCTTTGTCATCGCGGCTGACGGTCAACACATAGTCGGCGTTCCAGGAAAGATTCGACGCAAGATACGACGCTTCGATTTGCTGCTTGCGCGCGCCGGAGTTTTCGAGCGACATAAGCAACGTGGGGCGCTCGTAAAGATTCGCGGGTACTTCCGGGAAGCGATAGCTTTCCGAATAGATTCCGGTCACGATGTCGTTGCCGATCTTCCAAACGGGGCCGTTGTTGTCGGCCAGCAGCGTGGCCTTAATCTCCTCATGCTTCGTTGTGCCGTTTTCCTGGTAAGAGCGAACCAGGGTCACTTCCTTCCCGACATACTTGTGCAGAAGCTTTGCAGGTTCGAGCAGATCGTATTCGTAGTTTTGTTCGACGACGCTGAGTTTCTCGGGATCGTTCAGCGATCGAAAATGCACGGTAGCGGGATTCACGGTCGCGGCAATGTCCATGAACTTAAGCCGGAACGCGCCACCGGGGAGCGCCAACTGGCGGACATCCCGCACAAGAGCGATGTTGGAGTTGTAGACGGTCACGTTGAGGTCCGTCTGATCACTCAAGCTGGTGCTCTGATCGGCGGATGCCGTGCGCGCGGAATCCTTCTCCTGCGCCGCATAGACTTTGTGCGTGCGGTAGGCCGGATAGGGCAGCGCCGCGCCGGCAACCACCGCGACCGCCGATGCCACAATCCAGCGCAAGCGATTTCCAAATCTCGAAGTAGAACTTTTCATGGTTATCACCTTAGGCTGATTTTGCCTTCACACTTAGAACGGAGCAGAAAGAAAATCTTGCAGATGAAAAAAGGCTATCGGTGTGTGCTGCTTCACTGACCGGAGACTTGCGTCCAGCTGGCGCCGCCGTCGTCCGTCTGGAAGCTATGCCGGCGAGACGAATCCCACACCGTGGCATGGAGCGCATCCGAGGCACGAATCAGGCTGAGATTTTGCGAGATGGGTGAAGCGACAGAAGCCCAATGCGCGCCGCCATCGGTAGTGCGAAGAATCGTGCCCCCATTGCCGATGACCCAGCAAACTTGTTCCGACGGCGCGGAGCCCATGTAAAGATCGGCGGTCGTGCCGCTGGTCTGCGGCGTCCAGGTGAGTCCGCCATCCGTGGATTGCTCGATGAGCCCTGCCATTCCCAAGCGCCAAATCACTTTGCCGCCCGGCGCGGAAACCGGACGAGGGCTGCGGCTCTTCGCCATGTGCAATGCAGGCGCCTCCCGCAATCCTGATGATAGTTCCAATGCGGTTTCAGGAGCGGCGGGTTGGGGCGGGCCTTCTTTCATCATCTTGGAATCCCTCTGGGCCAACGGAGCGGGTCCGCCAGCGGTGGGCTTTGGCGGAGCGGCCTGCAACTGAACCAGATTGGTTTCTCCCCTGTCTTGCGCGGAAACCTCAGCATTCTGTTTCGATATCGAAGCATCGGCTGCGCGGCCAACGCTGACACTCTCCGTCGCAGCCCTGGGGGCGTTCGGAGACACATCAGACTCCTCGTCCTTGCGATCCGACTTCGCGAAGGCACCCTGGGAAAGCGGCGCGACTTCCTTCAGCGCCGGTTTGTCTCTGAGATTTTTGAGTTCGTCGACAGCAGCGGCGCGAGTGTCTGCCGCGGTGGCAGCCTTTGACGCAGAGGCGAGCTTCTCTGCCTTCTCGCGTTCCGCAGGCACGGCCTGTGCGCTCGCCGGTGGAGACACAGGCGGACGATTCTCGGCGACTTCAATCTTTGCAGACTGAGTTAGTCTGGCTGGCCGGTTTTCGTGCACGGCAACCCAAACGAGCAAGCCGGCGGCAAGTGCGCCCGCGGGCGCGAGCCACTGCCAATGAACGGCGCGCAGACGCTTTGGACCCAGCGGCAAAGAAACCACGGTAGCCGCTTTCCGGTTCATCGCGGTCGACGAAGCAACAGCTGCCTGTGGGGTTGCCATAGGAACTTCTTCCTGAACGTAGACGGCCTCGAACAGGTTCGAGCCTTCTCCGGCTGCACTTTGCTGCTGGTCCGCGCTCACCGGAATTTCGTCGGTCGCTGCGAGCTGTACGAGAATCTCCTGGCAGCTCGCGCATGCTGCCGTGTGCTGCATCCACGTATTCATTTCCTCCGGACTGAGGGAGCGCTCGTGATAGGCCGCCAACGTTTCGGCGTCGGGGCACGCAGCGCCCGCCACTTTCGCGCGCAGACGGCGGGCGAGCGCTTTTTCAAACCCTCGATCGCGGTCGTCAAGCGCCATGGGCATCACCATCCTTAGAACGGCCCTGCGCCGCGTTCTTGCAGCGCGCGGTCATGGTTCCCGTCTCCCTGCGGCGGGGCCTTGCGTGCTTCGCCCAGGAAGCAGCTTATCCAAATCGATGGGAGCGTCTTTTGCCGCGTATTCGAAACACAGCGCAATTTCGGCATCGCTGAGCCCCCGTTCCCCGGCAAAACCGTTGCGGGGATCCCAGCCTTCGCGAAGCATCTCTTCCACCATGCGCCGAAGGCCGCGCCGGACGCGCTCCAGGTTTCGCGAAACGCTGGACTCGTGTTCGCTAAGACGCAGGCCGATTTCAGCAAGCGTTTGTTCCTCGGCATAATATAAACGGAGCCGTTCGGAATCGCGGGCATCGAGGCGCGCCAGTGCGGCATCCAGCGCGCAGCGGAACATTTCCATGTAGCGTTCGCGATGCGGATCGGCGGGCGACTCCAAAGACAAGCCCTGACGCGGTTTAATTTTTTCGTGCCCGGCTTCGGCGTCGTCCAGTGAAGCAAAGCGCCGGCCGGCTCGGACAGCGTCTATGTGGCGCTGTACGAGCACAGCGCGCAACCAGGTCTTCAGGGAGCTCCGGCCGTGAAAATAGCGGAAGATTGAGCGTTCACCTGTCTTGCCATCGGCAAGCCCGTAAAGCTCGGCGAAGAGCGAGTCCGCCAGTTCGCAAGCTTCCGGAGAACCCGCGCGGCAGCGCAGCACCGTGGCGGCAGCGGCGCGCAAGTAGCCGCGATACACGGCGATGAAATGCTCCCAGGCAGCCTCGCATCCCGAAACGCAAGCGGCAGCCAAGGCCAGGTCCTCAAGATGCAGCGCCGCGAGGTACTCTTCAAGTTTTGCGTCGGTGATGGTTCCACCCGCGAAGTGCTTCTGCACGCTGCGGGCTAGCGCGGCGGCAAAACGCTCCCGCGCGAGATCCCAGCGCGCGGCTGATGACTGAGCATAGAGCGAGTCGACGAGCGTGGCGCACTCCGCCAGCGATCTTGTAGGGTCGACGGACTCTCGATCATCTGAATGCTCTTTTGGGAGTCTGCTCATTTTGTGCAAGCCACGCCCAGGCCCAGCCCGGAATCAACTTCGGGCCTCGGCTGCATCCTAGAGCATAAGCCTATTAGCGGAAAGGGGCTTACAAAACTCACGCCGGCCACTCGGCTCTGCGGCTGGTTGCCCACCCACCTGGCAGCTCCACCCGCTTGGCCCGGTCAGAACGACGGGGTAAGCGAGCGTCCGCAGGAACAGTAGCGATTTCGCGACGCTAGTACGAAAGTCCTATTCGAACTCCTTCATCCCCCTCAGTACTCTGGTACTGCACCTACGCACTACCTGTTTTTCCAGCGAACTTGGGAGCGCAGGGTCCTCCTGACTCCCGGCCGTTCGCGCGGAGGAATCTTGATCGAGGCGGCACGTTGATGACTACCATGATCGCAGAGCCACCACCGAGCACGATTCGGTTGGACGTTGGCTTCGACGCGAACCGCCGCACTTCACCCAGTCGGGACGCCTGGAAGAAGGCCATCGGCACGAAATCCATTCCGGCGCGCCTGGAATTGCTGCCGGAACCCAAATCCCGCTGGGCTCGCATGGGCGTTAGCGCCAGCGTGCAGCTTGCGATTCTGCTCTTCCTCCTGGCAATCCCGCTCTTCTATCCCGAGAAGATCAAGGTGGCGCTGAACCTGCAAATCGTTCCGCTGACCGCACCCGTTACGGAAGTACCAGTCGCCCCGCCCCCACCCCCTCCAAAGCCGAGGGTTCGGCCTCTATCGCCGAAGCCGGAGGCCGTCGAGCCGGTGAAGTTGAATCCGAAGCAGCAGCATATTTTCTTGCAGGCCATGGCGCTGCAGCCATTGATCAAGAAGGTCGACGCAAGGGCGCCGGAATTGAACCCCGTTCTTGAAGCCGCGAAGATGGAAGCGCCGGTGAATCAGCCAAAGCGGCCGAAAGATGATGTGAAGGTGGGAAATCTGTCCGGCGGCAGCGCGGCGCCGGCGACGGTCAACCTCCCGATTCAGAAAGTGCAAACCGGCGGGTTTGGTGAGGTGAACGGTCTGCCAGGCAAAGGCAATCCCAACAAAATGACGAATGTCAATCGCCTGGGCTTGCCAGCGCTTCCCGGTGGCCCGGGCTACGGCAACGGGACGGGCGGCAACAAGGGCGTGCGCGGAACCGTGGCCAGCACGGGGTTTGGCAACGGCACAGCCATCCCGCCTCCGAGCGGGAAGCAGGGAACGGTGCAGAAGAGCGGCTTCGGTAACCAGGTCGTGGGTGATGCGCCGAGAAAAAAAGCTGCCTCTGCGGAAAGCGCGACAACCCCCGTTGACATCCTGGGCAAGCCCCGCCCCGAATATACCGCCGAAGGCCGTAGTCTAAAGCTGGAAGGCGACGTGGCCATCGACCTGGTATTTCGAGCCGACGGCACGGTCCAGGTAAACCGCGTCATCAGCGGACTCGGGCACGGGCTCGATGAAGCCGCGGTTCGCGCGGCCGAGCAAATTAAGTTCAAGCCTGCAAAACGCGATGGCCAACCGGTGGATTTTCCGGCCCGCGTGCGGATTGAATTCCGCCTGGCCTACTAAGGGAGAAAGAACATGCGCAAGTCTATTTGGGGAATCCT
>Ga0307479_10000702_pt1 | contig 30462 bp, 25 predicted proteins | sample atmos_gasesECM4C_FD_203743 | JGI IMG/M metagenome (GOLD analysis project Ga0307479, IMG submission 203743) | Hardwood forest soil microbial communities from Morgan-Monroe State Forest, Indiana, United States - atmos_gasesECM4C_515 | ecosystem: Environmental > Terrestrial > Soil > Temperate...
CGGGCAAGCAACTTGGGCCCTTCGGGGTCCCACGGGAGGATCCGAGCGACTCCCGGCTCAAGAATGGCGAGTGCCTGCAAGCCCTCCGTCAATTTGCCGAGCCAGGGAACCTGGCTCTGAATGAAGGTTGGAAGCATCAACCGCCCTCTCGCATCCAAGTCTGCGACCCCCTGAGCCACTGGAGCATTGAGGCTGGTGGGATCCAAATGCGATCCAGATGGGCGACCGGCGGTCATATTTACGGGCAAAATTATTGGTAAGACTATATACTCTCTGTTGCGAAGAAAATGATCTTATAATCATGTACTTATGCATTTATACCCCGATGCCTACTGTTTGAATTTCGGGGCATTTACGGGTAGAATTTTGCTGAGGCTACCGCACGCGGTATTTTCGGAACGGCAAGGCGGGGAAACTATCTACAGGCGATGCTTGTTTAGGAGGACGTGGCTGGCAGAGGGAGTGGTAGTTAGCCGAAGAATCGAAGAATCAGCGCGTTTTGCCCAGAACCTAAACCCCTAGCAGCGCCTTCCAAATGCGTCCAGGCACCCTCAACCTGAGGACTGAGTAGAGCGGAGCATGCCAACAAGCTTCGAGATCGCCGAAGACAAGGATCTGTCACTGGCGAGATTCATGAAAGGATTTGTTGCCGCCCTCCTAACTAAGGGAGCTGCGTCGATTCGGCCGAAAGCTGACGAAGATCGGGACGCGCTAAGAAGGGTGGTGGATCTGCTCGAAAACGAGATTCAGTCTTCTCGCAGCACGCCACAAACAAGCGCGGCCAACAAGCGCTGGCTGCGCGCACTAGTGAGAATTCGAAATGAGCTTCAGCCAAGCCCGGTTGGCGCATTCGATGGCTTCGAAGCGGCATTGCGAAATCTTCAGCTGAGCGTCACGAATTGCCCCAACCCCTTTTATGAAGAAATCGCCTTCAGCGCCTCGAGACCTTTTGCCGAGGCGACCCTCAAGGACGAATTCGAAGTGCGCGAGCGGCAACTTCTGGAGCATCTCGCTGATGGTTTTCTGAATTGCCGAAGGTCCTCTATCTCTGCCTAGCGATGTCGGCCTAGCGGCCAATGCAGTCCGACATCGTCCTTCTCCGTTCCCTAAAGCAGCTCTGGTTTCCAGGTGATCGGCCGTCCTCTCTAGAGGAAAGCCTCGGCGCTGCATTCGACGAGATTGGATTTACGGAACCGTATGTCGATCACGTCTTGGCTCACAGAGGTCAGGCGAATCGGCCCCGCACTTCGAAAGTAATCAAAGACAGCGTTTGGGGAATGGTGGAAGTCGACTGGAGGTCGGTACGACTTCTCGACTGCCCGATAGTTCAGCGCCTGAGGGGCGTTCGGCAGCTCGGCTTCTCGTTCCTCACTTACCCATCAGCGGAGCACAGCAGGTTTGTGCACAGCCTAGGCATGTTCGCAGTCGTCTCTCGCTTCTTGGATTCGATGAGGCGACCCGACGCAGGCACTGCGAGCAACGAGGAGCATAAACCTTATGAGGTGGGCGATGAATTGCGGCTAGATCTTGCCCACGCTGCAATCCTCCACGATTGCGGCCACATGCCATTTTCACATGCGTCAGAAGCGGCAATGGTTGGTAACGACGAAGAGTTCTTCTGCGGAGACCGAACAGTCGCAGAGTTTCGGTTTGAAGCCGAGGATATTCTCAAGAAATCGCTACAACTCTCCGAGTTGCTATCGCTGGTTGTTGTCCTCTCGCCTCGTTTCACCCGCTTCTATTCGGATTTTGTCCGTGATGGCCTCGGGGAGCCTGATCGTATATTGCGCGTTGCTGCTCTCATCGCGGGGATGCGTCCAGAGACTCGATTGCGTGGTGCAGCTGAACTAATTTCCAATTCGGCGGTGGATGCCGATAAGGTCGACTACATAAATCGCGATGCCATTGCGTGCGGCATTCCCGTCGGGATCGATGTTGCTCGCCTCTTTCTGAGATCGGCGTTCCTTGAGGTCAAGGCGGACCGCCTCGCTGCGCTCTTGAGGTCCGAGGCTCCGTCGCAGGACGAGGTGATATTCGTTGTGAACGCATCGGGCGTCGATACGATGGAGGAACTGGCCGCCGCGCGGGCTTCCCTTTACCAGCGCGTCTACTTGCACCAGACGACCCGCAATGCGGAACGCCTTCTCGCGCGGTGCCTCGAAGAGCTCCCGGCGACTCAAGAACCGCTGCGCGACGCGGTCTTGATGCTTGGGCAAGACGATTCAAGCATGCTCAGAGCGCTTGCAGCTCACGGCAATGAACGAGTAACCATCGTCGCCCAGCGTCTAAGGAACAGAGAGCTCCCGAAGCGGGCGTGTGCGTTCGGTCGAACCATGATTGATCTTAGGATGCCGATTGATCAACTTCTTCGGATTTCTTCAAAGGATGAGATTGCGAAGCAGGTAATTGGCGCGGCGATAGAGCGATTGCGACAAGATCCTTTGCGCGGAAAGCAGCTGTCCGCATTGGAAGAAAGAATCTCACAGGAGGCGCTGGAGGTTGCCAAAACGGTGCGGTCTAGAGTCGCTGGCCTCGCTCCCGATGAGGGCGTTGCACCATTTGTGACCGTTCTTCCGATGACCGAGCTTAAAGGGCTTCGAAAGGATTGCATCGTTCTCGAAAATAATGAACTCGTCCACTCATCTCGGCGAATAATTACCGATGAGCTGATGGATGCGACTGACATTTATAAGTCGCTGGGATATGTGCTCACGGAGCCGATCTGGAAGTATTGCGTTTTCATAGCAGCTAGAAAGATCATTGCGAAGGCAACCGCGACTCCATCGAAACCAATTGAAGTGCAGCTGCCGGGAGACGCCAAGTCTTCGGTGAAGCTCTCGTTTCGAGGGGCCGGGCGCGTCATCATCGATCGAGACGCCAGCGCGCGCCGCGCCGGGCTTGATCCGAAGCGCTTGGCTGAAATCGAATCCTTTGCGTCAGCTGCCGGCTATTTTGATGATGCACCTTGGCTGCTTCCTGTTGCGCCGGAAACCGGCAGGAGAATCGCCGAGAAATTTCGGGTTTTCGATGGACAGCATGGATGGTCAGTAAGACCAGTTACGGTGAATGCCTTCATTGCTCAGTTTCCGCCTCATCTGCGAGATGCGCTTAGGCGTGCTTTGGAAGAGAGCTTTTCCTTGCTCGATCGAGCAGCGATCCGTGAAGCTTTCTTGGGGCTTATTCAGCGCTTCTCCAGTGAAGTGCACTCGAAAGTCTGGATAACTGGACTCACCCCGGACAGTGGGAGTTTCGTCCGGAACATGTTGGAGCAAGAGCTACGAGAGCAGTTTGAGACGAAAGACGTTGAATTTGCCAAGAGTGTGGAGGACGCACTTTCAGGTATGGGTGATGATGAAGCACTGCTCCTTTGCGACGACAACATCAGCTCGGGTTCACAAGCGCAGTGCCAATTCAGGGCATGGTGTTCGATTCCGCGCGAGTCCTGGCCCGAAGATCAGCGCTCCGAGACAGGTATTTTCGCCCAGCCACTATCGAGGGACTGTCTCGAGAAGCTTAAGAAAGTTCGTTTGGCCATAGGCGTTTGCGCTGGATTCGAGGAAGCACAAGGACCTCTCTCCGGGCTTCTAACCGATGCCGGAATTTCGGGCTTCGTTGGCGTTCGACTATCTAAGAGAATAGATGCGCGACCGTCTATCGTCTCGCCCGAACTCCACACTTTTCTCCGTGCTGTCGGAAGAGACGTTCTTGCGTACGCACGATATCGCTCCGAAGGAGGCGTGAGCGGCCTAAAGCCCGAGCAGGCCGCCTTCTGCGAGCGAAACAGCGGTGGGTACGGCGATGTTGGTGCACTCGTCAGCACACCGTTCAGCGTCCCAACCGCGACGTACCCAGCTTTCTGGTGCCCGGGCTTCTATCAGGGCGCCCCTTGGATGCCGTTGTTCGTCCGGCGCGGCTACACGGACCGCTTGGTCGTTGGATAGATCACCTTTGGGCCCTTGGCCCTTGGTCCTGGAGTTTGATTCCAATGCGTCTCTGTTTGCAAATACTACCGTCGCCACCGTCGCCGCCATTGAGTTGTGCCTCAGCGCCCAGTGCGGCCTTCAGTATGTCGACACCAACCACGCGCAAGCGAGGAGCAGGGGTTTGGACCAGGGCACTTTCATACTTCCTCTCGGGAGGCAGGAGTAACTTAACCGTTCACGAATTGCCTAGCTACTTAGGCTCTTCGCTTGAAACATCCGGCCTTAGCCGCCCCACACGTTCACGGTCTTCGCATCGTAGATGCGTACTTTTGCATGAATCCTCTTTTCGAGTGCCTGTACGCGATTGATGTCGGCCTCGTTGTAAAGGCCGATATAGACGCTCCAGAGCTTGGGGGGTTGCTTCGACGGGAAATGGTTGGCACGGTTGATTGCTTCGATGATGTGCTCATCGTACTCACCGAAATTGAAGCCGAAGGTCACCAATGATCCGTCCAGCTCGCAGAGCTTGTCGTAACAATGTGAAAGGTACTGATTGTGGCGAATGTGCTCAAGCTTTTGCTTGCCGTTGCCCGCGGTCACGAAAATCGGATATTCGCCGTCGTTCATGCGCTGGCTAATGTTCTCCAGCAGGTAGCCATCTGCGTCGTATTGCTCCTTGATGACCTCTGCTCCTGAGTCGAAAAGATGGAGCGCACCGTGCAGATAGTGGATATTCTGACCGTCGGCATTTGGCCCCCAAACCAAATCAGACCACTGTTGGTCTTCGCCTTCGCTGACTTCAACAGGGTTCATAAGCTCTTTGCCGAATCCGTCGACGGGATTCGGCACGGCTTGGCTCATTAGCACCCAGTACAGCAACAAATCGTAGTTGGTAGTGAAGACGTGGCCGCCGTTATCGAGGAAAAGGCGCAAGAACTCGCCGCAAGCTGCGGCCCTTTCATGCGGGATTTTGTAGACGTGCTCGGGGTGCAACTGCTGCACGGAATCAAGCAAGGCGTTCCGGAGCTTTTCGCTAGCAGATTTGACCTGCTCGAGGAGCGCGGGATCGGCGTCGAACGCGGAGAGTATCGCGACCGTCGTGTCGAGTTGGCGCATGACGAGTTCAAAGTTCTTCGTGTTGATCGCGCCGAAGAGCTTCGCCAGCAATTCGTCATCCTGGGCGGTCAGGAAGTCGTATAGGGCGTTATACGAAAATATGTCCTTGTCATAGGCCATGCTGAAGCCGTTGCCGAGCAGCAAGTGCGCCGTCCGCCTTTGTTGCTGCAAGTGGCCAATTACCTCACCGAAGGTCATTAGAACCAGCCCCTAGCGCTTTCCAGCTCGAATCTCCTGCGTGATGCGATCCACCTCCGCCTGCGCCGCGCGGAACTCTCCTTCCGCCACATCCACCTCTGCGATGCTCTCGTCGGTAGGCAGACCATTGCCTTGAGGCAGCCACTGCCCGTTGAGCCTGAAGTACGCCTGTTGCTTATGCTGAAAAGCCTCTTCCAACCGTACCAGCGCACGGAGCTCCTCGTTCCGCTTGCGGAGGCGATCGAGCTCGATCGGGACTGATTGAGGATCAGTGAGCTCGCGCCCGTATCCTAGACCGATGATGCGGCCGTCTTGCAGTGCCTCGATTGTCTTCTCGTTCGACTCGATCGTCCGTCGCAGATTTTCGGTGTGCGTAAGCCTGGGATTCAGCGCGCGGAACACCGATGTCGGTGGATTGCCCTGGCCGGCGCACCACTGCCGCATCGTGCGCTCCTCGACGTTGAGGAGCCTCGCTGCTGCGCGCTGGCTCAGGCCTGCCAGCTTAAGCAGAGTCCGTAGTCGGTCCGCGTCGGTAGAATCGGGAAGGAAAGAATCACGCGCCTGAGACGGCGCGTTGCGCTCTACGCTCATGTGCACGCCTCGCATGTTGCTGGTGGGACGCCTCGCCTCGGTGAGCGGGCACGGAAGATCATACGCCGGTTCTGCGCGCGGTTCCAATGGGAACAGGGAAGGGCGCCACCAGACGACTCAATCCAGCATCAGAGGAGAAATGGGGTATTGGCACCAGGTTCACGCTTTGGTCACGCGGTCGTTTGTGGAATCGCCCCGGTTTTTGAAGTCAGGCCTGGACAACCCCCGTCTTTTCTGCAAGAGAAGCTGACGGCCATCGCGAGGCTTCTGCGGAGCGGCCGCGGTGTATCCGATAGACGCCCGCGGCCCAACGCGCGGCCGGATGCTTCAGCACGTCCGCGCGGTACTCCTGTAGATAGGGCGGAAGCTCGACCTGCAGCGGATACTGGATCTCGGGCGGTTGCAGCAGCGGTCCCAGCATCGCCGCGGCGGTGAGGTCGGCGACCGTGAACCCGTCGCCGACGAGACAGGCCCGTCCCTGCCGCTCGTGCTCGATCCGATCCATCGCGGCATTCACCGCGGCGCGATCGGCGTCCAGCTTCGCGTCGCTGATCTTGTGACGAAAGCGGTAGAACGCCGGGAAGATCCGCCGCAGGGGCCGCTGGGCAGCGAGAAGTCTCGTACCGCCACGCCCTCCGCGACGTTCCTATTGAATTCTGAAGGGTCCTGAACGATCCAGCTGGCTGCATGGAGCAGGCTGTCGATGCGCTGGAGGGCGAGCTGTTCAGGCGTCAGCGCCATGCCGAGGGTCGATGGTCAGTGTCTGGCTGCATTGCCGAGCAGCCCGCTGTTGTCGCTCATCCTCACACCGATCTGCTGCTCGGTGGCGGTGAGCCAGAACCGCCTCCCCCGCCGTCATTTATTGACAACTAGTGAGAATGTTGCCAACTATTCTGAGAATCTACAGCAATTCTCAAATATCGATATTCCCCGCCGCCAGCGCATTCGCCTCGATGAACTGCCGCCGCGGCTCGACCTCGTCGCCCATCAGCGTCGTGAAAATGGCATCGGCGCCGATCGCATCCTCGATCTGCACCCGCAGCAGGCGCCGCACCGCCGGGTCCATCGTGGTCTCCCACAGCTGCCCGGGGTTCATCTCGCCCAGGCCTTTGTAGCGCTGCTTGGCCACGCCCGCCTCGGCCTGCGCCAGCAGCCAGCTCATGGCGTCGCGAAACTCGGTCACCGGCGCGTCCTTGCGCTTGTCGCCCGCGCCGCGCGCCACGCGCGCGCCGGTGCCGAGCAGGCCGCGGAACTGCGCTGCGGCCGCCGTCAGCGCCGCGTAGTCGGCTCCCAGTACGAAATCGGCGTCGATCGTGCTGAGCTTCACGTTGCCGTGCTGGCGGCGCTCGATCCGCAGCGCGCAACGGTCCGTGTGCGGGTCGCGCTGCGCGCGCACGTTCGCGGGCCCCGCCCCATTGACGGGCAGCGCAGCGCCCAACGCCCGGGCGCTCAGCGAAGCGCTGGTGTCATCGCTCAGGTCGACCGCGACGCCTGCCAGGATCGCCTCCAGCGCACCGCGGTCGATCACGCGCGCCAGGCGCTGCACGATCGCGTCGGCCAGCAGGTAGCGGCGTGCCAGCTCGGCCAGCTCCTCGCCGTCGATCGGGCGCTGTGCGTCCCAGGCGGCCTGGTCCGCGAACAGCTGCGCCTCGTGCAGCGCCAGCTCCAGCATGTAATGAGCCAGTTCGTGGTCGTCCTTCAGGTAGCGCTCGGATTTGCCGTGCTTGAGCTTGTACAGCGGCGGCTGCGCGATGTACACGTGGCCGCGCTCGACCAGCTGCGGCATCTGCCGGTACAACAGCGTCAGCAGCAGCGTACGGATGTGGGCGCCATCGACATCGGCATCGGTCATCACGATGATGCGGTGATAGCGCAGCTTGTCCGGATTGAAGTCGGGGCCGATGCTGGTGCCCAGGGCCGTGATCAGCGTGGCGATCTGTTCCGACGCGATCAGCTTGTCGAAGCGCGCCTTCTCGACGTTCAGCACCTTGCCGCGCAGCGGCAAAATGGCCTGGAATTTGCGATCGCGCCCCTGCTTGGCCGAGCCCCCGGCCGAATCGCCCTCGACGATGTACAGCTCGCTCTTGGCCGGGTCGCGCTCCTGGCAGTCGGCGAGCTTGCCCGGCAGGCCGGCCCCGTCCAGCACGCCCTTGCGGCGCGTCATCTCGCGGGCGCGGCGCGCCGCTTCGCGAGCCCGCGCCGCATCGACGATCTTGCTGCAGATGATGCGGGCGTCGGTCGGCCGCTCCAGCAGAAAGGTCTCCAGGGCCCTTCCAACGACCTCCTCGACGGCGGGGCGCACCTCGGAAGACACCAGCTTGTCCTTGGTCTGCGAACTGAACTTCGGCTCGGGCACCTTCACGCTCAGCACGCAGGTCAGGCCCTCGCGCATGTCGTCGCCCGTGGTCTCGACCTTGGCGCGCTTGGCGAACTCCTTTTCCTCGATGTACTTGTTCAGCACCCGCGTCATCGCCGCACGCAGCCCCGTGATGTGGGTGCCGCCGTCTTTCTGCGGAATGTTGTTGGTGAACGCGAGCAGGTTCTCGACGTAGCCGTCGTTCCACTGCATCGCGACTTCGACCTGGATGCGGGCACCGACGGTCGACTCGTCGTTCGCGTAGAACACGGTCGGGTGCAGCAGCGTCTTGTTCTTGTTGATGTACTCGACGAAGCCGCGCACGCCTCCGGCGAATGCGAAGTCCTCTTCCTTGCCGCTGCGCTGATCGACCATGCGGATGCGCACGCCGTTGTTCAGGAAGGACAGCTCCCGCAGCCGCTTGCTCAGGATGTCGTAGTGGAACTCGATGTGGTTGAAGATCTCGTCGTCCGGCAGGAAATGGACCTCGGTGCCGCGCTTTTCGGTCTCGCCCAGCACGCGCATCGGGGTCACGGCAACCGGGGCGCCTTCGAGCTCGACCGTGCCGGCCACGCGCCCCTGCACGTCGCCGCGTTTGAACTCCAGGAAATGCACGCGGCCGTCGCGGCGCACCGTCAGCCGCAGCCACTTGGACAGCGCGTTGACGCACGACACGCCCACGCCGTGCAGACCGCCGGACACCTTGTAGCTGTTCTGGTTGAACTTGCCGCCCGCGTGCAGCTCGGTCAAGGCGATCTCGGCGGCCGAGCGCTTCGGATCGTGCTTGTCGTCCAGCTTGATGTCGGTCGGAATGCCGCGGCCGTTGTCGATCACCGAGATCGAGTTGTCCGTGTGGATCGTCACCACGATGTCGTCGCAGAAACCGGCCAGGGCCTCGTCGATCGAGTTGTCGACGACCTCGAACACCATGTGGTGCAGGCCGGTGCCGTCCTGCGTGTCGCCGATGTACATGCCGGGACGCTTGCGGACCGCCTCCAGGCCCTCCAGGATCTGGATGCTCTCGGCGCCGTAGTCGTTGGCCGGCGGCGCGTCGTGGCGGCCGTTGCCGTTGGAGCCGTTGTGCGAAGGAGTGCTCGGAGTGGGTACAGCGGACATGCTCGACAGTCTCAACAGGTTAAGCAGCTTGGATGGGTGATCGCGCCAGCGGGCTGGATGCGTCAAATCCGCATCGGCATCACCACGTACTTGAACCGGTCCGAATCGGGCAGCGTCACCAGCGCGCTGCCGAGCGCATCGCCGAACGCGAACTTCAACTGCTCGTTTTTCAGGTTGGCCAGCACGTCGAGCAGATAGGTCACGTTGAATCCGATGTCGAGCGGTTCGCCCGCGTAGTCGATCTCGATTTCCTCCTGTGCCTCTTCCTGGTCGGTGTTGGTCGAGCTGATCTTCAGCGACCCCGGCGCCAGCACGCAACGCACGCCCTTGAACTTGTCGGTGGTCAAAATGGCCACGCGCGACAGGGCTTGCATCAGCGATTCGCGCCCGATCAGGAACTGCTTGGGATTGGCGGCCGGGATCACCTTGACGTAATCGGGGAACTTTCCTTCCACCAGCTTGGAGACGAACTCCACCGTACCGAAGGAGATGCGCACTTGCCCGCTGGCAATCTGGATTCGCACCGCCTCGTCGCCATCCGGCAGCAAGCGGGTCAATTCGAGCACCGTCTTGCGCGGGATGATGACCTCGACCGCGGCCGATTCGCCCTCGCGCGTCGTCTCGCACATCGCCAGCCGGTGGCCGTCGGTCGCCACCGCGCGCACCCGGTTGCCTTCGCACACCAGCAGCATGCCGTTCAGGTAGTAGCGGATGTCCTGCGCCGCCATCGCAAAGTGCACCATCCACAGCAGGTGTTTGAACGCGGAGGCGGGCAGCGTGAAATCGACATTGAATTCGGCCTGAGTGACGGTCGGAAATTCTTCGGCCGCCAGCGTCTGCAGATTGAAGCGGCTGCGCCCGCACTGCACGGTCAGCCGGCGGTTCAGCAGCGACAGGTTCACTTCGTCGTCGGGCAAGGCGCGCAGGATGTCCAGCAGTTTTCGGGCCGACACGGTGGTGGCCGCCGAATCCTTTCCGCTGCACAGGTCGGCGCCGGTTTCAATCTGGATTTCCAGATCGGTCGCGGTGAACGACAGCCGCTCGCCATCGCGGCGCAGCAACACGTTCGCCAGGATCGGAAGGGTCTGGCGCCGTTCGACGATGCCTCCAACAACCTGCAACGGTTTGAGCAAAGCATCTCGCGGCGCTTTGACAAGTTGCATTGCTTATGTCCTCTTTTGGTAATAATTAACTAATAATGGCGGGCACCACCGGGGATAAGTCCTGAAATCCCTTTCCGCGCAGGCACTTGCGACGTCGCAATCGTGTGGATAAATGTCACCGCGGGCGCCTTGAAACCGGTGGACCGAACGGCGGAACTGACGACCCGTGCCGCCGACGCGCTCTTTATCCACAAAACCATCGGGGTTCCTGGAGCTTGTCCACAGGCTTTGCGCGACCGTCACGCTCACCCCTTCAGCGTCTGTTCGAGCACGTGCAAAGCATGGTTCAACTCGGTGTCCTTGGCGCGGGCATCGGAGATCTTGCGAACCGCGTGCAGCACCGTCGTATGGTCACGACCACCAAACAACTCTCCGATTTCCGGCAGGCTCTTCTGGGTCAGCTCCTTGGTCAGGTACATCGCAACCTGGCGCGGGGCCGCGATGCTGGTCGGGCGCCGCTTGCTGTACATGTCGGAGACCTTGATCTTGTAGTAGTCGGCCACGGTTCTCTGGATCAGCTCGACCGTGATCTGTCCGGTACTGGCCTGCAACAGGTCCCTTAGCGCCTCGCGCGCCAGCTCGACGGTGATCGGGCGCGCATGGAACGAGGCAAAAGCGAGCACCTTGCGCAGCGCGCCTTCCAGCTCGCGCACATTGCTGCGCAGGTTCTTGGCGATGAAAAACGCCACGTCCTCTTGCAACTCGCTGCCTTCGAGCTCGGCCTTCTTCAACAGGATCGCCACCCGCATCTCCAGCTCGGGCGGCTCGACGGCGACGGTCAGCCCGGAGGCGAAGCGCGACACCAGCCGGTCCTCGATGTCTTTCAATTCCTTCGGGTAGGTGTCGCTGGTAATGATGATCTGCTTGCGGCCGGCCACCAGGGCCTCGAACGCGTAGAAGAACTCTTCCTGCGTGCGACTCTTTCCGGCGAAAAACTGGATGTCGTCGATCAGCAGCAGATCGAGCGAATGGTAATAACGTTTGAAATCGTCGAAGGCCTTGCGCTGGTAGGCCCGCACGACGTCGCTCACATACTGCTCGGCATGGATGTAGCGCACCTTGGCGTTGGGCCGCCGCGCCAGCACGCCGTTGCCGACCGCGTGCACCAGGTGCGTCTTGCCGAGTCCGACTCCGCCGTACAGGAACAGCGGGTTGTACGAGCTGCCCACGTTTTCGGTCACCTGCATCGCAGCGGCGCGGGCCAGCTGGTTCGCCTTGCCGGTGACGAAATTATCGAAGGTCAACATCGAATTCAGTCGCGCCCGCTCCTGGTTCTGAAGGCTGGCGACCGCGGCCGCGCACACTTCCGGCGAGTCGGCGGCGGGTGCGTCGCGCGCGCCCGTTTCCTCGCCGGCGTCGGCCTCGACCTCGAACACGACGTTCACGGGCCGGTGCAGCACGCTGGCGACCGCGGCCTGAATGCGCGCCGAAAATTGGGACCTGACGGCGTCGAGCTTGAGTCGATTGGGCGCGCCGATGTGCAGGTCGCCGGTTTCGTCGTCGAAGTTGATCGCCTTCAGGGGCTTGATCCACGCCGCGAATTGCTGAGGCGTGAGCTCGCTTTCCAAAAGCCGCGAGCAATCTTGCCAAAACGTGAGCATCGTTTGCTGGTCCCGCCGCCCGCCGGTCGCATGCGCGCCGGCGCCTGTCGTTGTAAGTTCCAAGGTCCTGCGTCGGCGGCCGTGCTGCCCGTGGCGGACCCCAACGCAAATTCGGAGACGGTGGCCGCTCCGATCTGCATCGGAATTCGAGCCCGCGACCGGCGTGACCGAGGCTGAATTGTACTTGCGCCGGTCCGAGTTATCCACAAGCCGAGGCGATATTCTCATCGGGTCGTGGTCATATAGAATCAGCTTGGGGACTGTTCATTCCAGACAGTAAGTATACGCTCACAGGCAGGGCCGCGGTGCGCGCTCGGGTGCTTCGCCGCACCGCGGCGAGCCCCGCTCGCAGCGCGTTTGACGTACGGTCGGATGGTCGCGTCTAATAGCGGGCTTTGCCATTCTGTGGCGAGATCAACGAACCGGGATTGCGAACGTGGCCACCAAACGAACCTTTCAGCCTTCCGTGGTTAAGCGCAAGCGCACCCATGGCTTCCGGGAGCGCATGAGCACGCGCGGCGGCCGGGCCGTGTTGAATGCGCGGCGCGCCAAGGGGCGAAAGCGCCTCGCGGTCTGAGCCGCGCTGCGCGCCCATGCCGCCAGGCCGCGCGCTCGCGCGCTCCGAACGGCTGCGCACACCGGAGCAGTTCGGGGCCCTGGCCGGCGAGCGTGCGACTTGGCGGGCGGCCCGCCAATGGGTCGCCATATCGGCCAGGGTCAATCCTCGGGTGGCCGGATCGGAGTCGGAGTCGTCGCCGCCCGGATCGAAGGACGCTGTGGAGCTGTCGATCCCGGCAGGCCGGCTCGAGGCCGGTGGCGCCGGCCTGCGCTTTGGTTTCACGGTGGGGCGGCGACAGGCGCGCCGGGCGGTGCAGCGCACAATGGTCAAACGGGTGCTGCGCGAGGCCGCCCGCCATGGCGCCGGTGCCCTGCGTGCGCTGGCGCAGGACCGCCAGGTCGATATCGTGTTGCGCCTGCGCAGCCCGTTACCGACACCCACCGAAATGAGTCTGTCGCAAGTGAAGAGCTCGCTGCGCACCGAGGCCGACGCGCTGATCGGCCAGCTCGCCCGGCATCTGGGCTCCCGTCATGACGGAGCCGGCCCCGGCGGCGCGGGCGCGCGCCGCCCTGAGGCCGCCGCCCGCGCGCGGGATTGCCAGGATCGGATCAGATGAAAGCGCTGCTGATCGGGCTGATCCGCGGCTACCAGGTCGTGCTGAGCCCTTGGGTCGGCAACCAGTGCCGTCATTGGCCGACCTGCTCGGAATACGCCCGGCAGGCCATCGGTCGGCACGGCGCCGCCCGGGGCAGCTGGCTGGCCGCGCGGCGGGTGCTTCGCTGCAACCCCTGGCACGAGGGAGGCATCGATCCGGTGCCGGATGAGTTCCACTGGCGCTGATCGCTTGCCTTCGGCGCCCCTTTTCTGAACAACATGGACATTCAGCGCACGATTCTCTGGACCGTCTTCGGCCTGTCGTTGATCCTGCTGTGGGAACGCTGGCAGATGTACCAGGCACGCACCGCGCCGCCCCCGGCGGTGACGGCGCCGGCGCCAAATGCACCGGCCGCGGTCGCCCGGACTCCGGGCGAGATCCCCACGCCGAACGGCCAGGCCTCGGCCCCGTCGGCACCGACCACACCACCGCAAGCGGTCGCCGCAGCGGGCTTGCAGCGCGTGCAGATTCAGACGGACGTGATCCGGGCCCAGTTCGACCCGATGGGTGCGACGCTGGTCCGGGTCGAGCTGCCGACGCAAAGGGTGGCCCTGGATTGGACCGAGCAGGGGCTGGCCCGCTTGCTGGGGCTGACCAACTTTCTGCATTCGCAGGGAGTCGGCCACGCCAGCGGCGCGCTGAGCGGCAACGTCCACATGGTGCTGCTCGACACCAGCGCCGGTCACGTCTATCAGGCGCAGACGGGGTTGATCGGGGGCCCGGCGGGCAACCCGTTCCCGAATCACGGCGCCACGCTGTTCGAGGCCGCCCCCGGGCCGCGCGTGCTGGGCGACGGGCAGGACACGCTGGCGGTGCGCTTCGAGGCCACCTCCGGCGGCGTCCGCCTGGTCAAGACCTTCACGTTCCGTCGCGGACACTACGACATCCAGGTCGAGCACGAGATCACCAACGTCGGAGGCGAGGCGGCCTCACCGTCGCTGTACCTGCAACTGGTGCGCGACGGCAGCTCGGCGGGAGACGACTCCTACTTTGCGCGCTCTTATACGGGGCCGGCGTTCTACTCGGACATCGACAAGTACCGCAAGATCTCGTTCGAGGACGTCGATAAGAAGAAGGCCGACGATCTGAAGCCGGCCGATGACGGCTGGGTTGCCATGGTGCAGCACTACTTCGTCGCCGCCTGGGTGCCGCCGCAAGGGGCCCACCGCGAATACTATGCAATGGACCGCGACCGCTTGTACTCGGCGGGCGCGCTGCTCAAGCTGGGCCCGCTCGCCGCCGGGGCGCACACCTCACTGGCGGCGACCCTGTACGTCGGGCCGCAGGATCAGAAGACGCTGGAGGCGATCGCTCCCGAGCTGGACCGGGTGGCCGATTACGGGCGGCTCACCCCGATCGCGAAGCCGCTGTTCTGGCTGCTGGGGTCGCTCCACTGGCTGGTCGGCAACTGGGGCTGGGCCATCGTGCTGCTCACGGTGCTGATCAAGGCCGTGTTTTATCCGCTGTCGGCTGCCAGCTACAAGTCGATGGCCAAGATGAAGGAGCTGCAGCCGAAAATGGTCCGGCTGCGCGAGCAGTTCGGCGAGGACCGGCAGAAACTGCAGCTGGCGATGATGGAGCTGTACAAGCAGGAAAAGATCAACCCGCTGATGGGGTGCCTGCCCGTGCTGGTCCAGATTCCCGTGTTCATCTCGCTGTACTGGGTGCTGCTGGCGTCGGTGGAGATGCGCAACGCGCCCTGGATCCTGTGGATCCGGGACCTGGCCACACCCGATGCGTGGTTCGTACTGCCGATCGTGATGATGGCCAGCATGTGGATCCAGTACAAGCTGAACCCGACCCCGCCGGATCCGGTCCAGGCCAAGATGATGGCGATCATGCCGTTCATCTTCGGCGCCATGTTCTTCTTCTTCCCGGCCGGGCTTGTTCTCTACTGGGTCGTGAACAACGCGCTGTCGATCCTGCAGCAGTGGCGCATCACGCGCGTGGTGGCGCGCGCCAAGCCGGTGGGGTAGCCCGGCTTGCCATGACCCTCACCCCCACCCCTCTCCCGCTGCGCGGGCGAGGGGCGACCGGGCGCCACAAGCGCGCAGGTCACCGCACAGGTACGCCGGATCGCCCCTCGCCCGCGCAGCGGGAGAGGGGTGGGGGTGAGGGTTCTCAAAACGGCAGATCGAACCCGAACAGCCACGTGCGCGTCGGCGCCGGCTCGAAAAACCGCCCGTTGGATTCGTTGACGATCACCGAGCCGACATAGCGGCGGTTGGCCAGGTTGTCGACCCGCACGAAAACATGCGGGCGCAGCGGGCCGAACGAGCCCGTGTGGCCGATGGACGCGTTGAAGACCGCGGCGCCACCCGCGTAGTCGCTGTTCAGGTCGTTCACGTACAGCGCCGACTGCACGCGCGCCTCCACCGACAGCTCGAGCGGGCCGGTGTTGTACCGGGCCTGGGCCCAGGCGGTACGCGCGGGAACGGACGGCAGCTTGTTGCCGGCGCGCACCAGCTTGCGCTGCGCGTTGCTGGAGCAGGGCGGCGACGGGCAGGTCAGGAAGCTGTTGGCGAAATGGGCGTCGATCAGCGAGGCGCTGGCGGCGAGCGTCCAGCCGGCCCCGGGGTGCGCTTCGAGCGAGGTCTCGACGCCGTCGCGCCGCGTCTGAGCGGCGTTGTAATAAGTGGAGCGCCCGTTGAAATTGCTCTGCACCACGATGTCGTTGGTGGTGCGGGTCGAGAACAGCGCGGCCGTGGCGCTCAGGCCCGTCTGCAGCCGAGCCTTGGCGCCGACCTCGTAGTTGTCGCTGCGTGCCGCTTGCAGCGCGGTGTTCAGACCCGGGTTGCCGTCCGGCCGGTACGCCATTTCGTCCAGGGTCGGGGTTTCGAAGCCGCGTCCGTAGGACAGGTAAGTGCTCCCCTGCGGCGTGACCCGGAACACCAGGCCGGCGGTCGGGTTCAGCGCACTGTAGGTGACGCCGCCCGATCCGCCGATCTGGGCCAGGTGGTCGCTCGAATCGAACCGCAGGTGCGAGTAACGCGCGCCCGCCAGCACCCGCCAGGCCTCGCCCAGGCGCGCCTCGGTCTGCAGGTAGGGATCGAGCGAGTCGACCGTGTTGGTCTCGTCGCGGCGCAACGCCCCCAGAACGCCGCAGTGCACCCCTGGCGCCGTGCACGATGACGGGTTCATGGTGCGGCTGATGTAATTGTTGAAGCCCATGCGGTCCTCGTCCAGCCGCTCGAAGTCCAGCCCGCCGGTGGTTGTGAGGATGCCCGTCTCGAAAGTGGCGCGCGTATCGATTCCGCCGAAATGCCGGCCCAGGTCGATGACTCCGCCGGGGCTCAAGGGAGAGCTTTCGGTCGTGAGCGGAATGGATTGAAACTGGCGAATCCCGCGATCGCCCCACCACAGCGAGGTCTCGAGCTGCGCCACGCCCAGGTCCGAGCGAACGTTGGCGCCGAGCGTGGCCTGCCGCGTGCTTTTGCGGGTGTTGAACTGCAGCGCCTGAATCGCCGTCTGGTCCGGGTTGGCCTGCAGCAACGCGCGGGTCAGGCCCATCGGGTCCTGCGCGTTGCCCGACTCGAGCGAGTTGACCGACAGCCGCAGTTTTCCGAACGGCGTGTCCAGGAAGCCGGCCCGTAGGTTCAGGATGCCGCGCTCGGCTGCGCTGTGCGGCCGAAAGCCACCGGTGTGGAAGATCTCCCCGTCCAGCGCGTAGTCGAACGATGCGCTGCCGCCGGCCAGGTCGGCCGCGCTGCGCTGCGTGTCGTTGGAGCCGGCTGCGACGCTCACCTCGCCGCCGAAAGGCATCGGATGCAGCGCCGTGGTCAACACGATCACGCCGCCGGAGGAGTTGCCGTACAGCGCCGAAAACGGCCCACGCAGCACCTCGATGCGCTCGGCCGCGTTCAGCGGAAAGTTCGAGACCTGGCCCTGGCCGTCCGGCAGCGTCGCCGGCACCCCATCGACGTACAGCCGCACCCCGCGCACGCCGAACGAGGAGCGGGCGCCGAAACCGCGGATCGAGATCTGCAGATCCTGCGCGTAGTTCTGGCGGTTCAGCGCGACCACACCGGGGATGCGGTCGAGCGTTTCGGACACGTTCACACGCAGCTGGGCGTCGTGCAGGTCCGCGCGCTGGATCACGTCCACCGAGGCCGGCACGTCGAGCGGGTCGCGCTCGGTGCGGGTGGCCGTCACGACCACGACCGGGATCGGCGCGTTGTCGGCAGCGGCATCGCCGGCCGGCGATTGGGCCTGGGTCGGGCCGGACAACGCGAGGGCGAGTGCAACCGGGGTGAACCGGAACCGGAGTGCAGGCATGAAATGTCCCGCCGGGCCTGTTGTGCGGCCCTTGCACTCCCCCGAGCGAGCGCGATTATTTCACGCAGGGCGCGACGATGGACGCAGCGTGCGATTCCATGTCGCGTTCTTCTGACGCCGATCAATCCACGCGGCGAGTCGGTAAATCCGATGCGATGCGCTACTTGGCGCGCAGCTTGCGGATCGCGGCCAGCTGGGCCGCCAGGATCGAAATCTCGGCCTCCACGTGCGCGATGTCCAGCTTGTCGGTCGCGCTGCGGCGCGCTTCCTCGGCGCGCTTGAGCGCCTCATTGGCCTTGGCCTCGTCCAGGTCGCGCCCCCGGATCGCGGTATCCGCCAGCACCGTCACCACGTGCGGCTGAACCTCCAGGATGCCGCCGGCGACGAATATCTGCTCCTCGTCGCTGCGGCCGGGCACCCGGATCCGCACCACGCCCGGTTTGATGCGGGTGATCAACGGCGCGTGGCGCGGGTAGATGCCCAGTTCACCGGCCTCGCCGGGCAGAACGACGAACTCGGCGTCGCCGCCGAAGATCGCTTCCTCGGCGCTGACCACATCGACGTGCATGGTGGCAGTCACGCATCAGCCTTTCGCGGTCACTTCAGGGTTTTGGCCTTCTCGAGGGCCTCGTCGATCGATCCGACCATGTAGAAGGCCTGCTCGGGCATCGCATCGCATTCGCCGTCGACCAGCATCTTGAAGCCACGGATCGTCTCCTTCAGCGGCACGTACTTGCCCGGCGAGCCGGTGAACACCTCGGCCACGTGGAACGGCTGCGACAGGAAGCGCTGGATCTTGCGGGCGCGCGTCACCGCCAGCTTGTCCTCGGGCGAGAGCTCGTCCATGCCGAGGATCGCGATGATGTCGCGCAGCTCCTTGTAGCGCTGCAGCGTCGCCTGCACGCGCCGCGTGGTCGTGTAGTGCTCCTCGCCGATCGTGTTCGGGTCGACCTGGCGCGAGGTCGAATCCAGCGGGTCCACCGCTGGATAGATGCCGAGCGAGGCGATGTCGCGGCTCAGCACCACGGTCGCGTCCAGGTGGCCGAAGGTGGTCGCGGGGCTGGGGTCGGTCAGGTCGTCGGCCGGCACGTACACGGCCTGCACCGACGTGATCGAGCCGGTCTTGGTCGAAACGATGCGTTCCTGCAGCTTGCCCATCTCCTCGGCCAGGGTCGGCTGGTAGCCCACCGCCGACGGCATCCGGCCCAGCAGCGCCGACACCTCGGTGCCGGCCAGCGTGTAGCGGTAGATGTTGTCGACGAAAAACAGGATGTCACGCCCGTCGTCGCGAAAACGCTCGGCGATCGTAAGTCCCGTCAGTCCGACGCGCAGCCGGTTGCCGGGCGGCTCGTTCATCTGGCCGAACACCATCGCGACCTTCGACTCGGGCAGGTTGTCGAGCTTGACCACGCCCGCCTCGATCATCTCGTGGTAGAAGTCGTTGCCTTCGCGCGTGCGCTCGCCCACCCCGGCAAACACCGACAGGCCCGAATGCTGGGTCGCGATGTTGTTGATCAGCTCCAGCATGTTGACGGTCTTGCCGACGCCGGCGCCGCCGAACAGGCCGATCTTTCCACCCTTGGCGAACGGGCAGATCAGGTCGATCACCTTGATGCCGGTTTCCAGCAGCTCGACCGAGGGCGACAGCTCCTCGAAGCTGGGCGAGGGCTGATGAATCTCGCGCCGCTCCGCGGTCTTGATGGGGCCGCCCTCGTCGATCGGGCGCCCCAGCACGTCCATGATGCGGCCCAGCGTTGCGGCGCCCACCGGCACCTTGATGCCTTCGCCGGTGCCGCGAACCTGCATGCCGCGCTTCAGGCCGTCGCTGGAGCCCATCGCGATGGTGCGCACCACGCCGTCGCCCAGCTGCTGCTGCACCTCGAAAGTGAGTCCTTGCTCGACCAGACGGTTGGTCGGATCGGCTTCCAGCACCAGCGCGTCGTACACGTGCGGCATCTGGTCACGCGGGAACTCGATATCGACGACGGCTCCGATGGATTGAACGATGCTTCCTTTGGACATATGGGCCTCGATGTTCGAAATCTGATCAAGCCACGGCTGCGGCACCACCGACGATTTCCGAAATCTCCTTGGTGATGCCGGCCTGGCGTGTCTTGTTGTAGATGAGCTGCAGCTCGTCGATCAGCTTCTTGGCGTTGTCGGAAGCCGCTTTCATCGCGACCATCCGGGCGCTTTGCTCCGAGGCCATGTTCTCGGCGACCGCCTGGTACACCAGGGCCTCCACGTAACGCGTCATCAGCTCGTCGATCACCCGCTGCGGATCGGGTTCGTACAGGTAGTCCCAGGCGTAGGCGCGACGCTCCTCATCGCTCTGGGCAAAGCGCTCGCTGGACAGCGGCAGCAGCTGCTCGATCACGGTCTCCTGCTTCATCGTGTTGATGAAGCGCGAATAGGCGAGATGGACGGCATCGACTTCGCCGCGCGAATAGGCGTCCAGCTGCACCTTGACCGGCCCGATCAGCTTTTCCAGGTTCGGGGTGTCCCCCAGCTGGATCAGCTGCGAGGTGATGTTGGCGCGCAGGCGCTGCAGGAAGCCCAGCCCCTTGTTGCCGATCGCGGTGGCCTGCAGCTTCTGCTGCGCCGCTTCCCACTGCTTCACCCGGGCCAGCACGGCGCGCTGCGTGTTGGTGTTCAAACCGCCGCACAGCCCCTTGTCGGTCGACACCAGAATCAGCCCGACGGCCCGGATCTGGGGCCGCCGCACGACAAACGGATGTCGGTACTCCGGGTTGGCCTGGGCCAGCCGCGCCACGATATTGCGGATCTTGTCGCCGTAAGGCCGGGCCGCGCGCATCCGGTCCTGCGCCTTGCGCATCTTGGAGGCGGCGACCATCTGCATGGCCTTGGTGATCTTGCGCGTGTTCTGCACGCTCTTGATCTTCAGGCGGATCTCTTTGGTGCTCGGCATTTAATGACCCCGCGCCCGGACCGCGCCTAGACGGCGCCGCTCGCCTTGAACGCCTTGATCGCCTCCAGCAGCGCCGCCTCGTCGTCCTTGGTCAGGTCCTTGGTCGACTCGATGCGATCGATCAGCGCCCGGTGCCGGGCTTTGAGGTCATCCCGCAGCGCCTTCTCCATCGCCAGCGCCTTGCCGACCTCGACATCGTCGAACTGGCCGTTGTTGACCGCGAACAGCACCACGGCCTGCTCCCAGACCGCCAGCGGCTGATACTGCGGCTGCTTCATCAGCTCGGTGACCATGCGGCCGCGCTCGAGCTGCTTGCGGGTAGCCTCGTCCAGGTCCGAGGCGAACTGCGCGAACGCGGCGAGCTCCCGGTACTGGGCCAGGGCCAGGCGCACCCCGCCGCCCAGCTTCTTGATGACCTTGGTCTGGGCGGCGCCACCGACCCGCGACACCGAAATGCCCGCATTGATGGCGGGCCGGATGCCGGCGTTGAACAGATCCGTTTCCAGGAAGATCTGACCGTCGGTGATCGAGATCACGTTGGTTGGCACGAAGGCGGTGACGTCGCCGGCCTGCGTTTCGATGATCGGAAGCGCGGTGAGCGACCCGGTTTTGCCCTTGACCTTGCCGCCGGTGAACTTCTCGACGTACTCCTGGTTCACGCGCGCCGCGCGCTCCAGCAGGCGCGAGTGCAGGTAGAACACGTCGCCGGGATAGGCTTCCCGCCCGGGCGGCCGGCGCAGCAGCAGCGAGATCTGGCGGTAGGCCCAGGCCTGCTTGGTCAGGTCGTCGTAGATGATCAGCGCGTCCTGGCCGCGGTCGCGGAAGTACTCGCCCATGGTGCAGCCGGAGTACGGAGCGATGTACTGCATGGCGGCCGACTCGGACGCGGCCGCGGCCACGACGATCGTGTAGGCCATCGCGCCGGTCTCCTCCAGCTTGCGCACCACGTTGGCGATGGTGGAGGCCTTCTGGCCGATGGCCACGTACACGCAGACCAGGTCTTTGCCCTTGGAGTTGATGATGGTGTCGATCGCGACCGCCGTCTTGCCGGTCTGGCGATCGCCGATGATGAGCTCGCGCTGACCGCGGCCGATCGGCACCATGGAGTCGATCGCCTTCAGGCCGGTTTGCACCGGTTGCGAAACCGATTTGCGGAAGATGACGCCGGGCGCGACCTTTTCGATCACGTCGCGCGCCTGGGCGTTGACCGCGCCCTTGCCGTCGATCGGCTGTCCCAGCGCGTTGACCACGCGGCCGAGCAGCTCCGGGCCGACCGGCACATCCAGGATGCGCCCGGTGGTCTTGACGATGTCGCCCTCGGAGATGTGTACGTAGTCGCCCAGGATCACGCTGCCGACCGAATCGCGCTCCAGGTTCAGCGCCAGGCCGAAGGTGTTGTCCTTGAACTCCAGGATCTCGCCTTGCATCGCGTCGGACAGGCCGTGGATCCGGCAGATCCCGTCGGTCACCGTCACCACGACGCCCTGGGTACGGACATCGGTGTCGACGCCCAGCTGCTGGATGCGGCTCCTGAGCAGCTCGCTGATTTCGGAAGGGTTCAGTTGCATGTCGGACTCCGGGCCATCGTTGTTACGTAGTCAGCTGCGCGCGCATCGCGTCCAGACGGGCCCGCACCGAGCCGTCCAGCACGCGGTCGCCCACGGTGACGCGCACGCCGCCGATCAGTTGCGGTTGCAGCCGCAGCTCCGGTTTGAGCCGGCCCGGGAACTTGCGGCCGAGGCCCTGGAGCAGGTCGCCGAGCTGGGCATCGCTGAGCTCGAAGGCCGTCTCGATCAGGCAGTCGGCCGTGCCGTCGGCGTCGTTCTTCAGGGCGCGAAACTGCGTGGCGACCTCGGGCAGGGTCGGCAGGCGGTCGTTCTCGATCACCAGCTTCAGGAAAGTGGCGAGCTCCTGGGGCAGTGGGGCGGGCACGACGGCGCCGATCAGGTCGAAGGTCTGCGCGTCGGACAGGCGCGGGTCGGACGCGATGCTGGCCACTTGCGGTTGGGCCACCGCCTGCGCCAGCGCCTGCAGCAGCGGCAGCCAGGCGTCGGTGGCGCCTTTGGCGGCGGCCGTCGAGAACAGGGCCTCGGCGTAGGGTCGGGCGACGGTCGAGAGCTCGGCCATGGCTACAACTGCGCCTTGAGCTGGTTGAGCAGCTCGGCGTGAACCTTGACGTTGACCTCGCGCTTCAGGATCTGCTCAGCACCGGCCACGGCCAGCGCGGCGACCTGGTCGCGCAGCACCGTCTTGGCCCGCACCACCTGCTGCTCGGCCTCGGCACGGGCGGCCTCGATCAGGCGGTCGCCGTCGACCTTGGCCTGCGCCTTGGCCTGCTCGATGATCGCCTGGGCGCGCTTCTCGCTGTCGGCGATCAGCGTCTGGGCGCGGGAGCGGGCCTCGGAGTCGAGCAGCGCGACCCGGCGCTGGGCTTCACCCAGGCTGCGGGTTCCCTGCTCGGCGGCGGCCAGGCCGTCGGCGATCTTCTGGCGTCGCTCGTCCAACGCGCGGATCAGCAGCGGCCAGAAGAACTTCATCGTGATCCAGCCGGCGATGAAAAGGGCGACGGCCTGGACGAATAGCGTGGCATTCAGGTTCATGCGGCACCCGGACGTGCGAAGGGGACTTGCGGATCCCCCCGCGATGGTTGATGGACCAGAATTGAGCCGGGCGCGCTCAGCCCTTGAACGGGCTGGCAGTCGCGAACCACAGCGCGATGCCGGTTCCGATGATGAACGACGCGTCGATCAGCCCCAGCAGCAGGAAGACTTTGGTCTGCAGCGCGTTCATCAGCTCGGGCTGGCGCGCCGACGATTCGATGAACTTGCCGGACATGATGCCGATGCCGATGCAGGCGCCGCTGGCGCCCAGTCCGATGATCAGGCCGCAGGCGATGGCGACCAGGCCGACGTTAGTCATTGTTTCTCCTATCCATATATGAGCGTGAATTGAAATCGGGTCGGGTGCGTCAGTGCGCGGCGTGCGATTCCTGGGCCTGGCCGATGTAGACCAGGGTCAGCATCATGAAAATGAAGGCCTGCAGCACGATGATCAGGATGTGGAATATGGCCCACGCCGCACCCAGGAGCGCGTGGCCGATGGCCAGGAAGAAGCTGACCAGCGCGCCGTGCAGCGAGTTCAGCGCGATGCCGCCGCCCAGCAGCGCGAGCAGGAAAAACAGCAGCTCGCCGGCGTACATGTTGCCGAACAGCCGCATCCCCATCGAGAACGTCTTGGAGACGTACTCGATGATGTTCAGTCCGAAGTTGGCGGCTGCCAGGAACAGCGCCCCCACCCAGGTCAGCGGGTTCAGGCTCAGGTGCACCTGTCCGAAGGGCGCCGTGAACAGCTCTTTCAGGAAGCCGAACAGGCCCTTGATCTTGATACCGTAGTACAGCGACAGCACCAGTACGCCCAGCGCCATGCCGAGCGGCGCGTTCACGTCGGCCGTCACCAGCGGGCGCAGGTGCTCGAATCCGAACCATCCCGCCACCCGCGGGATCAGGTCGACCGGCAGCAGGTCGACCGCGTTCATCAGCGTGACCCACAGGAAAACGGTCAGCGCCAGCGGCGCGGCGTAGGTGCGGTCGACCGGGACGATCGCCTTGGCCTGTTCGTCGACCAGCTCGACCAGGGCCTCGATGGCGGCCTGCAGGCGGCCCGGTGCGCCGGCGGTGAAGCGGCGCGCCACCAGGTGCAGCGCCAGCATGACCAGGGCCAGCGTCAGCAGCGAAAAGGCGACCGTGTCGTAATGGATGATGGAAAAGTCGAACAGGCCGTTTTGCGGGGCGCTGGCAAACTGGCGCAGATGGTGCGCGATGTACTCGGAGCCCGTCACGGATTCGGCGGATGCCATTTTTTCGATTTCTAGTTTCCTGCCGGCCTGCCGGTACGGTTCACCGCCGGATCAGCGCAGCACCTTGCATCAACAACACAGCGGCGACCCCAGCGATCAGCGCCGGCCAGACCACGTCCCGCACCGTCCGGGCGATCAGAAACAGCAGCCCGATCGTCAGGACGACCTTTATGAACTCACCGGCCAGGAGTGTGAGCGCATACTTCGCACGTCCCGATCCGCTGTTGCCCGCGCGTGACTGTGGCAGGTGCCCGAGCCACGCCAGATTCAACGCAAACAAGCCATTGGGCAGAGTGCATGCGAAACCACCCAGCAACGACGAAACCGCCGCGTGCTGGCCTCCGATCGCCCACGCACCCGCCGCAACGACCATCGAGGTGAGAAACTGCACGACGACGACCCGGAACATCGCTGGGCCTCACCGCGGCTACGCTGCACGCACGATCGCCGGCATCCTGGTGACGCGACACCGCGGCCATCTCCCCCACAGCCGGTAAAGTTTACGGTGCCGTGTCATCCAGAGCAAGTTGAGCTGGCCCCGCGCTTTTGATGTCGCGCAAGGCAATGTCACAGGCGCAGGCGGTCGATCAGGCCCTGCAGCTGATCCAGGCTGGCGAACTCGATCCTGATCTGCCCCTTGCCTTTGGCGGCCACGCGTATCGCAACGGTGGTACCCAGCGCATCAGACAGTTCCTCCTGCAGGCGTGCCACGTCGCGGTCCGCGGCCGGCCGGGCTGCGGGCGGGCGCGCTGGCCGAAGCGCGCGCTCGACCAGCGCTTCGGCCTCGCGCACCGAAAGGCCCCGTGCCGCGATGTGCTGTCCGAGCTGGATCTGCTCGGCGGCCTGCAGCGGCAGCAGCGCACGGGCGTGTCCCATTTCGACCGCGCCGTCCATCAGGAGCTGCTGGACCGGGCTCGCCAGGTTCAGCAGGCGCAGCAGGTTGGTGGTGGCGCTGCGCGATCGGCCAATCGCCTGCGCCGCCTGCTCGTGCGTGAATCCGAATTCGCGGATCAGCCGTTGCACGCCATGGGCCTGCTCGAGCGCGTTCAGGTCCTCGCGCTGTATGTTCTCGATCAGCGCGATCGCCAGGGCCGCCTCGTCGGCCACCAGCTTTACCAGCACCGGGACTTCGTCCAGACCCGCGAGCTGCGCAGCACGGAAGCGCCGCTCGCCGGCGATGATCTCGTAGGTCTCCTCCCCGAGCGGGCGCACCAGGATCGGCTGGATCACGCCCTGAGCGCGGATCGAATCGGCCAGCTCGCTCAGGGCTTCGGGATCCATTTTCGTGCGAGGCTGATAGCGGCCGGGGCGCAGTTGCGCCAGCGGCAGCACGTGCGGCGAGCCGGGCGGCGCTTCCACCGCCGCCCCGGTTTCGCCCAGCAACGCGTCCAGTCCGCGTCCGAGCCCTTTCGGTCTTCGAATCATCATGAGCCGTCTCGCATCGATCGGACCCGCTCGATCACTTCGGCCCCGAACGACACATAGGCCTGCGCTCCGCGCGCGTTGCGATCGAACACGACCCCGGGCACGCCATGGCTCGGAGCTTCGGCCAGGCGCACGTTGCGGGGAATGATCGTGCGGAACACCTTGTCGCCGAAATGCGACTCCAGCTGCTCCGACACCTGCTGCTGCAACGTCATGCGCGGATCGAACATCACGCGCAGCAGGCCGATCAGCTGCAGCTCGTGGTTCAGGCCGGCGTGAACCCGTTTGATGGTGTTGACCAGGTCGGTCAGTCCCTCCAGGGCGAAGTACTCGCATTGCATCGGGATGATCACGCCCTGCACGGCGCACAGGCCGTTCAGCGTCAGCAGCGACAGCGAAGGCGGGCAGTCGATCAGCACGAAGTCGTACGTGTCGGCCAGCGGCTCCAGCGCCCTGCGCAGACGCAATTCACGGTGGTCCAGGTCGACCAGTTCGATCTCGGCGCCGGCCAGCTCGCGATTGGCTCCGATCAGGTCGTACGTTCCGTCGGGCGGGCGCACCGTCGCTTCGGCGGCGCTGGCCAGGCCCAGCAGCACGTGATAAACGGTGCGGTTCAGCGTGCGCTTGTCCACGCCGCTGCCCATCGTAGCGTTGCCCTGCGGATCCAGGTCGATCAGCAGCACCCGCTGCTCCTGGGCGGCCAGTCCAGCGGATAGGTTAACTGCGGTCGTCGTCTTGCCGACGCCGCCCTTCTGGTTGGCGATGCAAAAGATCCGGGTCAAGTACGCTCTTCCGGTCGGCTCGCCACGGGCTGCAGCACGACGAGGTGGCGCTCCTGATCGAGCAAAGGCACGCGCAGTGTAACCGTGCGCGCCGCCACGACGTCCGCGGGCAGCTGCGCCAGTTCCTGCTGCGGCAGACGCCCCTTCATCGCGATCCAGCGTCCGCGCGGCGCCAGCGCTGGTCGCGTCAGCGACACGAGGGCGGCGAGCGAGCCCAGCGCGCGCGACACGATCACGTCGAAGCGCGCTCCGCGCAGCTGCTCCAGCCGCCGGTGCAGCACCTCGACGTTGTGCAGGCCCAGCTCGAGGCGCGCCTGGGTCATGAACGCGCACTTCTTGGACACCGCATCGACCAGCGTGAAGTGATGCCCGGGCAGCGCGATTGCCAGCGGCAGGCCGGGCAGACCGGCGCCGGCTCCCGCGTCCAGGATCCTCAGCGGCGGGACCGCGGGCAGCTCTGGGGCAAGGCTCAGGCTGTCCAGCAGGTGCACGCTCAGCAGCTCTTCGGGGCGGGTGATTGCGGTCAGGTTGTGGATGCGGTTCCAGCGCGTCAGCAGATGTGCGAAGCGCGCCAGCTTTTCGGACTGGGCTTCGGTCAGATCCACGCCCAGCGCGCGCGCGTGGGCGGCGATCGATGGCGCGTCGAACGCGACGCCGGAGTCGGACGTGTCGGGCTGCACAGAGCCGCGCGTGCGGTGGCTGGCCGGCTCAGGCGGCCAGTTCGCCGGCGGAGCGGGTGCCATGGACGAGGTCGCCGCGGAGCGGATCGGTCGCTGATCCGCGCTGGCGCATCCGCTTCAGGTGCACCAGCAGCAACGAAATGGCAGCGGGCGTTACGCCGGAGATCCGGCCGGCCTGGCCGATCGTTGTCGGCCGATGCGCGTCGAGCTTTTGCCGAACCTCGACCGACAACCCGGGCACAGCAGAATAGTCGGTCGCTTCCGGAATGGGAGTGGTTTCGTGCGATTCGTGGCGCGCCACTTCCAGGCGCTGACGCGCGATATAGCCGTCGTACTTGGCAGCGATTTCGACCTGGCGGGTGACTTCCGGGTCCAGGGGCTCGGAAGCGGGCGGGCTGCTGGTTGCATCGCCCTGGGTCGAGGCCAAGCCCATCAAGTCTGCGTAGCGCACCTCCGGGCGCTTCAAGAGCGCAAAGAGTGTGTACTCCCTTTCCAAAGTCTTTCCGAGGATCCGCTCTGACCCATCGTTCTCAAGTATGCGAGGGTTCACCCACGTGGACTTCAGACGCTCCAGTTCGCGCGCCACGGCATCGCGCTTGCGGCTGAAGTGGTCCCATCGGGCCTCGGTGACGCACCCGAGCCGGCGACCGACTTCGGTCAGGCGCAGGTCGGCGTTGTCTTCGCGCAATGACAGCCGGTATTCGGCGCGACTGGTGAACATCCGGTACGGCTCGGTGACGCCCCGTGTGATCAGATCGTCGACCAGCACACCCAGGTATGCCTGGTCGCGCCGCGGGTACCAGCTGTCCCGGCCGAGTGCTCGCAGGCCTGCGTTCAACCCCGCGAGCAAACCCTGAGCGGCCGCCTCCTCGTACCCGGTGGTGCCGTTGATCTGGCCCGCGAAGAACAGGTTTGCGATGGCGCGCGTTTCCAGCGTCGGGTGAAGCGAGCGCGGGTCGAAGTAGTCGTATTCGATCGCGTAGCCGGGGCGGAGCACGTGCGCATCCTCCAGACCGCGGATGCTGTGCACGAGCTCCAATTGCACATCGAACGGCAGTGAGGTCGAAATCCCGTTTGGATAGAACTCGTGCGTGGACAGTCCTTCCGGTTCCAGAAAGATCTGGTGTGAGTCCTTGCTCGCAAACCGATGGACCTTGTCTTCGATCGACGGGCAATAGCGTGGCCCGACGCCTTCGATCACGCCCGAATACATCGGCGAGCGGTCCAGGTTGGCGCGGATGATCCGATGCGTCTCGGAGTTGGTGTGAGTGATCCAGCAGGGTAGCTGCGGTGGATGGCGCGCTGCGGAGCCCAGGAACGAGAAGACCGGTATCGGATTGCAGTCCCCGGGCTGGCACTGCGTTCGATCGAAGGCGATCGTGCGTCCATCCAACCGGGGTGGCGTGCCGGTCTTCAGGCGACCGCGAGTCAGACTCAGCTCGGCCAGGCGGCGTGCGAGCGTCAGCGACGGGGGATCTCCGGCTCGTCCCGCTGAATGGTGCTCAAGTCCAACATGGATCAGGCCGTTCAGGAACGTGCCTGTCGTGAGCACGACGCAGCGCGCGCTGAACCGGATCCCCGATTGCGTCGCGACACCGGTTACGCGATCGCCCTCAATCAGCAGGTCGTCGACCGCCTGTTGAAACAGGCGCAGATTGGGCTGGCGCTCCAGGACAGAACGGATGGCCTTGCGATACAGGACCCGGTCAGCCTGGGCGCGCGTCGCCTGCACGGCCGGTCCCTTGGATCCGTTCAGGATCCTGAACTGAATGCCGGCCTCGTCCGCCGCCAGGGCCATCGCGCCGTCGAGTGCGTCGATCTCCTTGACCAGGTGGCCTTTGCCGATGCCCCCAATCGATGGATTGCAGGACATCTGGCCGAGCGTTTCCAGGTTGTGCGTGACCAGCAGCGTAGATGCGCCAAGGCGGGCGCAGGCCAGGCTGGCTTCCGTTCCAGCGTGACCGCCCCCGATCACGATCACGTCGAAGTCGTTTTGAGATGCCATCGCGCCGGCCTCCCGGCCCGCCGGTTTGAACGAAACGCGCAAGTATAAAACTGTGGCTTAACGCCCGCCTACGCTGCTTCGCAGCTTCGGCGGGCAAGCCCGCCTCGGCGTGTCGCCGGGCAGCGAGGTTTCACGTGGAACACGGGCTGCGCTGCTTAGCGGCTACGCCGGTCAAGCCCGCCCGCCTCGCCTCATGTTTCACGTGGAACCACGCGGCGCAGTTACGCCGCCAATGGTTTCACGTGGAACATCACCGTGGCCGGCCGGGCTTGCCCGCCGAAGCTGCGAAGCAGCGTAGGCGGGTCAGCGGCCGAATTCGGGATGGGTCAGCGTTCCTCGAACGTGAATTCGCAGGGGCGCCTGGATCCTGGCTCCGCCCAGGTCGACGTGCAGCAACCCGTTCAATGCCAGATCGGGCGCGACCGTCAGTTCGCCATGCGCCGAAAGCGCGCCGGCCAGACCGCGGATCTTTCGGAACACGACCCCGTCGCCGCCCGCGATGAAGGACGTCTCGAACTGCGTGAAGCGCGTCGATGCGCCCGTGCCTGAGGCGTGCGCGGTCGGACGACTGGCGGCATACCCCAGGTTGATCCCGCTGAGCGACGCGCTGCGAACCTTGACCTCGCCGCCGGCGATCAACCGGCTCAAGGCATCCTCCGGGGTGACGCCGGCGCCGCTGAGCACGCCGTCGATCGCTGCCGTACCCGCCATCGGCGGGGCGGCTTCCGGTGCGTTTGCGCTGGCGGGTGCCTTCGAGCTCGGGCTGGGCGCGGTCTCGGCGGCAGCCCCGCCGGGCGACGCCTTGGAGTTCTGGCTGGCGACCTGTTGAATCAAGCTCGCAACGTCGAGGCCAACCGTACTCACCTGACCGCTCACGATCCACGGCGGCACCGCGTGCCCCTGACGGCGGACCAGCAGTTGTCCCTGGAGGGCACCAAATCCCGACCCGAGCGCGAACTTCTCCACGTCGATCGCGCTGGCGCTGACGTGCCCGCTCGCGACGAACTCGGACCAGGATGTGTGGGGAGTGAACGGTGGCTGCCAGTCGGCCGCGTCACACTCGAACGCGATCGGCCCCCCGGCCCGATCCGGTGTGAGCAACAACTGCATGCTGCCCGGGGTGTCCAGGCGACGCAGGATGGCGGAATTGAACTGGCCATTGGACTCGCGCCGTACCACCGCCTCGTAGCGGTCCGGCAGCAGGCCGCTGCCCGGGAAGCGTAGCTGCGCGA
>Ga0307479_10000703_pt1 | contig 30458 bp, 27 predicted proteins | sample atmos_gasesECM4C_FD_203743 | JGI IMG/M metagenome (GOLD analysis project Ga0307479, IMG submission 203743) | Hardwood forest soil microbial communities from Morgan-Monroe State Forest, Indiana, United States - atmos_gasesECM4C_515 | ecosystem: Environmental > Terrestrial > Soil > Temperate...
TTGTTCGGCAGCGTATCGGAGCCGATCAGTATGGTCGAAGGTGTTTTTTCTTTGCCGCCCGGTCACCACATGCTGCTCTATGTCCCGGAACGCCGCCGCATGCCCCGCGCGCGGGCCTGGTGGGACGCCACGCGAAGTGCCGCGCACAAATCAGACGTGCCGCGTAATTTGGCGTCAGCGGCATCGCGCCTGCGGCCCATGCTGCAGGATGCCGTGCGCGCCCATCTCCTCGCCGACGTTCCCGTAGGCCTGTTTCTTTCCAGCGGATTGGATTCCGCCGCCATCGCAGCTTTGGCGGCGCCGCAGCGAGCGGGCATTCGCAGCTTCACGCTCACCTTCCCGGGCACGCCGTACGACGAAGCCCCTCTCGCGCGAGTCGTCGCGCAGCATTGCGGGACCCAGCACAAAGAAGTTCCCCTGGACGCAAATGCCATCTTCGCGCGCATTGATGAAGCGCTCGCCGCGCTCGATCAGCCCACCATGGACGGTATAAATACCTATTTTGTCTCCTGGGCCGCCCGTGAAGTCGGCTTAAAAGTCGCGCTTTCCGGACTAGGTGGAGACGAATTGTTCGCCGGTTACTCGACATTCACGGACACCCAGCGGCTCTCTCGTTTGGTGCGTCTCGCCTCGTTCACGCCTGCCCCGCTGAGGCACGCCATCGCTCCGCTATTCCGCGCCATGATCGCGCGCCAAAATTCACCAGACGCAGCGCGGAAGGCTGTGGCGGCGTGGTGTTCGCCGGATCGCCTACCGCATCCCTACTTTTTCGCGCGATCCTTGTATCCCGTTACCCAGCTCTCTCAGCTGATTGCGCCGCGTTTCCGGCCCAGCGCCGTTGCCGCTGACGGCATCACTTTGGAACCCACCTGGCTGGGATGGCTCGAGCGCGCCGGCGATGCCGCCCGCAAAATGGAACCCCTCGCAGCCACATCCTGGCTCGAGCTGCGCTGTTACATGGCCAGCACGCTGCTCCGCGATACGGACTCCGTGAGCATGGCTGAATCTCTCGAAGTGCGCGTGCCTCTCTTGGACACGCCGCTTGTCGAGTTCATGGCCTCGCTGCCGGATACGGTGCGCCGCCGCGATGGTACGCAAAAGGCCCTGTTGGTCGAAGCGTTAAAGGACGCCTTGCCACCCTCAATTTTGGCTCAACCCAAGCGCACTTTTACTCTGCCCTGGGAAGACTGGCTACGCGGGCCATTGCGTCCCAAGCTGGAAGGCAGCTTCGCGAACATCGCTCCCGCCCTAGCGCCACATCTGAACGCTAAAGGCGTCCGCGACGTGTGGAGCGCGTTCTTGACGGGTCGCACCTCATGGTCTCGCCCGTGGTCGCTTTATGTGCTGAACGAATGGTGCCGTTCGCACCTGTCCGAGTCCTAGCCGCCAAACTCAGACCGCTACGCGTAACCCGCACCGCTCCCCGCGCTGTTTGCGCTACGCAAAGAGCGCCCGCTAAACTGAGCGTTCACCCAATGAACATTCTGGGGATCAACGCTTATCACGGGAACGCCTCGGCGGCCGTCGTTTGCGACGGCCAACTGGTCGCCGCCGTCGAAGAGGAACGCTTCAATCGCGTCAAATACGCCGCCGGCTTCCCCGCCCAGGCCATTCGCTATTGCCTCCAGGAAGCCAACCTGAAACTCACGGAAATCGACCACGTAGCCGTGCCCCGCAATCCCTACGCGCGACTCGGAACCAAGCTCTTTTACGCGCTGCGCATGCCCTCCTTCGCGCGAACGCGGCTCAAGGTCCTCGCGAAATTCACCGGAATCCGCGAAGCGCTCGCGCAAGCCTTCGACGCCGCCCCCGCAAGTATCGCCGCGAAATTTCACCACATCGAGCATCACCAAGCCCATCTCGCAAGCGCCTTCTTCGTCTCGCCATTCGACCGCGCCGCGCTGCTTTCTGCCGACGGACTCGGCGATTTCGCCAGCACGATGTGGGGCGCCGGCTCCGGCCATCGTATGCAGATTCACGGCGCCATCGCTTTTCCGCATTCCCTCGGCATGTATTACACCGCGGTCACGCAATATCTGGGTTTCCCCAAATTTGGTGACGAATACAAAGTCATGGGGCTTGCGGCATACGGCCAGCCAGAACATCTCGATGTTTTTCGTGAAGTCGTGCGTTTCAACGCGAATGGCGCCGCGAATGGATTTCGGCTGGGCCTCGACTACTTCACCCATCAGCGCAGCGGGCCGGAAATGAGCTGGGCGGAAGCCGACAAGACTCCGATTCTTGGCCCCTTGTTTTCTGCACAAATGCCCCGGCGCCTCGGCCCAACTCGAACCCCCGAGCAGCCCCTGGAGCCACGTCACCGAAATCTGGCGGCATCGCTGCAAGCGCGCCTCGAAGAAGTCTATCTCGGCATGTTGGGGAAGCTCGCGCGGGGAACCGGTCTAAAGTCGGTGTGTTTGGCGGGCGGAGTGGCCTTTAACTGCGTAGCCAACGGCAAAATTTTCGACGCTACTCCGGTTGAGCACGTCTACGTGCAACCCGCGGCCGGTGATGCCGGGTTAGCAATTGGAGCGGCCTATTACGTTTGGCACCAAAAGCTCGGGAAACCGCGATGCTTTGTGATGGATCACGCCTACTGGGGACCTGGATTCTCGACCGCACAAATCCGTGCCGCGATTGAAACCAGTGGTCTGTCGCGCGATGGCTATAAGATTACCGAACTGCCCGACGAAGAACTCTCTCGCCGTGCAGCCGCCATCATCGCCGACGGAAAGATTCTTGGCTGGTTTCAAGGCCGCGCCGAATGGGGTCCGCGCGCCCTGGGGAACCGCAGCATCGTGGCCGACCCGCGCCGTCCCGATATGAAGGACATCCTCAACCGCCGCATCAAGCACCGCGAAATCTTTCGCCCCTTCGCGCCCTCAATTTTGACGGAGGCTACGGGTGACTGGTTCGAGAAATCGCACCCTTCGCCCTTCATGACCCTGGCCTACGCCGTTCGGCCGGAAAAGCGCGCCCAGATTCCCGCCCCCACCCACGTCGATGGCACCGGCCGCCTGCAGACCGTTACGCGCGAAGCCAATCCACGCTATCACGCCCTCATTTCCGCTTTTCGCGAGCTCACCGGCGTACCCGTCGTCTTGAATACTTCCTTCAACGACAACGAACCCATCGTCTGCCGCCCCGAAGAAGCCATCGACTGCTTCCTCCGAACCCAAATGGACGCCCTGGTCCTCGATGCCTTCTTGATCCAAAAGCCCTAAGGAGTCAACCTTCGGAAGGCGACTCCAAAGGCTTCTTGATCCATCACTGATTGACGCCGCTGAGAAATCCTCCCAGGTGTCCCGTCAGTGCCACCAGCGCAGCTCCCGCAAACTCCACAACCATTCTGTAAGCCGGCAGCGGTTGGCCCTTTCGCCTTGCCCGGAAATGCATCCACCAGACCCAAACAATCACCATAGTTGAGCTACCGCCAAGGGCCAAGTGCAGCAGCAAAATCCCTTTCAGCCGCTCACCCTCAAGTGCGAACTGCCAAGCCAGTATCCCGGTGATCAAAACCGGAACCGTCGAGAGGGCCGCGAACGTCAGGTTGTAGTAAGCCGCTTCCAGCAGGCCCCGGCGTTTTGTCCACAACGCTACCGCGTCAAACGCCACCGCGGCGATGAACAGCGCGATCGGGAAGTGAATCAACACCACGTGCTGCGCGTGTTTGGCCAGCAGCACGGTCCGCAAATCAAACGGGCTGGGCGCGGCGATCATTGCACCACAACTTTACCGGTCATCTTCGGGTGCACCGAGCAAAAGTAGGGATATGTGCCCGGCTTGCTGAACGTGTAGGCGAATTTCTCGTCCGTGTCCAGCACCTTCGATTTGAACACTTTGTCGTCACTGACCACCGTGTGAGGAATATCGTCGCGGTTGGTCCACGTCACCGTGGTCCCAACCGCGATCGTGATTGACGCCGGGGTGAAACTGAAATTGTCGATCTTCACTTCGGCGCTCTGCGTTTGCGCCTGTGGCGCGCCTGCCTCGACCCTGCCTTGCACTGTAAACGGGAGCGCGGCAGCAGTAACGCCTGACGCGAGCAATACAAAGATTGACACAGCTCTTCTCATATGACTCCTACCTTCTCCTTCGTTGTCCTTTAGCGTTTTTGAGTTTTACGCCAGTGAAGAATCCACCACCGCGAGCGCATGCTGCCCGCGCACGTAATTCACGTCGGTGATGCCCAGCACACTTCGCAATTGCTCCGCCGGAACCTTCATCGGGCCTGGTGATGGGGCTTGGCCGGGCGCCGGCTGAGGAAACGCCGTCGACGCCGCGGTGTGAAATGTCACGTTTCCTTCGACCTTCTGCATCGTCTGGTGAATGTGGCCGTTCAACACCGTCACCGAACCAAATTTCTTCAAATACGACAAAGCCTGCGCGCTGTCTTCCGTTCCCCATCCCCACTCTGGATAAACAGACCACAGCGGAATGTGCGCGAACACCACAACCGGTGTGCTCGACTTCAGGTGCTTGACGTCGCTCTCCAGCCACTCCAGTTGGTCGTGTCCTAGCGTCCCAAGGCCGCCCGCCTTCAAGTTCATTACATTCACCAGCGCGATAAAGTGCACGCCCTTCTGGTCGAAACTGTGCCAGCCGCCGCCTTGCGTTCCCTTTCCGTAACGCTCCAGGAATTGTTTCCCGTCGTCATTCAGCACGTCGTGCTCGCCGGGAACGAAAAACACGCTCTTCCCCGTGGCCTTAAGGATTTGATCCACCGTGTCGAATTCCTCTGGCTTGGAAAGGTGGCTGATATCTCCGGTGTGCAGCAAAAACTCCGGCTGCGTTTGCAGCGCTCCGATTTTGTCGACCGCCGCTTGCAACGTCGCCGCGACGTCGGGGTTCGCGGGTTTGTTGAAGCCCATGTGGCTATCGCTGATTTGCACGAAGCTCAGGTCTCCAACCGTGGGCTTTGCGCCGTCCAAGTCGGAGAGCCGGCTCAGGCTGTAGGACTTGAGGACGCCTCCTTGCATTAGGCAAAGCGCGCCGGTTCCGGCCCACGCCATGCACTTCAAAAATCCGCGGCGATCGACGCCATCGTGGTTATGGTCATGCAGAATCTCGTCTTTTACCTTCGTCATCGTCTCTCCTTGACGCCTTCCTGGTCTCTTCGTCCCATCGATAATTTCGGGGCGGCGCCGGTTGTCGTTCGGTCCAGGTCTCCAACGCCGCCCCGGGACGTGTTTCATCCATGCAAGACCACAAACGCCTTACGCTTATTCCCGTCTAACCTGCTTTTAGTGGTGGTTCAGTTTGAATTTCCTTCATTTAAACTGACCGACTACCCTGTTTTTATTTCGTTCGCGAATCTCCTACGCGGGAATAAAATCCCTACGGAGGCAGTCTCCGCTATGGGTTCGGGTGTTGCAGGGAAAGGGACGGACGTGTCGGATTTGGATTCTGAGGAGCGCGTGCGCTTCGAGCAATTGGTGCTTCCACACCTCGACGCAGCGTTCAACCTGGCGCGCTGGCTGTTGCGCAATCGCGCCGATGCGCAGGATGTCGCGCAGGAAGCCATGCTTCGTGCGTTTCGTTTCTTCCGTGGCTTCCACGGTGGAGATGCTCGCGCCTGGCTCTTGCAAATTGTGCGCAATACCTGCTTTACCTGGCTGGAGAAACATCGTTCCGTGGACTTAATGACTGAATTCGATGAAGAGCTTCATTTGCAGCCGAGCATGTCGCCGGAATCACAGGCCATTGCCGGCGATAATCGCGAGCGACTCACGCGCGCCCTTGAGGATCTCCCGCCGCGCTTCCGCGAAATTCTGGTGCTGCGCGAGCTCGAAGGCTGCTCGTACAAGGAGATTGCCGCCATCACCTCCACGCCCATCGGTACGGTAATGTCCGGTCTCGCTCGCGCTCGCCAGCGCTTGCAACGCACCCTAACGCAGCCCGGTGCTCCCAAAAAGCAGGAGGCCAGCCATGAACTGTGAACTGACCGGATCGGTCCTCCACGGCTACTTGGATGGTGAACTGGATGCGGCTCGCGCCGCCGATTTTGAGCGCCACCTGGTCTCCTGCCCGGAGTGTGTGCGTGCCCTGGAAGCGCAAGAGAGTTTGCGTTCATCCTTGCAAGGCGCCGCGCTTTACGAGCGCGCTCCCTCCTCCTTGCGGGAAAAGCTACGGACCGAACTGGGCCCTCCCCGTCTGGCCGTGCCAACCGCTGCGGTCTTGCGGCCCACTCCGTGGCGATGGCTCGCGATTGCCGCAGCGCTCCTTCTGGCCGCCCTCGCGGGCTGGAGATTGCTTCCCGGTGTGCGCAACAGCGGCAGCGAAACACAGTTGGCCGCCGCAATCGTCGACGCCCATCTCCGCTCCCTTCAGCCCGGCCATCTGGAAGACGTCGTCTCCACCGACCAGCACACTGTCAAGCCCTGGTTCGACGGTAAACTCGATTTTGCCCCTCCCGTCCGGGATTTCGTCGACCAGGGCTTCCCGTTGCAAGGCGGCCGTCTGGACGTCGTCCGCGGGCGCACCGTCGCCGTTCTCGTCTACGCCCGCCGCAAGCACCTGGTAAACGTCTTCATCTGGCCCGCGGCAGAGTCCGACTCCCACCCGTCTTCCGGCTCACAGCTCGGCTACAACTGGGTGAGCTGGAGCAGGAATGGCATGGAACTGTACGCCGTGTCGGACGTAAATCCCGCCGACCTAAGCGAGCTTCAGCGACTTTCCATGGAGTAATTGTCGCGACTATTGCTTTGCGGGTTTGCTTTTCGTGTAAGCCTTGGGAATTTCTTTAGCGTAGATCAACCGCAGCGTGACGCTCTTCGTTCCCCCGGAGTGCACCGTGACATTTTTCTCCCACTCGCTGAAAACGCCCCTACTCGATGCGCGGAGGTCATAGTTGTCGGCCTTCAATTTCGTTATCGCGAAATGCCCGTGAGAATCCGCGTTCACCGCATGCGGCGCCATGCCCGCCGACGATTGGTAGGTGATGCTCGCGTGTGGCACCGGCTTATCATCCGGACCAATCACCACGCCGCTCAATTCCCCCGAGCCCGTACTGTGATGGTCAGCCAGTGCGACTTGCGCCACCATCGAAAGGAGCAGAATTGCCACGCCAACCAAGTGTGTGCGTCTCATATGCGTATCACCTTTGGTCAGTGTAGTACTCTCGCTAGACGTGTGGACTGTGCCGTCGTAAATTGTGCCTGCCATCAACCTGTCTCACCGTACAGGCCCTTGTGGAGTGCGGCGGTCTTGCCGCCGCTTTTGAGCTCATAGCCACAAGATCACAGTCACCGGCGAGCTGGCCTGTCAAATTGTATGTCTGCTTCTTCGACGTCCTTTACGGTGACTCCTTCCGCCGCATGCACCAACCACACATCTATGAAATACTGAAAAGCTTCTCCCGGAGCCCCAATGCCACGCTACCTAACCCAACACACACTCGCCTGCCTCACCCGCCAAGGAGCCGAGACTCTCGCGCAGCGCATGCACTCCGGCGGCACCGCCCACGCCGAGCGCGTCCTCGTCAACATGCTCGAAGGCAAAATGTTCGTCGAATTCCGCGCCGAATCTCGCGAAGTCCTGGAAGCCTGGCTAAAAACCGAAGGCATGCACTTCGATTGGCTCGTGCGTATCGAATGGGAAACTCGCGCCAACGATGGAAAGCTTCATTCCGCCGGCTAGCCTTCTGTTCACCGACTCGCACCTGATCGAGACGATTCGCCTTTCACTCGCCGCTCCGCTATTCTCTTTCGTGGCCATCCAATTTCTGAACGCGAAAACACTTCATGACCAATCTACGTTTTCTCCTTTCCCTCATCACCAAAGAAAACGACTATCAGCTCGAGCAGGCCGCCTCTGCCCAATCCGCGGCGGATAAACTCGGCGTTAACCTCGAGATCCTTTACGCCGACAACGACGCCATCACCCAGAGCACGCAACTCCTCCGCGCCATTCAGGGCGATCCCGCGGCACGGCCCAACGCCATCATTGTCGAGCCCACTGGAGGGACCTCTTTCCCCCAGGTCGGCCAAGCCGCCGCAAAAGCCCACATTGGCTGGGCGGTGCTCAATCGCGAAGCCGATTACATCTCTACTCTGCGCCAATCGGCAAAGGTTCCTGTCCTTTCCGTCAGCTCCGATCACAAAGAGGTTGGCCGCATTCAGGGACGCCAGTTCGCCGCTCTCCTTCCCGCTGGCGGCAGCGTCCTGTATATCCAAGGTCCCTCCGAAACCTCCGCGGCCAAAGACCGCACCACCGGCATGCAGATGAGCATTCCCCCTGAAATTCACATCACCTCTTTGCGCGCGCGGTGGACCGAAGAGAGCGCCCAACGCGCCGTCGAATCCTGGCTCCGGCTGAACACTTCGCAAAAAGCTCAGATCGACATCGTTGCCGCGCAGAATGACCAAATGGCCGTCGGCGCAAAGAGGGCATTCGAGCAGGTCACCGACCTGGTCGATCGCGAGCGCTGGCTGAGCCTTCCCTTCACCGGCGTCGACGGCGTGCCCAAGACCGGCCAAACCTGGGTGCGCACAGGACTCCTCACGGCCACGGTGATCGTCCCTACGCAGGCAGGCGAAGCCGTAACGATGCTCGCGGAAGCCTTCCAAAATGGCGCCAAGCCTCCGGAGCGTTCCTTCACCACTCCCGAATCTTTCCCTCCGATCGAGAAGCTGCATGCCATAAGATCAAACACGGTTTGATTGACACCGGACATGCTCCGGGGTAGCTTCGTTCTCGGTCCTCGATGGGTGCAAAGGGTCCCCCACACGCCGTCGTTGCGTGTGGGTCTTTTGATCCGCAAGCAACCAGGGTACCGGAGGAGCAATCGATGCCACGGCGAATCGTAGCAATTCTCGTTATCTCTTGCGCCATTCTGCTGGCCACCGTGGCTGCCTCCACAACCCCGAAGGCGGACCCGCGGCTCGCCGGCGCCCTTCGCCGCCCGCCGGCGAACGGCTGGACCTACGTGCGCCTCCAAGGCACTCCAGCTGAAATTGGCTACCAGCACGGCTATCTCCTAGCTGCCGAAATTCAAGATCTCTACAAAGTCTTCAAGTTGGAGCTGACCCACGAGAACGGTAAAGACTGGAATTTCTTCCGCAACGCCGCGAAAGATGTCCTTTGGGCTCATATCGAGCAGGAATATCGCGAAGAACTACAGGGCATCACCGACGGCGTGAAGGCGCAAGGTGCGAACCTCGACCTCTGGGATGTCGTGGCCATGAACGCCTCCATGGAGTGGAGCTATTACGTCGCGGAATTCGACAAAGCCCACAAAATCGCCTCACTTCCCACCGTTACCGCTCCCGATCACTGCAGCGCCTTCGTCGCTGTTGGCAGCTACACCAAAGATGGTCGTGTCGTCATTGCCCACAACAATTGGACCAACTACCTCGACGGCGCGCGTTGGACCATCGTGTTTGACGTCGCTCCCACGCACGGTTATCGCCTCATCATGGACGGCCTGCCGGGCTTGATTCACAGCGGCGACGACTTCGCCGTGAACGCCGCCGGAATCGTCATCACCGAAACCACCATCACCGGCTTCCACGGCTTCGACACCAATGGCATTCCCGAGTTTGTGCGCGCCCGCAAAGCCATGCAGTACGCTGCCTCCATCGACGATGTCGCCCGCATTTTCAAAGACGGCAACAACGGCGGCTACGCCAACGATTGGCTCATCGCCGATACGCACAAAAACGAAATCGCCAGCCTCGAGCTCGGCTTGAAAAACGTCACTCTCGATCGCAAGACCGACGGCTATTTCGTCGGCTCGAACTTCCCCATCAATCCCAAACTGGCCTCCGAAGAGACTAATTTCGCAACCGAAGACCCCAGCAACAGCCCCAACGCTCGTCACCGCCGCTGGGAGCAATTGATGACTGAGAATAAAGGCAAGATCGATCTCCAGATGGCCGAAAAGTTCCTCGGCGATCACTTCGACACTTTCACCGGAAAGACCGAACCCAGCGAGCGCACCCTCTGTGGACACGTCGAGCTTTCCTCCCGCGGCATGGGCAGCTGGCAAGTTCCTTACGGCACGGCAGGCGCGGTACAAAACAAAGCCACCGATTCTTCCCTGGCCGAAAAAATGGAATTCGCCGCCGCCGCCGGCCACGCCTGCGGCATGGATTTCATCGCCGCCAAGCACCTCCAGCAACATCCCGAAATTGCCTGGGAGAAGCCCGCCCTCCGCGACATGAAGGCCTATCCCTGGACCACCATCTCCGCCCAAACCCTCTCCGCCCAGAAATGAGTCCCGGCGGACTCTATGTCCTAGTCAACCTTGCTCTCGGGAGCGGTTCGTGTGGAGTGCGGCGGTCTTGCCGCCGCTTTTGCGGTGTGAGCCGCGGCATCATTTCTCGTTATCTCACCTCTTAGTCCCGTCGGGACGCGTGAAAATAGCCCAGGATGGTTCGGCGTCTTTCGCCGAACCCAATCCTGGGTCATGCACCGTAAAGAATCCTCGGAGTCCCGTCAGGGACGACTGAAATCCCCTAAAACCGCTACCTACATTTTCCTTGAGCCCCGCAACGCCGTTTCTTCCATCTTTGCCCGCAACAACCGCTACTTACCAGAAACTCAGCAGCGCCTCACCCGCTTCAACCGACGCGCCGCGACGGTCCGCTCGATCCTCTTGTCTCTTCTCTGCTCTCTCTGCCCACCTCCGCTAACTCTGTGTTGTTCTTTCTTTCATCCCTCAAAATAAAACGGGCGCCCACCGACCGGCGCCCGTCTCGTCCTGAATTTGCCTTTATGCGTTTACGACCGCGCGTCCTTGATGTCCTCCTGCGCGCGTCGCTCCGCATTCTTCGCTTCCGTCCGCGCGTCGGCATCCGGCTTGAACGCCTCGATGGCCTTCACCAGTCCCAGCGCTCTCCCCGCCTCTGGGGCCTTGCATGACGCGACGCTACCCGCCGTAGGCTGCACACCGGTGACATCCCATTTCAAACAGTTAAACCGAATCCTCAAATTGTGGCTGACATGCAGCGCCGCCACGCAATCCTTCAACTCCTTGAATCCCGAACACGCATCCACCAGGCTCAGCTTCGCCGGCAATAATGCCTGCAGCTCCGAGCTCAGCTTCTTGTTCTCGTCAGTGTTCGCCGTGAGCTGTTCGCTCGCCGTCGGACCTTTCTTGAACCAGTGCACCGGGTTGTACGACTGCGCTGCCGCCCCCGCGGCGCACAGAAACACACCCGTTCCCACAGCCGCGGCTACAATCCATTTGCTTTTCATTGCATAACCCCTTTTCGGCCTCGCTCAAGTCGAGGCCGTGACTAGGAGGCTGGGTGCCTTACGCATAGTTAGCCACTTGCGCCGTCCCGCTTCGAGAGCATCGAAGGCCGTACTCCCCCAATCCGTCAATCCTGTCCGATCGTTCAGGTTTCTGAACTCGCGTCGCTGTACTTTTTCGGAGTTGCCGCCCTTCCCCTTGCCGACTACATTTATTTTGGACAACTAACCAGCCATGAAGTCATTTCTAGGTCTTCGTGCGAAGAGCGGCTCCAATCCTTCGCCCTTGGAAACAGGCACCTTCCGCGCCCAGCAGATCGACGTCGAACTCCAGCACGTCGTGCGGCGCGAATGGTGGCTTTGGTTTTCCGCCGTGGTGGTGACCTTCCTTTCCGCCGCCGCGTTGACGCTTTCCTTCTGGCAGCCCTTTTTTCGGCGTTCCGAGCATTTCTACAATATCCGTGCTGATCAGGCCCAGTGGTCCACCGCGGCACTCGTGGTGCTGTTCAACTTCTGGCTCGTCTATCGCCAGTGGTCCTTTCGCCGCCACCGTCGAAACCTACACCAACAAAATCCCATAGCCGAGCAGGACGACAACGGCGCGGCTGACAATCCCACTGGCATGGATCCCGTCACCGGGATGTACACCCGCGCGTCCATCGAGCCGCACCTGGGCAAAGAAATCGCCCGCGCCAAGCGCCAAAACACTCCGCTCAGCCTCGCCACCCTGCATCTCGACGAATTCGACCAGGTAGCGCAGAAATACGGACAAGCGATGTCGGACTTGGTGCTGAAGGAATTTATCCGCAACTTCAAGAAAGCGATTCGCGGTTCTGACTTTGCCGTGCGCCTAGGCCCGTGTGACTATGCCCTGGTTCTTCCGGAATGCAGCCTGGACCAGGTGAAAAACACGCTGAGCCGCATCGGTCCTCTGCAAGTCACCTCTGGGGGAAAGAAAATTTCCGTCACCTACTCCACCGGCTGGGTCGACTACCAGCCCGGCAATCTCCCTGGCGACCTGATCAAGCGCGCCACAGAAATCCTCCACCTCTACGAACACGCCGCCAAAGAAACCAACGCCCCCGCCGCCGTCATCCGCTGAACATCGCGTCGCGTCCTCCAAAGCCTTGCCTCGCGTATCTGCTTGAGTCAGTCCTTAGCCGGTGCCTGACCTAGAATGTGGCCCAAGTCAGCGCCACCCATAAACGGATAGGTATCGGAGTCGACCGATGCACCAGACTCATGGGAAGGGCGATAGTCTGGTTGGTGCAGAATCCAGATGTGATCATTTCTGGCAATGGGGGCTCCGGTCAGCAGCACGTAGGACTCCCTATCCATCTCGAAGTGAATTCGACTTTGTCTGATCTCGCCCTGTACCGCGCCTTCTACTGGCGAGAGTGACAGAACGTATCTGCCTCTACCCGGCGTGTAGAAGAAAACACAACCGTCAGCATGATATGTGGCACTCGCTCCTTCCAGGTCAAAAACCAATTCCTTGCCGCGTAGGAGCGCCGGCGAAACGACGCGGAGTTCGCCCTCCTCCGGATCAAGTCCTGCGTTATTAGAATTGGAGGTCAGGAGTGACGGCATGTGGTCCAATACTTCACCGGTGACGGTCACTGGACCAAGTCCTGGAAATGCGATCTCGAGTTTCTCACCCGGTTCAAACCAATACGGGGTATCCGGCAAGTTCTCTACCTCCTCCGATACGGAGTCGGCGGTTGGCGCAACTTTAGCGCGCACTCCGAGTTCAAATCGCTCTCCGTCGGTCGTAAGGATGCGAAAAAAAACACCAACCACGCCCGGATTTGCATTCGTAAAGAACCCGCAGGAGGGTACTGAGTCATCCCTACTTACCTTGAAATTACTGATTGATAAACTGCAACGCATCAAGCTTTTCTGTGGATAGTTTATCGTCAGGACCAGCGCTTTGCCGGGTGTGAGGGGTCGTGCCTTGAGCATGGCGAAGCCTGAGCCAAGCGCCACGATCACCACCAGCATCGAAGCAAACGCAATCTTAGGTATCCGCATAGTCCCCCAACCCTTCTGCCACCAACTTGAACTGATTTTCTTTTCTCTTCGCCAAGCAACTGGTCTCAACTCGTCTGCAGCGTCTAAACTCGCCACGCGGCGCAGCTCTGCGCCCATCTCGGCATACTCCGTTAGTCTCGCCCGGCACGCCCCGCAGGTGCCAACGTGCTCGGCGGCCTCGCGCGGAATTCTTTCGCCATCGCATAGTGCGGAGATAAATTCCGCTGCTTCGTCGCACTTCATGCGCCCTCCTTTCCGCCTTGCTCCGATCCCTTCCAAATGCTTCTCAACTGTTCCCTCGCGGCAAACAGACGCGATCGCACCGTTCCCACGGGGATTTCGAGAATTTGCGCCAGCTCCGCGTACGACTGCCCTTCCACTTCGCGAAGCCACAGCAACGTTCGCTGTTCTTCCGGAAGGCGCCGAAGCACATCGGCTACCATCGAATCGATTTCTGTTTTCGCCACGCACTCGTCCGCGTGATTCTCCGAGCCTGAATTTTGTGGGCGTTGTTTCCGCCACCATTCCGCCGCGCGCTTGCGGCCAATTCCGTAAAGATAACCGCGTAGTGTTCCTCTATTGGGTTCAAAGCCATTTGGCCGCTGCCACATCTGCGCAAACGTTTCTTGCATAACGTCTTCCGCCGCCTGACGACTGCCCACTAGCTGCCTAAGAAACGCCTGCAGCCGCAGCGCGTTCTCCCGGTAAAACGAGTCAAACGCACTGGCATCCCGGGTGCGGATCAACTCCCAGAGCGCGTGGTCATCAGCCACTTAGCTTCTCCAAATGGTTATTCGTTCTTGTCCCAGAAAAAGTTCATTGCGCCCAGCACTGACAATCTACCCGAACAGCCACTGCCCTTTCGTAAGGGTCGCGCTGACCCGCCGTACCATTGTTGACCTCTCTCCACCCTTTTAGCGTGTCCCTTGCAAAGAAACGCGCCGCAAATGGCGCGAGGGGCACAGCGGATGGGTCGGTCACGCAAAACCAAGCGGAGCAAGCCGCTCACACTTAACTTCTTGCGCTGTTATGCTTTAGCGTTCATCGTGTTCGCCATAGTCTCGGGAGTCGCCGGTTTCCAGGTCGGCCACCTTAAAGGCGTCTGGGCCAAGCTCGACCGCAACGCATCCGCCTCCGAGTTCGCGGGCACCTCAACAACCATCGATACGCCGGATCCTATCCAAGCGGACTACGAAGCCATCTCCCAGCTCGCGCCCCAGCAGCAGGCCGAGGGCCTGCTCGACAACGCCATCCATCGCCGCCAGGGTTCGCTCGATCTGATTCAAAAGAATGTCGATAGTTGGCGCGGCCGGGTGCAAAACACCGATCATCTCTTCGACCTCGTGCTCGCGGCGCTGAAGTCCGACGATCTGCGCGTGCGCACCGCCGCTCTGGAAATTGACCTGGCCGCCAACGACCTCAGCAAATCGCCAAAAAGCATCGCCCGTCTGCTGCGCCAAATCCGTGACGATTCCACCGAGCGTCCCTGGGCCTTGTGGAGGCTCGGCGCCCTCGGCAATCGCGGCGTCCAGCCCAAGCTGGTCCTCAGCCGCCTGATCGCCTTCGCGCACGACCGCGATGAGCAAACCCGTTTCTGGGCCGTCGAAGGCCTCGCCATGCTCGGCACCGACGCCTCCGTCGACCCGCTGCTCGACCGCTTCGCGCACGATCCTTCGCCGCGCGTCCGCCAGCGCGCCGCCTGCAGCCTGGCGCAATCCGGCATGCTGACACGCGAACAGCGCCTCGCCGCCGTTCCCGATTTGCTCAATTTCCTCGATGACGACGCGCTCAACTCCGACACCCGCTCCTGGGTCTACGGCGCCCTGCGCATGATCACCGGCGAACCCCTCGGCAACGACGCCCACGACTGGCAGCAGTGGTGGACCCATCACGACAACACCAAAAAGCCCCACTCCCCCCGCGGCGTCGTCTTCGCCTAGCTCGTGCCTCCCAGAATGCCGACACATGTAGGGGCACAGCAGAGCTGTGTCCCATCTTTGCAAGGTTGGCTCGATGATGCCCTTGTTCCCGCAGTTCTAGTGGCACTGCCATTTCTGGCTGTCCGCTCTTCGGCTCTTGAATCCCAACGTGGACGACCGAAAATAGCCCAGCACGATCGTGCTGGGGTACAAAATACGCCAAATGGGTACGAGTCCCGGCGGGACGACTGAACTGTCTCTTACCTGCGCGCGTGAATTTGGTTTCTATCCCTTGTCCGATCATCCTTTATAATCCGCAGTTGCAAAAAGCCGAAGGGGGCCGAGGGTACCAAATTTTTTGGTCCTCGCCCCAACCACGAGGAGTCCTTTATGGAGCTGTGGTCCCGTCGCAAATTCTTTCTTAGCTCACTTGTCGGAAGCGTCGTCGCGGGAGTGGGCAGGCTCTCCACCGCCACGCCTTCCACGGGGAACGGGCACCCGAATACTATCGAGCCGTCATCGCCGTCGTGGCCCGCCGCCCAAGGCAAGCGCCCCCTGATCATCTCCAGCGCCAACGGCCTCCACGCACTGGACAAAGGCATGGACATCCTCAAACAAGGCGGCGACACCCTCGACGCTATTGTGGCCGCGGTCACCGTCGTCGAAGATGACCCCAACGACGACTCCGTCGGCTACGGCGGCTTGCCCAACGAGCAAGGCGAGGTCGAGCTGGACGCCAGCGTCATGCACGGCCCCACACACCGCGCCGGCTCCGTCGCCGGCGTCCGCCGCATCAAAAACGTTGCCCGCCTCGCCAAAACCGTGATGGAACGCACCAATCACGTCATGATCGTCGGCCATGGCGCGCGCCGCTTCGCCGTCGATCAAGGCTTCGAGGAGATGAATCTCCTCACCGAACATTCCCGCAAAATCTGGCTGGCCTGGAAGGCGTCCACCTCGTTCAACTGGCGCCCCGGTATCGACAGCCCGGAGTGGAAAGAAAAAGTAGCCGCGCTCTTCGACAACACGCCTGAAGATCAGGCGCTACTCGCTTACGCGCAGAAAGTCATCGCCCATCCGCCCACGGGCACGATTCCTTGCATGGCCGTCAACGAAAAGGGCGACATCTCCGCCACCACCACGACTTCCGGCTTGGCCTGGAAAATTCCCGGCCGTGTCGGCGATTCGCCCATCATCGGCGCGGGATGTTGTGTCGATAACGAAGTGGGTGCTGCGGGCTCCACGGGCAAAGGCGAAGAAAATATCAAAATTTCCGGCGGGCACACCATCGTCGAAATGATGCGCCAGGGTAAATCGCCCACCGACGCCTGCCTCGAAGCCCTGCATCGCATCGCCCGCAACTACAACAACGACAAAAGGAAACTCGCCACCTTCCACATTTACTTCTACGCCTTGAACAAAGACGGTCAGCACGGCGCCGCCTCCCTCTGGCGCAACGGCTATGAGAAGAAGCACGCCTCCTACGCCGTGCACGACGGCACTCAAGCCAAGCTCGTCGAATGCACGCCCCTCTTCGACGAATCCTCCGCCGAAAGCTAATTAGCATGCATCCTCGTAGGGGCGCAGCACCGCTGCGCCCCAGCTTGGCAACACTGCCTGCTTCAAGCATATTGAGATTCGTCCGCGGTCTCCGATACCTCTGCTATCCTCAGCTAACTCTGTGTTAGTCTCCCCGCTTTTGATTTTTCGTTTTGGATTCTCATCCGGTATTCTTATGCTCCTATGGACCAAGCCAAGGTGCTCATCATCGGCGGCGGCGTTGTCGGTTGCGCCACGGCCTACGCCCTCTCCCAGCGCTATCAAGACGTATTCCTCGTCGAGCAAACGCCGCGCGTCGGCATGGCCACCAGCTCGCGCAATAGCGGTGTGATTCACTCCGGCATCTACTACCAGAAAAATTCATTGAAGGCCCGCCACTGCGTCGCCGGCAACCGCATGATGTACGAGTTTTGCGAGAAGCATAAGGTGCCCTACCGCCATTGCGGCAAGCTGGTGGTCGCCACCAACGCCCAAGAAGAAGAAGCACTGGGCGCGCTAAAGAAAAAAGGGGAAACCAACGGCGTCGAAGGGCTCCGCCTCGTCGGCCCGGACGTCATCAAGCAGCGCGAGCCGCACATCCGAGGCGTGGCTGCCCTGGATGTGCCCTCCACGGGCATCGTCTCCTCTGAAGACCTGGTGCGCACTTACGCGCGCCTCGCCAGCGAGAAGGGAGCGCACATCGTCACCCGCGCCAAAGTGGTCGCGCTCGAGCCCAAGCGCGACACCATCCGCGTCAGCTTGCGCATCGGCGACGAAAATGACGCACAGGATGAAACCATCGAAGCGCGCTGCGTCATCAACGCCGCAGGGCTCTACTCCGACGAAATCGCCGCCATGCTCGGCAACAAATCCTGGAAGATTTATCCGCTGCGCGGCGAGTACGCCGAAATTCGCGGCCCTAAGGCCCGCACCTGGCTCATCAACGCGCTGGTCTACCCCATGCCGCACGCACATGGCTTGAGTCTCGGTGTGCATTTTACGAAGACGTTGTGGGGCACGGTGCTGCTCGGTCCGACGGCGATTTACGTGGAAGGGAAAGACAACTACGAGCGCGGCCGGCTCGGCATCGCGGATTTCCTCAAAGGTGCAAAGGGCATGCTGCCCGAAGTGGAAGAAAGCGATTTGCAGCTAGGCTACTCGGGCCTTCGGCCGAAGATCGTTCCGCCCGATGCCACCGACGCCCACGGCGATTTCGTTATCATGCGCGACCCCAACGTGCCCCACGCCATCCAGCTAGTTGGCATCGAATCGCCGGGGCTAACCTCCGCGCCCTCCATCGCCGAGCACGCCGCACAGTTAGCCGCCGAAGTCCTCGCATAACTCGCAGTGGAGATTTGTCATCCTGAGTGCATCCGATGAGGATGCGCGAAAGACCTCAAGCGCTGAGCTTGGCGGTCTTAGCTATTCCACGATGATGCGCACGAATTTCTTTTTGCCGATGCGGGCGACGTACTCCGTTTTTTCGTTTAAATCCAGGCGCGCCGTCGGATCCATAAGGACTTGGTCGTTGATTTCCACCGCGCCTTGTTTGATGAGGCGCTCCGCTTCGGTCGCCGAAGGCGCCTGCCCGGCAAGCGCCAGAAATTTTGACCAGCGCTCTTTCCCTAACGGTGAAATCTCGTGCGGACCGGACTGCTCCGCAACTCCCCCACGTTGTTGAGAGATGGCCATAAACCGGTCGCCAAGCTTCTTCACGCGAATTTCCGGAACGTGCTCTGGCGCATGCCGCTCACTGAAAACGCGCTTGAAATTTTCAGCAGCTTTGCGCGCGGCCTCCTCGGAGTGAAAATCCGCGATGACTTCCTGCGCCAGCCGCGTCTTCGCATCCATGGGATGCAGCGCGCCGCTGGCCGCTTCCTTCTTCATCGCGGCGATTTCCGCTGGCGTGCGGTCCGTCACCAATTCGTAGTACGACCACATCAGCTCGTCGGGCATGGACATCATCTTCCCGAACATTTCCTCGGGCGATTCCGTGATGCCCACGTAGTTGCCGAGGCTCTTGGACATTTTCCGCTGACCATCGAGCCCCACGAGAATCGGCATGGTCAGAATGGCTTGCCCCGGCAATCCATACTCGCGCTGAATTTCGCGGTGCACCAGCAAATTGAACTTTTGCTCCGTGGCGCCGAGTTCCACATCCGATTTAAGTTCCACCGCGTCGCGAGCCGTCAGCAACGGATAGAGCAGTTCGTGAACGGAAATCGGTTGCTTGTTATCCAAGCGCGAGCGAAAATCCTCGCGCTCCAGCATGCGCGCCAGCCGGTAGTGCGAGCATAGCCGCACCACCTCTTCCGCCGACATTTTGCTGAGCCAATCGCTGTTACGCCGAACCTCGGTTTTGTCGCGGTCAAGAATCTTGAAGACCTGCTCGAGGTAAGTTTTCGCGTTGGCATCGACCTGCTCGCGCGTCAACGGCGGCCGCGTTTCGGATACGCCTGTAGGATCGCCGATCATCGCCGAGGAATCGCCGATCAGAAAAACCGCAGTGTGCCCCAAGTCCTGAAAATGTTTCAGCTTGCGCAGCACCACGGTATGGCCGAGATGCAGATCGGGCGCTGTCGGGTCGACGCCCAGATAGACGCGCAACGGCGTCCCCGTGCTCAAAGACTTCGCCAGCTTGGCCTTGAGCTCTTCCTCCGGAATAATTTCCGCCACGCCTTTTTTGATGTAGGCGAGCTGCTCTTCCACCGGCTTGAATCCGCCTGTCGCCATTCTGGATGTGCTGCCTTTGCTCATTGATGCCTTGCTGACTCCTTGCGCCGGCATCGCATCGTTATTTCGCCGCTCTCCCCGCGGATCCGGTTAGGATCACGCGACGCCCTTCAATTCTATATTTTCCTTCCAGCACAATGCGCACCGCTTCGGAATAAACCCGATGCTCCTCGGCTAAAATGCGCGCGGAAAGCGTCGCTTCTGTATCCTCGTCGCGTACCGGCACAGTCGCCTGCAGAATAATCGGCCCGGCGTCCAAGTTTTCATCCACGAAGTGCACCGTGCAACCGGCAAATTTCACGCCATATTCTAGCGCCTGCCGCTGCGATTCCAGTCCCGGAAACGACGGCAGCAGCGACGGATGAATGTTCAAGATGCGCTGCGGGTACGACGCCACAAAAAACGGCGAAAGCAGCCGCATGTACCCCGCAAGACAAACCAAATCGACTTTGTGCTCCTGCAAAACCGCGACAACCTGCCGGTCGTACGCCTCGCGCTCCAACCCTTTTGATGGAATCACCCGCGCAGGAATCTTACGCTCCTTGGCTTTATCGATTCCCGGCGCGCCTTCACGATTGCTGATCACCACCGCGATTTCGGCGCCAGGTATGCGGCCCGCCGCAACACCGTCGGCCAGCGCCTCAAAGTTGGAACCGCGCCCGCTCAACAGCACGCCAATGCGCTTGGTCATAAACGAAGAAAATTAGCACATCCGCAGCACGGCACAAAACCATGGCGCCCAGGTGAGTAGCTGAATTCGGCTTTCCTTGACTCATTTTCTCGAATTCACCGCGGCCATGATGCGGAGACAGAATTGGATGCGAAGCGCACCCACGCGCTAGTTGTTTTGAATTATTGACCGTACCGCCACCAAGCTCCAGTCTAACGCCACAAAGTCGCGGTTCCTGGTGTCTTCGCGGGCGGGGGTTGAGAATGCGGAAGTGGTTTCTATCATTATTTCTGCCGGTATTTCTGCTCAGTTCGCCGTCGGTTTTTGCTCAGAGCAACTACGGTGTGATTGCCGGCTCAGTCGTGGATGTTCAACGTTTGCCGGTTGTGGGAGCCGCCGTCCAGCTCACCGCAGCGAGCACCGGCGCGGTGCGGCGCGTCCTGACGAATCAAGAAGGATTATTCGAGGCTGCCGCGCTGTTGCCGGACGAGTACCGGTTGAGAACGGAAGCCCCCGGCTTCGCCGCCGCGGAGCAAACTGTGCGCTTGGAGGTCGGGCAGAAACTCTCGCTGCAAATCAACCTCACAATCGGTGAGGTTAAACAAGGGGTGGACGTTACTGCCGCAGGCGAACTGCTCCGAACCAGTGATGCGAGCGTTGGGGAGGTTGTCGAGCCGCAGTCGATTCGCGAATTGCCTCTCAACGGACGCATGTTGATCGACCTGGTCCTCACCGTGCCAGGTACTCACGTCGGTTTTGGCGCGCAGACCGGACAAACAAATCCGTTGTATTGGCGGCCGGGGCAGCGCTCGGCGGTGGTCATTGGCGGCGCGCGGCCAAATGCCAATTTCTTCCTGCTCGATGGCGCAACAAATACGGACCCTACCTTCAACACCCAGAACCTGAGCCCTTCGCCCGACGCCGTAAAGGAATTCCAGGTAGAAACCAGCAGCTACACAGCGGAAATGGGCGGAGCGGGCGGTGGCCAGATCAATATCGTCACGCATTCCGGCTCCAGCCAATACCACGGAACTCTGTACGAATTTCACCGCAATGGCGGCTTTGACGCGAGCACCTTTGACTCCATGGGCAACAATCATCTAGTGCAAAACAATTTCGGCGCCTCTTTCGGCGGCCCGCTGGTGAAGAAAAACACTTTCTTTTTCGTGAATTACGAAGGCCTGCGTCTGGCGCAAGCGGATGCGCAAATTCTCACTGTGCCGACGCCAGCCGAGCTTCAAGGCGATTTCAGCATGAGCGGCGTGAGCATCTACGATCCCACCACCGCAGTCGCGAATCCAAATTACAATCCGAGCAAGCCCACGGGGCCAAACAATTTCCCCTACACGCGTTCCCAATTTCCCAACAATCAAATTCCCACGAATCGCATCAATCCCCTCCTGCAAGCCTTCCTAATGCAATACGTGCCCATGCCGAACATGACGATGATGTCCGGCGGTGGCGTCGATTCCAACAACTACCTCGACATTCGCAACGAGACGCACTTCGAGGATCAGGGCACGGTGCGCATCGATCACAATTTCTCTGCCGGGGACGCCCTGTTCGGCCGGTATTCGCTTGGCCAGGAGAACGGGTTTTCTCCCAGCAATGGTTCGACCGCCACAACCGAAAACCTCCCCGGCTTCGGCGCAAACTTCGATAATCGCTCGCAGCAAGCGGTAATCTCCTGGAACCACGTTCTTGCGGCGAACAAAGTGAACACCGCCTCGATTGCGGTTTCGCGTCTCTCCATGGACCACACATCGCAAAACGATAGCCTCAACAATATCGTCGGCCAGCTCGGCATTCACGGTATCGGATTCGGCGGACCCAACGCATGGGGAGCTCCGTGGTTCGCCGTTCAGGGCTACACCGGAATTGGCGATACCTTTGCCGCCACGCCGATGCACGCCTGGGACACCATGTACGAAATTCGCGATGTCTACGCGTGGCAACTCGGACGCCACGGAATCAAGCTCGGGGGCGATTTTCACTGGTTCACCTGGCCCATGTGGGGCTTCTTCCAGAATCGCGGCTACTACCAGTTCACCAACGGCTACACCACAGAGTTTGGGTTCAATAACGGCAGCGGCTCCGCGATGGCCAGCCTGCTTCTGAGCCTCCCCACCGTGAAGCAGCGCCAAGCCGGCGTCCCGCAAATGAATCTGCGCAACTGGGGTTCCGATGGTTTTGTGGAGGATAGCTGGCAACTAACGTCGACGACCACGTTGAATCTCGGCGTCCGTTACGAATACACCAGTCCGCTCTACGACAAGAACAACACCAACACCAATCTGATCTTCTCGAATGGAACGCCATCCGTTTTCGTCGGCGGTGAAAATGGTTACCCGAACGGCTTGATGTACGCGAACACCCACAACTTTGCGCCGCGCATCGGCCTCGCCAAGAATCTGCCGCGTCGCGGCCTCGTTTTTCACGCCAGCTATGGAATTTTCTTCACACCGGTCGACGACAACACCTGGTGCAACCAGCGCCACAATGTGCCCTATGTCTTTCCGGAGACGCAGCAAGCCGACAACTTCACTCCGCCAGCCGCGTTGTTCTCGAGTGGCCTCAACTTTGGCACGCCCGTCCTGGGCACGGGGGCTCTGCCGGCCACCACGGTGAGCTTCACTGCCTTCGATCCGCATGCGCCTGCTCAGTACGTGCAGCAGTGGAGCGCCTCCGCCCAGAAGAGCTTGGGAAATGACACGTCCATCGAAATTGGCTATCTCGGCGCACGCGGCTTTCACCTGCAGCGCGCGCATTTAATTAACAACGCCACGCCAGGGCCCGGCCCTCTCGGCCCTCGCCGCCCCTTCAAGACACTTACCTTTGTGCCGGACACCACGCTGCCGCCGAGCAGCACCAATGCGGTGATCCAGAGCCAGACTTTTCCGGTCAGCACCATCAATCTGCTGGAGAACAGCGCGCAAAGCTGGTACGACGCAGGTTACGTCAACGTGCGCCGCCGCTATTCGCGCGGCCTGAGTTTTCTTGCGAATTACACCTTTGCCAAGAATCTGGCCAACGCGCCGGATTTCCGTTCGCCCATGGACGAATCCTCCATTCCGCAAAACAACAATGACCTCAACGCCGAAAAGGGGCCCAGCTGCGACGTGCGTCATCGCTTTGCATTGAGCGCGGTCTACGCCATACCAGCGTATCGGCAGTTTCAGTGGGCCCGGCTCGTGACCCAAAATTGGAATTTCTCCACGATCTACCAGGTCCAAACCGGGATGCCATTCACCATTTCCGTGTTTGGGGACACCGCGAATTCCGGCACTGTGCTGGGCGAAAACCCCATTCGCGCGAACGTTACGGGGCAGCCGATTTTTGGTCCGGGCACACACACTGCCGCAGAATGGTTTAATCCCGCGGCCTTCGCCACCCCGCCGGCGTTTACCTTCGGCGCCGTGGGGCGAAACTCCGTCTACGGCCCAGGGTTGCAGACCATGGATGTTGCGTTGGTTCGCGCATTCCACTTGACCGAAAGAGCGAATTTCCAGTTCCGCGCCGAAGCGTTCAACGCGTTAAATCACACCAATCTGGGAACGCCCAATCGCTTTGTCAACACGCCGCAGTTTGGCACCATCACCATGCCGATGACCCCGGGGCGCGAAATCCAGCTGAGCGCGAGACTTTCGTTCTAGCCCCCGAACGTTTGGTGAGCGTTACCCTGTCGAAATTGAGAGCGGCTTATCTAGACGGTTGTGATGCGTCGGCGCGGCGGGCCAACGCCGGGCGACGAAACGTGGCGACAACGACTGCGGCGGACTCTATATTTTTGCCGGCTTTTACTCCCGGCGCAAAGCGCCACCGCTGCATCGCCGCGGTTGTGGCGGCCGTGAGCGGCCCCTCGTCGCGAATCACCTCCGTGGACGTGAGTTGCCCTTCCGCATTGATAATACCCAGCACTACCACGCTGCCTTCCGCTACGGCGGTCACCGGATACTCCGGCTCGACGGTGTAGACCGGCACGGGCGCGCGATCGTCCAGATCCGCAGGCTCCGGATAATTGTGCGTGCGCCGCTTCGGCGAGGGCAGGTACGGCTCGGCAAACTCGAACGCTACCCCGATTCTCTCGCCGATCGGTTCGCCTTCGATGCGCGCCGGTCGAAACGCCCAAGTCTCCAGGGCGGCGCGCGCTTTATCAAGGAACGGCGGATCTCCGTGAATGACCTTGGCGTCTGTCAGCTTGCCTTCACTGTCGACCTGGGCATCGAAGATGACCTCGCCTCCAAACAGGGACTGCGGCGGATAGACCGCGGGAACCACAGAAATCGGAAACGGAACGGACGGGTCCTTCTCATCGCTGTCCCTGTTTTGCTGAGTTTCCGTCGAAGCCGGAGCCGCAGCTTGCCAGGCAATTCCGTGCCGCTGCAGCAGAGCAATCGCATAATGGATCCGCACCGCCGCGCCGAGGGAAGACGCCGTGGCTGTTGCCGCAGGCGTGGTTGTAGAGCTTGCGCTCGCCTTCGCTGCAGCCTGAGTTGCGGCCGTGCCGACGGACCTCGGGCGCAGCCAGCGTCCATCCACGATCCCCACGACTTCTTGCGTGCCGGATGAAAGCACCGGCGCGCCGCTCTGCCCGCGCAACACGTCATGATCGAAAAGCAACAGCTCCGTATCGCCTGCGCCCCTTTCTTCCTGCGTGAATTGATAATCGACAATCTGTCCCACGAAGCGGTCATGCACCGGCGCCTGAAACGTGTGCGCGTCCTGCACTTTGGTCGGACGCAGTGCCACCCCAAGGACGGAATCGCCGGCCACCGGGATCTTCGCGCGTAGCCCAAGGAAGGCCACTTTGTAATCGCCCTCGAAGGGATTGGGTCTAGCCCGCAACACGGCGACATCGTGCTCCCAGTCTGCCGCCATCAAGTCCGCTTTCTGCAGCACCCCAGGCCCGTGCGGACGCCCTACCAAAATGTAGGGTTGCCCGCCGCCGTTGCGAAATGCGCTCAACACGTGCGCGGCGGTAACCAGGTATCCCTGCTGGTTAATGAAAAAGGCGTTGCCGTAAAAAATGTACTGATAGCCTTGCTCGCCCGGAGTCTCATCCACAGGGTAAACAATGGGGCAAATCGCGTTGGACAAAGCCGCATCGTCCGCGGGACTATCCGCGGCGTGCACGTACAGTAGCGAGAGCAGCACAGCGAACAAAAGGCAGATCAAAGCCCAGACAAAATCCTTAGCGGCCTTGGAATGTCGTTTCACTTGCGATCAAACCTGCGGCTGATACAGATGAGATGCCCAAAAGCGGGAAGAAGACACTTCGATCAATAGCTTTCCGCGGGAATACCCAGAAGCGCGTCACCGCGCAAATCCATGAACGGGCGCACGGCTTCGCGATGCAGTTCCTTTGCTTGCCGGAACAGCTCTGTAAACTCCGAGCGGCCACGAAGCGAATCCAACCATGGATCGCGTACCAGCATCACGCAGGGCAGCCGAAAAATATCTGCGAGACTGCGACCGCTACAATTGCACGCGCCGATACGGTTGCTCCTGGGCTAGAATGCCCGTTTCGTTTTTGAGCATAGAGGAGTGTGAGAGATGGTCCTGGGTGGACGGAAGTTGCGGTCAGCAGGAAAAATTGCACTGATGGCGTGGTTGAGTTTTGCCGTCAGTGCCGTCGCGTTTGGCCAGCGGACGGGAGGTCGCAATCCCGACGAGCCACAAGGAGGCAAGCCCGTGCCGAAGCTTATGCCTCGAATGGCTCCTGGAGTTGCGCGGCGCGAGATCGACGAAAAGGCCATGGCCTCGGTGATTCACGAGCTGGTGGCGTGCGGGACGCGCCTTACGCTTTCGTCCTGGACGGATCCGAAGCGCGGCATTGGCTGCGCGCGCGATTACATCGTGGCGCGCTTCAATGAAATCGCCAGGAGCAGCGGCGGCAAGTTGCAAGTAGTCGTCGACAAGTTTGAATCCAAGTCGGAGCGCACCGGCCCGAACGCGGTTCCGCTCGAAAATGTTTATGGGATTCTCCCCGGCGGCGATCCCAGGCTGGCGAAAACTTTATTCATTGTGTCCGGGCACTACGACTCGCGTCCTTCGGACGTGATGGATCCCAACGCTGACGCGCCTGGCGCGGACGACGATGCTTCCGGCGTGGCGGTGAGCCTCGAGTGCGCGCGGCTGCTCAGCAAAGCCGGCGCCAATGGCAAGGGCACGTACCGCGCGACGCTGCTCTTTGCCGCGGTGGCCGGCGAAGAGCAAGGCTTGCTGGGCGGGTACCGGCTACTCGAATGGGCCAAGCAGGATGGCTACACCATTGGCGGCATGCTGGACAATGACATTGTCGGCGCCGATCCCGCTCCCGGAGCCCCGCATCGCGTGCGGCTCTTTTCCGGCAACGGCGAAATCGAGGATTGCGACTCGCCCGGCCGCGAATTGGCGCGCGCCATCGAGGAGATCGATGCCCGCAGCGCAATTCGCATGATCTTTCGCGTGGATCGCTACGGGCGAGGCGGCGATCACTATCCCTTTTACAAAGCGGGCTTGCCGGCGGTGCGCTTCACCGAGCCGCTGGAGGATTACAACCATCAGCACCAAACGCCGCGCACAGAAAACGGCGTGGAGTACGGCGACTTCGAGAAGTATTTGAATTTCACCTTCATGGGTAATGTCGCGCGCGACAACGCCGAAGCGCTGCGGCAATTAGCGATGGCTCCCGGTGCCCCGGAAAAGGCGCGCCTCACCGGCGCGGTCACGCCCAACGCGAAAGTTTCCTGGTCCGCAGAGGACGATCCCGAACGCGCCGGATTCGAGATTTTGTGGCGCGAAACCACCGAACCGCGCTGGCAGGTCTACGACTTCGCGGCTGCCGCAGGCGAATCGGTGCTAAAGGGCGTTTCCACCGACAATCACTTCTTCGCCGTGCGCGCCGTAGGCAAAAACGGCGCCCGCTCCGTCGCCACGCCCACCGAAATAGAACGCCGCGCCCCGCCGCTACCCACCGGCACCAAGTAGTAGCGGTATCGCAGGTAGGTACCAGAGGCTTATTTCGCGGGAACCATTCCTGGTGTGCCTGGGATAGTCAAAGCCAGATCGCCGTTGGCGTCGTAAAACTCCAACTCTGCGGGACTAACGTGGCCAAAGACGCGATCGCCCAGGCGTTTTCGGTCACGGTTTAAGGTGAGGCGCGCATAGACGTGGCCGTTGTCGTCCTTGAGGAGGAAATCCTCGGCCTCGACAACGCGGGCGCGAACCACGGCAGGTTCCAGGCGGTCGGCAGGTTTTGCGGCTATCATCACAAACGAAATACCCAGTAGGGCAAGTAGACCTGTTGTCAGCTTCCACCGGCGACTCTGGACTTCGATCTTGGCGATTCGTGCGGCTAAATCTTCAAAGCTTGATTGTTTGGCATCCATGACTGCCTCCATGAAAAGTGTGCTGCGAGCTTCGACACCCGCAGCGTGCTCATGGATAGAACGGTCGAGGTGAGAAAGCTTGCAGAGGTCCCGGGCATCCGAGCGGGCTAGTGCTGGGCGGCGGCGACGGGTTGGGCGAAGGTGACGTAATGGCCGCCGGGCTCCTGGTAGCCGATTTCGCGCATGCCGTAGAACGCGGTGCGCTCCGGCTGCACGACATTGGTGCTCTTCAGCGCGGCGAGCACCGCGTCGAGGTTGTCCACCTCCATGTACAGGAACGTCGGCCCCTTGCTGACTTCCTCCTTGAGCTGCGGCATGTCGTCGCCGACGCTGGCGTAAGTCTGGTACATCACCTCGGTGCTGCCCTTTTGCAACGCGACGAAGCCGAGCTTGTTGCCGTGGGGCACCTCGATCGATTTCGTGAAACCGAGTTTCTCGACCCAGAACGGCAGGGCCGGCTCAATTTCTTTCACGAAAAGCACCGGTGTGATGCGCTTGACGTTCATCGATTTCTCCTTGCAGGCCTAACTAGTCTAAATTAGACTAGTTGACCGAGGATCCCGTCAAGGAGATTTTCCTATGCGAAGCGAACCCCGTCAGCTTGCGGAGCTGATTTCTATCGGTCCGGCGATACTGCGCGATTTCCAGATTCTGGGCGTGCGCAGCGTGGCCCAGCTTGCGCGGCAAGATCCGCAGCGGCTGTACGAGAAGCTGTGCCGCGTTGCGCCGCAGCACCAGGACATCTGCTGCCTGGACGTGTTTCGCGCCGCGGTGGCGCAAGCGCGCAACCCGCGGCTACCGGCGGAACAATGCCAGTGGTGGTATTGGAGCCGCAGGAGAAAGAAGTCGACAGCCCACGATGCAAAGTCGACAGCCAGGAGAAAAGAATAAGAATGAGGAACGGCAAGCGGCCAACGCTGACGACGCCGGATTTGGTGCTGCTGAGCTTGCTGGCTGAGCGGCCGATGCACGGCTACCAGGCCAATCTCGAGCTGGAGCGGCGTTGTGTGCGCGATTGGGCGGCGATTTCGCGGCCGCTAGTCTACTATTCACTGGAAAAACTCGCGCAATGGGGCTTCCTTCGCGCTGCGCAGAGCGGCGAGGCGGCAGGCGGTCCGGAGCGCAGCATCTTTGAGACGACCCCCAAAGGGCGAGTCGCGTTGGCCGACGCGCTGGAGCGAGAGGACTGGACGACACAGCGGGAACGTCCCCCATTCCTGACCTGGATGGCGCTTTCGTGGCAAGCACGCCCAGGTGTGTTCCTGGAGCAATTAGACCGCCGCCGAAAATTCCTGCTGAAAGAACTCGCCAGAGAAAAGAAAACCCTGCTTTCGATTTATCAGGAGGTGGGGCACAAATACCACGAGGCCGTGTGGATGGTGGGCCTGATGATCGAGCAACTGACCGTAGAGATACGGTGGACCAAGCGACTGGAGCGGGAGTTAGTCCGCCGGGCGAAGGCCAAGCATCCGGACTATGCACTAGCGCCTGCCCCTGCCGTGTCGAATAGAGTTTGACGTCGCCGCCCGCCAAAGTCGGCCGCCGCTAAACTTGCCTGCACATCTCGGGCTGGAAGTGGCCTGTCACGCGGTGAGGTTCAACGCGCCGGAGAATTTCACGCGGGCTTTGCCGGAATCGCCGCGGTCGATGCGCCCGATGCGGAAGAATTTCTCGCGGCGGCGCTTCAGATCGGCTTCCACCGAAGCGACGTGCTGGGCCGGCACCATCAGGATCATTCCCACGCCAAGGTTAAAGGATTGCAGCAACTCGGCGGTTTCGATTTTCCCGATTTTCGCCAAATATTTAAAAATGGACGGCACGGGCCAGGAGGCCAAGTCGATTTCCGCCTTCACTCCCGACGGCAGCACGCGCGGCAAATTTCCGGGGATGCCGCCTCCGGTAATGTGCGCCAGCGCGGAAACCCAGCCGCGCTCGATGATATTTTTCAAAGCGGGTGCATAGCAAAGATGCGGCTTGAGCAGCTCCGCGCCAATCTTGTTGCCAATTTCCGCGACGTAGGTGTCCGGTTTGACCTTGGCAATCTCGAAGCACAGCTTGCGGGCCAGCGAGTAGCCGTTGGTATGCAGGCCGGCGGAGGGCAGAGCGATCAGCGCATCGCCAGGCTTTACATTTTTTCCGCTGAGGATTTTCTTGCGCTCCACAACCCCGACAATGAATCCCGCCAAATCGTATTCGCCCGGAGGATAAAAGCCCGGCATCTCCGCGGTTTCGCCGCCGATCAGAGCGCAGCCCGCCTTACGGCAGGCGCGGCTCATGCCTTCAATGAGTTGCTCGACCACGTTGGGATCGAGCTGCCCCATGGCCAAGTAATCCAGGAAAAACAGCGGCTCCGCGCCTTGCACCAAAATGTCGTTAATGCAGTGATTGACAAGATCGCCGCCAACCGTGGAGTGCACCCCCGCGGCCATGGCGATCTTCAGTTTTGTGCCCACGCCATCGGCGCTGGAGACCAGCACCGGCTCTTTCCATTTCTTGGTATCCAGGGCGAACAGCGCGCCGAAGCCGCCAATGCCGCCGAGTACACCGGGCGTGAAGGTCCGGCTGGCGTGATGACGGATGCGTTGCTTCGCGGCGTCAGCGAGCGCGATATTCACTCCGGCATCGGCGTATTTCATCAAGGACCTGTACGGAACCGCTTCTGGGCTTAGACGAACCGCGACCCGCCCGTCATTCTGTTTCGGAGATTACCGGGTGCCGCCGCAGGGATGGCAGCACAGAACTTCTACAGCACTTGCAGGGAACCGCTAAAACGTTCGGAACAGCCTCTTCCAACGCACGATACCTGGATGGATCAGCGCGCTGGCGTACGCCAGGAACCGCTCGCGGATCTGGCCAGGCTCCCAAGCGTCCGGCGCCACGTTCAGAGACATGTAGATCATCACCGGCGTGCCGATGATATCGTTGCGCGGAACTGGACCCCAGAAGCGGCTGTCGTAGGAATTGCTGCGATTGTCGCCCATTACAAAATAAAAGCCTTCG
>Ga0307479_10000704_pt1 | contig 30448 bp, 22 predicted proteins | sample atmos_gasesECM4C_FD_203743 | JGI IMG/M metagenome (GOLD analysis project Ga0307479, IMG submission 203743) | Hardwood forest soil microbial communities from Morgan-Monroe State Forest, Indiana, United States - atmos_gasesECM4C_515 | ecosystem: Environmental > Terrestrial > Soil > Temperate...
TCCCGATCTGCTTGACGCCCTCCAACTCAGTCATCGTGGCAGTCGTCCCTCCGCCGGTTTAGTGGCATTAGACTTTTGACACATTCACGGGGCAGGTGGGCATCCGCGAACTGTAGCACAGAAGCCAAGAGCTTGGCTGTTACGAGTGACCAAGGTATTGAGGTCCGTGGTGCCCAGCTTTGCAAACCATACAAAGCTGGGGCAGCCTCAGTTAACATGGTGCCGGCAAATCTGGGCCGGCCCATCATCAAAAGAACGAGCAAGGCGATTGTGATCTTCGCCCACTTATTCCAAACCGCCTCGAATCCTCCGACCGATGTTTCGGCTTTGGAAAGTTCCATTTCCGCTCTTGAGAGAGCCATAGGTGCCGTAGAAAGCGAGGTTAGGGCTTTAGAAAATCGGTCAGTGCCTTGGGAGCACTCGGTTTGGATATTCACTCTCTTGGTTGTAGTTGGCGTTGCTTTGGAATTGTTGGTGATTCGGTACGACTGGCGTGACGAAATGGAAGCGTGGGCACTGGGGCACTTCGGCGTAATTCGCCTTCCCGGAAAGCCGTCGCTAAGAAAACGTCGCATAGAAATTGCCAGCGTATTGCTCATCACGCTCGGAGTTGCGGGCGAGCTTTTAGTGGGTATAGAGATCACATCCATCAACGGTGCGTTGCGCGGCAAGAGCGCTGAATTACGGGGCAAGAGCGATCAACTTGTCGCCTTGGTCACTGCCGAAGCTGAAGAAGCCAAGCAGGAGAATATCAAGCTGAAGATCGCGCTCGCAAAGCTTAAACGCACCAGCGGATGGCGATACCTCTCACCAGATGAACGAAACCAACTTGTTAAGGACCTCTCGAAGTACGTCGTTACAGATACGCTAATTGAAACTGTACAAAATGCGGAAGCAGAGAGTTTTGGAGATGATTTCGAAGCTGTCTTTGCGAGACTAAACTGGCATCCCAGACGCTGGTCTGGCCCAAACGCAGAGGGGAGTTCGATGGGGAAGAGGGCTTTTTCCTTTCCTCCTGGAATTACGATTCGAGTGGTAGACCCTTCTAATCCTCCACCAGCAGCACTAGCACTCAAGCGTGAACTGCAAAACCTGGATTTCCCCCTTTTTTCGACAATAGCCAAAGCGGGAGATGTACTGCCGGAACAGGAACAGGTTTTCAAACAACGTAACTTTTTAGAACTGGTGATAGGGGAGAACCCACAAAATACTCGGTGACATACCAATGGCAAAGCTGTGAACGCGAAACGGCACCAGTGCCCATTTTTGTGAGAGGGATAGCGGGGAGTGGGATGGGGTCCCGGACAAGGAGACAAAGAGCAGATTCCTCACCGGGCTTTCAGCCCGATTCGGAATGACAAGGGCTTTATCGGGTGAAGAAAAATTAAGGGCATATCTGCCGGTATGCCCTTATTTAATTCCTCATTGGTAAGTGAAGGTCAATTCGTCGAGGTAAACGTCGTAGGACTGTTGCTTGTAATTGCCATCCATCTGGTAGTTGATGGTCACGCCCCACCACGAGCTGGGTGCGCTGCCGTGGCCGTAGGTCCAGTTCAGGTTGTTGGTCACCCCGTTAAGCGTGATGGACTGGTACACCAGTTGATTGCTCGAATTCCGCTGTACCTTGAGAGTGAGATGGTTCCAGTAGTTCTCTTTGGGATTGCAGGCGATGCCCGTCGCAATCCAATGCGAGGTCTGGTTGTCCCAAACATCCCACTCATTCCCGCCAGCGATTCGGCATTCATGGCCGAAGATAAAGCCCATGCTGTCGAAGAACTGGTTAACGTCGAACTCCAGAGCCTGGGACAAGTTTAAGTTACTCCCGTAAAAGTAGACGTCATAGGTGAAGTCGTGGAGCGTTGGAACCAGCGTGTGATTCGTGTCGTTCATGCCTTGTGAGGAGAGGGCTCCAATCAAATGGTTGTTCCACAAAGTGTCCATGTAAGGAACGGTTCCTCCAAGGTTGAATTCGGAGGCTTCCCCGCTCATGGACGGAGACTTGATGTTCTGCGCCATCCAGAAAGTGGCTCCATCGCAGGGCGACGGCGAGCAGTCGACAAAGTTCGGCGGTCCCTGCGCGTATCCGGACCAGCCGCCGCTGTGCTGAAGATTGGTGAAGGAACTGCCGCCGCTGCTGCCGCTCACGGTGATCTTAATCGGCGTGGTGGCCGCTCCGCCGCACTTGTCCCACTCTTCCACGACTGTGTTGTAAGTTCCGGAGTTTAACGACAAGTTGTAGTTCATGCTGGCCCCGTTAACCACGTAGGCCAGTTGGCCGGGGGCGGTATAGATTCCCATGGAAGACACGCCTTGCGGACACGTCGAGGTGGCGGTGGCGGTGAAATTTACTGGAGAGCCGACTGTACTGTTGTTCGCGGGCGAGGTTACATAGACGCCCGATTGTGCGCTAACAGTAACTGTGACTGGGGTTGTCGCTGCTCCCCCGCAGTGGTCCCATTCTTCGACGGTTGTGTTGTAGGTGCCCGGGCCCAGATTCAAACTCGTATTCAGCGAAGAGCCATTTACCACGTAGGAGAGAACGCCGGGGGCAGTGTAGATTCCCATGGAGGCAACGCCTTTGTTACAGGAGGTCGAAGCCGAGGCTGAATACGGAACAGATCCCTGGTAGGTGGAATTGTTGGCGGGTGTCTTGACGGTTACTCCAGCAAAAGCGGCGGAGCCGCAGATAGTCAGCAGGCACACCATCAGCCATGCACACTTGGGCATGCTTTAGTTCTCCAGTTATTTTATTGGCTTCCGGTCTTCCGAACTGCTGAACTGCTGAACTGCTGGTCAAACTGCCTGCACGCGCGAGCGGGCGCGTACAATACAGAAGTGGCAAAACTGCGACACTGGTTCCGGGGCAAATGAGTCTTTGACCTTGGGTTTCCAGTCGACCAGGCCCCACAAAGTCCCTGCCCTAAACCAACCCCAAAACTTTCAGCGAAGATACCAGAAACACTGTATTCCCTCCAAGCGAAAACTGTGAGTTTCCCACTCGAAAGTACACCCCCGATTGCGAGTGCCTGACCCGAAGTCACTCAGCGCAAGCCGTTTGGAAGTCGCGGGAGCGCTTCGGAAAACGTTTGATCACAGAGAAGGGCTGCCTACAGCCTTTGCTGTATACCTTGAGAAGCGTGAAGCGTGCATTCTTGATAGGGCTGGAAATCGGCCAATATTCCCGGTCGGCATTCATATATGGAATCCTCGCAGGCTAGCCAGCTACGCGGCGCCGGATTTTTGCGCGCGCCCGTAGCGTTGAATAAAGGTTTGTGGTCGCGCCATAGCGGACACGAGCACGGCGTTCAGTTCTATTCGCAAGATCAGTTCTTGATCGAGGAATTAAACGAATACGTCGGAAATGCTTTGCGTGCGGGGGACGCCGCCATAGTTGTAGCCACAGAGCAGCACCGCAGCAATCTTCTGCAATGGTTATCGGTGCAGGGATTGGATATTGCCGCGCTTCTGGAACAAGGGCGGTTTTTGGCGATCGATGCGGGACAGCTTTTGTCCACCTTTATGTCGGAGGGTTGGCCGAATGAAGAGCGGTTCAACGAGGTGGTCGGAGGAACCATCGCAAAGGCGACGGCATCCGCCGACGGACAGCCTCGACGGGTTGCAATCTTCGGAGAAATGGTCGCTCTATTGTGGGCGGACGGCAAAGCTGAAGCCGCAATCCGATTGGAACAGCTCTGGAACGCGCTGGCTCGGACCCACTCTTTCTCTCTCTTCTGTGCATATCCCATGAGCAGTTTCAAGCGGGAAGAGGACGCAGGTCTTTTTCTGCAAGTGTGTGAAGAACACTCAGCGGTAATCCCGACCGAGGGGTACATGGGACTCGGCACGGAGGACCAGCGCCTACGAACCGTTACCCAGCTACAGCAGAAGGCGAAGGCGCTGGAAACCGAAGTGGCCGAGCACAAGCGTCTCCAGCAAGAGCTTGAACTGCACGTCCAGGCCCGCACCGCGGAACTTCAAAACAGGAATGTCCAATTGCTGGAGGAAGTGAAGAAGCGTGAAGATGCCGAAACCAGTTTGCGCACGTTGACCAGCCAGTTGATGCTCATCCGAGATGAAGAGCGTCGCCGCGTCGCCCACGAGTTGCACGAGAGCACCGCTCAGCTTCTGGCTACTTTGTCCATGAATTTGAGCGTGCTAGGGAAAACGGATCCGGCCGCCGATTCCGACGCCTCGAAGCTGCTCGCCGAGAGCACGGGACTGGTTGAGAATCTGCTGGGTGAAGTTCGTCAACTTTCGCATCTGTTGCATCCCCCCACGCTGGACGAAATGGGTCTGGCCTCGGCTATTCAGTGGTATGCGGAACAATTTTCCAAGCGTACTCATATTAAAGTTGCCGTTGAAATTCCAAACAACATTGGCCGCTTTTCGCGGGAAAAAGAGATTGCGTTATTCAGGGTGGTCCAGGAATCTCTCGCGAATGTGCAGGAGCATTCCGGCAGCCCGGCAGCCAGCATCCGCCTAAGCAAGTCCTCGGGCCATGTCTGCGTGCAGGTGAGCGATCTAGGGAAGGGAATGTCCTGGAAAGCCGCGCGCACCTACAACGGAGTGGGGATCAACGGAATGCGCGAGCGGCTGCGCCAACTGGGCGGAGTTCTTGATATTCACTCGAATGGGAATGGGACGCTGGTGAGTGCCGACCTGCCCACCGGGTAGCTGCACAATTTACTCGATCAGTTTCGACAACCGAACAGGGGATCAACTCTCCGTAAGGCCCAGCAAGATCAGAAGCAACACCAGCCCTCGCTGTACGCCGGTTGTGACGAGAAAGTTTTCCTTCACGTGGTTGCGCCCGTTCTCTCCGAGTTCTTGAGCAAAGTCCGGATGGGTCAGAAGGTAACGGATTTGATGAGCGCACTCGTCCACGGAATGCACCAGCATTCCGGTTAACTGGTCGATGATCTGATTAGGAATGCCTCCGACCGCGCTCGCAATGGTGGGCTTCGCTTTCCACAGCGCCTCAGTCACCGTCAATCCAAAGCCTTCTTTGATCGACTTCTGTACGATGACCGTGGAAGCGCGCTGGAGCGCGTTAATTTCCAGAGCGGATGAGGGCGGCAGATCAAGAACAATGATGTCCGGATCGTCGCCGGAGGCCTCTTTGACCTCCTTGAGCACGATGGCGCCTTCAGGGTCATCGGTTGCTCCGCCACCGGCCAGCACCAGTTGACAATCCACATATTTCCGGGCCTGCTTGAACGCACGGACCACGCCAACAGGATCCTTCAAGCGGTCAAAACGAGAGACTTGAGTGACGATAGGGCGCGAGCGATCGATGCCGAATTCGTCGCACACGCGCTGAATGAAACTGTCTTCGAGATCCTTGTTTTTCTGCGACAAGGGGTCGATCCACGGATAAAACAAATACTGCGGAATCGGTAACTGCCGGGTGAACGACTGAGAGGAAAAAATCGCCGCGTCGTAACGCTCTATGAAGGGGCGCAGGAAGTTCCACACGTCAGGATTCGGATTCGACAAATCTATGTGGCAGCGCCAGACCCAGCGGTGAGCAGAATCCTGACGGCTCTGTATCAGCGCGGCGGGCTGCGGGTCGTGAATGACGACAACGTCTTCGGTAAACTGCATGCGATCCCGATTCTGCTCGTCGTACGCAAGATAGATCTCACGCGCGGCCTGCGTAAGTTTGTAATCGCCCCCTTGCAGCGCGTTGTGGAAGGCTTTCGTCACCTCGAAGAAGTCGTTTGCTCCAGTGATGACCTCCCAGGTCGCCTTCACCTCAAGTTCATTCAGCAGCGGCACTAGTTGAGTGAGCATTTCCGCGACTCCACCACCCACAGCAGTGGAGTTCACCATCTTCACGGTTCTACCCTTCAGTTTGCGGGCGAGGACCCTGAGTTCGTCGATCTCCGCGGCTCCGACAATATCTCTGTAGGCGTCCAAGGGCGGCGGGGGAACAGGCTCTGGAGGTTTCTTCGATATTTGCAGCTCTCCTTGTGCCTGACCGTCTGGTTCCTGACCATCTGGCGCGGAGCGCGGTTTTGTCGATCTCATAGGGGCGCGATTAAATCAGGGCGTGATTCACAGTCTCGATAATCTGCCGTCGAGCGTCCTCCAGGGTGAGTGTGTAGATCTCAATCTGGTTCAACTGATGAGCTGTCTCACTCAAGCCCCGATTGGAGAGCCACTGCGAGAAATCGTTCGACATAAGTTTGAGCCGAAGTCGCGCCTCGATGAAGTGGTGATGAATGCTGTGGACACTGACGCTCTTCAGACCATCTACGAAATCTCGCAGCGTGTGGGCCACAACGTTGGTAGGAATGACCACGATATCGGACGTGCAGAAATAGAAAGCTTCGCGGGCGATCTTTGTTCCGGATGCCGGAGAGTTCCGGAGAAAATCGTCCACAATCTTGACGAATCGTCCGCGCAACGCCGTTAGGGAAGTGAATTCACTCACGTCTACACTGGCCAATTCTTCGGCCAGTCCGGGTTCGTTGCAGGCCGATTGCGCCCACTGCGCGAAATCGTTGGAGAACCCTTCGCGGATAAAGTGATGTTCCTGCAGCGTTCGAAAACTATGCTGGAAGATCGAGCTTTCGGGGCACTCCTGCAGTGCCGTCAGAAGTTCGGAAATTGTGTTCGCCCGATACGCGGTGATGCGCAGGATGTGCGCTGATGCTTCAAAGTAAAAGGGGTGTGCTGGGTTGCCAGCCGCTGTAGTCGCTTCGATCACGCGTTCACCGTGGAACTTGACTCGTCGCTCCGGCTCAACTCTTCCGGAAAGAGCTTCAGCTTGTGTTCTCTGGCTTCGACGCATCAAGCGGCGGGCACGCCTCCCCGAACTCTTTCCGGACTTCGGTCTGCCTCCGGATTTCGTTCTGCCACGTCGAGCCTGAGCTCGCAAAGTTCAGTCACCAGATTTCCAGCCCAACGGTAGATGTTGTGTTCCCGGATGTTTCTGCGCATGCGGTGAACCCGCATTTGCCGCTCTTCGGGTTCCATCTCGATCGCCGCCCGAATTGCCTCAGCGGTCTGGTCAATATCGTAAGGGTTGACCAGCAAGGCGTCGCGCAATTCGCGGGCGGCTCCAGTGAACTGGCTCAGAATCAGGACGCCGCGCTCGTCACGCCGTGCCGCCAGGAATTCCTTGGCAACCAGGTTCATGCCGTCGTGGAGCGAGGTTACCAAGCAGAGGTCGGCAGCGCGATAGTAGCGTTCGATTTCTTTATGACTGTGTTGACGCTTCAGGAACAAGATGGGCTTCCACTTACTCGACTGGAAGCGCCAGTTGATTCGTTCCGCTTCGGCTTCCAGTTCCGCCAGCAAATCGTGGTAGCGCTTGATGTGAGTGCGGCTGGGTGCGCCTATCTGCACGAATGTGAATTGACCTTGATACTTTGGGTTCTTTTCCAAGAATCGCTCGATGGCCCGAAAGCGCTCGTGGATTCCCTTGGTATAGTCCACTCGGTCCACGCCGACTCCCACGAAGGCGGCTTCCACCCCCAAACTGCGTAGTAGCGCGGAACGGTCGAGGTAGTTGATTCCATACTGGTCCCCCTCGATCACTTCATCGTCCGCCAGGTCTACGCTGATGGGGAATGGCCGCACGATGGTGCGGTGATTCTGCCGCAGCACCGCAAAGTGTTCCCAATCCACGCGCGATTCAACGACCCGATCCACCGTCTGCAAGAAGTTATTGCAGTGCGATTGAATGTGAAATCCGATCAGATCGGCTCCCAATAATCCGTCCACGAGTTGGCGCTGCCATGGGCAAATGCCGAAGCCTTCCGGATTAGGCCAGGGAATATGCCAGAAAATAGCCACGCGCGCGTCGGGTCTTTTCTCCTTGATCATTCGCGGAAGCAAGGCAAAGTGATAGTCCTGCACCAGAACCACAGGCTTGGGCGTGTCCGCGATTTCCTCTAGCACCGCTGCTGCAAACTTGCGATTTACCTCTTGATACATTTCCCAGTCGCGGGCGCGAAAGATTGGCCGGGTATGAGCGATATGGCAAAGCGGCCAAAGGCCTTCGTTGGCGAAGCCGTAGTAATATCCCTCTTCCTCATCCTTGCTCAGCCACATCCGGCGGAGGGTGTATCGGGGATCATCGGGTGGGACGCGAAGCCGGTCATGCGAATCCACCACTTCGGTGTCAGCGTCTCCGCTGCCGTGTGCGATCCAGGTGCCGTCACAGGCGTGGAGCACCGGTTCGAGCGCAGTCACCAATCCGCTGGGCGGAACAATCACCTCTAACTCTTTGCCGTTCCGCTGGTGCATATAGGGCTCGCGATTGGAAACGACAATCAGACGCCCACCGTCCAGCCGCGTCTGGACCTGAATGGCGAGCCGGTCCGCTGTCCACATGGACTCTCCGGCTTCCCGGAGGCGCGCCTCGTTCTCCGCGGCGCTCCGCGCCTGCGTGAGGCTTTCTGCAAGGGTGACGACCTCCCAGGCCAGCGGCTTGAAAAGATCGAGGTCTGGCATCTGCTGGCGGGATGAGATCCTGCCCATGCGAAGTGCGCGCATCCATTGTGCGGCGCGCGCAATGGGGCCGGCTATGCTCCAGCGCACAATGAGCAAGGTGATGAGAACTATGAAAAAAACCTGAACCAGTATCCTGAGGAATGCCTCGCGCCAGGTCTGCAGACTCTGGGCGTGGATGTAGGAGGCTTCGTGCACGATCGCCAATCCGCCAACAACCTCATCCTGCCGGTGGAGCGGCAGCGCAAGTACGTGGAGCCGATCTTTACCCAGTCGAACGAACGAACTTTCAACATGACCCTCCGCCATGGCCTTGATCACATCGCCTGGAGCTGCGGTCAGGACCTCGCCTAGCTCGGAGGAAATAGCCATCTGTTTGCCCTGCGGATCGTATACGGCGACTCCAAGCAAGTGTTCGCGCTTGGCGTAGCGCTGCACCAGTCGCTGCAATCCCCGCGGAGTTTCGGATTCCCAGGACTTTTCTACGCTGCTGGCAATGCTTTCCCCAAGCACTTCAGCCCGGCGCCCCAAATCACTCTCCAGGCCGCGTTTCTCCTGCAAGACCTGGTAATAGGAGAAACCCAAAGAGACCAGAGTGATTCCGACAATGAGAGAAACGATGAGCCGCATACTCAACAGGCGCATATAGGTTCCTCCCCTTGGATACAAAACCCCATGCTAACTAATCGGAAGGGCACACCGACATACAGGAATTGCCGTAGGTGAGAGTGGAAAAAGCGGATCGCGAAAACACCTAAATCGCGCTGCATCATTGGAGTACGCCTCCCGGTCTCGAGGTCCCGTCGAGAACCTGCCCGTGCCACTCTTGGGCATACAGTAAAAACCCTAGAGTCACCCTAGGGCATCTCGTGTTACGAATCAATAGCGCACAGGTACATTCCCCCTACCTTGCATCCAGAGAAAATGGTTCAACCCGCACGCGTTTCGCCGGAGATGCGCCATCCAGACTATTTGTGCGGATGCAATCGTTCGCGCAAAGTTGACGCGGGCCAGTCCGCTTATCGGGCCGGCTACAACCCCAACTGGGCAGAAATCCCGGGTCGAGACAACATCTTCCTAAAGACCAGGAGACGCTATGAAGAGGAGTAGCCGAGATGCGGCCACCGCCGTTGCCAATGGCGCACCGGAAGAAGGCGAAAACAATAAGCAGAACGGGAACTCTGTTGTTGCCACTGAGTCTGGGCCTGTGCCCGCCTCGAGTGACCTCAGCATAATTCTGGCCGGCCTGCAAACCATGCGGGACGGTGATTTTTCCGTGCGCCTCCCCGGTTCCTGGACCGGATTGCCGGGCAAGATTGCCGATACTTTCAACTCCATCGTGGCCGCCAACCAACAAATGGCGCAGGAACTGAAACGTGTTGGTCAAGTCGTGGGTAAAGAAGGTCGGACGCGCGAGCGCACCCGATTCCATGAATCCCGGGGGGCGTGGGGCGACATGGAGGTATCGGTCAATACCTTGGTGGAAGACTTACTTCGACCGACGGCCGAAGTTACTCGCGCGATTGCCGCCGTCGCTCAGGGAAATCTGACGCAGACTGTGCGACTGGACGTGGATGGCCGCCCCCTGGAGGGAGAGTTCCTGCGGTCGGCCAGCATCGTCAATACCATGATTCAGCAGTTGGGAGTGTTCACCGCCGAAGTAACGCGCGTGGCCCGCGAAGTGGGAACTGACGGAAAGCTGGGCGGCCAGGCGCAGGTGCCCGGCGTGGCCGGAACTTGGAAGGATCTCACGGACTCCGTCAACTCAATGGCCAGCAATCTTACTGGCCAGGTTCGCAACATCGCTGAAGTCGCAACCGCCGTCGCCAGCGGCGATCTCTCCCGCAAAATCACGGTCGACGTGCGCGGTGAAATTCTCCAGCTGAAAGAAGCCATCAACACCATGGTGGATCAGCTTCGGTCGTTCGCTTCCGAAGTCACGCGTGTGGCCCGCGAAGTCGGTACCGACGGGAAACTGGGCGGACAGGCCGTTGTGGTAGGCGTGGCGGGGACGTGGAAAGATCTTACGGATTCCGTCAACGCCATGGCCGGCAACTTGACGGCGCAGGTCCGAAACATCGCCGAGGTGACCACGGCGGTGGCTCGCGGCGATTTGTCGCGCAAAATCACGGTCGACGTGAAGGGCGAAATTCTCGAACTCAAAGACACCATCAACACGATGGTGGATCAGCTCAACGCCTTCGCCGGAGAAGTAACGCGCGTTGCCCGCGAAGTCGGAACTGAAGGCAAACTGGGTGGACAGGCGCAAGTACCCGGCGTCGGAGGAACCTGGAAAGATCTCACTGACAACGTCAATTTCATGGCCAGCAACCTTACCGGCCAGGTACGAAACATCGCTGAGGTGGCAACCGCGATCGCGAATGGCGATCTTTCCCGCAAAATTACGGTGGACGTTCGCGGCGAGATTTTGCAGCTCAAAGAAACGCTGAACACGATGGTCGATCAGCTCAACCGCTTTGCAGGAGAAGTTACCCGCGTAGCCCGCGAAGTAGGCACCGAAGGCCGTCTCGGCGGGCAAGCCAACGTGCCCGGCGTTGCCGGTACGTGGAAGGATCTGACCGACTCCGTGAATTCAATGGGCGGAAACCTGACCGGTCAGGTGCGCAACATCGCTGAAGTCACAACGGCTGTGGCTCGCGGCGATTTGTCGCGCAAGATCACGGTCGACGTGAAAGGTGAAATTCTCGAGCTCAAGAACACCATCAACACGATGGTCGATCAGCTCAACGGCTTCGCTGGCGAAGTAACGCGCGTGGCGCGCGAAGTAGGTACGGAAGGAAAGCTTGGAGGGCAGGCGCAGGTGCCGGGCGTGGCCGGAACCTGGAAAGATCTCACGGACAATGTCAATTTCATGGCCAGCAATTTGACCGGCCAGGTGCGAAACATTGCCGAAGTGGCAACCGCTGTGGCGCGCGGCGACTTGTCGCGCAAAATCACGGTGGATGTGAAAGGTGAAATTCTCGAACTGAAAGACACGTTGAACACGATGGTCGACCAGTTGCGTTCGTTCGCTTCCGAAGTCACTCGCGTGGCGCGCGAAGTCGGGACCGACGGAAAACTTGGCGGTCAGGCTCAAGTGCCCGGCGTCGGAGGTACGTGGAAGGATCTGACCGACTCCGTCAACTCGATGGCGAGCAACTTGACTGGCCAGGTGCGTAACATCGCGGAAGTATCCACCGCCATCGCCAGCGGTGACTTGTCGAAGAAAATCACGGTGAACGTCAGCGGAGAAATTCTGCTGCTCAAAGAAACCATCAATACTACTGTAGATCAGCTCAATGCATTTGCCGGGGAAGTCACCCGTGTAGCCCGCGAAGTCGGCACCGAAGGTCGCCTGGGTGGACAAGCCAACGTGCCCGGTGTCGGTGGCACATGGAAGGATCTCACGGATAACGTGAACTTCATGGCCGGAAACCTTACCGGTCAGGTTCGAAACATCGCCGAGGTGACGACGGCCGTAGCCCGTGGCGATTTGTCGCGCAAGATCACCGTCGACGTGAAAGGCGAAATTCTCGAGCTCAAGAATACTATCAACACCATGGTGGACCAGCTCAACGCATTCGCCGGCGAAGTGACCCGCGTGGCCCGCGAAGTCGGTACGGACGGCAAGCTCGGCGGACAAGCGCAAGTACCTGGCGTGGCCGGAACGTGGAAGGATCTCACCGACAACGTGAACTTCATGGCCAGCAACCTTACCGGCCAGGTGCGTAACATCGCCGAAGTCGCAACGGCTATTGCGAACGGCGATCTTTCGAAGAAAATCACGGTAGACGTGCGCGGCGAAATCCTGCAGTTGAAGGAAACCCTGAACACCATGGTCGAGCAGTTGCGATCGTTCGCTGCCGAAGTGACGCGGGTGGCCCGCGAAGTGGGCAGCGAAGGTCGTCTTGGCGGACAGGCTAACGTATCTGGCGTAGCCGGAACCTGGAAAGACCTTACCGACTCGGTGAACGCAATGGCCGGAAACCTCACTGGCCAGGTGCGAAATATTGCTGAAGTAACCACGGCCGTGGCCCGCGGCGACTTGTCGCGCAAAATCACGGTGGACGTGAAAGGCGAAATTCTCGAACTCAAGAACACTATCAACACAATGGTGGATCAGCTCAACGCCTTCGCTGCCGAAGTCACGCGTGTGGCTCGCGAAGTGGGTACGGAAGGCAAGCTGGGCGGACAGGCGCGGGTGCCCGGCGTGGCCGGGACCTGGAAGGATCTCACGGACAACGTAAACGTGATGGCCGCCAACCTTACAGAACAGGTCCGCGGCATCGTCAAAGTTGTGACGGCGGTCGCCAACGGCGAACTCACTCAGAAGCTGACGGTGAACGCGAAGGGCGAGGTTGCGGCGCTCGCCGAAACCATCAACAACATGACGAATACGCTGGCCACCTTCGCCGATCAGGTGACAACCGTGGCCCGCGAAGTCGGCGTGGAAGGCCGTCTCGGCGGCCAGGCCAATGTGCCCGGCGCCGCCGGTACGTGGAAGGATCTTACCGGCAACGTCAACCTGTTGGCCGATAACTTGACCAACCAGGTGCGCGCTATTGCCGAGGTTGCCACCGCGGTCACCAAGGGCGACTTAACGCGGTCCATTCAGGTGGAAGCCAGCGGTGAAGTTGCGGACTTGAAAGACAACCTTAACACGATGATTGACAACCTCCGGCTGACCACTGATCGCAACACGGAGCAGGATTGGCTGAAGACCAACCTTGCCCGCTTCACCGGTATGTTGCAGGGACAGCGCGATCTGGCTACCGTCGGCCGTATGCTGCTATCGGAACTCGCGCCTCTGGTGAGCGCGCAGCAAGGTGTGATCTACCAGATGGGCGGCGAGGAATCGGCGGAAATGGTACTACTCTCCGCGTTCGCTGGAGACGGCGAGGACGGACACCTGCGGCGGTTGAAGGTCGGCGAGGGACTGGTGGGGCAGTGCGCCGCGGAAAAGCGCCGCATGCTCATCTCCGAGCTTCCGCCCAACACCATTTCTATCCGCTCCGGTTTGTTTGAGGCGGTTCCGCGGAATGTGATCGTGCTCCCGGTCTTGTTCGAAGACCGCGTCAAGGCGGTGATCGAACTGGCATCGCTGGGGAACTTTACAACTTCCCATCTGGCATTTCTGGAACAACTTACCGCCAGCATCGGCATCGTGCTGAATAGTATTGAAGCCACGATGCAGACGGAAGGCCTGCTGAAGCAGTCGCAGCAACTGGCTACCGAGCTCCAGATGCAGCAAAAAGAGTTGCAGCAAACCAACGAGCAGCTTGCGCAAAAGGCGCAACAACTCGCGGAACAGAACGTTGAAGTGGAACGCAAGAACCAGGAAATCGAGCAGGCCCGGCGCGCTCTGGAAGACAAGGCGAAGGAACTGGCTCTGACTTCGAAATACAAATCGGAGTTCCTGGCCAACATGTCTCACGAGTTGCGCACGCCCCTCAACAGTATTCTGGTTCTGGGTCAGCAACTCAGCGACAATCCAGATGCGAACCTTACTCCGAAGCAGGTCGAGTTTGCCCGCACCATCCACGGCGCTGGTACTGACTTGCTGAACCTGATCACGGACATTCTCGATCTGTCGAAGATCGAATCCGGAACCGTGTCGGTGGATGCTGAGGAAGTGTTCTTTGCCAGCATGCTGGAGGCGGTTAGCCGTCCCTTCCGGCACGAAGCGGAGAACCGGCACCTCAGTTTCGATGTGCAGACCGACCCGCATCTGGCGCGGAGTGTGGTCACCGACTCCAAGCGTCTGCAGCAAGTATTGAAGAACCTGTTGTCGAACGCTTTCAAGTTCACCGAGGTCGGGGGCGTTCGGCTTACTGTATCTTCAGCCCGGAGCGGATGGAGCGAAGATCATCCGATCCTTGGGAAAGCCGCTTCGGTCGTGGCTTTCGAGGTGGCAGATACCGGTATCGGCATTCCCTTCGAGAAGCAACGCATTATCTTCGAGGCCTTCCAACAAGCAGATGCCGGAACCAGCCGCAAATATGGCGGAACCGGTCTTGGTTTGGCAATCAGCCGTGAGTTGGCCAGTTTGCTGGGTGGAGAAATCCAGTTGCGCAGCGCTCCGGGCCGCGGCAGCACGTTCACTCTCTACCTGCCGCAAACCTACGTGGGACCCTCCACCTCGAATGCAGCTACGGTGGAAGCCCGGGTTTCATCGGCGATTTCGCCGGTGCAAATGGCGGTCGCAGGCATTAAGGAGCACACGGTCGAAAAAATTGAGGACGACCGGGATAATCTGCAGCCCGACGATGCTGTCTTGCTCATTGTCGAGGATGACACGCATTATGCGAGGGTCTTATGTGATCTGTCTCGGGACAAAGGTTTCAAAGTGCTGGTGGCGACGCGCGGCACGGAAGCCCTCGCACTGGCGCACGAGTACCATCCAACCGCCGTCTCGTTGGACGTTTTCCTGCCCGACATGCTGGGCTGGACGGTCCTGAACCACTTGAAGCAGGATCCGACGACCCGGCACATTCCGGTGCAGATGCTGACGCTCGATGAAGACCGGCATCACGGCCTGGCTCGAGGAGCGTTTGCCTTTGTCACCAAACCGACGACGCCGCAGGGTTTGGAATCGGCGCTGGCCCGCATCAAGGAGTATTCCACTCCACGGCGGAAGCGGTTGCTGGTGGTGGAGGACAATCCGGGCGAGCAATTAAGCATCAGGGAGTTGCTGAGCTATGACGACATCGACGTTACAGTTGTTTCTACGGGCGCCGAGGCAATTCGGGCTGTCAACGATGAGAGTTTCGACTGCGTGGTTCTCGACCTTCGACTTCCGGACATGTCGGGTTTTGAAGTGCTGGAGCGGTTCGGCGACTCTCCTGCATTGGCCGATCTCCCGGTGGTGGTATTCACCGGCAAGGAACTTTCGCCGGAAGAGGACGCGCGCCTACACGCACTCGCACGCAGTGTGGTTGTAAAAGGTGTGGAGTCGCCCGAGCGACTGCTGGACGAGACGGCGCTGTTTCTGCATCGCGTGGTGTCGAATCTGCCCATGGAAAAGCAAAGACTGCTTGACCGGCTGCATCGCTCCGACGACGCGCTGGTGGGGAAGAAAGTGCTGGTCGTGGACGATGATGTGCGCAACATTTTTGCCCTGAGCAGTGTTATTGAACGGAGGGGCATGACGGTACTCACCGCGGGCACCGGCAGGGAAGCGATTGCCAAACTCGAATCCACTCCCGACATCGCGATTGTGCTTATGGACATCATGATGCCGGAGATGGATGGTTATGAGACGATGCAGGTGATCCGGCAGAACGCCAAGTTCCGGCGCTTGCCGATCATCGCACTAACCGCCAAAGCTATGAAGGGAGACCGGGAGAAATGTCTGGAGGCAGGAGCTTCGGAGTATTTGGCCAAGCCAGTCAATACCGAGCAACTGCTTTCGTCCTTGCGCATGTGGCTTCACCGGTAGGTTTGCAGAAGTAAGCACTCTTGTCTGGCCGGAGAGAATGAATGGGCAAAACCGAAAAAGTCAATATCCTCATGGTGGATGATCAGCCCGGCAAGCTGCTCAGCTATGAGGTTATGCTTGGCGGCCTCGGGGAAAACCTGATTAAAGCCAATTCCGCAAAGGAAGCCCTCGAAATCCTGCTCAAAACCGAGGTGGCCGTGGTGCTGATGGATGTAAGCATGCCCGAGTTGGATGGCTTTCAACTGGCTGCGATGATTCGCCAGCACCCCCGATTTCAGCGCACGGCGATCATCTTCGTTTCGGCCGTACATCTCACCGATCTGGATCAACTGAAGGGATACGAGCACGGAGCCGTGGACTATGTTTCGGTTCCGGTGGTTCCGGAACTGTTGCGCGCAAAAGTTCGGGTGTTCGCGGACCTGCATCGCAAGACGAGGCAGCTCGAGGCTTTGAATCGCGAGCTCGAGCAGCGCGTGCTGGAGCGGACCGAGGAGTTGGCCCGCAAGGCGGAACTGCTGCTGCAGCTCAACGGGGAGTTGATGGGAAAAAATCAGGAGCTCGATGCGATTGTCAGCACCGCTCCCGACATGATTTTCAGCAGCCACGGAGATGGATCCTACGAATACGTCAGCGATAGGTTCCACGAATACACTGGAGCGCCGGCCGTTCCCGACCAAAGCATTCGATGGCTGGAATACGTGCACGCGGATGACTCGCCTCGGGTGAAAGCGCGCTGGACGGAGTCGGTTCAGTCGGGAGGGACTTACGAAGCGGAATATCGCCTGCGTTCCAAGGATGGCGCGTACCGCTGGTTCCGCTCTCGCGCCGTTCCGATCAGGGATCCCGAAGGCGCCATCGCCAGATGGTACGGAACATGTTCGGACATTCACGACAGTAAGCTTTTGGAACAGTCCATTCGCGACAGCGCCACCGAACTGGAAAAAATGGTGGACAGCCGAACCGACGAACTGCGCCGCCTTTCGGTGCGTCTGATGACCCTGCAGGATCAGGAACGGCGCCGGATCGCGCGCGATTTGCATGATGGCCTGGGGCAGGAACTTGCCGTCGCAAAGATGGTGTTGGATAAGATCCTTCTGCAAAAAAAATCGTCTCAACCCAATGACGAAGCCTGGGCTGAGGCCAGCAGCATCATCGATCGCGCCATTCAGCAAGTGCGCACTATGTCTCATCTGTTACATCCCCCGTTGCTCGATGAAGTCGGCTTGCTTTCCGCCCTGGCCTGGTATGTAGAGGGGCTTGCCAAGCGCAGCGGGATCCAAACATCGTTGGACGTTCAGCCTGCGGATTTCCCCAGGCTCACTTCCGAAGTCGAGACCGCTATCTTCCGAATCGTGCAAGAGGCGCTCACTAACGTTTTCCGGCACTCAGAGGCGCAGAAGGTGTGGATTACCCTGAGCCAAGCGGACGGAATGATATCCGTTAATGTGCGCGACGATGGCAAGGGAATCGGTGAGCAGATCGTAGAACTGCGACCTGATAGCGTGGGCGTGGGCATCGGCGGCATGAAGCAGCGTGCCCGCGAACTAGGCGGGGAATTGCGTTTGGTGAATGCGCAACCCGGAACTCTTGTGGAACTCACAATTCCTTGCGGTTCTGTCTTACGAGAGCCAAATGCCGTCATGGATGGCTGCGCCTCGGATTAGGACCTCTTGGTTCCTCTGCGCCTTCTGATCCCCTTCGCTCCTACCCAGCAGCTTGTGTCCATCTAGGGAATTGTCCCGATTGGCTAAAGACAGCCGCGTGGGCGAATCTCTACCCGTAGTCTGAGCAGCACTCTTACCTTCACCTTGTCAACACGAAGGAGAAGTCCAATGACCATGACAACGAATGCATCAGTATTCGGAATTTTTTTGACTCGCAGCAAGGCGGAATCGGCCGTCGATGCTCTGAAGACTGAGGGATTTTCGAACTCCGAACTCTCGGTTCTCTTGCCGGAAAATATTGGGTCCGAGGAAGTTGCGACGGAGCAAAGTACCAAGGCGCCGGAAGGTGCTGCCGTAGGAGTGGGCTCCGGGGCGGCAGTGGGGGGAGCGCTGGGCTGGCTCGTAGGGGCTGGTGCGCTGGCAATTCCGGGCATTGGTCCGGTTATCGCAGCCGGCCCAATCGTGGCGACACTCGCGGGCATTGGGATCGGCTGCGCCTTGGGAGGGTTCGCCGGAACCCTGGTAGGGATGGGAATTTCTGAATACGACGCCAAGAAATACGAGGGACAAATGATGAAAGGCGGGATCCTGATTGCGGCCCGTTGCGAAACCTCCGAACAGGTCCAACGCTCTAAACGAGTCCTGCAAGACAGCGGCGCTCAAGATATTGTGGTTTCCCGAGAACCTCTCGACGGAGCCAGGAGCGCTGCTTAACGGGGGATGTGCTCCGTTTGTTCCTGCGAGTCTTGCCTCTCTGGATAACGGCTCGATATCGTCAGCCGTCCACGGATCAATACTGCTAACACCCTACCCGCTATTTTTCTACACAGTAATCCACCACCTGCTCAGCCGGATAACCGCGAAATCTATCGGGCGCGCGCTCTCGTCCCTTTACAGTTTGAACCGGATGGAAGGAAAAGCGGCGGAAAGTTACGGTTGTGATCGTACGAAATCTAACAGTTGCTCCCTTCGAGCACGGAAGAGGTCTGCTTATGACAAGAAATCGTTCGAAACTGCCGAAATGTCTCCTGGTGCTCGGTTGCAGTCTACTGCTCCTGGCCAGCGTGGCATGGTCCGCAGATGAAAAGGACCGGTCTGATATCGACAAGCGCCTGGACGCAGCCGCCAATGTATTGACGGAAATCATGAGTGTTCCGGATAAAGCGATCCCAGACAAGGTGATGAGCGATGCCAAGTGCATCGCGGTCATTCCATCCATGGTGAAAATCGCAGTTGGGTTTGGCGGGAATCACGGCAAAGGAGTCGCCACCTGCAGGACGGAGAGCGGTGCCTGGAGTGCTCCAGCGCCCATTACGATCAGCGGCGGAAGCTTTGGATTGCAGCTTGGCGGGCAGGCGGTCGACCTGGTGATGGTAATCACGAACGATCAGGGAATGCAGCACTTGCTTTCCAGCAAGTTCAAGCTGGGCGCCGACGCTTCGGCGGCGGCCGGACCCGTGGGACGTGACGCTGCCGCCGACACCGACTGGAAGTTGAAGGCGGAAGTTTTGACCTATTCGCGGGCTCGGGGGGTATTTGCCGGCATCGACCTCAATGGGTCGGCGATTACCCAGGACAAGGATGAGACTCGGGTTCTGTACGGAAAGTTCGTTCCGTTCCCCGACATTTTGTCGGGAAAGGTTCGGGCTCGTGAAGCCAGCGAACCGTTCTTAGCCGCGGTGAGGAAATATTCGGGTCAGTCGAAGGAACATGGGGGATTGCAAAAGCCCTCCGCGACTATAGCGGCCAAGTAGAGAAGCAAGGCGTAAGAGGCCATTTGTTCCGGCCCGGTTTCTCTTTGAGCCGGGCTGGGTTCTATGACTGCTGGAGAGAATAAGTTCTGACCGGAGGTACTGAATGTCAACGATTCTACTTGTTTTATTGGTGCTCTTACTGATTGGAGCGTTGCCCTCCTGGCCGTACAGCAGAGGCTGGGGATACTATCCGAGCGGCGGACTGGGGCTCGTGGTGGTAGTTCTGCTGGTGCTGCTTTTGGCCGGCCGATTGTGAGCCGGCGGTAGATCGGTAGCGTCTTGCTCTGCTACTTGAAGCGTGAGTTTCGCCCATGGATTAAGAGGAAAGCTTTGCAAGGAGTTGCGAGCTTTCCTTTTTTTGTCGCTTACTTGGATTGGATCGGGGGCCGGTTTTGGTCGGCCGTTGAGTCGGTGGTTTGCGGCTGTTGAACTGAGGGACTCGCTGGCTGCTCTGCCTTCCGCTCCGAATCTTTAGTCTGCTTCGGAGCGGGGACGGGCTGCGGAATCGGCTGCGGCTTCTGCACTTCCGACCAGGCGATCAACTGCGGCCCCAGAATATTCGAAGGTTCGACCGGACTGGGCCGATTCTGACTGTCCTGCGCGATGGCGTGCGAAGAGGTCACAGCCAAAAGCCCCAAGGTAAGCAAGAAGCTGGTCTCTCGTTTCATAAGTTCCTCGAAAGACGAAGCGGCAAGCCTTGCGGGCGCTAAGGCTTTAAAGCTTTGTACAACGAATCCTATCGGTCGTCCATACACCGTTTCCCGTAATCGGCTTGGGATCGAAAATCTTGGTGGAGAGAATCTTCAACACCCAGGAGGCGGAGCGGTACAGGTATCTTTTCACGCTGAAATTACACGTTTTACAGTATATGCAGCCGCGAAACTCCGTCTTAGGCTGTGGGTCTACTCGACAGACGCCCCCATCGAGCAGATATCGGTTCCCGGGAACGGGAGCCGGTATCTGCTCCCTCCTCAATCGCGGGAGCGGGATCTGAATTTGTACAAAGTGGGTTTCCCGAGCTCTTGGGTTCAGTTGGATTCGTCGCGCCACCGCGAAGACTGTTGAACCAGGGCTCGGTAGCATTCGCACGCCGCCGCTTCCAATCCTGGGCGATCGACTATATTTACCTGGCCGCGCCGATATTTGATCAGACCCGCGGTTTGGAGAATGGAAGCCGCGACCGTCACGCTGGAGCGGCGCGTTCCCAGCATGTGCGCCAGAAATTCCTGAGTGAGCGAGACCTCGTCTGAGCCAATTCTATCCTGGCTCATCAACAACCATCGGGCGAGGCGCTCGTCGACCTCGTGCAGCCGATTGCAGGCCGCCACATGAGAAGCTTGAGCCGCCAGAACCTGCGAATAACGGAGCAATCGTTTTTCCAACGTTGGACACTTGCGAAGGAGTTCAACCAGCGCGCTTGCACTGATTCGGTAGGCCGAGCCTTCAATCTGAATAATTACTCGCGACGGGCTCGAGGCGAAGCCCACAACCAGGGGCAGTCCTACAAAGCCCTCTTTACCCGTGAGTCCCACCTCGACGCTCTTGCCGTCCTCCATCACGTTCAGGACGGAAGCCAAACCGCTGTTCATGAAATATGCGTACCTAATGGGCGCGCCACTTTCGTTGAGCACGTCGTGCGTTCTCATCGGCAAAAATACCAACTGGGAGTAAATCGCCCGGCGCTCTTTGTCCGGCAGGTTGAGCAGAAGCTCATTGTTTAGCGTGGCCCCATCCACCTCGGTTGGATCGGATGCAGGTCGGTAGGAGTGGGAATTTTTCGGCATCATCAACTCCTACCGGCCGCGTGCAAGTGGATTTCGCCAAAAATTGTCCAGCCCGATTTTTTCATAACTCCTCTGAGCAGTTGGAACCCGAGATGCTACGACCCTGCTCGAGATTTGTCTGTCCGATAGGACGCGTAAATGTGTGCGATATGGGACATACAAGCGCCCCAAGGGAGAGTAACGTGGGGTTGTCTCTTCTAGCATTCTTCCGCCAAGCCGCTCCTTGGGGGCTAAACGGTTCCTGCGAAATCAGACGGCGGCTTCGCTGTGTGATATGAAAGGGAACCAAATGGCCACCCATGTGTCTCGGGTCTCTCCTGACATAATCGCTAAAGCTAACGGTGGTCCGGGAGAGATCGGTAATCTAATTCTCCGCGGGCTTCCCCGCGCCGAATCCACCCGGATCTTTCCCTCCCTTGAGTTCGTCCGCTTGAGGCTGCATCAGGTGCTCCATGAGGCTGGAGAGGCCATTCACTCCGGATATTTCCTGAATGACGGAATGTCTTCAGTCCTAACGGTTCAGCCAGACGGCGAGAGCGTAGAAGTGGGTCTCATCGGAAGAGAAGGATTTGTCGGGCTGCCGGTAATTTTTGGCTTTAAGACCAGCGCGTTGAGAATCATCACGCAAGGCGATGGGACGGCCTATCGTGTGGAAGTCGGGATTCTGCGAAGCTTTCTTCCCCAATGCCCGGTGCTCGAGCGTCAATTGCAACGTTATTCCATGATCCTGGGCATTCAGTCCACGCAGTTGGCCGCCTGCAACCGTCTGCACGACGTCGAGGAGCGATTGGCGAGATGGCTCTTGATGAGCCATGAGCGGATTGGCGGGAAGACGCTTCCCCTCACCCAGGAGTTCCTGGGGCAAATGCTCGGGACTCGCCGGTCCACCGTCAGCGTGGCGGCCAGCATTCTGCAGAAGGCAGGAATGATTTCCTACACGCGGGGAAATGTAACCATCCTGAACAAGGTTAAGCTTGAAGCGGCCGCGTGTGATTGCTACGAGATCATCCGAGAGCAGAAGAATCGCTGGCAGGCAGAAACGCCGTAGAGGCGTAACGCGAACCGCAAGCGGACAAGGGCGTTCACCGCCGCGCGAATTCCTCTTTTCATTCAAATCAGCATCTCCGCTCAGTTCACGCAATCAGGTAAAGCAAGTAGAGCCGCGCCAGTTATAGCTTACGATGCCGCAAAATGTTCCTAACTTCTTGCGCTGCACACCTCCGCAGGTAAACCGCCGCTTACGTCTCGGCATCTATACGAGGGGTCGGAAATCCAGAGCGCCATTTCGATTTCACGACAATTTGAAGGAGCGTCAATGTCGAACCAACAGGGTCCACAGAACTCCGCGCACGCTCTCCCAAGACTGTCTTCATTTGAAGGGCTTAACACTTTATATTCTGGCCGCGAACCGTACGCTGTTCGTGAACGTGTAGTAGCGGCAGTGAGAATGAATCCAAGGATGCGAGAGCAGAAGCCTCTGGGCCCCGACGCGATCTGGGGTCAATACAACAACTACAGGTCCAATGGTCTCGCAGGGTCAGCGATCGTGCATGCAGTGGTGTTGGCCTTGATTCTTGGTGGCTCGATGTTCGGACGTCATGTGGTGCAAGTGGCCCAGCAGCAGCATGAGACGGTCACTTTGATTGCGCCATCGCCTGACTCATACGCGATGCCGGTCGCCAAGAAAGTAGTGGCCGGCGGTGGTGGTGGAGGAGACCACGACCCGTTGCCGGCACCCAAGGGACGCCTGCCGAAGTTCGCGATGCAGCAGATTACGCCGCCCTCAATCGTTCTACGCAATCCGCATCCCAAACTGACTGCGGAGCCCACGGTCGTTGTCCCGCCGCAGGTGCACGTGGCCGATAATCACATGCCGAACTTCGGCGTCTCGTCAGCTGCGCCTCTTCCTTCCGCTCCTCCTTCGAATGGGACGGGATCAGGCGGCGGCATTGGGTCCGGATCAGGCGGTGGAGTGGGCGTTGGGCATGGACCCGGAGTTGGCGCCGGAAGTGGCGGTGGCATCGGCGGAGGCGTATTCAAAGTGGGCGGCGGCATTTCCGCTCCTCGGCCAGTTTCCACGCCAGATCCGGAGTATACCGAACAAGCGCGTCTTGCCAAGACGCAAGGCACGTGCATCCTTTGGCTTATTGTCGACGACCAGGGACATCCGCGGGACATTCGTGTGGTCCGCGGACTTGGGTTTGGACTGGACACCAAGGCGATCGATGCTGTCAGGCAATGGCGCTTCCAACCGGCTATGAAAGACGGCAGGCCCGTGAACGTTCAGATAAGTGTGGAAGTCGGATTCCGGCTGTACTAACTATTAATCGAAAGAGCCGGATAGTGCAAAGAATTTGCTGTCGGCGGCAAGCCCAGATGTGCGAGAAAGGCTTGCCGCCATGTTTTTGAGAGCCAGAAACCGAAGCAACACTGATGGTTCAGAAAAGTTTCGCCAAATTGCTCAAAACAATTCCCTTTTCCCGGTACAGCAAATCTCGCATTCAATTACAGGAGCGCCCTGATGGGAGGCGAGACTACGCTCCGCTACTCTCATTTCGACGCTGAATGCTCCCGGATCCTGGCGAGCAAAAAAGACCAGCGCACTTGATTGTAAGGAGACTCCAGTGGCTACTTGCGTAATTTCCGCGACCGCAACCGATCTGATCCCTGCCCGGACTGAAACCCAGCGAGGCGATTCCGAGAAGGGCCTCGTCCAGCGCGCTCAGCGCGGCGACCAGGAAGCTTTTGCCACCCTGTTCCAGCTCCACAAGAAGCGCGTCTACTCCGTCTGCTTGCAGATGACAAGGGATGTGGCCGACGCCGAGGATCTGACTCAGGAAGCCTTCCTGCAAGTATTCCGGAATGTCAATTCGTTCCGTGGGGACTCCGCGTTCTCCACTTGGCTGTACCGGATTGCGGTGAACACCGTGCTTATGAAATTGCGCCGCCGCAAATCTCCTCCGCTGCTTTCCCTGGATGAGCCAGTGTCGGCCGAATCGCCGTCGCTAAAACGCGACGTGGGCAAAGCCGATCCGAATCTGTCTGGTGCGGTCGACCGGATCGCGCTGCGCCGGGCTATCGAGGAGCTTCCGGAAGGCTGCCGGCGGATTTTTGATTTGCACGAAGTCCAGGGATTTCAACATCACGAAATCGCGCGCCAGTTGCAATGCTCCATCGGCAATTCGAAGTCACAGCTGCATAAAGCCAAGATGAAAATGCGCGATCTGCTTTTTCCCAAGGCTGGCCATGTGCTCCAATCCAAGTCCACCGTCGTCGGAAAAAGCTTGGCTAAAAGCTCTCTGTGATTTCTGCGAGGTAGCTATCTATAACCGGGTCTGTTACAGCCAACGACCCAAAGGGGATTAAAAGTCTGTGGGGCTTGGAGCGATTGTAGCGATTGGTTCAAGGAAACAGAGAGTCGCCGGGAATGGTGCAGCTTCGAGCGCAACAGGTTCGAACGTAACAGGTTCGGCGGCTGTTGATTTGCCATCCTGGCTGGGAGGGCCGCTGGAGTGCACTGAAGTTCTTGGGCGTTCGCTTGCCGAACGAACGGTAGAGCGCTTTGCCGCCATCGATGCCGACTGCATCTCCCTATTGATGGAAGCAGGGACGTACCTGCCGCCGTTTCGGGCCGCCCACAAAAACCTGACCATTCGGGCGGTCAGCGATCTGGACGCAGCCATTACCCAAAACGTGCAGGAGTTCGCGCTAAGCGGAATCGATCACTCATTCATCAACTGGGCTGACGCATACGCGGAGACTGATTTACTCGATCTATTCTGCTTCCACCGCGAGTCGCGACAAACGGCGACGCCGAGTTTTGATAAAGATGGAGAGCTTGCTCTCTGGGTGGTCAATTGCGAAAAAGCGCAGGATCTGTCCCTTGAGACTCTGCTCGATCAGGCGGGACGTGCTTCACGGTATTTCATCCGGGAGTATGTGAGTCGTCTCAATCATCCCCGGTATCTGCGGCAAATTGCCGCGGACATGCTTCGAGGAGGTTGCCAGGCCCGCCCATCCGGCCGTCAGGTTAGGCCAGGAGTTTGGTGCGATCAGGGCGCCGAAGTCCACCGGCGCGCACGCATTGTAGCGCCCGCTTATGTAGGTTGTGGATCAAAGGTCCGAGCTGACGCGTTAATCACCCGCCTCAGCAATATTGAGAGGGACTGCTGTGTCGACAGCGGCACGGTGGTCGAGGACAGCTCTATCCTGGCCAATACAAGCCTTGGAATTTGCCTGGATTTGTGCCATGCCGTGGTCAGCGGAAATAAGTTGTTCAACCTGGAACGTGACGTAACGATCGAAGTTACCGATCCGGAAGTCATTCGTTCTACGGCCGCCACTCAAAAGCCTTTTGCCAGTGTGATAGAGCGCAGCGAAGAACGCGAAAAGGCTCCCGATTCACGAACGCTACATCAAATACCAGAGAGTTGGCAGTTTGATGGAAATCTTATTCAGGAGTGACAAATGTATACCCGAGGTCCAGTGCTTGTGATGGAGTTACCAGAGCGATTGAATCATGCGGAAGTGAAGTCTTTCCTGAATGAGTTGCAGCCGCTGCTGGAGGTCGAGCACCCGAGCATCGTTTTAGATTGCTCGCAGATTCAGGACATGGATAGTGCCGGAGTCGAGATGCTGCTTTACTGCCTGGAGCAGGCCATGAAGCGTGATGGAGACCTGAAACTGGCCGCGGTCTCGCCGGCCTCAGCCGTGATTATGGAAGTGATGCGGGTCGACCGCCTTTTCGAGGTGTTTGACACGACGGAAGCGGCAGTGCGCAGCTTCCAGATATCTGCGTCGCCATCGAGTGTGCAGAACCAGCCCTGGTATGCGACGCCGCAAGGCCTTGCCGATCTGAAGGCTGCGAGCTAGTTGTTCATGCGGCGGGGGTGCCCATGATTCTGAGAAACGCGGTAAGAAGATTTGCGTGGACCGCCGGGCCTTGCTTTGCGCTGCTGGCGGCGGTGTCGATGGCTGCGGCGCAACAGCCACCGATCACACCGGAGCAAACACCTTTGATCGCTGAGCTTCCGGATAGTCCGGGAGCGACGCTGGCGAAATCGCAACCGCCGCCGGCCTTGCAGAGTGCCTCGGAGCAATCGCCGTCAATTGCGCCGCAGGAACAATCATCTCAGCAGCAACCGCCGCAACCGCCGAGCTCGCAGCCCTCCCCTCAGCGGCCTGTTGGCACGGCAGCGGCTGAGCCGACCCACGCGAATGGAATTGCCGCGTCTCAGCCTGCAGGGGTAGCGGTTGCGCCCATGAAACAGCGCCGAGTCCGTACCATTGTGATCAGGGTTGGCGCGATTGTAGGCGCCGGAGTGGCTGTGGGATCGGTAGCGGCTTTGACTATGGGGACTTCAAGTCGGCCTCCAGGGGCGCATTAAGATTTGTGCCACCCATCGCGGTCGGAGTCCTGTAAATCGTGAAGATTGTCAGCTTTTCCGGAATTGATGGCGCGGGCAAGAGTACTCAGATCCTCGCTCTACAAGAATGGCTGCGCAAATCCGGGCTCCACGCTCAGGTTCTAACCTTCTGGGATGACGTCGTCGTTCTCTCGCGGTTTCGCGAGTTCATGAGTTATAAAGCGTTCAAGGGAGACCACGGCGTAGGCAGCCCGCACAAGCCCGTGAACCGCCGTGACAAAAATGTTTCCTCGTGGCCACTAACCGTCGTGCGTTTTGGACTCTACTTCGCCGATGCTCTCCACCTGGCTATAACAGTTCGCCGAGCGAGAACGAGCGAAGCCGAGGTCGTGATCTTTGATCGCTACATCTACGATGAACTGGCGAATCTTCCTCTAACGCAGAGGTTCGCGAGAACCTTCGCGCGGCTCGTCCTGAAGCTTGTTCCCAGCCCGGATCTTGCGTTGATTATCGACGCCGATCCGGTCGCGGCGCAGGCGCGGAAGCCCGAGTATCCTCTGGGGTTCGTTCGCCGCAACCGCGAATCGTATATCGATCTGGCCCGTCTGGCCGGGCACATCACCGTAGTCGCGCCCGCCTCCATCGAGGCGATGAAAGAGAAAATCAAGGACGAAATGCTGCAAATCCTTGCTCCGTCGAGCCTCGTAAGCCGACAATGCATTGCCACTGTCCCAAAAGACAGCCAACATCTCCCCCGGCGAACTCATCGAACCTTGATCGACGACGATCGCTGAACAAACGAGCGACGATCGTCGTAAGACCGGGAGAGCCGGGAGAGAATGAAAATTTGTTTGGTTACCACTTTTCCACCCAGTCAGGGTGGACTGAGCGAATACGGACTTCACATTGCGCAGGAATTGCGGCGCAACCCGTTTATCCGCCTGACGGTCCTCGCCGATAAGATCTCCCTGGCTGAACCTGAACTCGAAGGTTTCGCCGTTGAGCGCTGCTGGGCGTTCGACGATCCTACAAGCGCCGCACATATTCTGAGCGCCATCCACAAGACCAAGCCCGATGTGGTCTGGTTCAATTTATTGTTCAGTACCTTCGGCCGCAACCCGCTGATTGCCTTTGCTGGACTCCTCACTCCGCTTCTATCGCGGCTCAGCGGCTGTTACACTCACGTGACTCTTCACCATCTGATGGATACCGTAGATCTGAAAGATGCGGGTGTCCAACATACACGTGCCTATCGCCTGGCCGGTGCGTTAGCTACTCGATTGCTTCTGCTGGCAAATTCCGTCTCCGTACTGATGCCCGGATATCGCAAAATCCTTCACGAAAAATATGGGCGCGATAATGTTCATCTCCGGTCCCACGGAATTCTTTCCAGGGAGCCGGAGCATCCAGACCTATCCCGGCGGGGAAATCCTGAGCATCGCATTCTGGCCTTTGGCAAGTGGGGAACGTACAAGCGGCTGGAACTGATGATCGAGGCGTTCCGGCATGTATCGGAAGCGCTGCCTCATGCCCGCTTGGTGATTGGCGGCGGGAACCACCCTCAAGCGGCCGGGTACGTGGAATCGGTGAAGAAGAAGCATTTGGAAAGTCCGGGAATCGAATTCACTGGCTATGTGCATGAAGAACGATTGCCGGACCTTTTTCAAACTTCTTCCGTCGCGGTCATGCCCTACTCTTCGTCCACTGGGAGCAGCGGAGTCGCTCACCTGGCCTGTGCTTACGGAGTTCCAATCGTTTGCGCGGATCTCGAAGATTTTCGTCAGATGTCTGACGGAGAAGGAATGGCCATCGAGTTCTATAAGGCAGGAGACGCCAGGGATCTGGCCGATTGCCTGATTCGATTGCTCGCTGACCCAGCTAAACAGCAAGCGATGGCCGATCAGAATTTTTCCACGGCTCTTCGCATGACAATGCCAAACGTCGTTTTGAAATATCTGCGGCATTTCGAACTGGAGCAGAGAAGCGTGGCCTTGCGTCACATAACCCGATTTCGGAAGCTGCCCAGTTGGGTTCCTTCCAAGTCTTTCCTGCTGAGGCTGATGACCCGCGGTTCGCTGGGCTGGGTTCATCGCTCTGCCCTCCACCGGCCGTCACTGCGCTCACCTAGAGACAGCCGACTACTGAACGATGACCTCAACCGTGGTGGAGAGGTTGCTGGCACTCGAAGTGCCACTGATCGTGACGGAATAACTGTTCGGGGCGGTACCGGGGGAAGCAGTAGCTCCGGCTTTCCCTCCACAGGAAGTCCCCATCATTCCGATGCTGATAAGGGCGCACAGCGCGAGCGCTTGAGTCCCACGCTTCTTCGTCCCCTTGCGGAGGAAACCAACGCCCACGAACCCGAAGGGCAGCAGCCAGACGGCGTAAATGGGAATAAACTTTCTGCGCTCGGGTACGTTCATTCCCGTGACCACGTTAGCGGAAATGGTAAGAATGGAAGTAGCGGTGCCAGCCCCGGGAGTAATGGAAGCGGGGGAGAACGAGCATCGCAGGTTGGCGGGGAGACTGCCGCAGGTGAGCGCGATGGCAGAGTTGAAAGATCCTGATTGCGGTTTTGCCGCGACGGTGAACGTTCCAGAAGATCCAGCAGGAATCGTGAGGCTGGCTGGCGATGCGCTGAACGAGAGGGTTGGAGTTGATGCCGGCACACAGGTCGAGTTGTAGCTGGTGGCTCCGCTAATTTGATTCGCGATGCTGGGCTTGCCCACGGCTTGTACGAACATTGTGTACTCGGCGTTGGGAATAGGGAAGGCGCAAAGATTCAGCGAATGCACTCCGCTCGAGACGTCCGTCAAGGGCATCAGGTTTTGACCATCGGAACTGATATAGACCGTGTAGTGCTGCACTGTGCTCTCGTCTCCGCTGACGGTCCATTGCAAGGCGTTTCCAGTGACGGCCGAGGAGACCGCCAGACAATTGTCGATGCCGGATTCAATTTCCGTCCCTTCTTCGTAATCATTCCAGGTCACCAGTTGAAGATACGGAACTTGTTTTCCCGCGTTGTACATGCCGTTCAGCTTCGAGAAAGTCTGCAGCCAGGTCTGGCCGCATTGCTGCCTCATGATGCGATTCGATCCCCAGGCTGCCAATGTGTCATTAAATCCCTTGTAGGCCGCTCCCAGCGTCTCTTCGTTCGGAAGCGATAACCCGGCATCGTAGAAACTGGCGAGATAACTCATCCCGTAGTCCGAAGTAGTGGGCATTACCCATGAATAGCTCCCATCGCTGAGAGTGTGGGTGAAGCCATTATTATTCTGGAAAATAAATAAGGGGTGCGTGCTCAATGCCGCGTTGGCTGCATTCCAGTCGACCGAGGGATACGAAAGATCGACGTTGAAATTGGTAACCACCGGCAGGCCGTCGTGGGTCATGTAAGCCGGAGAAGAAAAGTATGTGTGCTCGATGTATTGCAGGTCATTGACCAAGGCTTGCTGAGGTGAGCACCCGGTGCAGGAGTACCACTCAATCGCCCCCTGGTCGATCATGATGGCGAAGGTGAAACCGGGATGCTTCTCGGCCTCCGTCATCACCAACTGCGTCCCCTGGTCGATCGAGTTGTTGGGCCCGTACCAATCGACGATCACGCCATCAATGCCGCGGCTGACCATGTCGTCAATCTGACTCTGGATTTGGGCAGCGTTGGTTGAACTATAGCCCACGTTCATGTGGTTCGATCCGCCGAACCACAGAAGAAGATGAGCATAAACTTTGGTGGTGGCGCCAGGATAAAGGAGGGAATGGACGTCAACCTTGCTTGTGTTTGCCGCGCCTCGATTGTTATTCGATTGCTTTGTGAAACTGCCAGCCGCGCTGGTATTGTTTGCAGTTTGAGCCGCAAGAGTTGTGGTTGGTATCACATAAGAGGAATTGGCCAACAGGGTCGGAGCACTCAGGAGTGCGACCGCAAGCACGGCATATTTTCGACGCATCGGTCCTCAGGGGCGGAGAAAGAGCCGAGGAT
>Ga0307479_10000705_pt1 | contig 30432 bp, 27 predicted proteins | sample atmos_gasesECM4C_FD_203743 | JGI IMG/M metagenome (GOLD analysis project Ga0307479, IMG submission 203743) | Hardwood forest soil microbial communities from Morgan-Monroe State Forest, Indiana, United States - atmos_gasesECM4C_515 | ecosystem: Environmental > Terrestrial > Soil > Temperate...
GGAGGTCCAGAAAGTCGTCTTCGAGGAGTTCCGGCAAGTTGAAGGTAGCCGACATGAGGTAAACGAAGGCACCGGCCTTGGGCTTGCCATTACGAAGCGCCTAGTCGAGCAACAAGGCGGAAAAATCTCACTGACGAGCGAACCCGGAAAAGGCAGCCGGTTTACGTTTACCCTTCCTGTAGGCAACACATCCAGAACAGAACCCACGAAGCCTCACAGTCTCCGTGCCACGAGCAGTGGAAGTTTCGGGAAACCGCTCATTCTTGTCGTGGACGACGAGGCTTCTGCTCGTGAGCTGTTAGTTAGTTATTTAAATGAGGAATATCGCATTGCTATCGCCGAGTCGGGATCCGAAGCTGTCAACAAAGCTCACGAGCTACGGCCCGACGCCATCACTTTAGATTTGTCAATGCCGGGAAAGAGCGGCTTCGAGGCACTGGTAACGCTCAAAAAAGACCTCGAGACAACAAACATACCGATTATTATCGTTTCCATCGTCGACCAAAAGAATCTAGGTTTTGCCTTGGGTGCCGCGGACTACCTGATCAAGCCAATTCGCAAGCCGGTCCTCCTGGAGACGATTCGGAAGCATTTGCCCCTTCTGAGCAACGATGACTCTGAGATTCTGTTGGTCGACGATGATCCGAGAACGCTCGAAATGTTGGAAGAGACCCTGCGGTCGGCCGGCTACGAAACTCAAAGTGTGCAAAGCGGCGCGCGAGCCCTGGAAGTGCTTTCTTCCAAGCTCGTCAGCGCAGTCTTGCTCGATCTGCTTATGCCAGGCATGGACGGTTTTGAGGTCATCCGACACGTACGGCAAGAAGCTACTCTGAAAGAATTGCCAATTTTTGTCATGACAGGCAAGAGCCTTACACCGGGAGAGTCGTCTCTTCTCGCTCGCGACACTCAGGCGTTGCTGCAGAAAAGCGGTTCCTGGCAGCAACAGCTCATTGTCGAACTGGCAAGAGTTTTTCAGCGCCGTGCCCTGGCCAAGCCCGCAGGACAGCCATGAACAGAATTCTCATTGCCGAGGACAATGTTGTTAACCGGGAACTACCTCCTCTTTGCGCGCGTCGCATCCGAGATTCTAGAAATTAGGTAACAATTCTCCAGAGCAATTGAATGGGGAGCGGAAGCACAAATGATATTGGGAGGTAGATCCGCACATACATGGACTTCTTAGCAACGTGTCGAACAGCCGCCGTCCGATAGTCGGGGAAGAGTTGGCAGAAAGACGTATCTTACCGTAAGCTTGCAGGCGAAAAAGCGAGCCAAGCAATGAATCCATCTCCGCCCAAACTGAAGGTCCTGGTAGCTGATGATTCCCCCGTATATCGCAAACTGGTCGAACAGTCCCTAGTGCACGACCACTACGCCGTCCTACTGGCAAAGAATGGCCAGCAGGCAATGGATCTGTTTGCCCAAACACCAGCCTGCCCTAGTGATAACCGACTGGACTATGCCTGACATTAGTGGCGTCGAACTCTGCCAGCGCATACGCCGCGACTACCAACAGTTCTACGCCTATATCATTCTGCTTACCGCGAACACCGACAAAAAAGAAGTGATCGAAGGCCTCGCCTCCGGAGCCGATGACTATTTGACCAAGCCTTTCCATCCTGGCGAACTACAAGCGCGCGTAAGAGTGGGCCGCCGCGTCGCTGATCTCCACCATCAATTGCAGGCCAAAAATCATCAGCTACAAGAAATGGCCCTCACCGACCCGCTCACCGGCCTGCCCAACCGCCGAGCGATTGACGTTTGGGCACCTCGCCAATTAAGCGCAGCTGCCCGCCACGGGTTTCCCATCTGGGCGATCGTTGCCGATCTGGATCATTTCAAGAGCATCAACGACTCCTACGGACACGATACCGGCGACTCTGTGCTCAAGACCTTTGCCGAAGTTCTCAAGAGCAACACCCGCCAGTCAAACATTTGCGCCCGTGTGGGGGGCGAGGAATTTCTTGTGGTCCTCACCCATATACAAAAGGAGAATGTCAAAGTTGCCATCGAACGCATCCGTGAAGAGTTTGAGATCCAGAAGTTTACCGTTGCTGGTCACACGTTCTGCGTTACCGCCAGCTTCGGAATCGCCGGCTTACAGGGAACGGCACCCTCGGATTTCAGCGATCTAGTGAGTCGTGCAGACGCAGCTTTGTACACGGCAAAGCACAAAGGGCGTAATCGCATCGAATTCGCGATGGAATAGACCAATTATAAAAGTACCATGTGTTCACTTGGCCCCGGTTGACACGGCTGCGCGAAAAGACAGCCCGAAACCACAAAACCCCGTTATCCCCTCGACGAGTTAGACGGCGAGGCCGGTCCGTTCGTGCAAGTTGTCAGAAGCACTGCCGCTGGCTGAGCAGCTTCCGCCAAGCTCTGTCAGCGGAAAGGTCACACGAATGTTGCTGCGATCGAACCCCGGTTCAACTGCCTTGCAAACACCCTGATACTCTCTGCCTCGTCCGGTATTGAAGGTCTGAGAGAACTTCTCGCTCCCCCTTCCTCGCTTCCGATCCGAATCCTTGCTAGATGCATTCGTGCTCCAAGATGACTCACCTGAGTTCGACACAGGGTCTGAAATACCAGCCGGATTGGGGATTACTTAGGTAATTGTGAGAGTCTTGAATTGTGACACAAATCGGTTTGAGCGTGTTCGACTTATAGGTAGTGCGACGGTGCAGCGATCCGCGGGGAGCTGCTGCGTTTTTGAGCTGACCATCCGCATCTCTGACAAGGAGCCAATCAGGCACTGAGATTTTGTTCATGCATTTGCGACGCCTGATCATTCGCCACGCACTTCTTTCCCTCTCATTCGTGTTGCTATACCTTCTACTGGACCGGCCCGAAGTCATTTTCCTTTCTCGCATTGGATTCGTTGCCTGGTACCCCGCCATCGGTCTAGTTATGGCGATCTTGTTGGGCGTCAGTCCTTGGTATGCGCTTCCGGCCTGTTTCTCCGTTGCCCTTGCTGGCCGGGTTATTTACGCCCAACCAGCGACGTCCTTCAGCAACACGATCGATGCCCTGGGAATTGCTATTTGTTATGGTGCGGCCGCACACGTGTTGCGCGGTTCCCTGCAAATCGATCTTGGGCTGCATCGCCGACGAGATGTGGTCCGCTACGTTTTGGTGAGTGCTACGGCGGCTACAGGAGCAACGATCATTGGGGTTGCCTGCCTGATTGCAGATCACAGCATTACCTGGGGTGAATACAAGTCGTCCGGACTAGGGTGGTTTCTGGGTGACGCCATCGGGTTGGTCGGCATTGCTCCATTTCTGCTCGTCCATGTGTTGCCACATGTTCGTAATTGGCTCTCGCAGACGCCCTCCCAGATCGTTTCAACCAAGGCGCTGTTTCCTGAAACGACCTTCACTTTTCGGGCGCTAGCAGAAAGCTGTGGCCAAAGTTTGACGATATTAGCTGTCCTCTGGGTGATGTTCGGAACCAAGGACGGACGTTACGATCATTTTTATCTGTGTTTCATTCCCATCATCTGGATTGCGATGCGCCAGGGGATCCGGCGAGTTGTCACTGGCCTGCTGGCCCTAAATTTTGGAATCGTAGTCGCGATGCATCTGTTCCCCCCAACCCCAGTCCTGTTCGCCAAAGTCGCCCTGCTCATGCTGGTGCTCTCTGCGGTAGGACTCATCGTGGGGTCGGAGGTTAGCGAGCGACACCGCCTGACGATTGATCTGAATGAGCAGACCGCTTATTTAGACTCGCTGATACAAAATTGTCCCTTAGGGATCGTTGTTCTCAATCAGTACGGCTGCGTCGAACTGGCAAATTCGGCTTTCGAGAAACTCTTTCAGTATGACCGGCACGAGCTCGCCTCGATTGATATTGGAAGCATGGGGATACCTGACGATGAGGTCACGGACTCCGCGCGACTGATTCCGCAGATCTTTGCCGGAAACGCGTTGCATCAGACCGTGCGGCAGCGACGCAAAGACGGGCAAATTCTAGACCTGGCTCTGCATGGTGTCCCACTACTGTTAAACAGTGAGGTACGAGGCGCATACTTGATCTACGAGGACGTTTCGAAGCAGATCAGGGCGAACGAGGCGCAACGGCAACACGCAGACTCATTGAACCGGTTGGTGAAGGAGTTGAAACTCCACACAGAACAAATAACCACGCTGAATGAAATGGGGTCTCTGTTGGAGTGTAGCGGGACTGTGCCGGAGGCCTGCACCGTCGTCGCTAGGTCGTTGCAGCAGCTTTTTCCCGATGCCCCTTCCGGAGCACTCTATTTGTTCAAGTCCTCACGAAACCTCCTCGAAGCAGCACTTCGGTGGGGCACCGTGGGCTGTGCCTCGGAGCCGACATTCTCGTCCGACGCCTGCTGGTCTCTCCGCCGCGGCCAGCCTCATTGGAGTGAGCGTCCGGCTGGCATCCCTTGCCAGCATTTGGCGCAGAGATCCACTGCCGATTGCTTATGTGTGCCGATGGTTGCACAGGGGAACACCGTTGGCGTTTTGCATCTCGAGTTCGAGAGCACAGCAGAGCTCGGGTGCGAGTCTGGCCCGGAGTGTTTTCGGGCCTCTCATCAACGACTCGCCATCAACGCGGCCTCGCAGATCGCCCTTGCGCTGGCTAGCCTGCAGCTGCGTCAAACCCTTCGTGAGCAATCGATTCGTGACCCGCTAACTCGCCTATACAACCGGCGCTTCCTGGAGGAATCGCTCGAAAGAGAGTTGCAACTTGCTAGCCGCAAAAAACAGGCCATAGCCATTCTTTTCCTCGACCTTGACCACTTCAAGAGATTCAATGACACTTTCGGCCATGATGCGGGAGACGTGGTGCTCCAATCCCTTGCAGATCTTTTTCGCACTTTCTTTCGTGCCACTGATATATGCTGCCGGTACGGCGGCGAGGAGTTCGCCATTATCCTGCCTGAGTCATCTTCCGAGGACGCGGTCATCCGTGCGGACACGCTGCGTTCCGAGGTCAAGAGCCTGCGGTTGCAGCATAAAAAGCAGACGCTTGGGCCGCTGACGCTCTCGGTTGGTGTAGCTGCGTTTCCCGAGCATGGCTTAACCGCCGATGAGTTGCTCAAAATCGCGGACCAATGCCTCTATGAGTCCAAGTCGCGCGGCCGGGACGTTGTGACCGTGGCTTTGCCACAAAACGCATGACACTAGCTAACTTTTACGAGTCGCAGCTGCCAGTCGGTTGTAGACCGCCGACTGGCGGCCAGATGGCTTTGGTAAAGCGGCACCTATTTGGGACGCGATGCAGTTTGTGGTCAGCAATTATTCTCCGGCGCAAACCGGACGTGACGAGGATTTCGACCTGCGGTAGATCATGGTCAGGTACAGACGGATTTTAGGAGAGGTTTAAAAGAGGATAGACGCGTGACACCGCTGAAACTTCTTGTTGTGGAAGATGACCCCGCCAGCCTGGAATTAATGGCCGAGGTTTTCACGTCTTTGAAGGCGGAGGTGCGTTCTGTCAGCGACAGCCAGAATGCGGCTGACCTAGTAAATCGAGAAAGATTCGATGGGATTTTCCTGGACTTGGAGATGCCCAACCTGCATGGTTTCGATCTGGCACGCCGAATACGCGAGTCCTCCTGGAATAAGTCCACGCCGATTACCATTGTGACAGGGCGGGATGAGAGAGACACGATGAAACAGGCGTTCTCGATCGGAGCCACCTTCTTCCTTCAGAAACCCGTCGATAGACAAAGACTGAGCATCTTGTTCCGCAGCGTGCGTGGAGGAATGTTGGCGAATCGACGCCGATACGCAAGAGTTCCCATTCAAACTAATGTCATTTTCACGGTGGGTTCTCAAGCGCTACCCGGGGTGACCTGGAATCTCAGCCAAGGGGGGATGCAAGTAGAAGCTGGCGGCTTGCAACCTAAGGACACCGTTCGACTATCATTCCGGTTACCGGCTTCCGGCGTGTTGCTGGAGCCGATGGGTACCGTTGTCTGGACAAAAGAGAATCGGCAAGGAATCCAGTTCACAAACATGAGCTCCCAAAATGAGGAGGCGATCCGAAAATTCATAGCCGAGATGGAAAAGGAATAATGATGGAAATCGAGAATCCGCAACTCTGCTTTGCCAGAGCCGACCGCCTCTATCCCCAGGCGCCCGGCTCTAGTTCACTTGATTGGGAGGTGGGTTCGATCCTTTCGTTTACCCAAAAGGCGTTCGAGTTCATCTGCGAGGGCACGCGCGTTGACCGGCTTCGAGAGGTAGCCATCGAAGCCCGAATTCAACACGTTCTCCCGGTCACCTTGCATCGCATAAGCGGTAATAGCTAGAATCGGCAGCGCAGCTAAGCTGGGATTCTCCCGGATCTTACGCGCGACAGCAAAGCCGTCCAGTACGGGCATGCCGATGTCCAGCAGCAGTATGTCTGGATGACTCTCCTCAATCATCCGGAGTGCCTCCTTCCCGTCGCAGGCTTCAGCCACGGTATATCCGCGTGCCTCTAGCAACTCGCGAAGCAGTTCCCGGTTAACGGCATTGTCTTCGGCAATGAGTACTTTGGTCATGGTTGTTGTCCCGCGGACTTTGCACGCTTGCGGCCCTGAATGATCCTCCCTACTTCCAAGATGAGTTGGTGTTGCCATGGGCCGTTCTTCTGAAAAACCGCTTGCGCCTCTCTGCCCAGCAGGGCCAGTTCATCCTGGGTCAGGCTCTTCGCTGTCATTACAAAGATGGGTAGGTCTTTCTGGGTGACGTCTCTCCGCACGTGCCGGAGGACTTCAAAACCGTTCATGCCCGGCATTAGAAGATCGAGCAAGACTGCGCTTACAGGCTTAGAAGAAAGCACTTCCAGGGCAGTAGCTCCGCTTTGCACGCTGTGAGTCTCGTACCCGGCTGACCGCAGAGTTTCTGCCAACAACTCTAAAGTTTTTGGGTCATCATCGACCAGCAGAATGGCTGCATGATCATCCTGAGGGAGCACATGCTTGCGAATGGTTTCGAGAAGCACGGGTTTACGAATTGGCTTGATGAGATAGTCCGCGGCACCCAAAGCAAAGCCTACTTGTTCTTGGTCCAGGATCGAAACGATAATGATGGGGATGTTTGCCGTGTCCGGCGTTTTTCTCAGCGCTACCAGTGTTTCATAGCCATTACCGCCCGGCATCAACACGTCTAAAGTGATCGCGTCTGGGCGTAATTGTTGAGCTTTCTGGATAGCTTCAGTTCCCGAGTGCGCTATCGCAATCTGATATTCCGATTCCAGGTAGCTAGCCAGAAGCTCGCGCGCGGGACCCTCGTCGTCCACGACCAAGATGAGCGGTTTCCCGCCGCCCACGCCGACCGCGATATCAGAATTTGCGGGTCTGTCGACTGGCAGAGTTTTCGAGGGCGTTCTCGATCCTACCGGCAGGGTAAAAGTAAATCGGCTACCTATCCCCAACTGGCTCTGTAGCGAGATTTTTCCGGCCTGCTGTTCGACGAGACGCTTAGTGATGGCCAATCCCAGGCCGGTGCCCTCCGTGGCGGCACCAGCACTCCCCTCGATCTGCCGGAATTCCTCGAAAATGAACGCCTGGTCCTCCTGACGGATGCCTACGCCGGTATCGGTTACAGACAGCCAGACTTGATTTTCGCTTTCAAAGCAATCGATGTCGATCCGGCCGTTCTTTGGGGTGAACTTGACGGCATTGCTCAGCAAGTTGTACAGGATTTGCTTGAAACGAACTCGATCAGCATAGACTGCCCGATCTGCCCCCAGGTTTTGCTGAACCTGGATATTTTTTGCCATCGCCAGTGGGCGGATAGTTGAGAGAACCTCCGGCAACGCATCCTTGACCTGGAAGTCTTCACATCGAAGCTCGAGTTGTCCGGCTTCGATCTTCGAGAGATCCAAAATGTCATTGATTAGCTGCAATAGGTGGCCGGAGCCCTGTTTAATATGATTGACGAAGCGCTTCTGCTTTTCATTAAGTTCGCCGGGGGTGCCGTCGGCCAGGAGCTCCGAGAAACCTACGATCGCATTCAGTGGGGTCCGCAATTCGTGGCTCATACTTGCCAGAAACTTGCTCTTCAGCGTTGTGGCGCGTTCCACCTCGCGATTGCGAAGCTCCAACTCCTGATTGGAGGTAGCCAACCTGTCCATGAATTTACGCTTTTCTGCCTCGTCCCGTTTTCTCTGTGTAACATCAACCGCAACCACAACTTCTGCCTCTCGGCCCGCAAAGCTTAGAGCGTAAGAAGTGATCTCTACGTCGATGATGGTTCCGTCCTTTCGTCGATGGCGCCATGTGCCAACGCTCTCTTTTCCGTCTCGGATGGTCTGTACGCTTTCGAGTAGGAGGGGAACATCCTCGGGCGGGCGGATGTCTTGGATGGTCATGGCCAGGAATTCTTCACTGGAATAACCATACTTGCGAATCGCGGCAGCATTTACTGCAAGAAATCGAAGTGTCTTGCGGTCAAAGACCCACGTGGGATGGGGATTGTTGTCGAACAATTTGCGGTGGCGTTCTTCGCTCTCTTGCAACAACTCTTTCGCGCGTTTGCGTTCGGTAATGTCGCGCGTGACTTTAGAAAAGCCACGTAGTTTTCCAGTATCGTCGGTCAGGGCAGTGATGACTACGCTCGCCCAGAATCGCGATCCGTCTTTCCGTAACCGCCAGCCCTCGGCTTCAAAACGGCCTTCTTTGATAACTGTTGCGAGCTCTTGTTCTGGTATGCGATTCTGTACGTCTTCTGGAGGATAGAAAGCGGAGAAATGGCGGCCGACGATTTCGTTTGCTTTGTATCCCTTAATGCGCTCCGCACCCTGATTCCAGTTGGTGATGTTTCCGGCGGGATCGAGCATGAGAATCGCGTATTCCTTGACCCCATTAACCAGAAGACGAAAACGTTCCTCACTTGCCTGTAACTGTTCCTCAGCTTGCCGCCGGGTTGTGATGTCACGTGCGACGGCATAGATAACTTTTTGCTCAGGCGACGAAACTGCATTCCATAAAAGCCATTTATAGGAACCGTCTCTGCATCGATAGCGATTTTCAAAAGCGAGGACTTCCTGACTTTCTACCCGATGACCTTGGGCAATGGTCGCCTGGCGATCGTCCGGATGGACAAAATCCAGGTAGGGTTTTGCAAGTAGTTCTTTCGTAGTGAAGCACAGGACCTTTTCCCATGAGGGATTCAGGCTTTTGAAAAATCCATCGAAACCGGCAATGCAAAACATGTCGACTGACAGATTGATAAAGCGGTTTCCGGTCTCCAGTTGAGAATAGAGCGAGCCCATGAAAGTGCTAACTGCCAGGCCGACCACAATAAACGCCAAACCCAAAAGCCATACCCGCCGTTCTACGGCGAACACGCCTTGGTGTAAGAGAGAGGAAGGCTGCTCGACAAGCACGCCCCAGCCGTACTGAGGCACCGGCTCGTAACGGGTAGCAAAGCTTTTGCCGTCGCGGGCAAATATTCCATAGCCTTCGCGGCCGCTTTGCAGTTGCTTTACGGGCTCATAGACGTTGAGGTCAACTGGCGGCGAGTAAGCGTCTATGTTCGGGTGAGCGGAGAGATGTCCATGCTGGTCTATCAGCGAAATGGTCCATCCGTTTTCGAGCTTGGTCTCTACTAACTGCCGGCTCATGATATCGAGCGCATAGGGGGCCATGAGAATGCCAACCGGCCTGCCGTCATCGGTTATGGGAACCACAATCGCGACCACCAACTGGTACGGGGAAATGGCGGTTTGATATACCTCTGAGACGTAAGGTGTCCATTGACGAGCCACGCCCCGGTACCAGTCACGGTATGCAAAATTTTGATTGATTACACTGGGCTGGGGTGGATAAACTGCGCGCATTGTGCCATCCAGGTCGTAGAGGCTGACAAAAGCGAAATCTGGACGTAGGCCAGCGGCTTGCTTTAGGTCCCACCCGACTCCATCTAGATCGCGTTCTCTCCAGGCCTGGAGGAACCTTCGACGGGTTGTGATCGACTCCAGAAACGCGGTGCTCTGGCGAAAGTGCTCCTCGACGAGGGTCGCTGAAACACGCGCAATCTGTGTACTCTCGGTGAGCGCTTGCTGCTCGGCCTGGTGCCTCAGCAATTGGCCCACAGAATATGCAAAGAACGCGATTGGCAAGACCATCAGCAGCAGGAGCAATAAGTAGACGCGCCAACGGCTTTTCGATAACCATCCCCCAACTTTAGCTGCGGTTGTTATCGAAGCTGTCATCTTCTTAATCCATCGGGTACTCGCATTGCAATCGAGGCCGGCCCCAGGCATGCGTGGCGGCTACATGCCCGCCGCCACTCCGTGCGAGAGGAGAGCAGCGGTACAGCTCCTAACCAAGCGCTCAAACTGGTCGAAGATATGCGGATCCCACCAATTCTGAGCTACCCCTTGCTTCATTGTCTGAAGTGCATCGGTGATTGAAAAGGCATGCTTATGGGATCGGACTGTGGTCAGGTCGTCATAGACGACCACGATCTGTAGCACCCGCGCGGTAACGTCCGGCACGGTAATCACTTTGCATCCCGGTGCGGTGAGGAGTTCCTGTAGCAACTCTCGATTTACGGCTTGAGCGTCAGCAATCAAAATCGTACTGGTGATCGGCTGATAAGACTGATGTAACATTGTTCACCGCTTATTTGTAGGTATGCCGTATGAGCGTCGCACGGAAAGAAGGGCAAGAGCTAATTACTGAAGTCACAAGTTACATTCGGGGAGGATGACTACCTCTGGTCTGGGAAGTTACCCTGAGATGGCTCGAACAGGTGAAGCGGCCAGGAGCGCTGGTCATTCCGCCTGTGGCAGAAAACGTTACCAAAAGGTCCGGTGAGTGCTGTTTATGTGGTGCTGAGCCAAAGAACGCCGATGTGCCACAGTTTGCTCGCAACAGGACCGTACCTAGCGAGGATCAGAATGAGAGGCAACAGCCTAGTGCGATTCTGAAATGTCCCATTTGACCTTCAAATAGCGTCGTAACCCTTCCTCATCTTCAGCCAACATCTTCAAATATTCGATCCCATTCCCGACATGAGAATCGCACGTCACAACTCTGCCTAGCACCAATATTCGCTCCCCAATCTCAAAAATCATTTGCTACTCGGCACATGTGTCCTCTCATTTGCTTCTGCCGAACCCTAGCATGAGCTTAGCCATGTTCAGCCTGGGGATACCTTGTTGTTCCGAAAGTGGAACAGAGCTCTTCGGGCGGATGTGAGTAACGTGATGGTCTGCCTGGGCACGGACTGGGCACGACCTTATTGGAGTCGGCCGATTACGGGCCGCTGTAGCAGGACTAGATCGAGCGGGCGAGTCTCATTGGCTCACCATTGTTTCCTGGCATCAGTGTTGTACGGAACTGACCAGATCGTTCTTCAGAACGATGATTTCTACCTGTCCACCGGTGGTGTGCTTGGCCGTCTTTCCGCCGTCGTCAGCCATTGGTGCGTTGCCCATGCCCACCATGTAGATGCGGTGGATCGGAATTTGTTGGTTCAGGACCAAGTAACGCACCACAGAGTCCGCCATCTTTTGTGACTTAGCGATTGCGGCATGGCCCTGGCCAGGGGAATAGCCACGGACTTCAATAACGTAGTTGCGCTGAGTCTTCAGCGGGGCGGCCATCGCGTCGAGAGCTTCCTTCGCCGTCTTGCTCAGTACAGTCCCGCCGGGACGGAAATGAATTTCAGTTTGCGCGCCAGCCTTGTATTGGTCGACGTTGCCCACCACCTGCTCTACAGTGGAAACATGAGTCGTGAGTTGGCTTGCCGCTTGTTTTGCAGCAGTCGTGCGGTCGGTCGCGTCGAGGGTGTGCTGGTCGGCTTCCTTGGTTTTGGCAGAAGCCAGCTGAATGCCTTGGTGGGCGCTCGCATCCACCTCTCTGAGCATCTTGGTGTTCGTCGCAGCCGCATCATCCAGTTCGTTAAGACAATTCCGAATGGGCTGAATCTGCCCCTGCACGTCCTTCTTGCGCGTAAGTGCTTGGCGGACGAGATTTGCGAAGTTGGGCTCTTCCCCGTTCCAGGGGTCGTTGCTAGTTGCAGGCTGCAGCGGTTCCTTGCAGATGGTGTTCGCACTATGGGCAGCCGGCGCTGGATTTGGATTTGCATTCGTTTGCTGTGCGGAGGCTGCAAGCGGAAACACCGTGGACAAGAAGAGCGTTAGTAATGCGCGATTCTTCATTTGACCTCCTGTCTGTCACCGGCGGTCCGACAAAACCGTTCGAGGTCCACAATCATACGCCAACCCACCCGCAGACGGATTGCGTTCGTGGCGTATATACCACCATGGCGAGGCTCGACGTAAATGTTTAGCGGTCGACTTCGCCCTCATTCCTTTTGCTGTCGAGCCACGTTTGTAATCGCTTCTGAGCCACGGTCGGCAGGTCCAGAAAGTGCATCCCCGCTCGGCCTTGCGTGTCTGCCCAGACCACTTCTCCATCCGTTTCTATTGTTCCGCATTGGGGCAATACAAACTCGAGGCGAAACTTCTCAGCAAGCCCAATCAACTGCAGCGTCCGCAGAGCCAGACCGCCCATGCTGACGTTCGTGGTTTTGGCCCTGAACTCACGGTTGGCGGCGGTTAGATGAATGGGCACCTCGAGTGCACATCGGAAGTAGCGGCGGTATTCACCGATGAGCAGACCGGAAGCCGCCCGCAACGTACGTCGTGCTTGCTCGGCTAATACGGGTTTAGCCATAATGAACTTGGCTCCCGGTGGCAAACCGTGACAAACGTCCTCTTCATGGACGATCGCAAATGCAACTGCAGTGCGATTGGATGGATACAAGTCAATGTCTTTGAGCACAGCGTCGGCGCCTTCCATGTCGTAGTCCACGATGACCGCTTCGAACTTTCGCTCCTGCAGGAGCCGGATGGCTTTCGGCACGTCAGTTGTTATCTCGGTTTCGATCCGCGCCTCGATGAGCACAGCGGGAACCACCATTTGAACTCCATCATCCCGAGACACCAGAAGAGCATTCGCGCTCATGCTTGTCCCCCCTTGAAGCGAATCATGATTCTTGAACGCCGTCCCCACGCCGCCACGTGGAAATCCCGATTCATTCCGGAGCCCATTTCCCGAGTAGGCCGAGACTTTCCGCAACGGTGCGAGCGGTCGATCGTGCTAAGCAGTATTCCTACGTTCCCGTTGAGGAAAAGAATTCGCGGCGTGTTCCAGGTCCACCGCCCCCAAGATATGTGAACGGCTGTGGCAGACTACAGTTTCCAAGTTTTTGTTCTGAAAATGGAACAAACTTCCAGATAGCCCGTGCCGGGGCAGGCTTCTCGCAGGGGACTACTATCCTAGCCCTGTGACAGGGGCCTAGGGTGACCTGGATAAGTGTGTCGGGAGCGTCACTAAGCGCCGGCCGATGCTTGGTGCGCCTTGGCCGAGGCGGAGGAGCTGTTCACTTTCAGCAACAGGGCGGAAATGACTTGCTGATCAGCCGGTTTGCAGAAGTAATAGCCTTGTGCGAAGCTGCAATCCAGCGCCTTGAGCTGGTTGACGTGCTCCTCCGTTTCGGTTCCTTCTGCCACGGTCACCAAGCCAAGGCTCTGGGCGAGCATGATGATGACCTTGACAATCTTAAGACTCTCCGGGTCGCTGTCCATATGAGATATGAATGAACGATCGATCTTCAGCGCATCCACCGGGAACTGCTGTAGGCGGCTGAGCGACGAATATCCCGTTCCGAAATCATCCACGCTCAGGCGAACTCCAAGTGACTTGAGTTCGGATAGCACGGAGGCTGCCTTCTCCGGATTCGCCATGGCGATGGTTTCGGTAATCTCCAACTGCAGATTGTAGGGATCTAGCGCGGACTGCCTCAGGGTCTCTCCAATCCCTTTCACCAGGTCGGGATGCGCGAACTCTTTCGAGGTAATGTTCACGCTCATGCTAAGCGGCGGCTCCGCGGGAAATTGCGCATGCCAAGAGCGCAGCTGTTCGCAGGCTTCGCACAGCAGCAATCGATTCATGAGGACAATCAGGCCGGTTTCCTCGGCCACCGTAATAAACTCGGCGGGCGAGAGCAAGCGGTTCCCACGTTGCCAACGGGTCAGCGCTTCGAAACCGGTAATTCTGCCGGTCGTCAGGGAGATGATCGGTTGGTAGTGGGTTCTGAATTCGCCCAACTCCAGGCCTTTACGCAGTGCTGTCTCCAGCTCGAGACGCCTGACCGCGCCCTCATGCATTGCGGTATCGAAGACTTCGCATCGCGCCTTGCCCGCTCGCTTGGCCCGATACATGGCGATGTTAGCGTCCCGCAGCAGATCTTCAGCATGGGTACAAGCTGCAGTGCTCAAGGCAATTCCGACGCTGGCGTTTACTACAATTTCGTACCCGTGGACGGTGAAGGGAACAGCCAGCCTGCTCTGCAGCCGCTCCGCTACCCGTATGGCATCGCTGGGTGTTCGGATATCCTCCAGAAGGATCGTGTATTCATCGCCACCGAGCCGGGCCAGTGTGTCATCTTTTGAGGATTGACCTAGCAACGGACGTGAGATCGTGTCCACCTCCCGGAGCGAGGCGGTCAACCTCTGCCCAATTTGAACCAGAATCTCGTCCCCGACTTTGTGTCCTAGGCTGTCGTTAAAGACCTTGAATTCGTCGACATCAATAAACAGGACGGCGAATTTGTAATCTCTGTGACGCTTGGAGAGCACTAGTGCGCGCTGCAACCGTTCAAGCAAAAGAGCGCGGTTCGGCAGATTGGTAAGCCCGTCGTGGAAGGCGTTGTGCGCAAGCATCTCTTCCGCGCGTTTGCGCTCGCTGATGTCGCGGTTCACAATCACCAGCTTTTCGGTTTCCCCTTTCGCGTTTCGGATGGCGCTGGCGGTTGATTCCAGGATGCGCCATGAACCGTCCTTGTGGCGCATCCGGTATTCCAGCCTCTGTCCCTGGCCCGTGGAACGCGCCTTGCGCGCCGCCTCCAGTACTCCCAGGCGGTCATCGGGATGAATTTGCTCAATGGACGAGGTGGTCTTCAACTCTTCCACCGAGTACCCCAGGATGTGCTGGTATGCCGGGCTATTGTAAATCCGGCGGCCAGCGTCATCGACGACTGCAATCATGTCGGCTGCGTTTTCTGTGATCAGTTGAAAGAGCTGGTCTCGCTCCGCGAGCTGGCGCCGGATTCGCTGTAGCTGCAAGTGCTGATAAAGCGTGTAAATGTCGAATAACAGTACGACAAGGGCCAATCCGCGGACCCATTCCTTGAGATCGGTCCAATACGTACCCTCGGTTTGCGGGTGCAACTGGAAGTAGGTTAAAGAGATGATGCCGAAGGTCAAAACCAGAGTCACGCCTACAGCTAGGCCCCATAGCCACCACTCGCGCCCCTCGATCTGCCACCTCTGGAGCGGCGCTGCCGTAGGCCTGTTCTCGTTAAAGGTTGGGAATTCTTCCTGAGTCACGCTACCGGTCACCCCTCCCACAGCAGAGATTCTAGACCGATAAAAACATGTACCAAGGTTACCGAAGTTGTTGAGTGAGTAACCCTGAACAACCGTTGAGGCATTTGCAAGACCAACTGCGCGCTTGCGGACGCTCCTCGTGATGACAGCGAGAACACGGTTGAGAAGCCGGTCCCGTGGCGTTCGCCACAATAGTAATTCAGCCTTACCGCCTTTTAGTCGTGATCGTGCTCGTCCCAGTCGCGAGACACGGACCGAACGAGCAGATGGGCAAAGTATGAGCGTCGACGTCGCAAGTAACGTTAGTAATCTTTTGCGAGAACTGACCGCTCCATAGAATCGAGCCAGTTCTCTCCTCACAGGAAAATAACGCGTTCATCGACCCTTCTTATTCTGATGCTTAAGAGGGGCAGAAAAGTCTGTGGGAGCAGGGAAGGAACTGTATTCCGCAAGCCCGAAGGTGTAGGTGTACCGATGAAGTGCCGAGTCATTGCGGTTTTGGGCACCCGGCCCGAAGCCATCAAACTGGCGCTGGTGATCCAGGAACTGCGCCGTCGCAGCGATGAATTTGAAATCGCGGTGATTCACACCGGCCAACACCGCACGATGCTGGATAGCGCCCTCAAACTATTCAAGATCAAACCTGACTTCGATCTAGACGTGATGCGTCCCAACCAGACGCTCAGCTCACTGACGGCTCGCGTACTGGATACAGTAGAGAACGCGTGCAGCCGCTTTCAGCCTCACATGGTGCTGGTGCAAGGCGATACGACCACAGCCTTTGCCTCAGCCCTGGCGGCTTACTATTGCAAGATCGCGGTAGGGCACATTGAAGCCGGCCTGCGTAGCCGAGACATTTACAATCCGTTTCCGGAAGAGGCCAACCGCCGGCTGGTTTCGGTGATGACGGAGATCCACTTTGCGCCCACAGCCTTATCCCGCGACAATTTGTTGGCAGAAGGAGTACCAAGCGAAAAAATTGTAGTCACGGGCAATACGGTCGTCGATACGCTGCGTGCGCTGGGCCAGGTGCCGCATTCCTGGGAGCATACGGCGCTGGAGGGAATCCCGCAAAACCACGGGCGGCTGGTACTTGTGACTTCGCACCGGCGCGAATCGTGGGGAACGGACCAGGAACACATGTGCCTGGCGCTGAAAGATCTGGTTACCAAGCACCGCGATATTCGGATTGTTTATCCGGTTCACATGAATCCGAATGTGCGCAGCACGGTGAACGCTCTACTACAGGACACGGAACGGATCCATCTTACAGAGCCGCTCGATTACATCACCTTCGTTAGCCTGCTACGACATTCTTTCCTGGTGTTGACCGATTCGGGGGGCATTCAAGAGGAAGCGCCAACCTTTGGCAAGCCCGTGCTGGTGCTACGCAAAGTTACGGAGCGGCCGGAAGCTTCGCAGTTTGGTATGGCGAAGATCATTGGCATGTCGCGAGAAGCAATAGTGCGAGAAGCGGACCGGCTACTCACCGACACGAATGCGTACCAGGACATGTCGGAGGGTGAGAATCCGTACGGGGATGGTCACAGCTCGGAAAGAATCGTAGAGGCAGTCGCGCGCTGGTCACAGACAAAGACTCCATTGTTGGAGGCCGACAAAGAATTCAAGCTGCCGCCAAGGGTGCATCCTCGACGCAGGAGAAGTGACTTTTCGCAGGACGTCGCGAAAGCTGCCACGGCTGGTAAGGAGTGAAGGACCAGAAATTGCAGCGTGGTCCTGATGGCGAGCCATGATCTACGTACTGTACAGCATTGTCTCCATCATTTGTGTTTACACGGCGCGCCATTACTGGTTCACGCTGAACCGGCTTTTTGGATTCCAGCGACATCCTTACATCGATATTGACACCGCAGATTGGCCTCGGGTGACGGTGCTGGTGGCTGCTCACAACGAAGAAAAAGTCATCGCCAACATCCTGGGCGCTCTGATGACCGTGAAATATCCGGGCGACAGGATGTTGGTGGTGCCGGTCAACGACCGCTCAACCGACCGCACGCGAGAAATCATCGACGAATTTGTGAAGCGCTTTCCGGGACGCATTCGGCCGTTTCATCGAGTCACTGGCAAAGGCGGAAAGGCCGCGGCTCTGAAAGACGCGATGGAAATGGTCGAGACGGAAGTAATTCTGATTTTTGACGCAGATTACATTCCGGGCTCAGGCCTGATCAAGCAATTGACGGCTCCGTTTTTTGATCCGGAGGTTGGCGGGGTGATGGGGCGAGTAGTGCCGATGAATTGCGGCGCGAACTTGCTAACTCGCCTCTTAGACCTGGAGCGATCCGGCGGATACCAAGTGGACCAGCAAGCGCGCATGAATTTGCACTTAGTGCCACAGCATGGCGGGACTGTAGCCGGCGTGAGGCTGAGTGCGCTACGCGAAATCGGCGGATGGAACGATAGGACGTTGACGGAAGACACGGACTTGACCTATCGGTTGCTGCTGCGCGGGTGGAAGACGGTTTATCAGAACCGTTCGGAATGCTACGAGGAGGTGCCCGAGACCTGGCAGGTGCGGATCAAGCAGATTATGCGCTGGGCCAAGGGGCACAACCAGGCCATGGTGACATATGGCTTGCAGTTGCTATTCGGGCAACACCGCGCAACCTTGCGCGAGCGGCTCGATGGCGCCTTGCTACTCGGGGTTTACATCATGGCGCCCTTCACCATGGTGGGCTGGGTGCTGGCGCTGACGGTTTTTTACCAAGGAGTCGCACCGTTGCACGGAGTTCTGGCCATTTTGGGGGTGACGGCGTATGCCACGGTGGGAAACATGGCAGCCTTTTTTGAAATCGCGGCGGCGGTCCGACTCGATGGCAACTGTAAGCGGATTCGACTGCTGCCGTTTCTGATTCTGGGCTTTACGGTAAGCATCTTTGCAGTCTCATGGGCCGCGTTCTCGCAGGTGAAGGACGCTCTAACGGGAGCGGAATTTCATTGGGACAAGACTGAACGCTATCGGAAGCCTGCCTCGTGAATCCCTATCTCGCCGTTGCGGCCCTGGTGGTGCTATGCGTCGTCGTTTTCCTATTGCCGTTGATTCCGGCGCTAGTGGAATTGGAACGGGAAGAAGACGGATTGGCGTTAAAGGTGATTCAGGAACATGCGGGCGAGATACGGTATTTTGCCGATGGTTTTCGCAACTATATCAAGGCTTTGGAGCCGACGTTGCAAGAATGTCTGGTTTCTGGTGGAACGGCCAAGGGCAGGATGCCGGACGGAGCCGAGTACTTGGTTCTGGGACGTCGTGAAGAGGCACCGTTGCTTCCGCTTGAACAGCACGACGAGATCTGTCCGGTGGTGCTGGCAACAAGAGCAGACTTGGTGCTTCCTTCCGCAACTACTTTCTCAAGAGATATCTATGCAGGCGGCGGATTCATCGGTGGAATCGAGAACTGTTACCGGGCGATTCTTGGGGACAAAGACGTTCGGTTGGGACGCGGGAGCCGGGTCATGAGGTGGGTGCACGCGGTCGGGGAGTTCCGGGCCGATGAGGGGTGCCAGCTTTACGGCCGCATCTCCTCCGATTCCGCGATTCGGTTGCACACCGGTTGCAGCTTTCTGCGATTAAATGCTCCACGGATTGAAACTGGTCCGGCGACGCGAACCGAGGACCAGGGGAAGAGAACGTCGAGCAGGCCGCTGAATTTGCCGCGAATGTTGTACGACCACGACTTTCAGATCGGCGCCGGTAATGAGTTCGTCGGAGATCTAGTGGTCAGAGGAAGGTTGCGAGTGGGTGCCGGGGCGCGGGTGTGGGGCAACGTCAAGAGCGGCGGAGAACTGATTATCGAGAGAGATGTTCTCGTAAGTGGCACCTTGATCAGTGCGACCCGAATGCACATTGGCCTAGGTTGTACGATTCGCGGACCGGTGATCGCAGAACGTGAATTGGAGATGGAAGCCGGAACGCGATGCGGGAGTCCTGAATGTCCGACGACAGTCAGCGCGCCCAATATCACGTCGGCAGAAGGAGTCGCTGTTTTTGGCACATTGTGGGCCCGGGAACACGGGCAGGTGGTGAAGAAAGCATGAAGGTGGGGTGGATAGTGTTCGGGGCGACCACACTCGTAATTACTTTGGCGGTTTGGTCCTGGTCGGCCCGTGGGCGATGGGGAGCAGCACCAGATCGCCTACTCCTGTTGCTGCCGGATGAAGTCAGCTTGTCCGATCCCAAAGTAGCGCTTTGGCTGGATGCAGCGAGCGAGGAAGGCCTGCACGTCGAGCCGATGCGAGACTCTGACTTCACGAGACCGTTCTTCAGGCAGCCCGCGTGTGCAGGAGTGATTCTTCCGGACACGGTGCATCTGGAGGCGAGCGATCTGTTCATTGCTTCCCTCCGACGATACGTGGCGGGGGGCGGTCATCTGATGCTGGTTTACGACGCGGGCACGTTCACACCGGAAGGCAGGTACGCCAAAGGATGGTCGCGACTTTCGGATCTCGCGGGAGTGGACTATGCGCTGTATGACCGGCTGCAAAACGGCACCATCCACTGGGGTGGGATGAGCGGGAGTAGCGCAGTCGTGCGTCAGATGGACGTCCCGCCGGGAAAGTACTATCCATTTCGAAGTGCTACGCAGGAAACGGGAAACTTCGAGGTCGAACTCAAGCGCTACGAATTCGGTGATCTTCACTATCCCAGTTATGTGACCTCCGGGAATTACGACGGCCAAGTCCTGTTCCATTCCGATGCGGGGTTGGTGGCAGGGGAACGCAATTTCGAAAAGGGCTCGGTCCTATTTATCAACGCGCCGCTGGGATATCTGAAAGCCAACACCGATGGCTTGCTTCTGCACTCATTTCTGAAATACTTCGCCACGCACACGTTGGGTCTGCCTTATCTCGTGTCAGCTCCAGAGGGTGTGGGCGGGCTGGTGTTGAATTGGCACGTCGATTCCAACGCCGCGATTAGGCCGCTGCAGCAGATGAGGTCGTGGACCATGCTGCAGCAGGGCACGTTTTCGATTCACGTTACCGCGGGGCCAGACACGGCGCAGGTGGGCGACCACCGCGGCTTTGATTTGCCTCACAACAAGGTCAGCCAGGAACTGATTCGGGAGCACGTGGCGCGAGGCGACGAGATCGGCAGCCACGGTGGCTGGATGCACGATTACTTTGCCTCGCATGTTGATAAAGACAATCCCAAGGATCTGGAGCACCTGCTGGAGTTGAACAAGACCGCTCTCGAAGCCATTACGGGCAAACCGGTGGTGGAATATTCAGCGCCCGAGGGGAATCAGCCGAAATGGGTCACGCGCTGGCTCGACACTCACGGGTTTCTGGCCTATTACTTCACCGGCGATACCGGCATGGGGCCGACGCAGGGCTACCGCGATGGCATGCGCGAAGGACAAAACGTCTGGGCCTTTCCGATTGTGCACTTGAATAAGGATGCCGCCTTCGAGGAGATGACGCAACACCGGTATACCAGCGCGGAGATTGAGCAGTGGCTGGAAGCTATGAGCTCATTTACCGCTGATCACCGGTGCATCCGACTTCTCTACTTTCATCCTCCTGGAATAGTGGGATACCACAAGGCAGTGGATCAGTGGCTGGGGCAAACCGCTCGGTTGCAGGCGCAAGGGCAGTTTCGGTGGTACACCATGGCCGAGGTGGCCCGGTTCCTCAATTCCCGCAAAGAAGTGCGGTGGAAGACGTCAGAGAATGGGGGACACTTCACCATCGTTGCGACTCATCCGCAAACTCTGGAACACGAGACGTGGCGACTTCCGGCAGTGAGGTACTCGGAGCCAGTTGTAGATCGTGGCAATGCCAAAGTAGTGCGCGACAACGATTCCTGGATGGTAATTGCCGGGCCAGGAACCGAACTGCAATTCGAAAGCAAGGTTACAGGTCCATGATGATGGCAGGAACAAAACAACTTCGCTGTTTTGCCTTGCTGGTTCTGTGGTGGAGTCTGTCGATTGCCAGCCAGGTGGAGGCGCAGGTTGTCACAGCACCGGCGGACGCCGCTCCTGCGCCTGTTGAAGCGTTGGTCACGCAGACTCAACCCGAGGCCCAGACGAACGCGCTGACAAATTACGTGGAAAGCGGAGGCAACTATCTGGCGCTGAGCAACGGCTACGGCTACTGGGCTGGCGGCTACACACGGGGCGTTTATCAACAAGGAAAAAACATCTGGAATGCTGAGGTGAATGGCCAACACGAGTTCGGCGACGCTGGCGTCTATATGGCGGCTGGTGACACCTATAACTTCAACCCCGAGTGGTACGGTTCGCTGACCCTGGGAACAAGCGTCGGCGGATTCTTCTGGCCGCGATATCGTGCCGATGCTTTCCTGAACAAAAAATGGCTGGGACGGAAACAGTGGATCACGACTGCAGGCCTGGGTTACTACGCGGCCAAAGATGTGCATCGTGACCACAGCTTCTATCTCGGCAGCACGTACTACTTTGAGAAACCGTGGATCATCGAGGAAGGGATCTATTTCAACCTCAGCAATCCGGGCACGGTCTTTGCGCCGGCCGGTTTCGTGGCGGTGACCTGTGGACGGAATAAGCGGCAGTACCTTACAGTGCGCGCGGGGCTGGGAGAAGAGGCATATCAATTGATTGGACCTAAGTCCAGTCTGACTCAATTCAACAGTCAGACGCTGACGGTCACCTGGCGTAAATGGATGGGAGCGAATTGGGGCATGAACGTAATCGGTGATTACTATCACAGTCCGTTTTACGGCAGAGGGGGAAGCAGCTTCGGTTTGTTTAAGGATTTTTGAGATGCTGAAGGGCTGGACACAAAGATCGGAACCTTTGAACCCGGCGGAAGCGAGCCGCTTTCAAGGACATCGCGGAGGCCAGATTTCCATGCACCGCGCCCTGGCCCATTTCCGGCTTGGCCCAATGAATGTGGCAGCATCGTTGGCTCTGTTGGTTTTCTTTTCAGCGATTTGGCTCAGCGTTCTGCCCAGGGTATGTGAGTTCTGGAAGCGGGTCCTGGCATGGGGAGTACTGGTGTTGCCCCTGCACGCCCGCATCGATGTGGCGGAACGTCAATTCGGGGTCCTTCACTTAAAGATTCCGTATCTCCGCCTGGCTGCGATCCTGCCGACGCTCGGAGTATGGTCGTTAACTTGTTTCGTGACGTTGCTGCTATATGCGGCCACGTATCTCATGCCGAAGAACCTGACGCCGATCGCATACCTGTCGCGCGGAATCTTGATTATTCAAGGTAGCGCGCTGATTTACTTTGCTCTCTGGCCGATCCGTTTTCCGCACACGCCGGACCAATACATGGAGTCGCTGGTGACCGCGATGTTGGCGCTGATCAGTGTGGTGCCCTCCTTGTATGCGCTGACATACTACATTTTTGATTTCGGACTGTGGAAGAAGGCTCTACTGACGTTGATGACCATGGTGTACCTGGCGTTGTTCCTGCCGCCGCAACTGTTGCTGCAAGCCCTGGTGCTGCAAACTACCGTCCTATTCATGCCAGTGCTCTATATTGTGTGCGGGATGCTGATGAATGTCCTGCTGATTATCGCGTTTTATTCCTGGGGAATGACGTGGTCATTCCGAACGGCGCGAGCGGCGATTCGGTAAGGCGGTGTCGCGTGCACGCGGTGAGGCTGTATGAACTTAGTGTTGCCTGGCGAGTTCCCAAACGAGCTTGCTGAGATTGCCAAATCTTGGCGATGCGGCCGCTTGTCGCACCTCGTCTTGCGGATACCCGTCTAGATTGCCGTTGTTTTTGGGTGGCCAAAGTTTGGAGCACTAACTCATCAAGGACAGGTGGGAATTATCTGGGGGAGTTGTTCGACGATGTCGAGTCCCAGCTTTAGCATCCATGGAGAAGAGACTCTCGGCAGCCTCGTTGCCGCCGGTGGTATTGTCTGGTCCATACGAGAAGCTACTCAGGGCTTGGCGGAATTGTGGCAGCTTAGACTGCTTCCTCCTGGCCCGCTGGAGGTGTGCGCGATCGGAATCCTGATCTGGCTGCATGCCAAATGGCGGAGATCCGTGAACGTGAATCGCTGACTAGACGCGGTGAGAGGCCAGTGGTTCTGGTCCCCGGAGAGTGTGAAGAGGGAGGCGGCGAGGCTGCCCCGTGTTCGACCCAGTCCTGGTTGTCGGGGAGCAAGGGAACCAACAAGTGTAGCGCTTCGACCTCTTTCCGCACGCGCGCCAGTTCTAACTCTTTTCCCGCAAAACCAGATTCACATCCGTCATGACCCGTGATCCTCAGATTGTCGGACATTACGGCCCGCCTCCTCAGTTCCGAGTCAAAACTTAGATGCGGTGGCCCCGGGGTCGGTATGAATAAAAGCTATTGTGAGAGGCTTTTCCGCAGACTGGTCAATCTTGCAGATTGATCTGATTCGCACACCGGGTTTTAGATTCGGGAGCGTTCATCTTTGGCTGAAATTCGCGACGAACTCGCTTGGCGCGGCAACGTCTCGGAAGGTTTATAGTCGAGTCGTGGTGGACAACTAGTCAGGGAAGTTCAATAAATGAAGGCAGTGGCAATAAAGAAGGGTCAGAGCCGAGAGAAAGTGGTCGGTTTCCAAGAGATGGGCATCTTACGCTGTGACAGTTGCGGCGAGGAGTTCCTTATAAATCACCATCCCGCGTCGGTGGATAAGTGGGTGGCCGACAAGCAAGCAAAGTGGCTCGAAAAAGTCCTTGCCGAAGAGCACGAGCGTGATAAGAAACACCCCGACCGGATCGAACTACCGGATTAGCTGGGCAAAGTATGAGCGCCACGATCATCTCGTCAGGTGACTTCCCCTCCGTTGGTCTCAGAGACAAGGCATCTTCGGTAGCACAGATTCTCGACCGTAGGCCGAAACTTCCAGATGCTGGGATCGAGGACTACTCTGCGAGCGATCCCGATACGCTCGTTTGTTACAATCCCAGCTCGAGGGGGACAAATGGACATTCTCGCGCAGTTGAAGGCTGCACGCGACAAAGCTGCATTTGAGTTAGGTCGGCTGGAGGCTGCTATTTCCGCTTTATCAGCGCGGGCCTCCGGGTCGATCAAATCCACCAGGACACGTCGAAAGATGTCGGCTGCCGCACGGCGGAAGATAAGTCTGGCGCAAAAGGCACGGTGGGGTAAGCGAAACAATGGCCAAGCAAGTCTGAGACCCAAACGGCACGTCTCAGCAACATCAAGAAGAAAAATGGCTGCGGCTCAACGCGCAAGGTGGGCGAGATTCAATCAGAGAAAAGCGGCTTAGAAGGGAACAACGGCATCTGTCACCGCTGACGGGTTGTTCAGATGCCGGTTGTGTAATTGCTGTCGGAAACTTTTCGACCTGAACCGAGCCGATTCGCCCGAGTTTTCAAAGCCGTATTCGTTTTTTTATTCCAGTAAGAGTGGTGCAGTTTGAAAATCCACAGGGCTAGGAATGCGCTCTGGGCCTGTGGGATACTATTGCCCGCAACAAAGAGAGTAGCATTTCTCCGTGATTGCTCGTCTCATTGTCGTCGTGCTCGGGCTCGCTTTTGCAGGATGGATTTTTTACAGGTTCATTTATCCAAACCTGAGGCGAGGCGGAAAATGAGCGGACCAGCAACACGAAATTGGCCTACCACCTAATTCTCAATTGGTGTAATCGCCTGACCCACGCCAATCTTCGCCGTACATTCCCGAGAATTTCTCAATGAACTTCCTAGTTACCAAGTTGAGCCCAAAGGCCAGTTTTTCCGCAGCGTGTTAGAGCCTGTTGTAATGTTCCATTTTTGGAACAGTTCGAGCGAAATTGCTGGAGGCCCAAACTTTGCGGCAATAATCATCGAGGCTGACGGGTTTGGTCTCCCAAGCGAAACTGCTGCCGGAGAAGGACGAACAGTTCCGCACGTGCCTAGCCCGTCAGCGCTTTAGAAGCTACCCCAGCGCCCATTCGAAGCAATAGCCTCAATGGGCTAGCCTTATCGACCCCCAGATAATCCGCTCTGCCCATTGAACGGCGCCAGCAACCATAGCGGCAGTCCGTCATAGTCGGATTCACACCGTGCGCAAATAACTTCCCGTAACCCAGAATCCGCCAGGAACAACTCCAGGGCTTTCATTGACTTGCCCGTTTCACCGACGTAAGATTCGCGCCAGCGATCGGCCAGATCATTTTGCGCTTCAGTGTCGTCGAGAAGCCGGCGTAAGCTGAAAAAGCGGCAGGTTCCAGATGGCTGAAGATTCCGACCGGAACGAGAACGGAGTTTCGAACCGAATTACGGAGCTGGGCGAGAAGGCGATTCAACTCCTGCTCCTTCTCAGGGCGGCCGCTCAGCCTGCGAGATGATAATTCACTCCCCCTTGGTGCAGATCGCGACGGAGGTTTGCTACATGGGAAACCGCCGAGACCCCCGGATACCAGCAAGACTGCAAGTCCGAATTGCAGGAATGGATGCAAACGCGCGTACTTTGTTGCAGATCGTTACGACACGTAACATCAGTCGACACGGAGCTTTGTTGGAAGGCCTTCAAGGCACGCTGAAGCCCGGGGAGATTATTTCCATCACGTACAAGAACAACAAGGGCCGGTTCCGAGTGAGCTGGGTGGGCGACGCCGGCACCGACAGAGCGGGTCAGATTGGTGTCCAAAGTGTAGACCCCACGAAGTGCATTTGGGATGCAACAAGCTTGCCACCGCCAGTTGCCGACGTATACACCGCGCCAGCCGTCAAGGAGCGCAGGCAGCATAGGCGTGTGCAGTGCAGGTTGGGAGCTGAGTTGCATATCGAGGGTGCGGAATCACTTGCGAGGGCAGAGGTAACGAACATAAGCGTTGGCGGATGCTTTGTGGAGATGTCAACCACGCTCACAGAGAAGAGTCGGCTGAAACTTATCGTTTGGATAAACGATGCGAAGTTGACGTTCAAAGGGTTAGTTGTTAACCAGCGTCCCGGCTTCGGCGTCTCAATTAGGTTCACGGAGATGAGTGAGGACACGCGCGAGCAACTACAACGCTTTATCCAGTCCCACGTGGGTCTTCGTGGCTAATAACAGCCCCAAGCGTGGTACCTGTGATAGCCTCTGTCGATGGAAATACGGCGAGCGGCGCCTTTTTTTTTCGCCAATGCTTGGCGCGTGTTCTCATACCATACCTCGTTGGAGCCAATCCGATGTATCGAGAGACTGTCCTCCAGACTGAGCGCCTCAACAAGACAAGTAAAGGAGCGCGGACAACCCGCGGAACTAATTGAGCAAAGTCACGACAGCGATTCGGAGTATCCAAGCGCTCGCATTCCGGTTGCTGGTGTCGTCGAATCTCGTCCGCAGCATATAGAAGCATTGTCATCGACAATGAGAATGAACTTTGGCATAAACACAACCCGTAGACTTATAGATGGCCTAGGGCAGTGGATCGAGCTATCGGGTGAGGTGTGGATTACCCAGCGGTATGAATCTCCCCAACTCTTGGTATAGGTCCTCTGCCCCTTCGACGGCGATCTGCAAACGGAGTCTCAGCGGCATTCTACCGCGTGGTAAGGGGCTTCGCTGTGCTCGTCGCCAGCGTTAGCGACGTCTATCAGTTTCGGCCCGTGCTCTTTCATCCGCTCGATTTTGCTTCTGGAGGTCAGCAGTTTAGTCCGCTATTCTCTTGAGTATCTCCCGCAATTTTTTCGCCTGCTTCAGAGACTCTTTGGGATCCGAGGCCCTGTGGAAATCCTACCTTTGAGGGGGCGCGTGTGTGACTCCATCGATTCGTTCCTGTTCGCTTGAAGGGTCAAGCCGTACTCTAGGATTAACGAAGGCGTCCCGCACGTCCCCCGATCTCCAGGGCTGCTGTCTCTTCCCAATCATCGGGCGGCAAGGGCACGCCCCAGATGTTTCGTGGCTCATCAAGTTCGATCCCGCAATGCAGCGGGTTCTTAGGATCAATATAGACAACCCGAGCCGCAGCACGTTTATCCGTCAGGTAGACGTGAATCGAGACTCTCATTCCGCAACTCAACCCAATCGCGGTTGCGATCAATGATCCATGAAAGTTGACAACGATGGTCTCGCCCTCGCAGGTCCGACTCTCAGCGCCACTCTCGATGGCGATTACCACTTTTAGAGGGACACGAGTACTTCGCCGTGACTCTCGAAATGTCGCCGTGGGGGCATCAGGCAAAGCATATATGCGGGGGACAACCGAATGAAAGTCCGACGAAGTCACGCAATGAATCAGACCGTAGTTCGTTGCTCCTATTGTGTCTTAGGCGACGAGTTGAGGCCGATGGTCCCCATCCGGCGACCGCTGTTTCGTCTGCAATAAAGTGCGGCCACTGGCAGTACGTTTTATTCGCACATCCGCCCAAGTTCGTGTCATATTCGGCTTCTGGAACAAACAAGGAATTATGTACTGAAGCTCGGGTGAATAGGTTAGGGTCGTGTCGAAAGCATCCGACAGCGGTCACACAACCGGCATCTGAACATCCCACTAGAGATGACAGATGCCGTTATTCCCTTAAGCTCTAAGCCGCTTTTCTCTGATTGAATCTCGCCCACCTTGCGCGTTGAGCCGCAGCCATTTTTCTTCTTGATGTTGCTGAGACGTGCCGTTTGGGTCTCAGACTTGCTTGGCCATTGTTTCGCTTAGCCCACCGTGCCCTTTGCGCCAGACTTATCTTCCGCCGTGCGGCAGCCGACATCTTTCGACGTGTCCTGGTGGATTTGATCGACCTGGAGGCCCGCCCTGATAAAGCGGAAATAGCAGCCTCCAGCCGACCTAACTCAAATGCAGCTTTGTCGCGTGCAGCCTTCAACCGCGCGAGAATATCCATTTGTCCCCCTCGGGCTGGGATTGTAGCAAATGGCTGTCCGCTTTCCTGGACAAACAAAAGGGCGCAGCCGAATAAGGCCACGCCGTGAAACTGCTGCTTGATTTCGTGTTGGGTACGGCGCAGATTAAGTTCCTAGTTCAATCCGAGCTGGGTCAACTTCACCGCGCAGCGCATGGCTGGCGGGCCACATGTACCCACGGTGACCGGAGCCAACGTACTGAAATAGACGCTGGACGCCTGACCACTAGTGCTGACATCGTCGAAGATGATGGCACTGACTCCACCGGGATAGGTGACCCCGCTAAGGCTTCCGGTGATAGTGACATTACTGATGTCATCGGTACGAATTACTCCGTTCGCGCCCGCTCCGACAACGCCGCTAATTATGATGTCGTGATGTCCGCCACCAAAATCCACATTCGGATTGTAAATCTCGGTTATCGGAGTACAGGGATCTCCGGACGCCGTAAGACGAGCGGCAGTGCCCGAGGTAGCGGAGTTCATAGTGGGGTAAGCGGTGAATCCAATCCAGTAGAAAGAAGCGCGAGTAGTGCCAGCCTCGGTGCCACAGACGTAGAGGTGGCCGTTGGTGGGAGTTGCACCGAAATACTTGTTGTCGAAGTCGCCGGAGTGAATGTCCACGTCGGTGGTGGTATTACCCAAGCTACCCCGGCCCACGTGTACGCGCACCAGCCCCGTTAGGTCCGACTTTAGCTGCGCGACTACCGCACTGGCACCCGCGGTCCCGTCGTTGCCGGAGAAAGCGTATACCCTCCCGCTGATGCTATTGCTGTCGAAGAGGATGGAATCGGGAATCCCATAGGATCCTCCGCTGGCGTTGCAATTTGCGCCCGTACCGGTGCGGCCGGGGGGATGGGCGACCGTGCAACCTCCACCACCGATCATCACTGGTCCCGCAGCAAGAGTCGGCGTTGCATCCGATTTGGCATTGATAACCCAAAGCTCGCCAAGCTGATCGCCCACAAAAAGGTTGCCACTGGGAAAGTCGTAGACTGGGCCGTTGGGCGTGGCCGCTGCGCCGCCGGTGCCGGCGACGGGCAGGGCAAAGGTCCACAATACCGTGGGCTGACTATTCAACGCACATTTAAAGACGCAACTGATCTTGTAAATCTTGCCGTCGTCGCTACCCACAAAAGCTTTGTCTGTCTCGTAGTCGACCCAAGGAGAAGCCAGCGTGGCGGTGGATGTAGACGAGAAAGTGACGGACTTCAGGCATGAGGTCGTGGCCAAGCAACTGCCGCTAACGATTGGCGCCGCCGCTTTGGTGACAGTCCCCGCTGAGGACCCCAAAGTCAGAACATGGAAAATTGCGGAGGCGGCCGCACTTTCGACGTAAGCGATTTTCTTGCCGTCCAGGGACATGACGGGGGAAGTCAAGACCGAGCCGCCGCTCGTGCTTCCGTTGTATGCCCAGTTGACGTTGGGGTTGGCACCACAGATTCCGCCTGGGCCGCTGTAAAGCTGATTTATCCCGACTATATTGGCTTGCCCGTTGGTCACGCCCGCAACGTTTAATGCGAACAGTGCATAGTCGTTAAGGCAGTCGGGGTTGGCATTAATGTCGAAACTGAACTTTGCGGGAAAATTGTTGGGAGCGACATTGCCTGCTCCTAGGGAAACGCTCCAATCTCTCCTCAGAGGCGGCTTTTTCCGAATCACGAACGGGCTGTCCCCGAGACCGGCGGAGAGATCGTTCTCTGGACCGTAGCCGGCTTGACCGGACGGCGGTAGCTCCAATCGAGCACGCGGCCGACATGTTCATGATTGGGTCCCTCTTGGGCGGCAAGGCACAGGAGCGGCACAAACAGAAGGAGGCAAAATTTGCGACGGACGAAAGAGGTTCATACTTCGCCCCTGGAAAGGAGTGCACTTTCCTCGAAACCTCCCTTTCTTGGACGCATTACAAGATTAAGGAAGGCTAGTCGAATATCCGGCCCCGGAAAAGCAGAGTGTATCACGTGAATAAATAGGGTTCTGACAGCTCGATCAGTAGCCAGCCGATCGAATACTAGAAACCGTCGGAAGCGAATTTTACATCGTGTTGATTACTTCTGCGATCGGAGTGAAATGGGGACCGCCATGACGCGATCCCCGAACGTTCTGCATCTTTCGTAACCTCAATGAAAATGCGGATTTCCACAGCTTGAATTCAAGTTCACGGAGTACAATGTGTTTGGTCAGTGAAATGCGTCCTGGCCCTGAATTCAACCCAAGGAAAGGATTTTTCCGACATGTGGAAGCCCACGAATCAGCCTATGACTCCAAGCCGGCCGAATGAGCCGGAGCGCCCTTCCATGG
>Ga0307479_10000706_pt1 | contig 30407 bp, 24 predicted proteins | sample atmos_gasesECM4C_FD_203743 | JGI IMG/M metagenome (GOLD analysis project Ga0307479, IMG submission 203743) | Hardwood forest soil microbial communities from Morgan-Monroe State Forest, Indiana, United States - atmos_gasesECM4C_515 | ecosystem: Environmental > Terrestrial > Soil > Temperate...
GTCTGGGAAGCAGGCCTCGACCGTTATTGCAAAATGGAAAAGGGAGACTTTATTGGGCGCAGCGCGCTGGAACGCGCCAAGGCCGCGGGCTTGAAGCGCACCCTCGTAGGATTGCAGATGATCGATCGCGGAATCGCTCGCGACGAATATCGCTGCCTTAACGAATCCGGCCACCCCATCGGCGTGATCACCAGCGGTTCGCCTTCGCCAACCTTGGGAAAGAATATCGCGCTCGCCTACGTTCCGCCGAACATGTCTTCGATTGGCACGCCGGTTTTCGTCGAAATTCGGGGCCAACGATATCAGGCTCAGGTGGCGCCGACTCCGTTTTACAAACGAGCTAAAAAGAGCACGCCACAACCAGTGGGTTCATCGGTAAAGACGGTCTGAAACGGTGATAGAAACGTCACGCGAACGATGGAAGGGGAGCGAATCATGGCGTATCCAAGGGAGTACCGCTACACCAACCAACATGAGTGGGTCCGTGTCGACAAAGACGTTGCGACCGTAGGTATCACCGACTACGCCCAGCACGAACTGGGCGACGTCGTCTTTGTGGAGCTGCCCAAGCCAGCCACGAAGATCACCGCCGGCAAATCCTTTGGCACGGTGGAATCCGTGAAGGCGGTCAGCGAGATTTATGCTCCTGTTTCCGGCGAAGTTGTGGAAGTCAACAACGACCTGCACAATACGCCGGAAAAAATCAATTCCGACCCGCACGGTGCCGCATGGCTGATCAAAGTACGGCTGGCGAATCCTGCCGAAGTGAATAGCTTGATGGATGCGACCGCTTACGAAAAATTCATCGCGGACAAGGGCAAGGAAGCTTCCGCCTGATGCGCTATCTCCCCAAAAGCCCGGCGGAACGCCAGGAAATGCTGGCGGCCATCGGAGCCAAATCCATCAACGAACTTTTCTCCGGCATTCCGGAGCGCTATCGCCTTCGCGAGTCCCTCAAACTCCCCGGGCCCTACTCCGAGGCCGAAGTGATCGATTATTTCAAGCAGCGTGCCGCCGAAAATTCCTCGGGCTACACGCGTTTTCTGGGCGCGGGTGTGTACAACCATCTGCGCTCGGTGGTTACGGACGCGATCATCCAGCGCGGCGAATTTCTCACTTCCTATACGCCCTATCAGGCGGAGATATCTCAGGGCACTTTACAGGCTATTTTTGAGTTTCAAACCTTGATGTGCCAACTGACTGGCCAGGAGGTAGCCAACGCGTCCATGTGGGACGGCTCAACGGCAACCACGGAAGCGGTCTTGATGGCTGAGCGCATCACCGGGCGCCACCGCGTCCTGGTGGCGCGCTCGCTGCACCCGGAATATCGCGACGTTCTCAAGACCTATGCCAAAAATTCCGGCCTGCGCGTGGAAGAGCTCCCTTTCACCAAACACGGCACGTTGGATGAGAGGGCGCTGCAATCTGCCTTAAAAGACGACGTCGCCGCCGTGGTGGTGCAGTCGCCCAACTTCTTCGGCGCTCTCGAATCCATTCCCGCATTGGCCGGGCTTGCTCACGATTCCGGCGCGCTGCTGGTCGCGGTCGTGACTGAGGGCGTTTCTCTCGGTATCGTGCGGCCTCCGGCGGAAGCGGACATTGTAGCGATGGAGGGGCAGAGCTTCGGTTTGCCGCCGAGCTACGGCGGCCCGTTTGTCGGAGTCATCGCCGCACGCGAAAAATTTGTACGGCAAATGCCCGGGCGTCTTGCCGGCCAGACCACCGATACCAACGGGCGCCGCGGTTTCTGCCTCACTTTGGCCACGCGCGAGCAACATATTCGCCGCGAGAAGGCTACCTCGAACATCTGCACCAATCAGGCGCTCTGCGCGCTGGCCGCCACCGTGCATTTGACCCTGCTTGGCAAAGAAGGCCTGCGCGAGATGGCCCAGCAGAATCTCTCGAAAGCGCAATTTGCGCTGGGGGAACTCACAAAAATTCCGGGCGTGCGGCGTACGTTTGATGCGCCGTTCTTCAACGAGTTCGCCATTCAGCTGCCACGCTCGGCCAAATTGGTGAACGCCTACTTGTTGCGCGAGAAAATCGTCGGCCCTTTGCCGCTGGGCACGGCTTACCCGGAGCTGACGAAGAATGCCTTGGTCTGCGTCACAGAGACGACCACGCGCGCGCAAATCGAGCAGTTGGCCGCAGGAATCCGCCGCGCGCTGGAGCAGCCGTTGTAGCACAGGCACTCTTGGCGGCGCTCGTTAGGAATACAGCGAAATCGTTTCATTATTCTCGGCAAGGAAAAGAAATCTTGGTCGGACACACAAATTGAAAAATCGAATCAAAAAAGCGACACGCCACACAAATCAGAACGAAGGCCTCATCTTCGAAAAGTCCTCGCCGGGCAAGCGCGCTTTTGAATTACCGCCGCTGGATGTCCCTTCCAGCGATCCAGAGCAAGCCCTCGGGCCGAATCATCGTCGTGAAGGCGTCACTGGATTTCCAGAGGTGAGCGAAATCGAAGTAATCCGGCACTTCACGCGCCTCTCCACCTGGAATTACGCCATCGACTACGGCATGTACCCCCTGGGCTCCTGCACTATGAAGTACAACCCACGCGTGAACGAATTTGTGGCCCGCCTCGAGGGCATCGCCACCGAACATCCCTATCAGCCGCAGGAACTCTCACAGGGCCTACTCAGAATTCAGCAACTGCTCGAGCGATGCTTGCTGGAAATCACCGGTATGGACGCCATCACCCTGCAGCCCGCAGCCGGCGCGCAAGGCGAGCTGACTGGTCTTCTTCTAATCCGTGCCTACCTTGAAGAGCAGGGCAATCCGCGCAAAACCGTGCTGATCCCGGATTCCGCCCACGGCACAAATCCCGCAACCGCGGTGATTGCCGGCTATCAGGTCGAAAACATCAGGTCCGAATCGCACGGGCAGATCGATGTCGACAAATTGCGTGAGCTGGTCACCCCTGACGTCGCAGCGCTGATGATCACTAATCCTTCCACGCTCGGCATTTTCGAGCATCGCATGCCGGAAATCGCCCAGATCCTGCACAACAAAGGCGCTTTGCTGTACATGGATGGCGCGAACATGAATGCTTTGGCTGGTGTCGCGCGCCCCGGTGATTTAGGCGTCGACGTGATGCATCTGAACCTGCACAAAACGTTTTCCACGCCGCACGGTGGCGGCGGTCCGGGCGCGGGACCGGTTGCCATGAAAAAGATTCTGGAGCCTTTCCGCCCCGTGCCCATCCTCGTAGAAAAGGAAAAGGGCCGCTTGGCGTTGGAGCAGATTCGGCCGGATTCCATCGGCCGGGTGAAAGCGTTCTCCGGCAACTTCGGCGTTCTGGTCCGCGCGCTCGCTTATATCCTCGCGTACGGGCCCGGCATCCGGCAGGCCACGGAAGACGCCGTCCTCAACGCCAACTATATCCGCAAGCTTCTCGAAGGCGCCTACGACTTGCCGTATTCCCTTCCCTCCATGCACGAAGTCGTGTTCAGCGACGCAATCCAGAAAAAAAATGGCGTCAACACCATGGATATCGCCAAGCGGCTCATCGATTACGGCTTTCATCCGTATACCACCGCGTTTCCGCTGATTGTGCCCGGCGCGCTCATGATTGAGCCAACCGAATCAGAATCCAAGGAGGAATGCGATCTGTTCATCGACGCCATGCGCTCGATCGCCGAGGAAGCGGCCAGCGATCCCGAACTGGTAAAGACCGCGCCGCACACAACGCGCGTCAGCCGCCTCGATGAAGTCGCCGCCGCTCGCAAGCCCATCCTGCGCTGGAAACCTGGGCATCACGGCGCTGCGGCAGAATCCGCCAAGGAAGAAGATCACCCTAAGGTGAAAAGAGTCGCCACTCAGGTCGTCCCCACTGCCGATTAACAATCAATTTTGCTTCTCGGCACACGCAGTTTTAAGGATTTCTCGGCTCCCGCGGTTTACCCGTAAACTATGAAAGGTCGTTTCTGCTGCTTCCGCCCGGCTCCGAATGACTTCTGCTCTACAACCTTGGCTCCCAAAATCAGTCCTACTCCTGCGCGATTATGACCGCCACAAATTCGTTTCGGACCTGATCGCAGGCGTAACGGTCGGGCTTGTAGCGCTTCCGCTGGCCATGGCCTTCGCCATTGCGTCGGGTGTTTCTCCTCAGGCCGGCATTTATTGTGCGATCGTCACTGGATTTCTCATTTCCGCCCTCGGCGGCTCAAAGACCCAAATTGGCGGCCCAACCGGCGCATTCGTCGTAGTGGTTTCCGGAATCATCGCCAAGCACGGAATCGATGGGCTGTTTACCTGCACGATGATGGCTGGAGCGCTCCTCGTTCTGCTCGGCGTCACGGGCATGGGCTCGATGGTCAAGTACTTCCCGCGGCCGGTCATTGTTGGTTTCACCAACGGAATCGCCATTCTGATCGCCAGCACGCAAATCCGCGACTTCTTCGGCCTGCGCATGGACCACCTGCCCGGGGATTTCTTCCATCGCATGCGAGCCCTGGTCCAGGCCGCCAACACTATTTCGTGGCCCGCAACGATTCTCTCGCTCCTCTCACTCGCAATAATGATCGTCTGCCTCAAGTACGCCAAACGCGTCCCCGGCGCGATCGTCGTGACCTTTGGCGCCACCGTTGCGGTTACGATCTTGCACCTGCCCATCGAAACCATAGGCTCACGCTTCGGCGAAATTCCTAGCGGCTTGCCCACCATTGCCCTGCCCAATCTGCACTACGACGTCTTCCGCCAATTGCTCTCGCCCGCCTTCACCGTCGCCATGCTCGGCGCGATTGAATCCTTGATGTCCGCTGTAGTCTCCGACCGCATGAGCAAAGACAAGCACAACCCCAACGTCGAGCTGATGGCCCAAGGCGTCGCCAATATTGTTTCGCCGCTTTTCGGTGGACTCCCCGCAACCGGCGCGATTGCCCGCACCGCCACCAACGTCCGCGCCGGCGCAAAAACGCCGATCGCCGGAATGATTCACGCGCTGACGCTGCTGGCAATCGTGCTTTTTGCGGCTCCGCTGGTGAAGAATGTGCCCCTCGCGGCGCTAGCCGCAATCCTGATGATGGTCGCCTACAACATGGGCGATTGGGAGGAGGTCCCCGAGATTCTGAAGCTCACCGCCGCTGACGTTGCCGTGTGGCTGCTGACCTTGACCCTTACAGTCGTCGCGGATTTGACGTTCGCTGTGGAAGTCGGCATGGTGCTGGCCGCGCTCATGTTCATCCGCAAAGTATCGCGCACCACGACGGTAACTCGCGTCACTCGCGATTATGTCGAAGACAGTCGCGTACACATCCTCCAAGGTAGAGACATTCCAGAGTACGCCACGGTCTTTCGCATCCACGGCCCATTCCTTTTCGGCGCAACCGACAAATTCGCCGAGCTTCTCGACACTCTGGACACCTTGCCGCCCATCGTCATCTTGCGCCTCAGAAACATGACCGCCATCGACGCCACGGGGCTTGGTGCCATTCGCGACCTTGCCGACCAGCTTCACGATTCGGGCCGGTCATTGCTTCTCTGCGGCGCGCGAGAACAACCCGCAAAGCTCTTGCATCAAGCGGAATTTGAGCGCCATGTCGGCGCCGAAAACGTTGTTCCAAGCATCGAGGACGCTCTGGAACGCGCCGCCGAAGTCTATCAGCGGTATCACTCCCCCGCGGCCCTCGCGCGCAAAACCGAGGAACACAAAGACGACCTGGTAGCCAAGAGCTAGTCGCCACTCATACGCTCAACAGTTTTGATTTTTTCTTATTCCGACAGCCTGACGCTGTCCAGAATCGTTCGGAAGGTGTTCTCGTATTCGGGAAACGCTTTTTCCGGCGCAATGCACAAGAACGAAAGCAGTCCATGAGGCTGGAGCGTCGTGACCAGCCAGTCTTTCTCCTTGCCGCCGGTCGGCGAATCGTTACTGATCGACGCGGAGAGCCCCCTCTGGCCGTCGATTTTGATTTCTGCGGGCTGCCGCTCCACACGCAGGTTCGAATTGGATTTTTGCAGACTGCGAATGAGTTCTTGTGTCGCGTTTTCCAAAGCAGTCGCATCATTCGCTCCGGCTTGCACGCGTTTCACGCTGACAATCACTCCGTAGGCGACTTCAGCTTGCCCTCCCTTGCCCTGCAAAACGCCTCCGTCCGGAGCCAGTGCAATCCCTTCGCCGCCTTCATATTTTTGCCAATTGCCCGGACACTGTAGCGAATACGAAGTACCCTGATAATCCACGAAATTGCTCGACGGTGGTGGAGGCGGCCCTCCACCCGGCGAAGTGGGCGATAGCACCTTCTGGGGAGCTGGAAGCGCCAGCACCTCGCGCTTGATGGCCTCGAAATCCTGTGAGTCCCGCTTTGCGTCTGGAGGCACGCCCCCCAGCTTGTCAATTTCCTCATCGACACGTTCGATACGATTGCCGGGATTGGGGTGATCGGAGAGAAATTGCGGCGGGTTCTGCCCTTTTGTCAACGTCTCTAATTTTTCAAAGAACTGCGCCATGGCTCGTGGATCGTAACCGGCGTCGTAAATTACCTGTGTGCCCATCACATCCGCCTGCGTTTCGTCTGTTCTTGAGTAGTGCAGCAAAAGCCCAACCGCACCCGCGGCAACACCTTGGGAAAGCAGCGCGCCTCCCGAGCTACCTCCGAACAGTCCAGTGAATAATCCGGCCGCTCCCTGAGCCAGTTGCGCTTTGGAGGCCTGGGCGGTCCCGTGCCGGAGCGCCACGTGCGACAGCTCGTGTCCCAGCACGGCGGCTAACTGCGATTCGTTATCCGCCGCTTCGATCAACCCGCGAAATACGAACACAAACCCGCCCGGCAACGCGAAGGCGTTCACCTCTTTGGTGTTCACGCAATGAAACTCCCACGGATATTCCGCTCCCCGCGTCGGCAGCTTGGCGATGAGCCGCATTCCCAGTTGCGTCAAATACGCGTCGACTTTAGGGTCATTGCAGGACGGCATGGTCCTCATCATTTGCTGCGCCGCTTGGCGACCCACCTGAATGTCGGATTGTGGCGAATACATGTTCCATGGCGGTTTGAGCTGCGTGCGGTCACCTAGGGCGAGCGGAGCACTTACTAGGCAAATTGCGCTTAGCAAGAGCGCCTGGCGGATGTGCTGCTGTAACAGCCTCAGTGTCATGACCACCGCCCCAGATTCATTCCCCGCAACCTTCGCCGTCTCGCCCTAATATTTAGAGGTTCACGCATCCCGTTTGGCCTTTCCAACTCTATACCGAGCCCTTCAGAAATGACAAAGCCCGAGTGGCAGGCCACTCGGGCTAATGAGAGAACTGTTGAAAATTTAACGGGCTACGCGAGGCGGCGGGTCGGACGACGGCGCCGTTGCCGGAGCATCCACCGACTTTCCACTGTGCGCCTTGACTGCCCGCGGAGGAGCAGTCGGCTCCAGCCGCCGCGCTGGCATAGCCAGATTTTCACCTTCGCGGACAAAGTTCAGCCGGTCCTGGTCGCGATCCCAGTCAATGCAGACCAAATCACCAAGATGCACTTGCTCGGTCGCCAGCAGATTCGCCAAAGGATACACAACGTGGCGTTCGATGGCCCGCTTCAGGTGCCGCGCCCCGTAACGCTGGTCGGTGCCTTCCTGCAGTAAAAACTCTTTGCCGGAATTTGTCACCCGGAACAGGAATTGGCCTTTTGCGGTCTCCAGCACTCGTTGCTGCACCTGCCCTAGTTCGATATCCAACACTTCTTCCAACTGTTCCCGCCGCAACGGATGGAACACCACCACTTTGTCCAGCCGGTTCATGAACTCCGGAGAAAACTTACGGCGCGCGGCTTCTACCGCCGTGCGCTCCACCTTCTGGTCCAAACCCGCCGCCGGCTTGTCCGTCGGCTGCACAAAGCCCATGCCCCCGTTCATCAACTCCGTAATCTCTCCGCCGCCCAGGTTGGAGGTCAAAAAGATCACCGTCTGCGACAAATCCACCCGCCGGTTGTCTCCCAGCGTCAGCGTGGCTTTATCCAGCATCCCCAACAGCAACTGCCACAGCGCATCTGACGCTTTCTCAATTTCGTCAAACAGCAAAAACGACAGCTTCAGCTTCTCCGTGTGGCTCTTGGCCAGCTCTTCCTGGGTAATCAGCGGATGTGTCTCGCGGTGCCCCAGATACCCTGGAGGCGATCCAATCAGCTTGGCTATCTCGTGGGAGTGCTGAAACTCCGCGCAGTCCACCTTAATAACGGTCCGTGCGTCCCCGAACAGAATCTCCGCCGCCGCTTCTACAATGCGTGTCTTGCCCGACCCCGTCGGCCCTAAAAACAGCAAATTTCCCACCGGCCGTCCCGGTGAGTTCAATCCGGCGCAGAACACCTGATACAAGTCCACCAGTGCCTGCACACCCTCTTCCTGGCCCACGATTTTGGCCTTCAAGGCGCTTTGGAAATCGCGAGTTTCATTACTCCGGATGGTGGGATCCAACTGGTGTCGGACGGCAGGTCTCATTTCTTAGTCCTTAGTGCGTCCAGCTCCCCCCGAACGCAGGCGCATCTCAAGAAGCCAGCACTAGGGGTTACTGCATGGCGCGTACCACTCCAATGGATGTGCGACGAACGAGAAAGATGCACAAACTCAAAGACATACGAAATTTGGAATTTCATAGAATGTCTCACACGATGAGACAGTGTTTCATACCTGTAAAAATCGCACCACTTTCTGTCAGTCACCGAACGACAAAAACAGGCTGGGAGGTAAGTACTTCATAGTAGGTACTTCAGGATTGGCGAGAGTTAACTGATTGGAACGATGCTTCGCCGAAGCAGATTTACCGCTCCGGCTTCTCCGACTTTTTGCGCGCCTGTGGAGCGGCCGCTGGCGCCGCTGCCGGCTGCGCCATTCGCGGCTTCTTTCCTTCGCTGACCGCCTCCGTGGGCGCGTCTGCGCTCCGGCCATCCTTGGCTTGCGCCGAGGCCTTGGCTGTTTGGGACTCCTCCGCTGGATTCTGCACCAGGGCGCCCTCGCCTTCACGGACGAAGCTCAGACCGTTGTGTTCCCGGTCCCAATCGATGCGCACCAAGTCGCCCAAATGCACTTGCTCGGTCGCCAGCAGATTCGCCAAAGGATACACAACGTGGCGTTCGATGGCCCGCTTCAGGTGCCGCGCCCCGTAGCGCTGGTCAGTGCCTTCCATCAGCAGGAAATCGCGTCCGGCGCTGGTCACTCGGAACAGGAACTGGCCTTTGGCGGTTTCCAGCACCCGTTGCTGCACCTGTCCTAGTTCGATATCCAACACTTCTTCCAACTGCTCCCGCCGCAACGGATGGAACACCACCACTTTGTCCAGCCGGTTCATGAACTCCGGAGAAAACTTACGGCGCGCGGCTTCTACCGCCGTGCGCTCCACCTTCTGGTCCAAACCCGCCGCCGGCTTGTCCGTCGGCTGCACAAAACCCATGCCCCCGTTCATCAACTCCGTGATCTCTCCGCCGCCCAGGTTGGAGGTCAAAAAGATCACCGTCTGCGACAAATCCACCCGCCGGTTGTCTCCCAGCGTCAGCGTGGCTTTGTCCAGCATTCCCAATAGCAACTGCCACAGCGCATCTGACGCTTTCTCAATTTCGTCAAACAGCAAAAACGACAGCTTCAGCTTCTCCGTGTGGCTCTTAGCCAGCTCTTCCTGGGTAATCAGCGGATGCGTCTCCCGGTGGCCCAGATACCCTGGAGGCGATCCAATCAGCTTGGCAATCTCGTGGGAGTGCTGAAACTCCGCGCAGTCCACCTTAATAACGGTCCGTGCGTCCCCAAACAGAATCTCCGCCGCCGCTTCTACAATGCGTGTCTTGCCCGACCCCGTCGGCCCTAAAAACAGCAAATTTCCCACCGGCCGCCCCGGTGAGTTCAGTCCGGCGCAAAACACCTGATACAGGTCCACCAGCGCCTGCACGCCTTCCTCTTGGCCGACGATCTTCTCGCGCAGCGCGCCTTGAAACTCCAACGTGTCCGTGCTGCGCTGGTTGGGATCGAGTGGAATCGTAAAGGTGGTCATGACCGCCTCCCTAGCGTCCGGCGCAAATGGCCGGATGGCGCACCAAATCGCCCGCGCCCCTGGTCAAACTGGGCCAGCTTGACCTGGATGGTGGACTGCACGAGCCGCAACTGTACGAGCAGCTCATGCGCCACCGCGTGCGATTCAGAAATCCGGAGTATCGGCGGAAACAAGTCCGCCAAATCGAGGTTTAAACCGCGAAGACTCGAAATCAATTTCTGCACTGCCGGAGAATTCGGGTCGGCAAGGTCGACTCGACTGCTCAATTGCTCGCGGAGATTTCTCCAGTTCAAATCCACAAAAGGATGCCGCTTGGAAACTTCGCGCACCACCTGGTCGGTGATTCGCGCTCGGTCGCCCAACCGCGCCAGGTGTAGCTGGCGCACTTTTCCGCCGCGGCGCACATTGTGCACCAGGTAATACGCATTTCCTTTGCGGCGAACGAAGGCCATGGACTTTTTCACCCGAGAATTGCGACCGTGCACGTAGTGTACTTTACTTCCACTACCACTTGCAACATATGATGCGCACATGACGCGCGCCCTGCTTCCAAAGCGTTACCCCTAGAAAATACGCGAAGCGCTCCCGAACCCTTCATCACTTTTCTTGCTCCGTTGCATTTGTTCTGTGCATCGCTGCTTCTCAAAACCTGCTGTTCCTACTTGCTTAGATGCCCAACGCCGATATCGCGCCACCTTCGCCGGCTACTGCTTGTTCTGTAATTGTCGACGCTTTGTAATTTATTCTCATCATCGGTGTGTCCGTAAATTTTGCGGGCACTTTCTACACTCACCCAATTAAACCCGGAACGTGCTTTTTTGTCGTTGCGCCGGGATGCAACCCCGCTTCACTGTGGATATTTAGTAGGATATTGGCGCGCTAGGTCGCGAGAACCGCCGACGAGGTCTTTCTACAATGTCCTGGGATCCTGTTTATCGCCTGGTGAAACAAATCCCCCGCGGGCGGGTTTTATCCTATGGGGCGCTCGCTCGAATCTTGCGTCTAAGCGGCGGGGCGCGCAGTGCCGGCCGAGCCATGGCCGCTACTCCTTCCGGCAAAGGCATTCCCTGGCACCGCGTGGTTGGCGAAAAGGGAAAAATCCTGATTCGCGACCCGTACGCCTCTCTGCAACGCAAGTTGCTTGAAAGCGAAGGCGTCAAAATCACCGAATCCCGAGTAGATCTAAAACGCCACCTCTGGAATCCGCTCAAAGACGCCAAGCCTAAACGCCCGCTGCAAAAATCCAAGCGCAAGCCAACAAAGCTGTAAATGTACCGGCCTTTGGAGTGCGGCGGTCTGGCCGTCGCTTTTGACCAATGAAACGCGCTGCAACCCTGTCAGCGCCGGGCAAAATCGCATCATTCGAGACCCTCCGTATGCCTTCTGCCGGTGGACGCCCCTTTTCTTATCCGCTAAACTCCCTTTGATTCGGTACGCCCAAGTTCCCTATGTCAGCGCCTATCCTGGAAGTAGAAAATCTCGTCAAGAACTACGGCGACGTGCAAGCCGTGCGCGGCGTTAGCTTCATCGTGGAAGAGGGCGAAGTGTTCGGCCTGCTCGGGCCAAACGGCGCCGGCAAAACAACAACAGTCGAAATCCTGGAAGGCCTTCGCGATGCCGACAGTGGCCAGGTGCGTGTCTGCGGCCTCGACCCGCAAGTCAACGCCAAGCAGCTCAAACACGAAATCGGCGCCGCCTTGCAATCCACTTCCCTGCCCGACAAATTGCGCGTCATGGAGGCGCTTCGGCTGTTCGCCAGCTTCTACAAACGCCCCCGCGACCCGGAGGAGCTGCTGAAGCGTTTCGGCCTGGAAGAAAAACGCAACACCTTTTACAGCAAGCTTTCCGGCGGACAAAAGCAGCGACTGGCTCTGGCCATGGCCTTAATCAACGATCCTCGGGTTCTTTTCTTCGACGAGCCCACTGCCGGGCTCGACCCGCAAGTACGTCGCGAGATTTACGACATCATCGAGGAACTCCGCCGCGACAAGAAAACCATTCTGATGACCACGCATTACATCGAGGAAGCGGAGCGCCTCTGCGATCGTGTCGCCATCGTCGACCACGGCAAGGTTATCGCCCTCGGCACACCTCGCGAACTCAAGCAGCGCTCTGGCGGCAACACGCGCATTGAAGTCAAGCTAGCCAAGCCGTCCTCCAACGGCACCCTTCGCGGCCTCGAAGGCGTCGTGGACGCGCGCGAGCTGGACGGGATTTACGTCCTGCACACGCAGCGGCCTCCGCAAACGATCGTTTCGTTGGTCAAACACCTCGAGGCCGAGGGCAATGAACTGGTCAGCCTGGAAATTGCCACCCCATCGCTCGAAGATGTCTTTATCGAAATGACCGGAAGGAGGCTCCGCGATTGAGCAACTTCGCTAGCCTGACGCGCATGCGCATCCAGCTCGCCTTGCGCAACAGAATGTTCTTCTTTTTCAGCGTCTTTTTCCCGCTGGGCATGTTCTTCCTCTATGCCGGCGTTTTTGCCAAAGGTGTCCCCCATGTTGTGAGGTTCTTTCTTGGCCCGGTAATTTCTTTCAATGTTATGGGCAGCTTTTGGGGCCTTAGCGCCATGCTGGTCATGTTTAGGGAGCAGGGCATCCTGCGGCGTTTTCACGTTACTCCCGTAACCGCCGCTGACATGCTGGCCTCGAGCGTTCTGGCCAACTTCGTGCTAACCATTCCCACGGTTTGTCTGGAACTCTTTTTAGCGCGAACGCTTTATCACGTTTCCGATCTCGGCAACTTAGTTTCGGTAGCGGTTTTGGTTGCAGCGGGCATCGTGTCGTTCGGCTCTCTTGGTCTTGTGGTTGCCAGCGTGACCAACACCATGCAAGAAACTCAGGTACTCAACCAGATCATTTGGTTGCCACTGATTTTTCTTTCCGGAGCAACGTTGCCGCTTCCCTTTTTGCCCAAAGCCGTTCAAGCCATTGGTGTATTTCTGCCGGCTACGTATTTGGTCACGGGCCTGCAAGGCGCGATCTACTCCTCTTTTCCTGTTTGGAAGCTTTTGGTCCAGCTTCTCTCTCTGGCGTGCTGGGCCGTACTCACGTTTTTTGTCGCCGCTCAGCTTTTTCGCTGGGAACCGGAAGTCAAGATCCCACGCAGGGCCAAACTCTGGGCCGCGGCCACCGCTCTTCCCTTTCTCCTCCTCGGCGTCTGGGAAAATGATCACGGCCAGGTCCTAGTGCAAGCGCAAGCCGCCTTCCGTTCCCTGGACCAGTCATCGAAGAGCCAGCCGGCGTCAAAACCTGAAAATCAGGGCAATAAAGATCAACACTAGCTTGGCCCAAATGAACGCGCGCATGTAGCGGCCGCTTATCCTGAGCTTGCCGAAGGGCCGACTGTGGCGGGCGCTGTTCACGGCCTTACTCAGCCCTCAACACGCCAATTTGGTTTTTCTCGCTGCGCGCGTAGTACTTCCCTCGCATTGACCTCTCGCACTCCCTACCGTATTCTCGAATTTCAACGACACCGAGGAGCCAAAATGCCCATCCAAAAAACCGAGAAAATCTGGCACAACGGAAAATGGATTAACTGGGATGACGCCACCCTGCACGTCCTGTCTCACGTAGTCAGTTACGGCTCCGCGGTGTTCGAGGGCATCCGCTGCTATGACACCAAGCAAGGCCCCGGCATTTTCCGCCTGCGCGAGCACATGCAGCGCCTGATCAACTCCGCCAAAATTTACCGCATGGAGCTGCCCTACTCCCTCAACGATTTCTGCGCTACGGCCACAGAACTCGTCCGCCTCAACAAACTGAACGCCTGCTACGTCAAGCCCATAGCTCTGCGCGGTTACGGCGAAGTCGGCGTTAACCCGCTCAGCTCCCCGATCGACATTTATATGGCGTGCTGGTCCTGGGGCGCCTACCTCGGCCCTGACGCGCTATCGAAAGGCGTTGACGTTGGCGTGAGCTCCTGGACGCGCATCTCGCCCAACACGCTTCCTGCCATGTCCAAGGCTGCCGCCAATTACATGAACTCGCAGCTCATCCGTATGGAGGCGAGCTTCAACGGTTACGCCGAAGGCATCGCGCTCGACTCCGACGGCCACGTCAGCGAAGGCTCCGGCATGAACGTTTTCCTGGTGCACGATGGCGTGCTGCTCACTCCGCCATTGGCCACCAGCATTCTGCCGGGCATAACCCGCGATGCGGTCATCAAAATCGCCGAAGATTTGAAGATTCCCGTGAAAGAGACGGTCATCCCGCGCGAGATGCTCTACATCGTTGACGAAGTTTTCTTTGTCGGCACGGCTGTGGAGATCACCCCGATTCGCTCCGTCGACCACATCCAGGTCGGCAAAGGGGTTGCCGGCCCAATCACCCGCAAGCTGCAGGAAGAATTCTTCGCCATCACCAGCGGTACCAAGCCCGACCGCCACAACTGGCTAACGCCGGTAAGCGCTCCCGTCGGCGCCGCCTCCAGGTAGGACAGACATTCCTGCCTGTCCTGTTCGCAGCTCGTTGGGGACACACCCTTGCGCCCGTACTTGGCAAAGCCTGAATTCAATTCGCCTTTTGTTGCCCTTCTCTGCGCGCCTCAGCGCTCTCTGCGTCTCCGCGTTAGATTTTCTCTTCTCTGTTTCCTCTGCTGGCCTCTGCTAACTCTCTGTTAAATCCGTTTGTTTTTCTCCGTGTTAAACCTTTGTCCTGTTCTGTCCTTCTCTCGCGGCTAGCCATTCATCAGTTCTGCTAGAATCTCCCGCCATGTACACCACCTTCCAAAAGCTCGTCGCCGAATTCACCGGCACGTTTGCGCTGGTGTTCTTCGGCGCGGGAACCGTTTGCGTCGACCGCTACCTGCAAAGCACCGGGGGCGTTGGCCTGCTCGCCGTCGCGCTGGCCCACGGACTCACCATCGCCGTTATGGTCTCCGCTCTCGGCCACATTTCCGGCGGCCACTTCAATCCCGCGGTGAGTATCGGCTTCTGGGTCACCAAGCGCCTCGGCACCGTGGATGTGGCGCTGTACTGGGCGGCGCAAGTGCTCGGCGGCATTGCCGCTGCGTATGTCCTTAAGGCCGTTATTCCCGAAGAGACTTGGCGTGCCGTGGCTCTCGGGACCCCGGAGCTGGTGCGCGACCTCCCGCGTCTCTCCGGAATGGCCCTGGAAGCCGTAGCGTCGTTCTTCCTGGTTCTCGTGTTCTTTGCCACGGCGGTCGACGAACGCGGCACCTTCCGCTCCATCGCGGGTTTCGGCATCGGCCTGACCGTTACCCTGGGCATGCTGGTTATCGGTCCGTTCACCGGAGCGGCCATGAACCCGGCTCGCGCCCTGGGACCAGCAATCGCCGCCCATCACTGGACGAGCCAAGGCGTTTACTGGATCGGCCCGCTCGCTGGCGGCTTCGTCGCCGCCCTGCTCTACGACTCTCTCTACCTCAAGAAACCTTAGTCGACAGTTGAAAGTCGACAGCACTCATAGCTACTGGATTTGTTAAGCCCGTCTAGCCGAAGGATAGACACAGAGTTAGCAGAGTCCAACAGAGGGAGCGGAGAATCCGCCCTTTGCGCAAAGGGAACCTCTCCCTGCTTGCCTCTGCTTACCTCTGCTAACTCTGTGTTACGCCCTTTCCTTGCTGCTCTCTGCGAACCTCAGCGAGCTCCGTTCCTCAGGGTTATCTTTTTCCGAAGTTTTGCTTTCAACTTTTAACTGTCAACTGTCGATTCGCCTGCTTCCCTGTTTACTGGAGCGCAACTCGGGCGCTTACGTTCCTTGTCCACCTTTGCCGCGGGTGCTAACGTCGCTTAGCTGCACGTTCCGGAGTCGGACATCTCATGTCATTGAGCATCGACGAGCTGTTGCGCCGCGCTGTGGAAAATAAAGCCTCCGACTTGCACTTGAAAGTCGGCAACCACCCCTATTTGCGCGTCGATGGCCTCCTCAGCGCCCTCCAAGACGTCACCCGCGTGACCCCGGAAGAAATGCTCTCCATGGCTTTCAGCATGATGACCAACCGGCAGAAGCAAAAGTTCAAGGAGACCGCCGAGCTGGATATGGCCTACGGCGTGGCGGGCCTGGGCCGCTTCCGCGTGAACGTCTTCCAGCAGCGGGGTAACGTTGGCATGGTGCTCCGCGTCATTCCCACAAAGATTCGCACCACGGAAGAATTAAACCTTCCCGCGGTCATCAACAGAATTTGCGAGGAGCAGCGCGGGCTGATCCTCGTCACCGGCACTACCGGTTCCGGAAAGTCCACGACGCTGGCGGCCATCATCGACCGCATTAACGCCAATCGCGCCGATCACCTCATCACCATCGAAGATCCCATCGAGTTTCTGCACCGCGATAAGAAGAGCTTCATCAATCAGCGCGAAGTGGAAGTGGACACCGCCAACTTCTCCACCGCTTTGCGCGCGGCCTTGCGCCAGGATCCCGACGTGATCCTTGTCGGCGAAATGCGCGACCTCGAAACTATTTCCACGGCGCTGCTCGCCGCCGAAACCGGCCACCTGGTTTTGTCCACCTTGCACACCTTGGACGCCACGGAAACCATTCAGCGCATCATCGCCGTGTTTCCACCGCCGGAACAGAAGCAGATTCGTTTACAGCTTGCCGCCACGTTGAAGGCCGTCGTCTCCCAGCGCCTGGTGCGCCGCGCCGACGACAAAGGGCGTGTCCCCGCTGTGGAAGTAATGATCATGACCGCGTACATCCGCGATTGCATCATCAACCCGGATAAGACGCGCCTGATTCCTGACGCCATCTCCGCCGGCACCAGCCAGTACGGTATGCAGACCTTCGATCAGTCGCTCTTCGAGCTGCACCACAAGCAGCTCATCACCATGGATGAAGCTTTGGCGCGCTGCTCCAACCCCGACGACTTCAAGCTGCGCCTGCAAGGCATTCGCTCCGCCGCCGACTCCGCCCGCGAAGAGATGGAGCGCCAGATGCAAGACTTCGAGCGCTTCGCCCGCAAATAGCTATGTAGCGCCCGCTTTCCGAAGCGGGCTTCCTCGCTGTTAAAGCTTTACTCTGCGATCCTTCGCGTGCTCGGCGTCTCTGCGTTATGGTTCGCTCTTCACAGTGCTCTCTGCATTGAATCTTTCTTCTGCTCGGTTCTTGTTGCCGATTATCCAGACTCGGCGTAACATCGCGGCACTTCCCCGGATGTACTCGCTTCACTGACGGAGAGCACTCATGAGCTCATGCGATTGCTGGCCTGGCCGCCGTAGCTTTCTCAAGACCACCGCCGCACTCGCCGCAGGTTTCTCTGGCGTGACGCTCCTCGCGCGCCCCGCTCTTTCGGCGGCGCCCGACGACGAATCCCCCACGGTCGTCGGCCCCAAGAAAGGTTACTCGCCTGAGATCGGTACGCTCACGGGCATGATGGGCTTTACGCGTATGCAGGTTCTGATGTCCACGAAGGGTCTCTCCCCCGAGCAACTCGATTTCCTCCTGGACGACAAAGCCAACCGCATCGGCGCGTTGCTGCTGCACTTAGTCGCCACCGAAACCTATTATCAGCTGCACACTTTCGAGGGATTGAAGTGGGACTCCTGGCCGGAGACCATCAAGCAAAAATGGGATGTGCCCATGAATCTGGGCGAGCCCGCGCGCAAGGCCATCAAGGGTAACAATCTCGAGTACTATCTGAATCTGTTAAAGGAAACGCGTGAGAAAACCCTCACCGAATTTCGCAAGCGCGACGACAAATGGCTGATGTCCGTCGACAAAGATTGGCCCTGGGGACCGACCAACAATTACTGCAAATGGTTCCACGTGGCCGAACATGAATCCAATCACAACGGACAAATCAAGCTGCTGAAAGGTAGACTTCCGGGAGCAAAACCCGCTGGCGAATAATCCCCATGAGGGGAGGCTCCTACTTACCCATTCCTGCGGCTTGGGCTTGCAGCTTGGGTGCGACGCTGTTGGCGAAGTTCTTCACGTTGTCGGCGATTTTGTCACGCACGTACCGCAACGCTTCGCGCTTCTGTTCCGGTGAGCCTTTGATCCCCGAAGGATCCGGCAATTTCCAGTGAAGCAGGTTCCGGGTGAACGGCCAAACTGGTTGCCGCTCACTAGCCGGGTCGGAGAGCGTAACCACGAAACTAAAATGTTCCTTGAACAAGTGCTTGATCTCTTGGGGCTTATCCTCGGAGATGTCGATGCCCACCTCGCGCATCACTTCGGCCGCCAGGGGATCCGATTCGGGACGCACCGCGGTGCAATTGCCCTCAACCTGGCCGCCGGTGATTCGGCGCAGAAAGCCCTCGGCCATCTGGCTGCGCACCGCGTTACCCATTGAAAAGAAAAGCACTTTGAGTCTGCCCTGCATCACGTCCTCCCAACACTTAGACGGTTCTCCCGAGTGACGACGGTACACGGACGCCGCCCTCATTTACGTTGATGGGGGCGCGGCTCACAATCATACAAACCATGTACGTTCCCTGATCGTTCCGATGCGGCGAGGGCAGAAAACAAAGGAGTTGGCACGGTGGGCGCAGGGTGCGGCGCACAAGAGTGTCACAGGAACGGCACCCTACCGCCCTGATCAGGTTCACACTAAAGGCGAGGGGGTTCAGGTCTGACTTGCCCTTTCGTCTTTACCTCATTGCTTCCTTGCTTCGTTGCTTCTATGCTGCTCGCGTGTTGGAGGCTCGCACCATCGATTCCGAACCCGCCCTTTACGAAGCTGCCATCAAGATTCTTATGCGCCGCGCCCATTCGGTTTCTGAAATGAAGAAGGCGCTGATCCGCCGCACCGCCGATGAGGGCTTAATCAAAAAGGTGCTCAACCGCTTGAAAGAGAACGGGCTTATCGATGACGCCCGCTACGCCAAACAATTCGCTCGCCAGCGCACGGAGATTCGCCACCAAGGCAAATACCGCGTAGCGCGCGAGCTGCGCGCCCGGGGCGTGCCCGACCGCTATATCGAGTGCGCCGTGGCCGAAGCCGCGGCAAACACCGATGAAGGCGCGGTAGTGCGTCAGCGTATCGACCGCAAGATGAAGCTATTCCGGGGCGAAATCGACGGCCGCAAGATCGCCTCCCTCTACCGGTCCCTTCTCCGCTCAGGCTTTTCCTCCGAGACGATTCGCCGCGAACTTCGCCGTCTCACAACTGCTGAGCTTCCCGATGCTGAGCCGGGCCTTTCCGAGGAGTCGCCTTGAGAGAACTTTTCGGACTGAGGTATGCCCCCGCTATGTTTTGTGGAACAGTATCAAAACAAGGGAGTTATATTTGCTACTTGCAACAGCATCATTATACAAGGCTTACGAATTGCGTCACAAGAAAGCGCATGGAAAAAGTCGGCTAGGCGGCCAGTAAACGCAGGATCCTACACGGATAATGATACACAATTAGTGAATTTTGTCAAGGAGAATCGCCTGATTAGGGCTGCTTCTCGCGATTTCGAGGCGTAAGCTCCTCAGCCGAAAGACTTAACGCGGCCAGAGCCACCCAAAGGTGCCGGCGGTCAGCAGGGCGTAGACGAGCCCGTCGAAGACGTGTTTGGCGACATTGCTCCAGGGTTGACCGCTCCAAATGCCGTTGACGATTTGCCCCACGCCGAACGCCAGAAAGGCCGCGGTGCCCGTCACGCGAAACACAGTGCGATGATGCGCTCCAAATGGAACGGTGTGCGCGGCGAGATAAGCAACGAAGAGTCCTACGATAAGGCAATACACAAACCACATGCCCAGAAATTTGCCCATGTTCATGGGGCCTTTGGGGAAGACGGTCAGCAGACCGACCGGGCCGAGCTTGCGCTTCTCTTCCATTGCGGGCGACTTCATGTCCTTGTGCGTGCAATACGGAAACGCGTACAGGCCGGGCTTTAGGTCGACCGTCCGCAGTGCGCTTAACAGCCTGTCTTCCTCCGGCAGTTGCTTATAGTCGCTGCGATGAAACGGGAGCACCATGTGCAGGATCGAGCTGGCGATGAACACGATCACTGCCGACAACAGCACGGGCAGCCACAACGCCATTAGGGGAACCATGCGTAGCCTCCTCAAACAGACCGTAGAAAAAGGGGAATTTAGACGGCAGCGTATCTTGAGCGGTGGGCGCGGTCAAGAGCGGAGATACGGAATAACACGGAGGTAGCAGAGGCCAGCAGAGGGAGCGGAGAGAGCTAAACGCGACGAAATGGAGATGCTTCTCAGCGGAGTAGCGCTTCAGACCTTTTGTCATTCTTAAACTAAGACCCACCCTCAAACACCGAGGTGGGCCACCGGAAAACCCGGAAGAACGGAGGCGATTATAGGCTTTTTGCTGTGGTGCGGCTGGGTCTGCGATAATCAGAAACATCTAAGGGGAACGGAGCCCACCCTCAAACACCGAGGATGGGGCACCCAGGCAGAGATTTCCTTCATGTGAGGAAACGGACTTGAGCAGCACTGAAACACGCGCGAAATTCTGGAGCGGGAACGAAATCCGCGAGGCTTTCTTGCGGTTTTTTGAGAGCAAGGGGCATCGGCGGGTGCGCAGTTCTTCGCTTGTGCCGCATGGCGATCCTACGCTGCTGTTCACCAATGCGGGGATGAACCAGTTCAAGAATGTTTTTCTTGGGCTGGAAAAGCGGGAGTACGTGCGCGCGACCACGGCGCAGAAATGCGTGCGCGCGGGAGGCAAGCACAACGATCTGGAGAATGTTGGCTTCACCAAGCGGCATCACACCTTTTTCGAAATGCTTGGGAATTTTTCCTTTGGCGATTATTTCAAAGAGCAAGCCATCGCGTACGCGTGGGAGCTGGTCACTTCGCCGCAATGGTTTGGCATCCCCAAGGCTCGGCTGTACGTCACCATTTTTGGCGGCGCCGAAGTGGCTCCAGGAGTGACGCTGGGCGTCGATGAAGAAGCGCAGAAATGGTGGATCGAGCAGAACGTTTCGCCGGCGCGCATCGTGCCTATTCCCGGCCTGAAGGAAAATTTCTGGGCCATGGGGGATACTGGTCCTTGCGGGCCGTGCAGCGAAATTCATTACGATATGGGGCCGGAAGCGTCCGAGTTGGGCCACACGGATTGCAAGTTTCCCTGCGACTGCGGCCGTTATGTTGAAATCTGGAATTTGGTCTTCATGCAGTTCAACGGGGATGAAAGCGGTAAGGTGACGCCTTTGCCCAAGCCCTCCATCGACACCGGCATGGGCCTGGAGCGCGTCGCGTCCGCGTTGCAACACGTCATCTCCAACTACGACACCGATCTGTTCGTCCCACTGATGAAGCGTGCCGCCGAACTGTGCGGCGTGGATTACGAGAAGGAGATTCGCTCGGAGGAAGGCAAGGGCGGAGCCGCGTCCCTTCGGGTAATCTCCGATCACGCGCGCGCCACAACATTTCTGATCGCGGATGGCGTGCTCCCCTCGAACGAAGGCCGCGGCTACGTCCTCCGCAAGATCATGCGCCGCGCCATTCGCCACGGTCGGCTGCTGGGCGCAGCCAAGCCCTTCCTCGCAGAAACGGTCAACGTCGTTCGCGACCTCATGGGCGGTGCGTATCCAGAATTGCTTGAACCCGCTGCCGCACGAATTCCAGAGATTGTGCTTAGTGAGGAGCAGCGGTTTGTCCACACCCTGGAGGTCGGGTCGAAGAAGCTTGATGAGAAAATTCGTGAATTGCCACCAATGGATTGGCTTCAAGATGACGGCGGCAGCCAGCAGGCCATACGCACACGGTATGACGAACTGGAGAATCAGCAACGGAGAGCAGCCTTGGCGCAGACCAGTGTAGGTGTGTTTCCTGGCTCGACCGCTTTTGAGCTCTATGACACGTTCGGTCTGCCGGTCGATTTCATTTCTGACGCCCTTCGCGATCAAGGATTGAAATTGGACGAGGACGGATTTGAGAAGGCCATGGAGGAGCAGCGGGCGCGCGCGCGGGCGTCGTGGAAAGGCGCTGCCAGAGAGACGGCCAGCCCGGCGTACGCCAAACTGGTGGAGACGCACAGGACTGAGCCGGACTTCTACTTCTCGACAAAATCGCGGGATTCGCGCATTGAGGCCATCATTACCAAGGCGGGTCCGGTGGCGGAGCTGAAGGCTGGCGAGAGCGGCGAAGTCGTGCTGGACCGCACGGTGATCTACGCCGAGTCGGGCGGACAGATGGCCGACACGGGCGCCCTCTACGACCCTTCCGAATCGCAAATCGTTGCCGAAGTGAAGGGCGCCTTCTACCCTGTCGCGGGGCTGGTCGCGCACAAAGTCACCGCCAGGGAAACGTTGCGCGTGGGCGATCGTGTCACCGTGGTTGCGGACGCGGAGCGGCGGGCGCGGATCATGCGCAATCATTCGGGCACACATCTGGTGCATGCCGCGCTGCGCAACATTTTGGGCACGCACGTCAAGCAGGCCGGGTCGCTGAATGCTCCGGAGCGGTTACGCTTTGACTTTTCGCATTTCGCGGCGGTTGATACGGAAGAGCTGCGGGACATCGAGCAGCAAGTCAACGACGAGATTCGCTACAACTGCCAGATTGAGACGAACGTCACTTCGCTGGAAGAAGCCCTGGCCTCTGGCGCGCTGGCCTTCTTCGGAGACAAGTATCCCGAATCGAACGTGCGCGTGGTGACCATGCCTGATGCGCGTGCGCCGCGCGGCTTCTACAGCAAGGAGTTGTGCGGCGGGACGCACGTGCATCGCGTTGGCGATATCGGCGTGCTGAAGATTGTGAGCGAGCAGTCCGTAGCGGCGGGAGTGCGCCGCATCGAAGCGGTCACGGGCATCGGCGCACTGGAGCATTACCAGCAGCGGGCGCACATGCTCAGCCAGGTGGCCAGCCGATTGAACGTCGGCGAAGATCAGGTGCTAGGGGCTGTGGAAAAGCTCACGGAAACCGCCAAGCAGCTTGAAAAGCAGCTTGAAACCCAGAAGCGCAAAGGCGCGCTGGGGCAATTGGATGACCTAAGCTCGCAGGTGCAGCTGGTCAAAGGCGTCAAGGTGATCGCTGCCGAAGTGGCCAATACCGACCGCGAAGGGCTGCGTCAATTGGTCGATAGTCTGCGGCAAAAGCTGGGCTCCGGAGTGGTCGCCCTGGGCATGCCCGAAGACGGCAAAGTCGCTCTTATTGCAGGGGTTACCAAGGACCTCACCTCCAAGGTCCACGCCGGCAAGCTGATACAAGCCTTGGCGCAAAAAGTGGGCGGCTCCGGGGGTGGACGGCCCGATTTGGCCGAGGCTGGCGGTAAAGACACAGCCGCCTTAAAAAGTGCCTTGCAGTCTATTCCCTCGCTTCTTGAGCCATTGCTATAATCCCGCACGAGCGCCAGAACCGTGTCTAGCGGGAGACACTTTCGTACTATTGTCGCCGCATGCACGGAGTAAGACCATATTGTATGCACCGCTTTCGCCTTCCCCGCGCAGCGGTGACTTAGCGGCGGCCGTAAGGGATGTGGCACTCCGAGGAAAGCCGCTTCAGGGGCTAAAGCCCAGTTTTGAAGCAGCTTCTCGCGGGAGCTAAAGCTCCCGCCTCCTAAAGAGACGGACCTGTCAAACCCTCAAGGCCGGATGTCCAAAGGAAACCGATGCGTAGACGCGTGGCAATCTCAGCTTGCCCGCCGCGGCGGACATACTCGCTCCGGCGAGGATGCCTGCTGTTGGGGGTGGCAGTTTTCTGTGCAGAAGCTGCCAACGCTCAAATTGCTAAGGTTACGGACGAGACGAGCGGCCGGCACTTTTTCATCAATTCCGAACCGCCCGCTGCGCCGCCCTCGGCAAACAAAGGCAAACTGAGTTTCAAGTCCGCGACGGCCGGCAAGGTCGCCGCGGCGGACGCGCACGCAACCATCTACTTACCTGCCGAATCTTCGTTCACGGGCAGCGGCCGGCCGGCGATAAGCATTGACCGCGACGGCGCAGAAAAGCTCGTCCGAGAAGCGGCAGACCGTCATCGCATCGACCCGGCTTTGGTCCGTGCGGTGATCGAGACGGAATCGAACTGGAACTACCAGGCGGTTTCTCGAAAAGGCGCCTTCGGGTTGATGCAGTTGATTCCCACGACGGCGCAGCGGTTTGGCGTGAATGACGCCTTCAACCCGCAACAGAATGTCGATGCTGGGGTTCGATATCTCAAGACGTTGCTGGATCGCTATAATGGCAACCTGGACTTGGCTCTTGCGGCGTACAATGCTGGTGAAGGGGCTGTGGACCGCGCGCATGGAGTCCCGTCGTTTGCGGAGACACGGAGCTACATTCAGAAAGTACAGAATGCTTATTTCCGGCCAGGATCGGGTCGCGTTGAAGGCTTGTGGACCAATCCGCGCGCAATCCGGAAAGACGTCAATCCTGACGGGCGGATTGTTTTCACCAACGAATAGTTCTGTCGCCGGCCAAAAAAATTTCCACAAGGTGTTCGCCCGCGTTTCGCCACTTTTTACCTTACTAGCTTTCTTGTTGCTGTGCGCTCAGCCTGCGCTGACCAAGGAAGATTCCAGCGCCGAGAACAAGGCGGCGCGCCGCTCGGCGGCTTCCAGCCAATATGCACGCGCCGAGGAATTGCGCGCAGCGCTGAACAGCAAGCCGGTCGAGAAGCGTTCGCTCGGCGAATACAAGCAAGCGGTCTCCAGCTATCGCCGCGTGTATTTGATTACACCGCACGCCGCCGAAGTGCCCGATGCCCTGCTGGCCATCGCGGAGCTGTACACGGAAATGGGCGACCGCTTTGGCCGCAGCTATTACCAGTTGGCGGTGGATTCGTACCAGTTCCTGATGCATGACTATCCTACGAACCGCTTCGGGCAGGATGCCATGATGCGGGTGGCTAAGCTCGAGCGTGATGAACTTGGGGATACCGCGCAGGCGTCCAAAACTTACGAGGAATTTCTGCAGAAATATCCGCGCTCGAACCGGAAGCGCGAAGTGCAAGAGGCACTGGCGGAGCTGGCGCTGTTGCAAAACGGAGAGCAAGCTGCGCCGAATAGCAGCGCAGCGTCTGCCGCCGCTTCCGCGGCGGCAGACGCTGCGCGGTCGGCGGAGGCTCCCGAGTCTTCGCGGGTGGTGCCGCCGGAAGCAATACGTTCCGCGGGAATGTCTTCTTCCGGTGCGGCTCCGCATATACGGCGCATCAGCACCAGGGCCGCCACCGATTCCACGCGCGTGACCATCGACCTCGAGGACGTTATGCCCTATTCTTCCGCGCGCATCCGCAACCCCGATCGCATCTTCTTCGATATGCACGCCGGGCGGCTGGCGCCGGAGCTCGCTCGCCAGGAAATTCATGTGCAAGGTGAGTTGCTGACCGCTGTCCGCATCGGGCAAAACCACGCCGGCGTGGTGCGGGTGGTCCTGAATGTGAATGGGGTGAAGGATTACACGGCGACGCTGCTGAGCAATCCCGCACAACTGGTCATCGATCTGTATCCGAACACGAAAGCGGACCAGGTGCGTGCGGCCAAAGCGAAACGCACCACGCCAGCCGCCGTGGAGGAGCCTCACGTGGATGCCGCGGCTATACGCGATGAACACTCCCTGGCTCAGCCGGTCGCTACGGTTGCTGCGGCTGTCGATCCGGACGGATCGGCGACTGCCAGTGCGCCAAAGGTATTCTATGGCCCTGTGCAGCCAACTGCTGGGCCGTTCGACCCGCGCGGCGCAGCGGTTGATAGTTCTGCGCCACCAAGTAATGCGAAGCCGGCTTCTTCCAAAGCGCGCTCTAAAGCGCTGAAAGCCGGCGCGACGAAGCCTGACCTGATTCATCCGGTTGTCGCTGCGCAGCCCACGCGTGACGGTCAAGCCACGTTGACGCGAACGTTGGGGCTAAAGATCGGGCGTATCGTGATCGACGCGGGTCACGGCGGCTACGACACCGGCACGATCGGCCCTACGGGCTTGATGGAGAAGGATCTGTGCCTGGACATTGCTTTGCGGCTGGGCAAAATCATCCAGCAGCGGCTGCCTGGCGCGGAGGTGGTGTTCACGCGGTCGGACGACACATTTATTCCGCTGGAAGAGCGCACGCGGATCGCCAATGAGTCCAAGGCTGACCTGTTTATTTCGATTCACGCCAATTCCAGCCACGACCACGGGGCGCGCGGCATCGAAACGTATTACTTGAACCTGAAAGGTTCCCCGGATGCGATGGAAGTGGCGGCGCGGGAAAACGCCACATCGCAGGAAAGCATTCACGACCTGGAAGACCTGATCAAGAAGATTACGCAGAGCGAGAAAATTGACGAGTCGCGAGAATTTGCTTCGGATATTCAGGAATCGCTGGCCAAGCGGATCCAGAAAAGCTATCGAAACGTGAAGGACCGCGGGGTGCGTAAAGCGCCGTTTGTGGTGTTGATTGGCGCGGATATGCCGTCGATCCTAACGGAGATCTCATTTCTCAGTAATCCAGCCGACGAACAGCTTTTGAAGAAGCCCGAACATCGCCAGAAAGTAGCGGAAGGTTTGTACCAGGGCGTTGCCAGCTACCTGCAAAGCCTTAACAGCATGACCGTGAATATTCCCGGCAAATCCGGCCAAAATAGCGGTTCTGCTGGCTCGGTTGAACAATCCCGGAACCAGCGTTAGTCTAGTGGTGTCTATTTAAGAAGCTCATGGGACGCTATTTTTGTGTTTTTGCCATTGTGCTGGCGCTTGCGGGTGTGCCCCGCTCCTCGGCCCAGCAATCCGTTCTGCCTGACCAGTTCGCTAACTGGCACAGCGAGGCCTGCACTACTAAATGGGAGCGCCCGGCGGTGGCAGACGAGGCGGGTGAAAAGGATTTTCGGTCCTGCCGGTTTTCCGCCGCGGGACGGAGCGTGACGATCTTCGCAGGCCGGTACCGCGACCCGAGCGCAGCGTACGAACTTTACACTTCCCTGCTTAGCTCGGGGATGTCGCCATCTGCCCTCGGTCAGTACACCGCAGTCGGCGCCGACAAGCTGATTGCGCTTATCGGCGACGTTGTCGTGCAAGTCGAGCAGCCTCGGAGTATTCCGACGCCGGACTTGCAGCAGTTGATGACCACGGTGAAGGCGCATGCTCACGAATCGCCGTTGCCGCCGATTCGCGCGTTTCTCCCGAAAGAAGACCTGGTGAACGGGACACAGCGCTACGCTCTGGGTGCGGCGGGACTCCGCCATGCCCTGGACCCGTATATCTCTTCCATTTGGGGGACGCAGAACGTTGAGGATGCGCAACGCGAGGAGTATCTGCACATCGCCGAACAAATCGGGTTCAACGCCGGCGCGGAGACGATGCTGGCGCAATACAAAGGCAATAAGGGCTCCGCGGTGTTATTGCTGATCGACTATCCCACGCCGCAGCTTGCCGAATTGCATCTGCGCCACCTGCAAACAGCACTGCCAGAGGGTGCCGGCGCCGCCAAAGTAAGCATCGAGCGCAAGGGCTCGCTGCTCTCCATGGTGCTGACGGCCAGTTCGCCCGAGTATGCAGACGCCTTGCGCGAAAACATCAATTTCCATACGCAGGTGACCTGGAACGAGCCCAGCGCCACGGCGACGGATCCGCCCTGGTCGGTGATTCTCGCTCGCATTTTTGTGGGCACCGGCGTTTTTATGGTTTTGGCGATTGTTTTTGGGGTCTTGTTCGGGGGCATCCGCGTGTTCACGAAACGATTGTTCCCTGGCAAAATTTTCGACCGGCCAAAGAACATCGAAATCCTGCAGCTCGGGCTATCGGGTAAGCGCATCGACCCCAGCGACTTTTATTAACGGTTTCGCAAGATTTCCTGTGACAACATCTTCACGTTGTGGTTTACTAGCAGAGTCATGATCGGCGTAAAGCTTGGCGGGAAACGAAAAACGCAATTCTGCAAGTGCGGTCACTGCAAGAGCATTCATCGCCTGTATGCCAGCCGCAACCCCGGCTGCAATGTCGAAGGCTGTAAATGCCGGACGTATCGACCCGTGGACCCAGTGGACCAGGCCAAAGAGCTAGCCGGAGAACTGCCCCCGACTCCGACACCGGCGGCGGCCGATAACTAACCAAAGCATCCCTTCCTTTTTGTGAAGTGCGTAAATAATCTCGCTAAGCGCATGAATATAACGAATTTGTTCCCGCGCGCGTCTAAGGCTGTAACGGCTGCTCTCGTTTTGTCCCAAGCGCCGTGGTGTCGTAAACTGAAAAGCAGCGTCATGGGGTTGTGCTTGCCAATGTCAATCAAACAGGGAAAGCCTGCGACCACGTTTGCGAGTGCCGCCATTGCCGCTCTGACTTTATTCGCAGGGTGCGGCAAGACCTCCGCGGACCATGTGGGCGGCGGCGCGCCGCCGGCAATGCCGGTGCAAGTGCGTATTGCGCAGATGGAGAGAATTCCCGAAACGACGGAATATCTGTCGATTCTCAAGTCGCGGCGGTCCGCGACCATCAACCCGCAGGTGGAAGGCTACGTCACCAAGATTTATGTGAAGTCGGGGGACCGCGTTACCGCCGGCACGCCATTGCTACAGATCGACCCTCTGAAGCAAGAGGCGGCGGTCGGCAGCCTGCAAGCTGCACGCGCTGCGCAGCAGGCCAACGTTCATCAGGCGGAAGTTCAGTTGGATCGCGTCCGGAAGCTGCATGAAGCGGGCGTTAGCCCCAAAGCCGACCTCGATAACGCGGAAAGCACCTATGAGGCCGCCGCGGCACAACTCAAATCACTGGGAGAGCAAGTGAATCAGCAGCAGGTGGAGCTGCGCTATTACCAAGTGCGCGCGCCAATGGGCGGCACGGTCGGCGACATTCCGGTGCGCGTCGGTGACCGGGTCGTGGTGAGTACGGTTCTTACTAGCGTCGACGAACCGGCGGGGCTTGAGGCCTATATTTACGTTCCCGCGGACCGCGCCGGCAAGTTGCGTATGAATGCGCCTGTGCATTTGGTGGACGAATCCGGGCATCGCCTGGCGGATACGCGCATTACCTTCATTTCGCCGCAGGTGGATACGGATACGCAGACCGTCCTGGCCAAGGCCACGGTGGAAAATGCGCAAGGAACGGTGAGGGTGGCGCAGCAAGTCCGCGCGCAAGTGGTGTGGGGAACGCACGAAGGTACGGTGATTCCGGTTCTGGCGGTCAACCGAATCAATGGACAAGTTTTTGCGTTCTTGGCGGTTCGTGAAGGCAACGGCACGGTGGCTCGGCAGAAGCTACTTCATGTGGGCGATACGCTCGGGAATGACTATGTGGTGATTGACGGACTCCAGCCGGGAGACCACATCATTCTTTCCGGCTTGCAGTTTCTGCAAGACGGCGCGCCCGTGGCGGAGCAGATCCAGCAGGCGAACGCCCCGAAGTGATAGATCGAATGGAGTTGGTGATTACAGCGTAAAAGCGGCGGCCCTTCGGCGGCAAGCTCAAACAAGACCGCCGCACTCAAATCGGCGAACCTGGGGACTCAAGCCCCCCGGCTCCTAAGAACGAGGGAAACGTTTGGTTGATTTCTTTATAAGACGGCCGGTGTTTGCTACGGTTTGCGCGCTGCTGATTATTCTGGGCGGCGCGATTTCCATTCCGACGTTGCCGATCGCGCAGTTCCCCAACTTAGCGCCGCCTCAGGTGCTGGTCAACAGTGTGTACATCGGAGCGAACGCGCAGACGGTGGAGTCTGCCGTAACCACCCCGCTGGAGCAAGCCATCAACGGCGTCCAAGGCATGAAGTACATGACCTCGACCAGCGGCAATGATGGCAGCAGCGCCATCATCGTAACCTTCGACATTTCCCGCGACGTCGATCTTGCCGCGGTCGATGTGCAAAACCGCGTGAGCCAAGCGCTGGGGCGCTTGCCGAACGAAGTCAAGAACACCGGCATCATCGTCAACAAGCAGGCTAGTGGATTCGTATTTGGCGCAGGCGTGTATACGGAAAGCGGGCAGTACGACAGCTTGTTCCTCAGCAATTACATGGATGTTTACGTGCGCGACGCGCTGAAACGCGTGCCGGGTGTTGCGGACGCCATCATCTTCGGCGAGCGCAAGTACGCCATGCGCTTGTGGCTCGATCCGGCGAAAATGGCGCAGCGTGGTCTGACGGCAACCAACATACTTGCAGCCCTACAGGAGCAGAACGTGCAGGTGGCCGCCGGCCAAGTCGGGGAGCCGCCCGCGCCGGACAACCAGTCCTATCAAATCAGTGTGCGCGCCATCGGCCGACTGACGGACGCCAAGGGGTTCGACAACATTATCCTGAAGACCGGCGCGGATGGGACGCTGGTGCGCGTCAGGGACGTAGGGCACGCGGAACTTGGCGCAGAAAACTATGGTAGCCATCTAAGATTCAACGGCCATGAAGCGGTCGGCATGGCCATCACGCAGCTGCCAGGAGCAAACGCCCTGGACGTCGACAAAGCCGCTAAGGCCGAGTTTCTGCGGCTCTCGAAGAGTTTTCCGCCGGGGCTGAAGTACGCTGTGGCCTTCGACACCACCAATGTGGTCAGCGAATCTATCCGCGACGTGCTGATCACCTTGCTGCAAGCCATCGCGCTGGTGATTGCGGTGATTTTCTTGTTCCTGCAAGATTGGCGCAGCACGTTCATTCCGGCGATTACGATTCCCGTCTCGCTCGTG
>Ga0307479_10000707_pt1 | contig 30380 bp, 28 predicted proteins | sample atmos_gasesECM4C_FD_203743 | JGI IMG/M metagenome (GOLD analysis project Ga0307479, IMG submission 203743) | Hardwood forest soil microbial communities from Morgan-Monroe State Forest, Indiana, United States - atmos_gasesECM4C_515 | ecosystem: Environmental > Terrestrial > Soil > Temperate...
AGCGCGAACGACTGTTCATCGCCCGCCTTCACGTCCAGCATCAGTTGGACGTCAGACCTGGCCATAGCCGCCACACTCTACCAAACCCTTGCGTTGTCAGAAAGTTGCGAGTCCAGGAAAAAAGGAAGCGAACCTGCTGCGCATTTACACACGCACTAACCACTGTAGAATCAACAAACTAGCTACGCCGCCAAACACCAGCACGGCCGTCCGCCAACCCGGCTCCCGGTTCACTTCCGGCAGCAAATCCGTCGCCGCCACATACACCGTAACCCCCGCCGACAGCGGCAACGCGTACCGCAATTGCGCCTGCAGCACGTTCGTCAGCAGCACACCCAACAGTGTCGCCGCCCCCAGCGCTCCCGCGGCCGCCACTGCTTTCTCGCGGCTCTGCCCGCTGGCCAGCACCACCGACGCTATCGTAAATCCCTCCGGCAGCTTGTGCAGAAAGATCGCCACAAAAATAACCGTGCCCAGCCAGGTCGACACTAAAAATCCCGCCGCGATCGCCACCCCGTCGAAAAATGTATGAATCCCCAACCCAAGCAGCACCGTGCGCGCCCGGTGATGCCGCATCATCTCCGTATGCGTCTCTTCCCCAAAATGAAAATGCGGCGCCAGAATGTGCTCGAACACATGCACCAAAAAATATCCGATCAGCACAAGCAAAAACGCGCTTTGCCCGCCAATCCGCACCGACTCCGGAATCACGTCGGTGAACGCCACCGCCAGCATGTATCCGGCGCCCAGAGCCATGAAATAGTGAAGGTAACGTCGCGGCCAATCCCGCTGCACCACAAATAACCCACCCAGTAAATTCCCCGCCGCGGCCACCACCCCAAGCCCCGTCGCCATCCCCACCCGCGCTGGAAGTTCGTAAGTCATTTGGAGTGCGGCGGTCTAGCCGCCGCTTTTGAGCTGTAAGAACCACTAACTAGTCAAACTATAAGCAGGTTTCCCCGAGTCGATAGATAAATCTCCGTGCCCCCTGTGTCCGACCTCAGTGCCCTCTGTGTTAATTCCTTCTTTCTCTCTATCCGCTGTGCCGAAACAAAATCACATCCCCTTCCTGCACCACGTAATCCCGTCCTTCCAACCGCACCTGCGCCTTCTCCCGCGCCGCCGCCACGCTCCCCGCCGCCAATAAATCATTCCAGCGCACCACTTCCGCGCGAATAAATCCCTTCTCGATATCGCTATGAATCTCCCCTGCCGCCTTCGATGCAGTAGCTCCCTTGCGAATCGTCCAAGCTCGCACTTCCGGCTCCCCCGCCGTAAAAAACTGAATCAATCCCATCAAGTCATAAGTCGCGCGAATCAACCGGTTCAGCCCCGGCTCCTTCAATCCATAAGACGCGAGCAATTCCGCCGCTTCCTTCTCCTCCATCTCCACCAATTCTGCTTCGAGCCGCCCGCAAACCGCCACCACCGCCGTATTCTTCCGCCCCTCCAGCGCCCCCAGCTTGTGCCGCTCCACAGCCGTTGCCAGCTCCGCCGCTTCGTCATCCCCCAGATTCAACACATACAACATCGGCCGCTGCGACAAAAACAAAAATCCGCCAATCGATTTCCGCTCCTCCGGCGTCAACTCCAATTCCCGCAACGGCTTCTCCGCCTCCAGATGCGCCTTGCACTTCTCCAGCGCCGTCTTCTCCAGTTCCAGCGCCGGCTCCCTCTTCTTCTTCAAATCCTTTTCCAGCTTCTCCAGCCGCCGCACAACCTGGTCGTGATCCGCAAGAAGCAACTCCAAATCCAGATTCGTCGCATCCCGCAACGGATCAATGCTCCCCGCCGCATGCGGCACGCTGGGATCCTCAAAAACGCGAATCACATGCGCGATCGTATCCACGTCGCGCAGCGAAGCCAGCGCATCCCGCGTGCGCTCCTTCTGCATCCCGCCCAGGTCCACATACTGCACCGTGGCGTACGTAATTTTCTTAGGGTTGTACAACTTGGCGAGTTCCACGAGCCGCGGCTCTGGCACCTTGGCCACGCCCACATGCGTTCCCTGCGAAGCCGCTTTCCCCTCGACGTGCGCCTTCGTCAAAATCCGAAACAGCGTCGTCTTCCCAACCTGCCCCAGCCCAATAATTCCCGTCTGCATAAACCCGAAATAGTACCACACCACCCTCCGCCGCCCGGATCGCTAGCGGGTGGCGTAACGCGTCAGCTGCCGCGGAATAGCGGGAAACTTCGCTGATTTCCCGCTGTATTGAAGCCGGTCCAGAATCGGCATGGATTGAGAAGCTGGAAACATCTCTGCGACTGCGCCTTGCGCTCCCACAATAAGACATCTCTAATAGATACACACAATCGCGAGGTCCCATGACGCAATTGGAACCGCAGCAACCTATTCCCATATCTGCACCTATGGACGCAGAGCAGATTAGCTCCAGCATGCGCCGGATTGCTCGGCGCCAATGGTCCCTTTGGTCCTGCGCCGTGATGGTGACCGTGCTGCTCGCAGTGGGGATCGCTTCGTTCGCGTTCCCCGGATTACTGTCTCAAGCTGAAACATCCGCTTCATTTCTTTTGTCTTCCGCGATACGAGGAATCGTCGGCCTGGTCCTGGTCTTTAACGTGTACACCGTGTATCAGCAACTGCAAATTCATCGGATTCACCAGCAATTGAGCAAGCAAGTCGAAGCTCTAGGTAAGATGGAAGTGCGAACCGAAGAGGTCTACAAGCTTGCCGTACTTGACCCGCTGACAGGGCTATATAACCGAAGATCCGGGGAGCAACGCCTCGCGCAAGAAATGTCGCGCTCAACAAGGAACGGCCATCCGCTGACCATTCTCGCACTCGACTTGGATAACCTAAAACAGGTCAATGACAGGTTTGGGCATCCGGCGGGCGACGAGTTGATTAGGAGCTTTGCTGACCGCTTAAATAGAGCTATTCGTGGCTCAGATTTAGCGGTTCGTCTGGGTGGGGACGAGTTTCTGGTTTTGCTCCCCGAGTGCAAACCCGAGGGGGTCCGCCAGGTGCTGAGTCGGTTGACTGGTCTCCAAGTGGAGTGCAAAGGGCAGTTGGTTGAGGTTTCTTTCTCTGCTGGGTGGACCAACTTCACGCCAGGTGAATCAGCCGAAGAATTAGTGAGACGTGCCGACGACGCGCTGTACGCAAACAAGCGTGCCCCTCACAAACCAAACCTACAGGTCGTTGGAGGGAAGTAGCAGCATACGCTCGCCCGGCAGCCCTTCCATCGTTCTTATCCTTCTCCGTTCAGAAAGCTCTTCATAAGAGAGTGCTACCATCGATGCAGCACTTCGCGGAGCCGCCCCGGAAGTCCTTCATCGGAGGTGATCATGCTCGATACCCGCCGCTGCTTCCTCAAAAACCTCGCCGGAGTCTCCAGCTCTTTTCTAATCTTGCAATCGTCATCGCCCATACCCACACGCAGGTACAAGACACCGGTCGATCCCCCGGCGCCCGCTGAAAAGCAGGACGCGGAGAATCCCGTGGACACATCTAGAAACGCGAAACGCGCACAACTGCAAGCGCAAGAAAAAGAGTTTCGCGAGACAATGGCGCAGCTCTTTGCCAAAGTGCGCGACCTTAAACTCCAGGTCGATGCCCTCCACTCCTCCGATATTTTTTCCATTGCCATCTTCAAGCAAACCCAAGAAATCGAAAAGCTGGCCAAGCAGCTCAAAAATTACGCCAAGACTTGAGCGGGCATGAGGGGTCGATCTGGAACAGGAAAATAAAACTTCGAAAAGGTCGCAGGCGCCACCGTGGGTGGTAGCGCTCTTTCTCCTGCTTTGGGGCGGGATAATGCTGCGCGTAGCGTACCGCAATGCGGAGGCCTGGCGGGCGCGCAGTGCAATTCGCCAATTGTTGAATGCGCCGGATGGTGAGTTTGTGGTGACGGTGAATGGGCGGTCGGCACCGAACAGTGGCGCGGTGTTAGGAGCGATTCGCGGAGTGCGTTTGCGGATGGCGCATCATACGTACCCGGATCATGCGATACCAGTCGTGATTCGCAGGAACCAGGATGTGCTGGAGGTGACGTTGAAGCGGGATTCGGGCTTAGCCCATGAGTATTGGGTTTTTTGGACGCGGGAGGGGGAGAATCCGAATCGCTTGGAGATCGGCAGGCTTGAAACCTCGGTGTTCGATACTCAGTGACGCCTATTTCTGAGCGGCAGCGCGGTAGCCTTACCTCTTCTCTGTGACCTCTGTGCTCTTTCCTCAGTGCCCTTTGTGTTAAATCTTTTCCGCTCCCCCTCTGCGAGTCTTAGCGCCCTCTGCCTCTCTGCGTTGTCTTTTTCTTCCTTCGTTTCGTCGCTGCTTCCTGTTATCTTTTTGCCCCATGTCCCTCCCGTTCGATCTAGCCAAAGCCACCCTCCACCTCGCCTCCAAAGATGAAACACTCGCCGCCCTAATCGCCGAAACCGCCCCGTTCCAAACCGATGCGGACGCCGCGCAATCCCCCTACGAAGCCCTCCTCGAATCCATCGCCTACCAATCCATCTCCGGCAAAGCCGCCGCCACCATCTTTAACCGCATCAAAGCTCTCAGCGGCAACAGCCGCCCTCCTTCCCCCGAGCAGATGCTCAAACTCCGCACCCCGACGCTTCGCAAAGCCGGCCTCTCCGGAGCCAAAGTCCTCGCCATGAAAGACTTAGCCCGCAAAACCATTGAAGGCATCGTCCCCACCCGCGAGCAAGCCGAGAAAATGTCCGACGCCGAACTAGTCGAGCGACTCGACTCCGTACGCGGCATCGGCGCCTGGACCGTTGAGATGTTCCTCATCTTCAATCTCGGCCGCCCCGACGTCCTCCCAATCCACGACCTAGGCGTGCAAAAAGGCTGGTCCGTAGCCTACGGCAAGAAACACATGCCCAAGCCCAAGGAACTCCTTGCTTTCGGCGAGCGCTGGCGCCCCTACCGCACCGTCGCCAGTTGGTACATGTGGCGAGCCTTCGAGCGCGCCGGCTACGCCATAACAAACAAAATCCTCCCAGCCAAAGCAAACAAACGCCGCAAGCCAGCCCCCGTCCGCGGCAGGCGCCGCAAGTCCAAGTAATTCAATATGTTAACATATCAGCTATTTTTAACTTGCAATATCTTGAGAATCGTGTATACTCTTGTTGTTCAAAATTGCGTCTGGAAGCCAGCGGCGGCTCGTGCCTGAGCTTGCCGCGTTTTTGTTTCCGCCCGAACCAGTCGCTCCTAGGTCACGGCCGCCTCACAGGTAGCCACGAATTGCACAATCTCGGTGCACTCGTAAGTCCCTTTAGAATCAACACTTGCAAAAGTTCATCAAAAATACGACCTTAACTCCTTTGGAATGAACACTTATGAAAGGGGGGGAGGGGGGGACCTCGAACTCTTTGACTTTCTAAGGATGACTATGCGAGCTCAAAGCAACCAGACTGTAGCTAAGGTCCGCCGTTTGGACCTGAGGCCTTTGTTCCGAGGCGCACGCACGGACACATCCGACGGTCGGGGTCTTCAGCGGCCAACCCCAACTTCGCGCACCAACAAAAACAACGCCGCAAACCCGGCCAGGAGCACCCCGCTCTCGAGCGAAACCGAAATACGGTGCAACCGGCCAAACTTCGCCAGCAACGGACTATCCTGCGCCGTGGCCTGGATCGATCCCATCTGCACGCGCAGCATTGCCATCCTCGGACTAACCCCAACCTGCGACGCCACCGTGAGCGCAATCATCAGCACAACGCAAAGCGCCACCGGCGCCACAAAGCTGGCAAACGTCCGCGTGCGCGCCAGCCGCGCCAACAAAAACACAATGCCGCAAATCACCCCAAGCAGATGCATCCGCCCCAACGCAAACCCTACCATCGTCCCAGCGGCATCCCGGCTGCCCAGCACCCGAAACGCCCCCGGCGCCACCACAAAACTAAGAAACACATCGCTCCCCAGCCACAAGCCCAGCGTCAGAAACTCCAAGGTACGAAGGATGGACGACATCGCGAGGCTCCGCAGACAAGCGCCTTCTGTAATGCGAATCGAAAGCTACTCTATCGCGTCGCGTAGCTTGTGCAAAGCGGAGACGTAACTGACCGTATTGGTCACCAGATAAAGCGGCGTGACTATCAGCGAGATGACTCCCCAGGGTCCGAACACAATATTCTTGACCGTAAAATCCCAGAACTTCCTGCCAATACAGGTCTTGCACATGTTTCCTTGAATGCTGCGCGTTTGCCGCACCACCAGCATCCCAATGTTTCGATGGAAGGTGACCGCGCTGGTCTGCCGCACGCTTCCGCAGACTTGGCACCGTCCCATGGAATTGACGTTGTTGATAGGATTAGCCGTAGCCATGCCAACCTCCTGGCGCGTATTGCAGTCGGGCCCGATTGGAATGAGAAAAGGTTCTGAATCTAGATATAAGACGGAAGAAGGCGAACTACCACGAACTTTTTCCCGAAACTATCGATTCATGCAACCATCGATTAAGCACAAAGGTGCAACGGATTTCTTAGAACCCCGCGGGAATGGTGCCAAAATGAAAGGGGATGGTGGGCGACAAAGGACTTGAACCTTTGACCTCTCCCGTGTGAGGGGAGCGCTCTAACCAACTGAGCTAGTCGCCCGGAACCGGCAGCACATACGACCCAAACGGCCGTGCCGTCATCTATGTTGTAGCAGGAAGGCCCCGAGTTTTCAACAATGCTGACCGCCACTTCGCAAACTGTTTCGCAGCTGCAGCGCTCCATAGCCCGCGCCATTTACGGCAAGGAAGAAGCCATTCAGCTCGCGCTGATCACCCTGCTCGCGCGCGGCCACTTGCTCATCGAAGACGTGCCCGGCGTCGGCAAGACCACCCTCGCGCAAGCTCTCGCAAAATCTTTTCACTGCACCTTTCAGCGCATCCAGTTCACTTCCGACTTGCTTCCCAGCGACGTGCTTGGCGTCAGCGTCTACAATCCCGAGTCCCGCGAATTTGAATTCCGCGCCGGCCCCATTTTCGCGAACGTCGTGCTCGCCGATGAAATCAATCGCACCACGCCGCGCACGCAATCCGCCCTCCTCGAAGCCATGAACGAAGCGCAAGTGACCGTGGATGGCAGGACGCTCCCGCTGCCGCAGCCTTTTCTCGTCATCGCCACGCAAAATCCTGTCGAGCACCACGGCACGTACCCGCTGCCGGAATCGCAGCTCGATCGCTTCCTGATGCGTATCCGCATGGGCTATCCCTCGCACGAAACGGAGCGCGAAATCCTCCGAGTGCGCGCCAGCGCCGACCCCGTGCAATCGCTCGAGCCGGTCGCCGACGTGAGCGACGTTCTTTCCATGCAACACGCCGTCGCACAAGTCAAAGTGGATTCCAGCCTGCACGATTACGCGCTCGAAATTGTCGCCCGCACGCGCAAGAGCGAGCAGCTTTCGCTCGGCGTTAGCCCGCGCGGCACATTGATGCTGCAGCGCGCCGCGCAAGCTCGCGCTTTCCTCGACGGCCGCGATTTCTGTCTCCCGGACGATTTCAAGCAACTCGCGGTGTCGGTCTTTTCCCACCGCGTCGTCGCCAGCTCGCGCCACGCGTCGCTGCAGAAGAAATCGGAGACCACGGAAGCTGTCCTGCGCGAAATCGTCGAGTCCGTCGCCGTTCCGTTGTAATCCGCCTCCTGTGAGCGTCACCTCAACCGTCGCGAACCTCTGGGCCAAGGCCGACCGCCCCGGAGTGCGCGCGTTTTTTCTCTCGATGGCTGCACTGGCCGTCGCGCTCGTACTCGCACTCTACTCCGGCGCTGCAGCCGAACTCGGACGCGTCCGTCTCGCCACCATTTCCGCGCTCACCGCGCTGCTCGTGGCCGGCTGGGTTGGCGTCACTCTGGTCCCGGTCCTGGCCCGCCGCACCCCCCTTCGCTGGCTGGGTTACAAAATGGAGTACAAAATCACGCGCGAAGGCTGGCTCTACATCCTCGGAATCATCCTGATTTCGCTGGCCGCGCTAAACACCGGCAACAATCTTCTCTTTTTGATCCTGGCCAGCCTTATCGCCATTATCCTCATGTCCGGAATTCTTTCTTCGATCACGCTCTCCGGTGTGGCCATGCGCCTGCAATTGCCAGAGCATATTTTCGCCGGCCAGCCGGTGCGCTCCTCTATTGAGCTGGAAAATGAAAAGCTGACGCTGCCCTCTTTTTCCCTGCGTGTGGAAGCGGTAACCGGCAAGAACTCACCCGCCGCTGCGCTTCTTGAAACGCCGGTCTATTTCCCCTATTTGCCGAAGCGCGGCCGCGCGCAGCAAACCGTTCCCATCTCGTTTCCGGCGCGCGGCGTTTACCGTCAGGATGCCTTCCGCATCGCCACACGTTTCCCGTTTGGCTTCCTGCAAAAATCGCATCGCGTCGAGTTGCGCACGGAAGCCTTGGTCTATCCCTCAGTTGAACCGACGCGGGAATTTTTCGAGATCCTCCCCGGACTTCAGGGGGCGATGGAGAGCTTGGCAAAGGGACGCGGCCAGGATCTCTACGCTTTGCGCGATTATGTTCCGACGGACAGCGCGCGTCACGTTCATTGGAAAGCTTCCGCGCGTCTCGGCTCGCTAATGGTCCGCGAATTTACACGAGAAGATGATGCTCGCGTGCTCCTCGTCCTCGACCCACACATCTCTATTCCCGCCACTAACGCTGCGCCGCAAATCGCCGACGATCGCTTCGAGCGCGCTGTCACCCTGTGCGCCGGCGTGGCTTGGCACTTCTTCGAGCGCAGCGCGCTGCTGCAATTCCGCAGCGCCGGCATCGAAACCGCTCTCGCGCCGGCGGAAGAAAACATTTTTGCCATTCTTCACCATCTCGCGCTGGTGCAGCCGCTGCTCCCGGACCCGCAACACGCTCTGCTGACACAACTAGCCGCATCACCTGAGCTCTTCAAAATTATCGTCACCAGCCAACACCACGGCTCCATCCCTGTGAGCCTCTGGCACACGTCCTACGTCATCTTCCTCGAGGACCTCCTGCGCTAAAATCCTTATGCCGGCGCGGCACGCCAACTCAAAAAAAGAACGACTCTGATTCGTGCGAGAATACGGCTCGCATGCTGAAAGGCCGCGAACACTCCACGCTTCGTCAGCAACTGCTCGCCTGGTTTCGCCAATATCAGCGCGACTTGCCCTGGCGCCGCACCAAAGATCCGTATCGCATCTGGCTCTCGGAAACCATGCTGCAACAAACGCGTGTCGTCGCGGTGATTCCCTACTACGAACGCTTCCTTGAGCGTTTCCCCAACATCCACGCACTCGCTGCCGCGCCGCAGGACGAAGTATTGCGCCTATGGTCCGGGCTCGGCTACTACAGCCGCGCGCGCAATCTGCACCGCGCCGCGCAAGAAATGGTCGCAAAGCACGGCGGAATTTTTCCGCGCGCGGAAAAGGATGCGCTCGAGCTGCCCGGAATCGGCCGCTACACCGCCGCGGCGATTTTGAGCATCGCGTACGGCGCAAAACACGCGGTGCTCGACGGCAACGTCGCCCGCGTGCTGGCGCGCCTCTTCGCAGTACAAGATGACTTGCGCGATGCAAAGCGCTGGCAGTCGCTGCAAGAATCCGCGAACGCGCTGCTCGATCCCAAATCGCCCGGCGACTGGAATCAGGCCGTGATGGAGCTCGGCGCGACACTCTGCGCGCCGCGAGCGCCGCAATGCCTGCTGTGCCCAGTCGCGGAATTCTGTCAGGCGCGCAAGCTCGGTCTAGCCGATTCACTTCCCGCGCTCCGCAAAAAACGCGCAACTGAGAACATCGAGCTTGCCGCTGCTATTCTGCTCGCTCCGCACGGCCACACGTTGCTGCTCCCGCCACCAACCCTGCCAAAAGGCAAGGCGGCACACGAGCGAGTGTCTGTTCTGGTTTCCAAGCTATGGCATTTCCCGACCATCGCCGTGCGCACAGATCCTGCCGCCGAGTTGCAGGCTCATCTCAACGAAATTCTGCCGCGATCGGTGGCAAAGCAGCCGCTCCGCTTGGAGCGGTTGCCCGCCGTCCGCCACGCCGTCACGCACCACGCCATCACGTTGCGGCCCTTTCGCGTATCCGTAACGGAACTTCCGCGCCTGCCAGGCGCAAAGATAATTCCGCTCTCTGACGTCATTTCTCCGTCTTCGCTGGCCATCTCCAGCCTGACGCGCAAAGCCGCGCGCGCCGCATTCGCATCCCCAGCCGCACTCTCCGCCCGCGCGTGACGCGTTATCTTTTGTACCGTCACCCGCAGCTGTTCCCGCCGCGCGCATCTCGGACTGCTATCATGAAACTTCGCGCTCATGGCTGCCTCCGCTACACTCCCCGCAAAGTTGCCCACGCTCCCCGCCGAGCGCTTTTTCCGCGCGTCCATGTTTTTCCTGATCCTCACTTCGCTGGGAACTTTGGTCAGCACCGGCAAGCTCGACATGCTCACTTGCGTGCTTGCTCCGCTGGCCATGATCTACAAAGGCATTCGCCTGTGGCGCGGCCAACCGGCGGAGTTATCGCACACCAGGGCCACCTGGCTGGTCATCGGTTATCTCGGCTTCTTTCCGCTCGACATTTTCTTTCTTTCGCGGGCCTTCGTCGCCAATTCCACGAACCCGGCGCTGCTTGCCGCGCTGCTGGGCGCCGTGCATTTCCTGGTGTACGTGATGCTGGTGAGGCTGTACAGTGCCACCACCGATCGCGACGCATTGTTTCTCGCCATGCTGGCCTTCGCCGCCATGCTGGCCTCCTCCATCCTTACGGTGGACACCTCGTTTCTCATTCTTTTCTTCATCTTCCTCCTCTTCGGTGTCGCGGCTTTCATCGGACTGGAAATGCGGCGCGGCGCGAACGGAACGCTCACGCCTGCGCTCAGCAGGCAGCCCGCGGAGGAGCGCCGCCTGAGCCGCGCGCTGAGCCTCGCCGCGCTGACCGTCGCGTTCGGTTCCATCGTTTTAGGTGGAGCGCTGTTCTTTATTTTTCCGAGATTCACCGCGGGCTACCTGAGCCGCGCCAGCATGCAGCCTTCGCTGATGAGCGGCTTCAGCGACGATGTTGAGCTGGGGCAGATCGGTGAGATCAAGAAAAATTCCGAAGTGGTAATGCGCGTGAAAACGGGCGAGCCGGTGGGCTATGCCATGCTGCGCTGGCGTGGCGTTGCCCTGATTCATTTTGACGGCAAGCGCTGGAGTGGCCCCGAGGACCGAAGTGAAACGCTGCGCGCAAGTTCAGATGGATGGATTTTCATGCACGATCGGGAGCAAGCGGCCGCGCGAGCCCCGCAAGACTTGCGGTACACGGTGTTCCTGCAACCCATGGCTAGCTCCGCGATTTTCACGCCGGGTGAACCCGTTTCACTAAGGGGAAACTTTTCGGTGGACAATTCCAGTAGCGATTGGGCCCTCAGCCACAGCTACATTTTCCGGGACTCCACCGGCTCGCTATTCAATCCGTTCCACAATTACGCACCCGTGCGTTACGCGGGAGTTTCGCGGCTCCCCAAGCTTGACGCCGTACAACTACGCTCGGCAAGGGACTCTTATCCGCCTTCCATTACCGCGGAATATCTACAGCTTCCGCCTGAGCTTGATGCGCGCATTCCCAATCTCGCCAGGGAAATAATAGCGAGCGCGAAGACTCCTTACGACAAAGCGCGCGCTATCGAAAGTTTCCTGCGCAACCGCTTCGGGTACACACTCAACCTCGCGGGCAAGCCCGGCAACGATCCGCTGGCTAATTTTCTGTTCGTCACGCGCGCCGGCCATTGCGAGTATTTCGCTTCGGCAATGACCATTCTGCTGCGCACGCTGGAGATTCCTGCGCGCGAGGTGAACGGATTTCTTCCCGGGGAGTACAACGACCTTGCCGGCGACTACATCGTGCGTGCCAGCGACGCGCATAGCTGGGTGGAGGTGTATTTTCCCGGCAGCGGCTGGGTCACCTTCGATCCCACGCCCGCGGCGCCGGAAAACTCCGGCTTGCTCTCGCGCCTGGCCAAGTATATCGACTGGATGCAGCTTACCTGGAGCGAATGGGTGATCAATTACGATTTCGGGCACCAGGTACAGATGGCACAGACGCTGCAGCGCTCCTCACGAAATTGGACGCAAGCACTCAGCGCGTGGTTTGCGCGCGCGCAAGTCAACAGCCGGCAGCGCCTGAAATCGATGCAGCTGCGCCACGGAACTTTGGGTTTGCTGCTACCGCTGCTGCTCATTCTGCTGTTAGTGACGTTGCGCTACGATTTGCTCGGCAAGATGATGCGCCGTTTGCGCTTGTACTGGCAGTTGCGCGCGCCGAAATCGGCGCAAGCGAATCCGTTGCTGGCCTCGCGGCTGTATGCAGAACTTCTCCGTTTGCTGGAGCGCCGTGGTTTCGCGCGGCGACCTGCCGAGACGCCACTGGAATTTGCATCGAACGTGCAGGCGCCACGGCTCGCACGTGCGGTGCGCGAGTTCACGAGCATCTACGCCAGCGCGCGCTTCGGCGGCGCACCTTGCGACACGCTTCGCCTCCGCCATCTTCTGGAGCAAATTCGCGAAGCTCCGCGGCGCCACTAGAATCGATTTCGCCCCGAAGCACAATTCCTGAGATAGAATGCGGCGACTCGGGAGGTGCTGGTGAGAACCCTGCTTGCGATTTTTGCGTGCTGCGTATTTTCCGCTATAACGTTCGCCCAAAGTGCGAGTGAGTGGCTCGCCGGGCTTCCCGAAGCAAAGGATTACGTACAGAAGCGCGCTTCCAGTTACGACCGCAGCGGCGGGAACGCCGATTATCGCCGCATCGCGCCGGGCGAGACGCTGGTGCTGATGGACGAGCGCGGCCCGGGCGAGATTACGCATTTCTGGACGACGATGTGGGCGGAAGGCGGTCCGGCGCTGAAAGCTTTGGTTCTGCGCATGTATTGGGATGAGGAAACAACACCCAGTGTGGAAAGCCCGCTGGGAGATTTTTTTGGCCTCGGCCTCGGCGACTACGTTGTGTTTGAATCAGCCCCGCTGGTGGTGGCGCCTAACCGCGCTCTGAACTCCTTCTTCCCCATGCCATTTCAAAAGCACGCGCGCATCACGGTGACCAACCAAGGTTCGCACAACGTGCCAAACTTTTATTTCAATATCGACTATCGCGCGTACCCGCGGCCTTTGCCGGCCGGTTTGCTCTATTTCCACGCGCAATATCGCCAAGCTTCGCCGAATCATGGGTGGACAAATCAGTGGCAATCCAACGGCGACAAGATCGTGGAAGACAAGAAGAATCTAAACGGCGAAGACAACTACGTTTGGATGGAAGCTAAAGGGCACGGGCACTTTGTGGGCGTGACGATGTCGGTGTTGCAGAATCAGGATGGCTGGTGGGGCGAGGGCGACGACATGTTTTTTATTGACGGAGACAAGTCTCCGTCGATTACCGGCACCGGATCAGAAGATTATTTTCTGGGGGCTTTCGACTTTGGTGATCGGGCGTTTTCTTTCGCGCAATTCGGCGCGCCATTGAAGGGAGACGAACGCGCCGGAGGGCGGTCATCGGTCTACCGTTTCCACCTGGACTCGCCGATTACGTTCACCACCTCGCTGCGGGCCAGCATCGAGCACGGACACGCGAACGTGCGCTCGGACAACTATTTTTCCGTGGCGTATTGGTATCAGACCGAACCGCATGGCGCGTTTCCAGCACTGCCCGCGCTTCAGGACCGACTGCCGCGCTTGCACGCGGTAGGAGGCCCTGGGAGTCCTGGCAAGTAATGGCCGCGTGTTACACTAGAGGATTGCGAAAGCCGCAAAATCACTGCTTATGACCAAGGTCGGATTTGTCAGCCTGGGATGCCCGAAGAACCTCGTAGATAGCGAGGTGATGATGGGCATTCTTGCGCGCGAGGGGTACGAACTGACGCCGCGGGCGGATGAGGCCGAAATTCTGGTTGTGAACACGTGCAGCTTTATCGAACCCGCGCAGAAAGAATCAGTCGATGCCATTCTGGAGATGGCGGAACACAAGAAATTTGGCGCGGCGAAGAAATTGATCGTAGCGGGCTGCCTGGTCGAACGATTTCGCGAGCAAATTCTGGAGCAGGTGCCGGAAGTGGACGCCGTGGTGGGCACTGGCGAAGTCGAGCGCATCCTGGAAGCCGTGGAAGGCGATTTGCGCGTGCTGCCCGCGCAGCCTCCCGCATTTCTATATCACGATCTGACGCCGCGCATTGTGACCACGCCGCGGCACGCCGCCTACATCAAGATCGCGGAGGGCTGCGATCATCCTTGCACGTTCTGCATCATTCCGCAGCTTCGGGGAAAATTCCGCAGCCGGCGATTTGAGTCCGTGGTGCGCGAGGCGGAAAACCTGGCGGCGGCCGGCGCGCGCGAAATCACGCTGATCGGGCAGGACACGACTTCCTACGGCGAAGACTTCGGCTTGCGCGACGGGCTGGCGCAACTGCTGGCCAAGCTGGCGCAAGTGGAAGATTTGCTGTGGGTGCGATTTTTGTACGCGTACCCGAACCGCGTTACGCAGAAATTGCTCGACACGCTGGCGGCGCATCCGCGGCTTGCGAAATATATGGACATGCCGCTGCAGCACGCCAGCCGCAACGTGCTGGCGCGTATGAAGCGCGGCTCGCGCGGCGACGCGTTCCTGAAGCTGCTCGAGCGGATTCGCGCGACGATTCCCGGCGTTTCGTTGCGCACTTCGTTTATTGTCGGCTTTCCCGGCGAAACCGAAACCGATTTTGAAGAATTGTGTGATTTTGTACGCGTTGCGAATATCGATTGGATGGGCGTGTTTGAATATTCCGACGTGGACAATGCAGGGAGCTACGGCCTCGACGAAAAGGTGGACGCGGAAACGATCACCGCGCGGCGCAATCGCTTGATGGCCATTCAGAAGAAGATTTCGCGCGAGAGGCTGCGCGTTTTCAAGGGCCGCACCTCCACTGCGCTCGTCGAGGGTCCATCGAAAGACAATCCGCTGGTATGGGAAGGGCGCCTGGAAGGCATGGCGCCGGATATCGACGGCAAACTGTACCTCACGGACATCGAGCCGTCGAGCGGAGAAGCAGCTGCAAGCGGAGACGTTGTGCGCGTGGAAATCTCGAAGAGCGACGCGTATGACTTGATCGGCCGCGTTGTCGAAATTCTGCCGAGGCCCGCGGCGCGAGACGCCTTTTTCACTCCAACACTACCGCCCGCCGAAACGCTGACGCGTATCGCTACCGGCGCGCCGCTGCGAGTTCTTAGCTAAGCTATACTTCCCTCTCTGCGATCTCTGTGAACTCTGTGGTGAAATGCTTTTTTGCCATGGAGCGCACAGAGGTCACGGAGAAGAAGAAAGGGCCATGCAACACCGCTGTCCGATTTGCAAGAAGCCGACCGACTCCGAGGTGCACGCCGAATTTCCTTTTTGCAGCGAACGCTGCAAGCTGCAGGACCTCGGGAACTGGGCGGCCGAAAAATATGTCGTGTCCGAGCCGATTTTCAGCGAAGATGACGACGAGCGAGACGACTCACCCAAGCCGCATGACGCCGAACATTGACGCATCGCCCAACCCTGCGCCACCTCCGAAGAAGCCGCGGCTGGCCTATGCGATCGCCACGGCGCTGGGCACCGGGTACCTGCGGCCATCGCCGGGGACTTATGGATCGCTGGTGGGCGTGGGCACCATCGTGCTCTGCGCGATTTTCTTCCTGCATCCAATCTCGGTGACCGGCTGGTTCTCGGAACATCCGCTCTCCGAAGCAATGTTCGCGGACCGGCATTTTCTCGTGCCGGGCAGCGACATTCACGATACGACCCTGGCGCTGCCGCTGCTTTGCGCGCTGCTGCTGTTATTGATTCTTGGCGCCATAGGAGTGTGGAGCAGCGCGCGCGTCGTGGATTATTCCGGCGAGAAGGATCCTCAGTACATCGTGATCGACGAAGTCGCCGGGCAGCACTTGACGCTGCTGCTGCCGCTGATTCCCATCGCGCTGCCGCATCTCAGCGAGCATTTTGATTTCTCCGGTTACGCGATTTTCTTCGCGCTCAGCCTGGTCAACTGGAAGTACCTGCTGATGGGCTTTATACTTTTTCGCGCCTTCGACATCTGGAAACCATTTCCGGTGCGGCGGCTGGAAAGGCTTCCGCACGGGTGGGGCGTGATGGCCGATGATTGGATGGCGGGCATCTACGCTGCAATTCTTTTGCGGCTCGCGTTACACTTTAATCTGGTATGAAATTCGGCTTCGGCTCCACGGCGGAAAAAAACGGGTTTCCCCGCATCGATAGAATCGCGCCTGCCGCGGCCATTCCCGGGGGCGAAATCGTCATTCACGGCAGCGGGTTTGCTTCGCGCAGCGGGGCCCGGCCGATTGTGCATTTCGGCGAGGCAGAGGCGAGCTTGGTTCTCGCCACGGACAACCGGCTGATCGCGCGCGTGCCGGACAATGCCAGCGGCGGGACGGTGCGCGTGGCCACGGCGCAGAGCGAGAGCCAGCCGCACCCGGTTTCCATTGCCGTGCAGATCGCGGACAATCTGCATCCGGTGGCGAATCCGGCTGTCGATGCGAACGGAAATATTTATGTGACGTTCAGCGGACCGCGGGGACAGCGGGTTCCGGTTTCGCTTTACAAAATCACGTCGAACTACAGCGTCAAGCCGTTCGTGACTTCGCTGATTAATCCGTCCGGCTTGGCGGTTGACCGCGCCGGCAATCTCTTCGTCTCTTGCCGTCACGACGGCACTATCCATCGCGTCACGCCAGAGGGCCGCGCTGAGCAGTGGGTCGAGGGCATGGGCATCGCCACGGGGATTGCTTTTGATCACGCGGAAAATCTTTACGTCGGCGACCGCAGCGGCACGATTTTCAAAATCAGCTCGAGCCGCGAGATTTTTGTGTTTGCGACTCTGGAGCCGTCGCTCGCCGCGTATCATTTGGCGTTTCATCCGAGCGGCGATTTGTTTGTCACTGGCCCCACCACGTCGAGCTACGATCGCGTTTACCGCATCACGCAGGGCGGCGATGTTTCCGTGTTTTATCGCGGGCTGGGGCGCCCGCAAGGATTGGCCTTTGACCGCGACTCGAATCTTTACGTCGCAGCGTCGCATGGCGGCCATCGCGGAATCGTGCGGCTAACGCCTGAGGGCCGCGCGGAGACGGTGTTGAGCGGCTCGGGATTGGTGGGGCTGGCGCTGCAGCCGTCGGGACGCGCGATTCTGACTACGGTAAATGCACTGTTTACGCTTGACTGGGACGTGCGCGGCCTCCCGCTGGTTGGGTAATCGACAGAATGAAAGCGGAGATCATTGCGGTTGGTTCGGAACTGCTTACGCCGGACCGCTTGGACACCAACTCGCTCTTCCTGACCGAGGAGCTGAACGCCATTGGCATTGAAGTTGTGCGCAAAACGGTCGTCGGCGACAATCGCGAGCTGCTTGCGGAAGCGTTTCGCGGTGCGCTGAATCGTGTGCCGCTGATTATTTCGTGCGGCGGGCTCGGACCTACCGAAGATGACCTTACGCGGGAGACCGTCGCCGATCTTCTCGGGCGCAAGCTGCGCCGCAATGATGGCATTCTGCGCTACATCGAAGGACGCTTTCGCAGCTTGGGCCGCGAAATGCCGGAAGTGAACGTGCGGCAGGCGATGGTGCCGGAAGGCGCGGAAATACTCGAGAATCCGCGCGGCACGGCGCCGGGTTTGTGGCTGGAAGACTCCGGCCGCGCAGTCGTGCTGCTCCCCGGCCCGCCGCGCGAGCTGAAGCCGCTGTTTCGCGAGCAAGTTCTGCCGCGCCTCGAGCGCCGCGTCTCCGGCGTGCGCTTGTATAGCCGCGAACTGCGCGTCACGGGCCTTGGCGAGTCGCACGTGGAGCAGCGCATCCTGCCGATTTACAAGCGTTTTCCCGAAGTGCAGACCACGATTCTCGCGGCGCCGGGCGAAACGCAGATTCATCTGCGTTTCTGGACCGAGGACGCGGCGCGCGCCAAGAAAACGCTGGATGAAATCGTGCAAGGCTTCGAGATTGCGCTGGCCGACCGTATCTTCAGCCAGGATGGGCGCGCGCTGGAGGAAGTCGTCGCGGAGCAGTTAACGCTCAACAACGCCACGATCGCCGCAGCCGAAAGCTGCACGGGCGGCTTGTTGGCGCAACGCCTCACCAGCATCGCGGGGAGCTCGTCCTATTTTCTTGGCGGCGTGGTGTGTTACAGCAACGAGCTGAAGACGGCATGGGCCGATGTTCCCGCGGAGATGATTGCCGCCAAAGGCGCGGTGAGTCCGGAGGTGGCCGTGGCGCTCGCGGAAGGCATTCGCCGCCGCGTGGGCAGCACGCTCGGCGTTGGCGTCACCGGGATTGCGGGGCCGGGCGGTGGCTCCGACGAGAAACCGGTCGGCACTGTGCATGTGGCAATCTCGCACGCCGGCGGAATCAAGGAACGCGGCGCGCGCTTCCCCGGCGACCGCGAATCCATCCGCTGGCAAGCCTCGCAGGTGGCGCTGGACCTCGTGCGCGTGCACTTTCTCTATAGCGGCCAGAGCGCCGCGAAATCTTCCGTAAAACGGGGCTGAGCGGTGCGACTCTTCGTTGCGCTGGAGATTCCCTCCAAGGTGCGCGACAATCTCGCGGCCTTGATTAGCGAATTGCGCGCGGTGGATGCAGCGGCCTCGAAAAATAAGGCGCGCTGGGTGCGGGCTGAGAATCTGCACGTGACGCTCAAATTCATCGGCAACGTGGATGCCGGCAAGTTGGACGCGATTCGCGCTGCGTCCTCTGAAGTTAGCTCTGGAGGCGCGGTGGAGTTGTGCTTTCGAGGGCTGGGATTTTTTCCTAACGAAAAACGCCCGCGCGTGTTGTGGGCGGGCATCGTAGCGTCGCCGAATCTCGCGCCGCTTGCCGCCGGGCTCAACACGCGGCTCGAAAAACTGGGGATACCGCGCGAAACACGGGAATTCGCGCCACACCTCACGCTGGCTCGCTTCGATCCGCCCGGAGTTTCGGAAAGCCTTCGCGCGGCTGCGCGAGAAAATGCTGCACGAGAATTCGGCGCAGTTCGCACCGGCGAATTTCATCTGTTTGAGAGCAAGACCCGGCCCACTGGCGCGGAATACTTGCGCCTGTCATCCTTCTCCTTCGCCAAGGCCGAGGCATAGCCGCAAATGCCCAAAATCTCGCTGGCGCTCCTGAGCATTCCCTTCGCCTCGTATCTGCTCGGCTCGATTCCCTTTGGTGTTCTGCTCACCTGGCTTTTCGGCGGCGGCGACGTCCGCAAATCGGGTAGCGGCAACATCGGCGCCACCAACGTTGTACGCGTCGCCGGTCCGTTGCCTGGAATCCTGACGCTGCTCTTCGACGTGGCCAAAGGCGCCGCGGCTGTCTGGCTAGCCGGGCGCGTCAGCAACGAAAGCGCCACCTGGATGATGATTGCTGCGCTGGCTGTGCTCCTCGGGCATTGCTTCCCGGTGTGGCTAAAGTTTCGCGGGGGCAAAGGTGTGGCCACCGCGGCGGGCGCATTCCTGGTGCTCTGCCCGCCGGCACTGATCGGGTCATTGATTCTTTTCCTGCTCGTTGTTTTCTTCTGGCGCTATGTTTCACTCGCGTCGATTTCCGCGGCGGCGTCCATGCCGTTGCTAATCTATTTTCTGTGGGCGCCGCATCACGCGCCGCCGCCACTCGTCACCTTTGGAGCGCTGGCCGCGGCCGCGATCATCGTTTACAAGCACGACGGCAACATCCAGAGACTTGTGCAGGGCGAAGAGCCAAAATTTTCCTTCGGCAAAAAGAGAGATGCCGCGTGAGCAAGATTGCCATTCTGGGCGGCGGAAGCTGGGGCACGGCGCTGGCGATCGTGCTCGCGCGAGCGCGCCGCAAGCACGACATTTCGCTCTGGGTCCATGATCCCGCGTTGGCAGAATCCATTCAGTGCGACCGCGAGAATCAGACGTACCTGCCCGGACATCGCGTGGCGCGCGAGGTTCAAGTCACGTCAGACGTTCGCGACGCGGTTGGCGGCGCAGAGATTGTGGTCGGCGCAATACCGACGGCGCACGCCCGGGGAGTTTACAAGGCAGCAGCAGCGCACGTTGCACCTGGAACGCCTTTTGTTAGTGCCTCCAAGGGTCTCGAACCCAAGACGCACCAACGCATGAGTGAAGTGATGGAAGAAGTGATCGCACGGAAATATGTTCCTCGTGTTGCGGTTCTGTCCGGTCCGTCGTTTGCGGTAGAAGCCGCTGCAAGCGAACCGACGGCCGTTTTATTGGCATCTCACGACGACTATCTCGCCTCGGAGTTGCAGCAAGAATTCGCGGCGCCTTATTTCCGCCTCTACATCAACAACGATGTGCTAGGCGTCGAGCTGGCGGGAGCGATGAAAAACGTCATAGCCATTGCCGCAGGCGTGTGTCAGGGTCTGGGCCTGGGCTCGAATCCGCTCGCCGCACTTATCACTCGTGGGCTGGCCGAAATGTCCCGCCTGGCCACGGCCCTCGGCGCGCGGCCGGAAACAATGACCGGGCTGGCCGGCCTCGGCGACCTGGTTCTAACCTGCACGGGCTCCCTAAGCCGCAACCGCCAGGTCGGCATAGAGCTTGGCAAAGGCCGCTCACTTGACGAAGTCCTTGCCGGCACGCGTATGGTCGCAGAAGGCGTATGCACTACGACTGCGCTGATCGAGCTTGCCAAAGAAACGCGGGTCGACCTGCCCATCACCGGTGCGGTCTTCTCGATGCTTTACCAAGGCAAAGCGCCCCTCGAAGCCATCCGAGACATAATGAATCGTCCGCAAAAACGGGAGTAAATTAGTGTTTTGTTTTAGTTTGGGCGAATTTCAAGCTTATAACTAGAAACTAAGAGCTAAGAGCTGCCTCTAGTACCAAGGTTCCAGTTGCAAGTCCGCGCCGCTGCCGCTCGCATTTCCCCGGCAAGCTTGCGGAATCCCTTAAAATTGACCCCAAGGCGATGTCTGTCAAGCTGCCCATGCCCGTGAACTTCAGAGCCTCCTGGGAACGCATGCGCGCCGGGCGCGTGCGGATTCTTTGGCTGGTTTTGGGCGCGTTGCTGCTGGTTAGCGCCTTGCCGATCGGGCTATACCACCGCCAGGTGTTGCAGCTCAGCCAGGACAAACTGGTGGACACCGAGCGCGTTCAACAGAGCGACCTGACCCGCTCCCTGACGCAGGAAATCCAGTTTTTCGAAGCGAACATGACGCAGCAGCTCGTCAACGAGCGCCAAATCCTGCAGTTGATGAACGTCAGCGACAACGTGGAAGACCCCGTCGCGGAGCCCAAAGTCACCCGCGTGCTCGAAAGTTTCGCCGATAGCAACAACACGTTTCTCTATCTCACCGCGGTTGGCAAATCGCGCAAAGGCATTGTAGCCTCACAGGGAAATTACCGCGCCGACCAGGATCCCTTCGTGGCCAAGGCGTTGCAGCGCGCGTTCGTGTGGTGCATGCAGCAGTCTGGCGAATTCCGTAGCGACCCGCTCGCGCTGGAGCCCGATGATCGGCCCGCGTTCGTGGTGGCCGTGCCGCTCAAGGACATCAACGAGAATTTCACGGGCATGCTGGCCGCGGTGGTGTCACTCGATCCGCTGCTGCGGCGGTTGCAGGATGCCAGCGTGCGCGGCCGCAGCGTGTTTATCGTCGATCACTCCGGGCATATCGTGGCGCATTGGGACACGAAAAATTTCGTTCCGGGCACGGACTTGACTACTAATTCCGACCTGGTCAAGCAAATCCGGACGCTGCCGCAAGAGCTGCGTAGCACCGAAACAGTTCGCTTTACACAGCAAGTTAAGGGACGCAATGTCGAAATGGTCGGCACGTTTAGCACGTTGCCCGAGTTGAATTGGGCAATCGTCGCGCAACGCAGCCTCTCGCAGGCCCGCGATGACGCGGGCGTCAGCGAACTCAACCGCCAGGCACTCGCTTTCGTCAGCGTCGTGGTCCTCGCCGCTGTACTGGTCGGCTACTTTTTTGCTGTCGGCATTAGCGGACCCATCCGTGGCCTCGCCGCATCGACGCGCGCCATCAGCCGCGGCGAATTCCATCAGCGCTCGCCGGTGCGCGGGGCTTCGGAAATCAGCGAGCTGGCTGAAAATTTCAACAAGATGGCCGGCGACATCGAAGAGTACATCGAGCGGCTGAAGGAATCGGCGGAAGAAAATCGCGAGCTGTTCGTGGGGTCCATCCGCATGCTTGCCGCGGCGATCGACGAAAAGGATCCGTATACGCGCGGTCACTCCGGGCGCGTGGCGAAATATTCCACGCTGATTGGGCGCGAACTCGGTCTTACTCCAGAAGACTTGGACATTCTGCGGATTTCCGCGCTGCTGCATGACGTTGGCAAGATCGGCGTCGAGGATCGCGTGCTGAAAAAGCCCGGCGCGCTGACTCCTGAAGAGTTCGATTTGATGAAGCAGCACACCGTGAAAGGCGCGAACATCATGCGCCCGGTCTCGCAACTCAAGAACATGCTGCCGGGCATCGAGCTGCACCATGAGCACATCGACGGCCGCGGCTATCCCTACGGCTTGCAGGGCCCGCAGATTCCTCTCATGGCGCGCATCATCGGCGTGGCCGACACGCTAGACGCAATGACCACCAACCGCCCGTATCAGTCCGCGATGGACCTCGACTACGCCCTCAGCAAAATCAAAGCCCTCACGGGCAGTAAGTTTGATGCTGTCGTGGTCAACGCGCTCGATGCCGCCGTCAACGCCGGCAGGCTCCGCCTCAGCGCCGTCGAAGTGCAAGTCTAGCCTCGCTCGACAGCCCAACACATCTGTTACACTTTTCTGTTGCGCTGAGTTTGGGCGCCCCTTTTATGATTTCTCTGTTCGGCAAACCAGAACCGACGCTGGCGGAACGCCTTAAGGCGTCCGTCAGCAAGACTAAGGCGGCGCTCTCTGAAACCGTCGACACGATTTTCCTCGGCGAGAAAAAGGTTGATCCGGCGCTTCTCAAGCAGCTCGAAACCGCCCTGATTTCGGCCGATTTGGGCGTTGGCACCACTCGTGAAATTCTGGATGCTGTGCGCGAAAAAATGGATCGTAACGCGCTTTCCGACGCTTCGCAGCTTAAGGGCGAAATTAAGTCGCACATCGTGCGCATCCTGAACGCCGCGGCGGGCACGAAAACGGCTCTGCCGGGCGTTGCCGCCGCGTCTCCCAACGGCAAAGGGCCGCGCGTTATCTTTATCGTTGGGGTGAACGGCGCCGGCAAGACCACCAGCATCGGCAAGCTCGCGAATCGCCTGCGCAAAGAAGGCTTGAGCGTTATCCTTTGCGCCGCGGACACTTTCCGCGCCGCTGCGGTTGAGCAGCTTGAGATTTGGGCAGAGCGCAACGGCATCGAAGTGATCAAGCAAAAATCCGGCGCCGATCCGGCCGCCGTCGTTTACGACGCGGTGGCGGCCGCGAAGGCGCGCTCCTCCGATGCAGTCATCGTGGACACTGCAGGCCGCCTGCACACTAAGTCCAATCTCATGGCCGAGCTGGAAAAAATGAAGCGCACTGCGGCGAAAGTAATTCCTGGCGCGCCGCACGACATCTTACTCGTGCTCGACGCAACCACCGGCCAGAATGGCCTCGCCCAGGCTCGCGAATTCACTTCCACCGTCGGCGTCACCGGCATCATTCTCACGAAGCTTGACGGAACGGCTAAGGGTGGCATCGTCGTGGCCATCTCGCGCGAACTCGCGCTGCCCATCCGCTTCGTCGGCACCGGCGAGCAGATCAACGACCTCGTTCCCTTCGACGCGGAAATCTACGTCAACTCGCTGTTCGACTGATTCGTGGACACACACGACATTCGCTTCATGGAACACGCGCTGGCATTGGCGCGCAAAGGCGTCGGCTTGGCCAGCCCGAATCCGCATGTGGGCTGCGTGATCGTGCGCGACGGCCAAATCGTCGGCGAAGGTTTCCACCAATACGAATGGCGGGATCATGCGGAAATCGTCGCGCTGAACTCCGCGGGAGAGAAGGCGCGGGGCGCGACGCTGTACGTGAATCTCGAGCCTTGCAACCACACCGGCCGCACGGGTCCTTGCACCGAAGCCATCGTCGCCGCAAGCGTTCATCGCGTGGTTGCCGCGATGCAGGACCCGAATCCCGCGACGTCCGGCCGCGGCTTCGAGCGCCTCCGCGTCGCCAATATTGAGGCGATTTGCGGCGTGCTCGAAGACGACGCGCGGCGCCTCAACGAAGCCTTCGCCTGCTGGATTCGCACGAAGAAGCCGTTCGTCACGTTGAAATCGGCGCTGACGCTGGATGGCCAGCTGGCTCTTCCGAAATCGCGGCAGCGAAAAACGAGAACCTGGATTACATCTGAGGAGTCCCGCGCCGAAGTGCAGCGCATGCGCCACGCTTCCGATGCGTTGCTCACCGGCATTGGAACAATTCTTGCGGATAATCCCTTGCTCACTGACCGCAGCGGGTTGCCACGTCGAAAACGCCTGCTGCGCGTGATTCTTGACTCCAAGTTGCGGCTGCAGCCAAAATCGCGCAGCGTGCAAACAGCCGACGACGATCTCCTCGTCTTCACCTCAGCCCCGCTGAATTCGACAAGAGCGCGCCGGCTGCAAAAGGAAGGCGTTGAGGTTGTGCGCGCCCGCGCAACGCGTGGTCGAATCGACTTGAAAGCGGTGCTTGCCGAATTGGGCAAGCGCGAAACCCTCAGCGTCCTGCTCGAATCGGGTCCCACGCTGAACGGCGAAGCGCTGTCGGCAAGCCTTGTGCACAAGCTGATGCTCTTTTACGCACCAAAATTCGCCGGCGGTGTCGGCGTTCCGTTCGCGCACGTGTCTGTTCCCAGCCGGGAGCCGTTGCCAAATGTACAGGTAAGACAATTCGGCCCCGACGTAGGCATCGAAGCCTATCTCCAAGACGTCTATCGCAAATGAAGCGTGGGACAGCCATTTCTGGCTGTGCGACGTCGCGCACGCCTAGCGACTGTCGAATCTTGCGTGCGAGATGCTATTCTCAATATCAATGTTCACGGGAATTATCGAGCATGTTGGCACGATCGAGTCTCTCTCGCGGCAGAGCGATGGCGGCCGCGTCACGATTCACGCGCCAACTCTCTCTAAATCGCTCGCCGTCTCCAATAGCATCGCGGTGAACGGGTGCTGCCTCACCATCGTTTCCGTCAACAAAGGGCGCTTCTCCGCCGATCTGTCCGGAGAAACTATCAGCAAAACGTCTTTCGGCGTGAGCGGTGGCGTTCTGCAAAAAGGCGCGCTCGTGAACCTGGAGCAGCCACTCACCGCAGGCCAGGAATTCGGCGGCCACTTCGTGCTCGGCCATGTCGACGACACCGGAGAGGTGGTGCATCTGCGCCAAGAAGGCGAAAGTTGGTGGTACGGAGTACGACTGCCGGAAGAATTCGCGCACTACATCGTACCGAAAGGCTCAATCACCATCGACGGTATCAGCCTCACGGTGGCCCGTTGGCATGGCGGCATCGCGGATATCGCGGTGATCCCTTACACCTACGAGCACACCAACATTCGCGACCGCAAACCCGGCGACGCGGTCAATTTGGAAGGCGACATCCTCGGGAAGTACGTCGAGCGGTATCTGGAAGCACGCAGCTCGGCAACGACCACAAAGATTTCGCTCACCGAGCTCACCGAACAAGGCTTCTAAATTGCAAGCCTGTCGACGACATCATCGATGAACGCGCTAAAGCGCCCCCTACTACGACTGGGTTACGCTTCAGCCGCCAAGGGCGTGCCCTTCTTTTTCTTCTTCGCCTGCACGTCCCGATAGCGTTTGCTGTTCCAGCTGCGGGCACATCCAGCCTGGTTGGCTTACAGAGTTACGTCCAGCGCGGGAATGAGTTGGTCTTGTTTAAGGAAATCTTGAAGGAAAGGATCATCGGAATTTTCGAAATCGGGCCAGGAGCCGAAGAAGGTGACTCTGCCGTCCTGCAAGAAAACCACGGTGTCGGCAAGGCGCTTGGCCAAATGCGTGTCATGAGTAACGACGATCGAAGTTTTGTGAAACGCATTTTTGAGGCGCAAGATCAGGCTGCCCATGTGCCCGGCCATGATGGGGTCGACCATGGTGGTCGGCTCGTCGTACAAGATTGCTTCGGGATTCTGCGCCAGTGCCCGCCCCATCGCCACGGCTCGACGCATACCCGTCGAGAGCTCGCCAGGCAATTTGTCGAGCACCTGGTCGAGTTCCAGCAAATGGGCAAGTTTCTCCACGTTTAAGTCGATGTCTTCGGCGGTCAGCCCCGGCTGGCCCTCCATGGGAAATGCGATGTTGTCGGCGACGGTCAGCGAATCGAAGAGCGCGCCGGATTGGAACACCATGGTGACCTTGCGGCGAATCTCCGCGAATTGTTTCTCGCTGAAGTCGGTGACATCCTGGCCGTCAATGAAAATCCGCCCGGAGTCCGCTCTAAGAAATCCCATGATGTGCTTCAGCGAAACCGATTTGCCCACGCCGCTGCGCCCCATAATCACGCAGGTTTCGCCGCGCTTTACGGTGAAGCTGACGTGATCCAGCACCAGTCGCTCGTCGAAGCCCTTGCACACGTCGCGAAATTCGAAATAATTCGGGGACTCGCTACTCCCGAGCAATGCCTGGTTGCCGGTAAGCGTCTCGCTCACGCGCGCTGCGCCTCCAAGATGCGCTTGGCCTCATCGTAGTCCGCTGCCGTATTCATGTTCCAGAATAATCGGCCTGCTGTATCAAATCGCTTCCAGTCCGCTTCGTCAACAACTTCCATGTGCAGTTGCTTCATGGCCTCCGTGATTTTGCGCGTGCCACCTTCAAATGTTCGCTGCAGCTTAGCCGCGGCACTCGTCCGCCAGCAAGCACACAATGGCTCGAGTCCTTGCTCGGATCGCGGCGCGACGGTCTCGGCGCTGCTCGCCTCGGCCCGCTCCGCGAGGTACGTCAGCCACTCCCGCGTAAGAAACGGCATGTCGCACCCAACAATCAGATTCCACTCTGCCCCGCCGGCGATCTCTTCGGTAGTCTGAAGCGCGGTGATGATTCCGGCCAGCGGACCTTGGCCCTCCCATCGATCGCTAATGCCGGTAATGCCGAGCGCCGCGTATTTGTGCGGAGCCGCAATCACGTTGACTTCTTTTGTGATGTCGCAAAGCAGCGACCGCATTCGCAAAAGCATCGGTGTTCCACCAATCTCGACCGTCGCTTTGTCGCGCCCAAAGCGCGTGCTCCCGCCGCCCGCCAACACATACCCCAACACTGGTTTCGTCCCTGTGCTGTCTCCGCCCACTCTGCGCCTCTGCCTTAACTCTTCTCTTCTTCCTCACTCGGCTCGCGTCCCGGGCGGCGAATTCCGAGCTCGCGCAATTTCTCCTGCAAACTTTGTCGATGCAAACCAATCGTGGCCGCGGTGCGCGAAACATTCCATCGATGGTCCCCGAGCTGCTTCATCAAGTAGGCCACCTCGAACTTACGCTTCGCCTCGCGAAAATCTTTTTCGCTCAGCCCATTGTCGCGCCCTTCTCCAGAATGCTTTTGCAGCAGCGACTCGCCGCGCGCCACTTCCTCCGGCAAATCCGCGACGCCGATTTCTTCGCCGCGGCAAAGCACAAGGCTGCGCTCCAGCGCGTTCTTCAGCTCGCGCACGTTTCCTGGCCAATCGTAACGCTCAATCGCCGCAATGGCCTCGCGCGTTAGCCGCGCCGCACGTCCGAGGCGCGCGGCATGCATCTGCAAGAATGATTCCGCAAGCACGGGAATGTCCGGCTTGTGCGCGCGCAGCGGCGGCAGGTCAACGCTCACGACGCGCAGCCGGTAAAACAAATCCTCGCGAAATTTTCCCGCGCGAATTTCCGCCGGCAAATTCCGGTGTGTCGCACTGATGACCCGCACATCCACTGGAATCGACTGGGTGCCGCCAAGATGTTCGATGGTGCGGTTCTCCAGCGCGCGTAACACTTTGGCCTGCGTTACCGGATTCATGTCTCCTATCTCGTCCAGAAAGAGCGTTCCGCCCGACGCTAACTCAAATTTCCCTTTTTTTTGCTGTGCCGCTCCGGTGAACGCCCCACGTTCGTATCCGAATAATTCCGATTCAATTAGAGTTTCCGGAAGGGCCGCGCAGTTCACGGCCACAAATGCCTTACTCGCTCGCGGGGAGCGCGCGTGAATTTCCTGCGCGAGCAAATCTTTGCCAGTGCCGCTTTCACCCAGAATCAAAACCGTGGAATCCGTCGGCGCAACGCGCTCCGCGATCTCAAACGCTTTGCGCATCTCTGCCGTGCGCCCAATCATTTGCCCGAATTGCCCTTCGCTGGTCAGCCGCCGGCGCAGAGCATCGTTCTCTTTCTCCAATAATGCCAGCTTTAACAGATTCGCCACCCGCTGCCGCAATTCTTCCAGCTCAAATCCTTTCACCAGGTAGTCCGCGGCCCCGACCTGCAACGCCTCTACCGCGGTTTTCGCCGTATCCAGCGCCGAAACTATCAGCACCGGAGTTTCGTTTCCCTGCTCGCGCATCGACCGCAAAAACTCAATTCCGCTTTGTCCCGGCAAGACCACGTCGAGCAGCACCAAGTCCGGCTGCTCGCGTGTGAGAGCTTCGCGCGCTGCCTCCGCCGAATCGGCCTCTGCCACGTGGTATTTCGACTCCAGCGCCCGCCGCAGCCCATACCGCGCCGCCGGCTCGTCATCCACAATCAGAATTGTTTTCATCTCCCCATCCGCCGCAAGCCTCTCGCTCTCGCGTTTCTGTACTGAGCTACTTCCCTACTTCGTTGCTTCTTTACTTCCGCCTGCCATCGGCAGCGCTATCCGAAATCGCGTCCCCCGCCCATCACTCACTGGGCTTTCCCAGTCCAACTTCCCGCCAACCTCCGCGACGCGACGCGCCACAATCGCCAGCCCCAGTCCGGTCCCCTGCGTCTTCGTGGTGAAGAAGGGCTGCAACAGTTTCTCCCGCGCCTCCAGCGAAATCCCCGATCCGCTGTCCTCGACACTCAAAACACAAAGGCCATCATTGGCCGTCGCAATCACACTTACTCGCCCTCCGCTTGGCGTCGCTTCCAGCGCATTCACGATCAGGTTGGACACAATATCGCTGACCGCATCCGCTGCTGCCGCCGCCTTCGCGCCATTCGTGCAAAGTTGCAGCTCCAGCGCCACGCCCCGCTGTTCAGCTTCATGCCGCAGGACGCCGGCCACTTCTTCAATCAGCGCCGAGGCATCGCAACTCCCCGCAACGCTTCCGCCGCGCACCGCTGGCCGGCTGAATTGCAGCAATTGATTGAGCTTCGAGGACAGCCGCCCGATCTCGTTCAGGACAATCTGGGTCTCTCCGCGCAACGACTCCGGCAATTCCGGATTCTCCATCTGCACCTGCAAAATCGTCTTGATCGAGCCCAGCGGATTCTTCAAATTGTGCGAGATGCTCGCGGCCATCTGCCCCAGCAGCACCAGCCGCTCGCGTTCCGCCAATTCCCTCTCCAGCCTGACCTTCTCGTCAATCAACCGGCACAAATCCAGCGCCCCCAACAACTGCTCGCACAAAAACTCCAGCGCCACGCGCGTTTCGCCTGACAGCGCGGATCCGTGAGGTTCCACGCGCACGATTCCCACCACGTTACCTAGGGTAATGAAGGGTTCCGAGATTTTTCCCGCTGAGAAAACAACTGTGGGCTTCCCGAGCACCGGCGGCCCCAGGCCTGCTTGTTTGGCAAACGCCCGGTGGTGCTCTCCAATCGCCATTTCTTTCTGGAACGTGACCCGCACCGCGGCGAGTTCGAAGGTCTCCTTCACACGCTTCTCAATAAAACGCGCGAGCGTTTCCTCATTTCCTTGTCGCGCCTCGTGCTGAATCTCCGCAGTTAGCCGCTGCACACGATCCATCTCCCGCTGCGCGGTCCTTTGCAGGCTTCTGCCCAGCGAGCGCTGCAGCGGTTCGATGAAAATCACCAGCACAAACAGCAGAATGGCAGCGGTGGCCTCGGGCGGAATCTCTGGCGCCAGCCAGCCACTTAGCCGGCGAACCAAGCTCAAATACAACAGAGCCAAAAACGTAGCCGACACCGCATAGACAAGATTCTTCTGCCGTCCGATTTGCAGAAAATTGAAACGCTGGACCAGGTAGATCAATACCGCCGACGGCAAAAGTGCCACGAGCGCCAACGCGGTGCTGGCTGCATCGGATAGGTCGCGAGGCATAGGCCCGCTTAGCACGTGCAGTTGCAACACCAGAGCCATGCCGATGGAGAAAACTCCCGCTAGCAAGCCGTGAAACCAAGACTGCGCACGATCCGACGCTCCCAAGTAAAAGCGAATATTCCACGCCGCGCCAACAAGCATTGCCAGCGCCAACCACGCGCCGTAACCGCGTCCCAGCGCATTGCCGGGAACCAGGAAATCAAACCCCGGCGAATTGGCCAGCAACGGATATGCGCGCAAGACAAAATAGAGCACGGGGACGTACGCCGCGAGCAACACGATTCGTTTCAGCGGCAGGCTGGTGAGTAGCCCGCGTGTTTCCGCGT
>Ga0307479_10000708_pt1 | contig 30297 bp, 31 predicted proteins | sample atmos_gasesECM4C_FD_203743 | JGI IMG/M metagenome (GOLD analysis project Ga0307479, IMG submission 203743) | Hardwood forest soil microbial communities from Morgan-Monroe State Forest, Indiana, United States - atmos_gasesECM4C_515 | ecosystem: Environmental > Terrestrial > Soil > Temperate...
GCGAGCGCGCCAGCGCCAGCGTCTTTTGCACCGTCGTCTCGACGAAAGGCCAGGATTCGGCATCGGCCGCGGCGTGGTTGAGCAGATCAGGCGCCTCGATGATCCGCCGGGTGCGGCCGAGGGCAAAACCGTCGAGCTCGCTGCGCGCCGTCGCGCTCAGCGGGAGATGGGCGAGGGGAGGGGTCCGCGAGGCGAACAGCTCGACCACCGGCTCAGCGAAAGTGATCACGGGGTCGTCCGCCGGCGCCGGCAATTCTTTGTGGTGGTTGCGCGGCCGCCAGACCGGCTCCCGCCGGCCTCGCGGCCGGAGGCGAAGCTTGAACAGTCCGGCCCGGTGGCGGCCGACCAGGACGGCGGTCGTGACGCCGATCACCATCACGAGGACGGTGGTCGGCACGTTGAAGCGCAGCAGGGCGATCACCGAGAGCACCAGGGTGACGGCCAGGATCGCCGGGCGGCTGATCAGTCGCGACATGCCTTCGAATACAACGTCCTACCCTGGCCGATCCCGCACGGTCGCCCGGCCCGTCACGAGGGGTGAACGGGTCCGGGGCTTAGTTCAAGTTCCGAAAAAGGGTCGCGATCCCCTGGCCACCGCCGATGCACATCGTCACGATGCCCCACTCGGCCTGCCGGCGCTTGAGCTCGTACGCCAGCTTCACGGTCAGGATGGCGCCGGTGGCGCCGACCGGATGCCCGAGCGCGATGGCGCCGCCGTTGGGGTTGACCTTCTCGGGATCGATCTCGAGCTCCCGGATCACCGCGACCGCCTGCGCGGCGAAGGCCTCGTTCAGCTCCATCAGATCGATGTCGTTGATCGTCATCCCGACTTTCTTGAGCAGCTTCTGGACGGCGAAAATCGGCGCGACGCCCATGATCTCCGGGGCGATCCCGGCGACGGCGTCCGCGACCCACTCCAGTTGCGGCGTCACACCGAGCTCGTCCGCTCTGGCCTTCGTCATGACGACGACCGCGGCGCCCGCGTCGTTGATGCCCGATGAGTTGCCGGCCGTCACGCTGCCGCCCTCGCGAAACGCGGGCTTCAGGCGACCCAGCGATTCGATCGTCGTGTTGGGCCGAGGATGCTCGTCGCTGTCGGCGAGGATGGGGTCGCCCTTTTTTTGTGGGATCGCGACCGGCACGATCTGGTCTTTGAACCGGCCCTCGGCAATGGCGGCCGCCGCCCGTCGCTGGCTCTCCGCCGCGAATTTGTCCTGGGCCTCGCGCGAAACGCCGTAGCGCTCCGCGACTTTCTCGGCGGTGCATCCCATCTGGTAGCGGCCAAACGGGTCGGTCACCAGCGACAGGGTGCCGTCGACCAGGGCCGCCTCGCCGAGGCGCCAGCCCACCTGGGAACGCGGCAGCAGGTACGGCTGGATCGACATGTTCTCGTTCCCGCCGGCGACGACAACCTCCGCCTCGCCGGTGCGCAGTTCCTGGACGGCACTATTGATCGCCTGGAGGCCGGAGCCGCAGAGCCGGTTGACGTTGAAGGCGGTGGTCTTCTCGGGCAGCCCGGCCTTCAAGGTCGCGAGCCGGGCGTTGAACGCATCCTCGCCGACCTGGCCGACGCATCCGAGGATGACTTCATCGACGACGTCCGGCGCGATGCCGGCGCGCTCGACGGCCGCCCGGATCGCGGTCGCCCCCAGGTCCGACGTCGGGGTGTCCTTGAAGGACCCGGCGAATTTGCCGATGGAGGTTCGAACGCCCCCGGCGACGACGATCCCCTCTCCGTTCAACGCCACGAAACGATTTTAGTCGCTACGCGTCTAAACGCCCGGGCCGGGCACGCTGGCCGAATCATCGCCGCGCCGCGTGATTCGCTGGGCCTGCTGCTGGGCCTTGGAAATGCCGCGCTCGAACTGGGGCCGCGCGGACTCGACCACGCCCTGCGCCTGGTCGATGACCGGCTGCATCTGGCCGCGAACCTGGTCCAGCCGGTCGGACAAGTCGGAGCGCATCTCGCGCCCGGGCTTGGGTGCGTAGAGCAAGGCGACCGCGCCGCCGATGATCAATCCGTGGACCACGCCTCTGAAATATCCCATCCGTATCCTCCCTTGGTGGGCCGGTGCCGTCGGCCGGATCATCTTATCACGGCCAGCCGGTTTCATTATATCGGTGCTATAAGATTACGGCTAGGAAGCGTGCGACGGACCGAGGGTTGGCACCGGGCTGGGCGCCGCCGCGTGGACGGTTCGGGCAACCCACACCGTCCCCCGCACGGTCAGGTCGAGCATGGCCCGAAGCACCACCGCGCTCACGCAGCAGAGGCTGTACAGGAAGGTCTCCGGAATACGGTCGCGCAGAAATGGCACCCCGATCGCCAGGCCGGCGATCAAGATGCCGGCGGTGCAGACCGAGGCCCCCAACTCGACCCCGCGCGCCTTCAGCCACGCCGTAACAGTCATGGAGTTACGAAAGTTTATATCTCACCTGTCAGCAAAAGTCAACGCAAATGCAATATCCGGTGGTCAGTCGGGGAGCCGCACGCCGACGCCGTGAGCCTCGGCCTGCTGCAGGACGACCGCGCCGGCGGCCACGTCCTCGATCCCCAGCCCAACCGACTTGAAAAGCGTGACGTCCGATGGCTGGCGGTGTCCAGTCGCGCCGGCGATCACGTCGCGCAGCGAGTGGACGCGACCCCAGCTGAGCTGCCCCTCGCGCTCCGCCAGGATCAGGTCGCCGGCCTCGAGGCGTGCGGCATCGATGTCATCGGCGACGAGCAGGTCGGCTCGGGCAATGGTTCGGCCGTCGACCTCCCGACGATCCGGAATGTTCGAGCCGCAGACATTCAGATGCTGCCCCGCCTGGAGCCACTCACCCGGAAAGATTGGCTGCGCCGCCCAGGTGATGGTGGTCACGATCTCGGCGCCGTCGAGGGCATCGCGCAAGCTCGCCATCGGCCGGACCGGAACGTCGATGGCGGCGCCGAGCTGCTCGGCGAACGCCGCGCGATGACCGGCATCGCGGCTGAAGACACGGATGTCGCGAAGTGGTCGGACCGCCGCGACCGCGAGCGCCTGGGTGAGCGCCTGGTGCCCGGTGCCGATGATCGTGAAGATCGACGCGTCGCGACGGGCCAGGTACCTGGTCGCCAGCCCGGCCGCCGCGCCGGTGCGCAGGCAACCGAGCCAGTCAGCCTCCATGAGCGCGCGGGGCCGACCGTCCGACGCGTCGAAGAGCGCCAGCCAGAAGCGAGCGCCGTTCGGGCCGTGGGTGTAGCCCTTGAAACCGATGAGTCCGCTCGAGGGCAGGGCGGCTGACATGGTGGCGAGCACCGCCCCGGCCGCCACGCGCCGGCGCGGCTGGTTCATGGCGCGCCCGGCGGCCCACTCGCGAAAGGCCGCCTCCAGGGCCGCCATCGTGGCGTCCATCGTGAGCAGCGCCTTGACGTCGCCTTCGCGCAGAAAGATCGGCATGATTAACCTTGATACCACGCTGATCGATCCTGGTTTGCGGCGGCGCATCGCGCGGGCGCGGGTCGGGCATCTGGCGACCTCGGACGGGACCCGTCCCACGGTGGTCCCCGTGTGCTTCGTGTTGCTCGGCGATACCGTGTACCAGGCAATCGACGCCAAGCCGAAGTCCGTCGCGCCGCGCCGATTGCGCCGCGTCAGAAACATCAAGGCTAATCCGCAGGCGGCCCTCGTCGTCGATCACTACCTCGAAGACTGGCGGCGCCTGTGGTGGGTCCTGCTCCATGGCCGCGCCCGGCTCGTCACGCAGGCCCCTGAGCAGCGGCGCGCGATCGCCGCGCTTCGACGAAAGTACCCCCAGTACCGGACGACCACGCCGCTGGCGGCGGACGCGCTGGTTATTGCGCTAGACGTACGGCGGCTACGGCACTGGCCAGCCAGCCATCGCGGTCGCCGCGGCGCGGCGCCGGCGGGGCGGCCGGCATGAACGTCCGGATCGAGAGGATGCCCGTCGAGGGATCGCCATACCGATCACTGAATCTGACGCTGTCGCCGAACCAGGGGTCGTTAATCGTAAAGCCGCCCCCCGACGAATCGCCCGTCAGCAGCACGAAGTGCTGGTTACCACCAAGTTGGACTTCGGCCACCACCGGGCGTTCGGCGTCGAGCTCGGCCTGGATCAGGCCAAGGTCCGGACCCAGCCAGCCCGAGAAGGCGACCCGTCCGCCGGTGTAGGTGGTGACCGCGCCCCAGATCAGCTGGTCGTCGAACGCGTAGCCTCCGTTGCCGGTCAGCCAGGCGTTGAACCGTGCCGGGTCGGTGTCGATCCCGTCATAGCGCAGCATCATCGCGACCGCGGTGATGGCGCAGCCTGCCGAGCCGATCGTTTCGGTCGGGGAGCTGCCCAGCGCCGCTCCCGCCCACGCGCCGTCCTGCTGGCTCATCACGGGAATCGTGATGGCGTTATCGGCGGCGGCAAGCACCGGTGCGCCGACGACGACACTCAGGGCGATGACGCCCGCCACCATGGCGGCGCGCAGACCGTGCGTCGGATCGGGAAGTCTCAAAAACGGGGAACCTCAGCTGAAGAGCCGGACAAACGGGGCCCATCTTGCGGCCTCGCTTAGGCGCAAACAAACGCCCGGCCTGACCTGACGTCCCCGGGTTGGTCGGCCCCCTTATGTGTCAGCCATGTCTGCTCGGAAAAGACGGGGCACTGGCGTCTGCACGCACGAGGCTGTTACGGCTTCTGGACGCTCAGTCCCCGCGGGTATTCAGCCCTGGTAAAGAACTAAATAAGAACGGCCCGCGAAGTACCCAGCGCGTGTGGCAGGTTTTCAGGGGCGGGGGACTACGCCGCCTGCGTCTTCGGGGCGGCGCGACGTGCCTTGGCGCGCTCGATACGCTTCTCTTTGGCGGCGCGACCGCGCCGGACGTGCGGCTTCATCGCCGATACAACCCCATGGGACCCCGTGACTTGCAGTGCGCTCGACGCCAGGATCAATTCCTGGCCCGATAGCGGAGTGAGTTCGGCCGCGGTCCAATTGAATGAGCCGTTGTTAAGATGGGGTGGCGCACATGAGTGACCCGCGGCCGATCGGCGTCTTCGACTCAGGCGTCGGCGGGCTCACCGTCCTGCGAGAGCTGCAGCGCCAGCTTCCGGCTGAATCAACCATTTACTTCGCGGATCTCGGGCATTTCCCGTACGGGCCTCGCTACCAGGCGCAGGTCCGTCATTTTGCCCTTAATATCATCCGGTTTCTCGAGAAGCTCGACGTCAAGATGGTCGTGATCGCCTGTAATACTGCGACGGCGGCGGCGCTCAACACCGCCCGCGAAGTCTTCGACATCCCGATCATCGGCGTCATCACGCCGGGAGCCGAAGCGGCGGTCGCCGCCACCAAGAACAAGCGCGTCGGTGTGATCTCGACGGAAGGCACCATGCAGAGCCGGGAGTACCTGCACGCCATCCGCGAGGCGAATCCCACGATCGACGTGCTGCCGAAAGCGGCGCCTCAACTGGTCGACCTGGTCGAAAACGGCAAGGCCGATGCGCCCGAGACCGAGGCCGTTCTGCGCGAGGCGTTACGGGACATTCTCGACCACCACGCCGATACGTTGATCCTCGGCTGCACCCACTATCCGCTGCTCAAGCCGCTGATTACGAAAATTACCGGCGGCACCATGACCGTGGTCGACTCGGCCGAGACCACGGCCGCCCGCGTGAAACGCGTGCTGGCGAAGAACGGGCTCGAATCGGCCGAGAACGAAACCGCCCGGCATCAGATCTACGTCACCGGATCGCCTGAGCGTTTTACGGAAATCGCGCGTCACCTGTTCGGGCAGGACCTGCCGCCGATCACAACCGTCCGGCTCGAGCTCGTCGAAGAACCGAGTGGCCGGGAGGGGGCGGCGTGAGTGCCACCATGACCGGCACCGACTTCATCGCTCCCATCCGCGCCGAGCTCGAAGACTTCGAGCAGCGGTTGCACGCGACCGTGCGTGCGGATCTCGGACCGGTTGCCGAGGCGATGGAGCAGATCCTCGACGCCGGCGGCAAACGGCTGCGCCCGGCCCTGGTCTTTCTGGCCGCGGGCCTCGGTCCTGCCAGGCGGATCGACGACATCAACCGCGCCGCGATGGCGATCGAGTTTATTCACAATGCGACGCTGATCCACGACGACCTGATCGATGGGGCGCCAACCCGCCGGGGACTTCGCACGAAACGCTGGGCCCGAATCCGGCGATCATCATCGGCGACTACTACTTCGCCAAGGGCGCGAACCTGATGTCCCAGATTGGCGACCCCGAAATCGACGCCGTGCTCTCCCAGACGGTGATGACGATCTGCTTTGGCGAGATGCTGCAGCTCACCAGCCAGCGCCGCTATGACCAATCGCTGGACGAGTACTACGCGAAAATCGAGCGCAAGACGGCCGTGCTGCTGGCTGCCTCCACCTTCTGCGGCGCGGTACTGGGCGGTCTCGATCATCAGCAGGTGGAGACGATCCGGCGTTTTGGTCGGCTGCTCGGGATGTCGTTTCAGATTGCCGACGACGTGCTCGATTACCTGGCGACCGAAGAAGAGGTCGGCAAGCCTGTCGGCAACGATCTGAAGCAAGGCACGGTGACGTTGCCGCTGATGCTCGCCCGCCAGGCCAAGAACGGCCGGCTGGATGCCGTCCTCGCCAAGCCCGTACTTGACGACGCCGATTACGCGGAGGTGGTGCGGATCGTCCGCGATTCGCCCGGGATCGACGAGTCGTATGCCCACGCGAAAGCGTTCGGCGACAAGGCTCGCGCCGAGCTCCGTACCTTCCCCCCGTCCGCCTATCGCGACGCGCTCGAGTCGCTCACCTACTACGTCGTGGGGCGCCGCAGCTAAACCGGGCCGGTCGCCCGATCGCGTGTGCTAGGTTGGCCTGAAGTGAGGTTTCGGTTGGCGACGCGCGGCAGTACGCTCGCCATCATCCAGGCGCAGCTTGCGGCGGATGCGCTCGCGCAACGCTATCCGGAGCACGAATTCACGCTCACGCCGCTGACGACGGACGGCGACCGTCACCCGTCGATGCGACTGAGCGATTCGCCTCGCGAAGGCGTCTTCGTGAAGGAACTGGAGCGGGCCCTTCTCGACGGTCGGGCGGAGCTGGCGGTGCACTCGGCGAAGGACCTCCCGACCCTGCCGACGCCAGGGCTGACCCTGGCCGCGTTCCTCACGCGCGAAGACGCGCGCGATGTGCTCATCGCCCGCCGGCCCAGCACCCTGGCGCAGCTGCCACCCGGTGCCCGGATCGGCACTGGCAGCCCGCGCCGGGCGGCACAGATCGCGGCCGTACGGCCGGACCTCGATGCCGTCGAGATTCGGGGCAATGTCGACACCCGGTTGCGCCGGCTCCGCGAGGGTGCGGTCGACGCGCTCGTGCTCGCCGCCGCCGGACTTGCGCGGCTCGGCCGGCTTGCGGAGGCGCACGAGGTCTTGCCCTTCGAGGTCATGCTGCCGGCGCCTGGGCAGGGCGCGCTCGCCATCCAGGCGATCGAGGGCAGCGAGGCGGCTCGGCTGGCCGCGGCGGTCGACGATGCTTCGACCAGCCGGGCCGTTCGGGCAGAGCGGGGCCTCCTCCGGCGACTTGGCGGCGGCTGCCTCTCGGCACTTGGAGCGTACGCGGTCGTCGAGGGCGACGACATCACCTTGCAGGCTGTCGTCCTGGACGAAGACGGCGCGACCGTGATCCGGGCACGAGCTCGAGGCCCGCGTGATGCCGATGTCGTCGAGGCCGTGGCCGCCAGCCTCGAGTCGCAGGGTGCGGCCGGACTCCTGATGCGTCCGGACGCATGGCTGGCGGGGCTGCGCATCATGGTCACGCGCGCCGATCGGCAGGCTGGCGCGTTGATGGAGGCGCTCGAGGCGCAGGGCGCGACCACGGTCCGCTGTCCGGTGATCACGATCGAACCGATCGCGGTCGACCCGGCGGCGTTGCGTGACCTGGGTCGTTACGACTGGGTGGTGCTCACCAGCGCCAACGGGGTCGATCGGTTGCGCGACCTGCTGCGCGAGGCGCATCGGGATTTGCCCGCGAATCTGAAGGTCGCGGCCATCGGCCCGGAAACGGCGGCGAGAGCGCAGGAGGCCGGCATGACGCCGGCGCTCGTGCCCCAGCGGTTCATCGCGGAGGAACTGGCAGACGCCCTGTCGGCGGCGATCACGCCTGGCACCCGCATCCTGCTGGCGCGGGCGGCCGGCGCGCGCGACGTGCTGCCGCAGCGGCTGCGCACCCGCGGCGCCCAGGTTGACGTGATGGAAACCTACCGGGCGGTGCCGCCGGCCGACGTCCGCCCGCGGCTGGCGGCGTGTCTGCCGGAGGTCGACATGGTGACGTTCACGAGCTCGTCGACCGTGCGCTACTTCGTCGACGCCCTCGCGGGTCCGATGCCAGACCGGGTTCGGGTGGCCTGCATCGGCCCGATCACCGCGCAGACCGCCCGCGAGCTCGGACTGCGGGTTGATATCATCGCGCAGGAGTACACGACGCGCGGACTGGTCGACGCCATCGTGCGCAGCCGGACTCCAATTCCAGCATGACGTTTCCCATCGAACGCCCCCGCCGCTTGCGGTCGAGGCCGGCCCTTCGCCGGCTCGCGCGGGAGACGCGGATCGCCGCCGCGGATCTGATCTATCCATTGTTCGTGCGGGAGGCGATCGACGAACCGCAGCCAATCGAGGCGATGCCGGGGCATTATCAGCACACGCTCGACTCGCTGGCGCGTGAGGCGGAAGCCGCCCTCAAGGTTGGCGTGCAGAGCTTCGTGCTCTTCGGCATCCCCGCCGAGAAGGACGCGCAGGGCTCGCAGGCGTGGGACGACAGCGGCATCAGCCAGCGCGCGCTGCGCCGGCTGCGTAATGACCTGGGGCCGGAGGCGCTGCTGATCGCCGACCTTTGCCTCTGCGAGTACACCGATCACGGCCATTGCGGCGTGCTCGAGGGCGAGACGGTCGCCAACGATCGGACGCTCGAGCTCTATCAGCGGATTGCCGTGGCGCAGGTAGCGGCCGGTGCCGACGTCGTGGCCCCGTCCGGCATGATGGACGGCCAGGTGGGGGCGATTCGCACCATGCTCGATCGCGAGGGCTACAGCGACCGAGCGATCCTGGCGTACGCGTCGAAGTACGCCTCGGCGTTTTATGGACCGTTCCGGGAAGCGGCCGGATCAGCGCCACGCGTGGGCGACCGGCGTGGCTACCAGATGGATCCCGCTAACGCGCGCGAGGCCGTGCGCGAGGCGCGCCTCGATGTCGAGGAGGGCGCCGACATCGTCATGGTCAAACCGGCGCTCGCCTACCTCGACGTGATCCGCGCGGTCGCGAACTCGAGTGAGGTCCCGGTTGCGGCCTACAACGTGAGCGGCGAGTACGCCATGGTCAAGGCGGCTGCCGCCAACGGCTGGATCGACGAGCGTCGGGTGCTCCGCGAGATCCTGCTCGGGATCCGCCGCGCCGGCGCGCAGATGATCCTGACCTACCACGCCAAGCAGGCCGCAGTCGACATCCCTTGCTGGGACGAGTTGGGATGAGACGGTCACCCCGCAGCGTGCCGCAGATGCTCGCGACCCTCGCCATCGTCGCCGTCGCTATACTCGCCTTCACCGTTTATGTGGGGAGAAATGCGGGCGGCAACCCGGGCACCGCGGCGACGCCCACGCCGAGCTCCGTCGTGACCGCCGCCGGCGCGACCTGTGGCCCGTTGAACTTCGGCCCGGCGATGACCGCGACCGGAGGCAACGCCGGAAAGCACACCTATAGCGCCGCGCCCCCGATGTCGATCAACACCGCGCACCACTTCCTGGTCACCATCAAAACCGCCAAGGGGACGATCACCCTTTGCCTCGATCCCAAGCTGGCGCCGAACACGGTCAACAATTTCGTCTTCTTGACTCGCAACCAGTTTTACGACGGCCTCAAGTTCCATCGTGTCGAACCCAGCTTTGTCATCCAGGGCGGCGACCCGCTGGGAACCGGGTCGGGTGGGCCCGGTTACAAGTTCAACGACGAACCGGTACTGAGCGAGTACACCGCCGGCGCGCTGGCGATGGCGAACTCCGGGGCCAACACCAACGGCAGCCAGTTCTTCATCTGCACCGTCGACGATACGAAGAAGTTGGCCAAGAGTTACAACCTGTTCGGCTACGTCCAGTCGGGCATGGACGTCGTTCTCAAGATCGCGGTTGGCGACGTGATGACCTCGGTAACGGTCCAGGAAGAGATCAGCTAGGTCCTCAGCCACCCCTCAGGGAATGATTCCGAGGCGGGCGTATAATGGGGCCGCAAAGGGAGTCTGAAATGCCATTCCTCGGTCACTGGTACGTGCTGGTCATCATCCTGGCCATCGTCCTGATCGTCTATGGACCGGGAAAGCTTCCCGAGGTCGGCGGCGCGATCGGGAAGGCGATGCGCGAGTTTCGAAAGGCGTCCACCGATCTCACCGATGAAATCAAGCGCGGCACCGGCTCGGAGCCGTCGGCTGAGGTCCATCCGGCGCCTGACCGGCCCGCCACCGACGTAAAGTCGCCGACCGACACCAAGGCCTCCTAAGCCCACGGCGCCGCCAGCGCCAGTCATGGCCAAGCCAACCGTCGTTCGACCGGACGACGAGCGACGGATGACCGTCATCGAGCACCTCGAGGAGCTCCGTCGCGTCCTCATCATCTCGCTGATTGCCTGGGCGGTCGCGACGGTGATCGGCTTGATCATCTCCGGCTTCGTGCTCGAGATCGTCCTTGGTCCGATCAAGCACGTGCTGGGCGCCGGAAAACCGATCTACTTCACGGGCCCGATCGACAAGGTCTTTCTTTACTTCAAGATCGGGATCTTCACCGGCTTCATCCTGGCGAGTCCGGTGCTCATCTGGCAGGCCTGGACCTTCATTGCGCCAGGGCTGCATCGGAACGAGCGACGCTTCGCACTGGGCTTCGTTGGCTCCGCCGTCGGTCTCTTCGCCCTGGGCATCGGCTTCGCCTTTTTTGCGATGCCGATCGCGCTCAAGTTTCTGATTGGCTTCGGGACGAGCGATGTCCAGTATCTGCCGATCGCCGGCAACTACATCAACTTCGTCCTCATCCTGATCGCGATCTTCGGGGTGACCTTCGAGCTACCGCTGGCGATGACCATGCTAGGCCTGGCAGGCATCGTCAGCGCGAAGTTCCTCTCGCGAAACCGCTTGAAGTTCTGGCTCGGCATCTTCACCGGCGCCAACATGGTGACGCCGGGCATCGACCCCCTCACGCCAACGCTGCTGACCCTGCCCTTGATCATCCTGTTCGAGGCCAGCATCCTGGTCATCCGCGCTCTGCGAAGATAGTCACCTTGGCTCAGACGCGACCGGACGGCCGAAAGGTGGACCAGATCCGGCCGGTAAAGATCGAGACGGGCGTGAACCTCTACGCCGAGGGGTCGGCCCTCATCAACATGGGGGATACCCGTGTGCTCTGCACCGCCAGCTGGGACGACAAGCCGCCGCCGCACAAGAAAGGCACCGGCGAAGGCTGGGTCACCGCGGAGTACTCGATGCTTCCCCGGGCGACCCAGACGCGAAATGCGCGTGAGGCGCGCACGGGCCGGATCGACGGCCGCACCCAGGAGATCCAGCGTCTCATCGGGCGGGCGTTGCGCGCCGCCATCGATCTGCCGCTGATGGGGGAGCGGACCATCATGGTCGACTGCGACGTCCTGCAGGCGGACGGCGGCACGCGCACCGCATCGATCACGGGAGGATTCGTCGCGCTCCACCTCGCCCTGCAGAAGGCGATGGAGCGCAACCTGCTGCGGGTCCTGCCGATCAAGCATTTCGTCTCGGCGGTCAGCGTCGGTATCGTCCAGGGTCAGCCCCGCCTGGACCTGAACTACCTCGAGGACTTCGCCGCCCAGACCGACATGAATTGCGTGCTGGCGGAGGACGGCCGATTCATCGAGATCCAGGGGACCGCCGAGCAGGAGCCGTTCAAACAGGAAGAGATGGACCAGATGCTCAAGCTCGCCATCAAGGGTGCGGCCGAGCTGGTCGAGGCGCAAAAGAAGGCGCTGAAGCTGCACTGAACCGGCTGCTGCTCGCCACCTCGAACAAAGGCAAGCTCAGCGAAATCCGGTCGATCCTCGCCGACCTGCCGATGGAGCTGGTGACCCCCGCGGAGGTCGGCATCGTCCTCGACGTCGAAGAGGATGGTATGACGTACCTGGAGAACGCCCGCAAGAAGGCGGATGCCGGTCGCCGGCTGAGCGGCCTGCCAACGCTCGCCGACGATTCGGGGTTGGAGGTGCCGCGCCTCGGCGGCAAGCCTGGGGTTCAGTCGGCGCGCTTCGCCGGGCCCGAACACAAAGGCGATGGCCCTGCGCTGGTGCGCGCGTTACTGGAGAGTCTGGGGCCGGCCGCCCGCGAGTCGCCGCCCGCAACCTTTCATTGCAGCGCGGTATTGGCCCTGCCGGACGGACGGACCTTCGAAGGCGAAGGCATCCTCAGCGGCACGATCGCCGCCGAGCCGCGCGGAACCGGCGGCTTTGGCTTCGATCCCGTCTTTCGGCTGGCGGACGGCCGGATGCTGGCGGAATTGTCCACCGACGAGAAGAACCTGCTCAGCCACCGGGCCCGCGCGCTCAACGCCCTGGAGGTACACGGCGCGTTCGACGCGGCGCTGTCGCCGGAGCGACCCTCGTGACGTGCTGAGGGCATCGTTTCTCTTTCTCTCGCGACGCCGCGGACTGCAGCGATTCGTAACCCGCGGGCGGTTCACCAGCTCGCTCGCCTACCGTTTCGTCGCCGGCGACCGGCTCGATGATGCCGTCCGCGTGGTCAGTGACGTCAACCGTCGGGGCTGGTCGGCGAGCCTCGACCACCTCGGTGAGAACGTCACCGAAGAGAAGGCGGCGCGCAGCGCCACCGACGACTACCTCGCGGCCTTCGAGCGGATCGCCGCCGAGAAACTCGATGCCAACGTCTCGGTCAAGCTCACCCAACTCGGGCTCGACATCGCGCCCGAGCTCTGCCAGGAGCTGCTGACCAGGGTCCTGCAGCGAGCCAAGCAGCTCGACAATTTCGTGCGCGTCGACATGGAGGGCGCGCCCTACACGCAGCGCACCCTCGACCTGGTGTTCGGCTTGCACGAGCGCTTCCCCAATTGCGGCGTCGTGCTGCAGAGCTATCTCTTCCGGACGCCGGAGGACGTGCTGCGCGCCAACAAGGCGAAGGTCCGGGTTCGCCTGGTCAAGGGGGCATACGACGAGCCGCCCACCGTCGCCTTTCCGAAGAAAGCCGACGTCGATGCCAACTACGAAGCCGAGATGCGGGAGCTCTTGCTCAACGGCGTGTACCCGGCAATGGCCACCCACGACGACCGGCTTATCGAGGCGACCAAACGCTTCGCGCGCGAGCGCGAGATCAAGCCGGACCGGTTCGAGTTCCAGATGTTGTACGGGATTCGGCGCGATTTGCAGGACCGGCTATTGCGCGAGGGCTACCGCGTCCGGATCTACGTGCCATACGGGACGGAGTGGTATCCGTACCTGATGCGGCGGCTCGCCGAGCGCCCCGCCAACCTACTCTTTATCGTCCGCAGCCTGGTCCGGGAGCGCCGGGCCGCCTGACCCGGGCGGCTCAGGCTCTCCGGCCTTCGTCGCAAACTCCACCTTCGCCTGCGGGGGCGGCGGCACCCGGTGGCCGAAGATCCCGCCGAACCACATCAAGAAGCCAAAGGCGACGCCGCGAAACTCGCTGGTGCGCCACGCATCGCTGTAGCGATAGCGCTCGAACCATCGGAAGGCAAGGAACGCCACCACGCTGATGACGGCGATGGCGACGAGCACTGGGATCACTCGGCAACGCCTCCAGAAACTCGGTTCTCCGCGAGTCTTCTGAGTGCCGTCGGAAGGGTCATTCTCACGGCGTCTCGACTGGCGCCTCTTCAATTGGCGCAGCCTTCTCTATACCCCCTAGGGCTGTGAATGTCCGCTCGAGCACAGGTGCCAGGTTCGCATTTTCGGCCGCGGCGCTTCGGGCATCTGTGACACGGTCAAGGAGCGAGGCTACTGTCTCGGCTGCGGCCGATTCAAGAATAGCCGGCTGCTGAACAAGAAGTCGCTCGAGCCAACCCAGCTCGTTGATGTCGCCCCTCTCAACCATGGCACGACCGACCTTTCGTAGGAGCTCGTCAGCTTCCTCCACAAGCAGCCCAGACGATAGCAAGTCGTTGCCGAAGATCTCAAGCAGGCTGCCAACGCTCCCGTCTGGCCTCGCGACCAACTCATCGCGAATATCTCGTAAGAGTGTCTTTCTGGCGGTATCGCTTAAGCCAGCCAGTACCGCTGACCAACCGCATTCGAGGCGTCGTGGCGGTTGACCTCCTAGGGCGGCCTTCCCATAGTCGAGCAGCGCATCCTCAAGACCGCTGCCTATGGCTAGATCCACGTGCGCTTTGGCCATGGCGCCAACTAATTCAGGCAACTGGCCCTGGGCGACCTCTTGGTCCCACGCAGCCTTATCCATGGCGCGTAGACCAGCAGTCACCAAGGCCTCAAACGTAGGGGCGTTCCTCTCGCTGATACTCCAAACCGTCCGATACAACGGTCCCAGTGCCGGATCAAAACCTTGATCTACCAGCGCGCTTTGGAACGACTGGCGTGCGATGAGGTTCTTGACGAGTTCGGTGAGGGCCGGCCCTTCTAGCACCGCTGCGTAACGACCGTAATTTGCCACGAAGTGCTCCGCTGAGACCAGTTCGGCGCCACGCGCACCCGCCAGTAAGTTGCTTAAAAGCCGAGTGATGGTGGACTTAGCAGCAGCGGCAGCCTCGGCGTTGGCAATCAAAGTCTCGACCTGTGCCGTTCGTTCGACCTTTGGTGGGGCTTCATCTAGGACCGCTGCGTAACTTTCAGGTGATGCAAGGATCGCTTTGTATAGGGTCTGCCCCGCAACCGACTGTCCAATTTGGCTGCTGACGTCGCCGGCAGGGTTGTAGAGAAGCTGCGCAAGCACCAACCCGGACATTGCGTCGTTGTCCCCCGCCACACTTGCAAGGTGGATGTGATGGTTTAAGAGACCTCCTGAGCCAAGCGCGGCGATCGCTTTAGCGGCAGATGCAACAGGTTGGGCCCCAAGATCAAGTAGCGACAGCACGGCTGGTGCTTTTATCGCAACCTCCGGACTAACGGCACGCAACCGCTGGTCCAGTGCTGCCACAAACGGATCCCATGGCCAGTTCACCTTTAATCGAAGCATTACCCGAACCGACTGAACAGTCATAGGATCGAACCGGTCGGAAGTGACCAATTCGGTCAACACTCGTATGACATCGGCTGCACTCGCGTGTTTCGGAACCGCGAACCCTTCGGTCTCCTGGAACGAAGTTAGATCCGCCAGCAGCGGGAGTACGGCGACGTACTCTTCTGCACGACCTGGCACTCCGGTCTGCTGCCAGGTATGTCCCGTCACCATTGGAGGTAACTGACGAATGACTTTCATATACCCTGCGGCCCAGTCGGTTAGCGCGTCTGAGGCTGTACCTTCGGGCGGCGACGACTCCATTGTCTGTTGAATGAGCTGGCGGGCCAAGTCCGGTCGAACATCGTCACGGGCGCGCTCTGCCACGTCCACAATTGACCTGCCCACCTTTTCGGTCAGCGGCCATTTCTGGATCGCCTGTAGGTCACCAAGGACGAGTTCGGTCATTGCGTGAAGAGCGGGAGCGTCAGACTCTAGCTCCATCAGCATCGCGGCTGCATTCAAGACTGATCGGCCATCCTCGCCGACCCACTCATGATGTCTATCCTCAACAACGCTCTGACAAACTGCCTCGAAACCCGGAATCTTTGCCAACCGCAACAGGTCGTCGCGCGAGCCCTGCGTTAATCCGGCCTCAACCTGTCTACTAATGAGAACCTGGACGCTGGATTCCCGGGGAACGTTGAAGTGCAAAGCTGCAAAATCGCGCGACCACTCAACGTCTCCGAGAATCGCCCGTACGCCGCTATCGAGGAAGCTGGGATCCGTCAGCGATTCGGAAGGAGTCCCGAGCTTTGGCTCGACCAACACGAAAGTGGCCATAACCTCTAAGGACATATCGTCGTGCCACTGTCGGTGAAGCACCCCGACCTTGTTAACGAAAGTCTTTAACTCTCGCGGAGTGACCGGCCGATCAGCCGGAGCCGCCATCCTTCGGTAAAGACGGTAGATTCGATCGAATTCTGGCCCTGTGTGTGATGGAAATGCCTTGGCAAGTGAGTTCAGGAAGAAGTCGCGCCAGTCGGACAGGATCGGAGGCGAAACCCGGAACACGGCCTGAAAAGTCTTTTCGATGAAACTCTCCGAAACTGAGGTCGCTTCGTTTGTCCGGATTTTCCCGACCCCGTCAACTGGGCCGGGCCCGTCCGGCCAGATTTTCGCGACCCCGTCCGGATTAAATGGCACGAGCAGCCAAAGGCGCTCGTCCCAGTCCTCCTTATTGCTACTGGAACCAAAGAACGTTTGCATCGTTGCCCAGATCGTCTGGGCTTCTTGACCAGGCAGCCTATCCAGGTTATCGACGACCACGACCAATTTGCGTCCCTTTGTTAGACAACCCTTCATGAGCCGACCGAAGATTCGCTGAAACTCGAGGGATGTTGGGTCAGGCGTTTTAACCGTCTCCGTTTGGTGTTCTTGGATGGTTCGATCGAGGAAGGCCGTCCAGACGCTCTCGCCCTGGGGACGACCACGGTGGCTTGTCCAGAACCCTCGAGTCCAGAACTTGAAACTGGGTCGCAGCGAGATATAGACGGTCACAACAGCAAGTAACGGCGCGAAGACAAGGGCGAGTCCCCACCATACAGTCGGGAGTGATAGAAACGTTGACGGTAGTCGCGTCTTGTCTGCGAACGAGTTGGCCAGCACTAAATAGCCAAGAGGTGCAAGCAACGCCGCGAAGGCAACGAAACGACCGGCCGGGGTCAAACGAGGGTTGGTGACTGTTCGGCTGGCCTCCCGCTTCCCAGATAGAGCGTCGAGGTCGTCAGACCACTTGCCCTTCTCAGTCCAACCAGCTTCGGTTACAAGTCGGATTAGCTCTTCAAGAAAGGATCGGCGAAGCGGGTCGCCTTGGTGGCTCCAAGAATCGAAAACCACGACCTTCGTTGTCGCCTTTTTCTCCAGCGCACCCTTAGCCAGCTGCACAATTGTCGACTTGCCACTTCCGTATCCCCCATTCAGCGCCACTGCTTTGCCACCCTGGTCTGCCGCAACGAGTTGCGTAATGGCGTCGGCTACTCGTTGGTGAGCTCCAAAGGCATCCTCACTGGCAGGAGCATCATCAAGGAGTCGTGTTTCACAGAACTTGTCGCCATTGGCCCGATTGCCTGCAGTCATTGCATGCATCCTAACGACCCAGAAACAACTTTGGATTGGTCACCAGTAGGAACCGAGACTTCGGCGGAGTCACTGGAGCCGCCTCAGGCCAGATGATGGCAAATTGAACCCTTGGCTCGGGTCTCAGCCGACCTGTCCGTTCCCGTCGAGTTCGAGGCGCGCTCGCCCGTTTTAGGCGACCCTCGATTTTGAGGGGTTGGTCGGGGCGCCGGGATTCGAACCCGGGATCTCATGCTCCCAAAGCATGCGCGTTAGCCAGGCTACGCTACGCCCCGCGTGCTGGATTTTACGGTGCCCGCCGCCCTAACCGGCCGAGGTTGGTGGAACCGCCAGTTGCTGCGACCAGTGATAGCCGCCGTCCGCCGTTGCTGCGATCACGTAGTCGCCGCCGGCATTCCGGGTCAGGACCCATCCTGCCGTGACACTGACGAAGGCCGCGGCGAAGGTTTCGGGCGCATTGTCGATGCGACCGGTCCGGCGGAGCGTCGCACCCCCATTGCTAGCGATGACGCACTGCGCCACATTGGTCGCCGGGCCGTCACCGATGAAAACCGCATCGGTTGGGTCGACGACGCTGAAGCTTGGTGGATACGTATCCGGCCCAGCGGGCACGGCGGTCAAGATCTGCTGCTCGGACATGGCTTCTTTCATGACGGCCTTCCAGCTCGTTCCATCCACGGTGGCGTATGCGATGTACGGGCTATGACTCATCGCGCTCGGGCCGCCCACGAACAGCACCCACAGCGCGTGCGGCGCCGCGCACTCGATCAGGGTCGCCTGCGGCACACCCTGCTGCGGGTCGGGCCGCGGCAGCGTCAGGCTCCAGCTCGACCCGTTGTCGAGCATTCGAAGCACGAAGACTCCATCGGGCGTCCCGACCCATCCCTGCCCGGCTTCGCTGAAGCACACGCTCTGTGGGTTCGACGGCCCGCCCAGCGACCTCCAGGTCGCGCCACCATCGTTGGTCACGACCAGCGCGGCCCCCTCGTGCGGAATCAACCATCCATGGATCTGCTGTGGGTCGGTCCCGCCGGCAATCCCCCAGCCCGACGTGGCGCTGATGAAATGCACCGACCGGATCGGCGTGGACGGCTCGCCCAGCTGGCGCCACGACCGTCCGCCATCGGTTGTGCCAAGCAGGGACCGGGTCGCGACCGCCCAGCCGGTGGTCGCGCTGATGAAGTCGACGCCGACGAATTCCTCGGTCGAGGCGTACTGCTTGCTCCAATGGACGCCGTCGGTGGTGGCGAAGATAGCGTGCGAGCCGACGGCCCACCCGAGACGCGGCCCAATCATCTGGATGGCCCCCAGCGAAGGTACGAAGATGGGATCGATCCCGGACGAGCTGGGGGTCGCAGTCGGTGAGGGACTCGGGGCCTCCGTGGGCGAAGGCGCCGGCGAATCGCTCGCGGTGTTCGATGCGCTGGCGCTCGGGGTCGGCCTGGTCGCTGACGCCGAGGTGCAGCCGGTGAGAACAATCACGATCAGGCTCGTCGCTCCGAGCACGGATAAGCGGAAACCCACGCTTGATGCAACGGAATTGGACCCCTACGTCGTGCGCCTTGAATAGCCGCCTCCGGTGTGGAAAAGGCGGCGTGATGATCTGTTATGATGCGCTCGAGGCATATGACCTACGCTCAGAGCGAAGATGCCAGTTCGATTCGCATCGCACTCGGCGCCTCCTTGCGCCGGCGACGACAGGAAGCCGAGCGTTCGCTGACCGAGCTGGCGGAGGCCGCGGAACTGTCCCCGGCGTACCTGTCAGAAGTCGAGCGGGGACTCAAGGATGTCTCGATGGAGCGCCTGCTCGCGATTGCGCGGGCCCTGGAAGTTCCGGTCGCGGACCTGTACCTCGACCTGGCGCGAGCGCTGGGGAGCCGGGAGGCGATGTCGCAGCAGCGCAGCTGGCCCGACGATCCACGCACGCAGCTCCGAATTGCCACCGCCAACCTTCGTCCGCAAGCTTTGCGTAGCGTCGCGCATTTCAGCTTGTACCTGGCCGCGACGCAGGCGACCCCGCCCAGACGGCGGATCGGATTCAATCTCGACCGGTAAGGAGGATCATTTCATGGCGCTTGTGCCCAACGTCGTCGAGACCACCGCGCGCGGCGAGCGCGCTTACGACATCTACTCGCGCTTGCTGCGAGACCGGATCATCTTTCTGGGCAGCGAGATCGATGACGACCTCGCGAACCTCGTGATCGCGCAGCTGCTCTTCCTCGATAGCGAGGATCCCGACAAGGAAATCAGCATCTACATCAACAGCCCGGGCGGATCGCTGTCGGCCGGTCTCGCGATCTACGACACCATGCGCTATGTCCATCCTCCGGTCAGCACCCTGTGCACCGGGATGGCGGCGAGTGCCGCCTCGTTGATCCTGGTTGGGGGCGCAAAAGGCAAGCGGTTGTCGTTGCCGCATTGCCAGATCGTGCTGCACCAGCCGAGTGGCGGCATGCGGACCGCGCAGGCGACCGACATCGAGATCCATGCCCGCGAGATTCTCCGGCTACGAGAGATCATCATCGGCATCTACGCGAAGCACACGGGTCGGTCGACGGAACAGGTCGAGCGCGACATCGAGCGCGACTTCTTCATGACGCCAGAGATGGCCAAGGACTACGGCCTGATCGACGAGATTATCCAGCCAACGGAGAAGAAGCCCGTCATCGCCCCGGCATCGCCGAACGGGCACAGCCTGATCCCGACCAAGTCCTGACGCCGCGACCGGCCACCAACACGGCGTCCTGAGCGACTAGCATGGCGCCCAGTGTTTCTCGGGATCGATCTGGGCACGAGCTCGCTCAAGGCCCTGGTCCTCGACGTCGACGGATCGATCGTGGGCACCGGGTCCGCGACCTATTCGCTGCTGACGCCGCAGCCGGGCTGGGCCGAGGCTGACCCCGAGGCCTGGTGGGAGGCGGCGGCGATCGCCGTCGCGCAGGCGTCAGCCGGGCATGCCACGGAAATCGCGGCGATCGGTCTCTCGGGTCAGATGCATGGCGTGGTGCTCAGCGATGAGCTCGGGCACGCGCTGCGGCCGGCGATCATCTGGGCCGACTCGAGGACGCGCCGGCAACTCGCGACATACAGCGACCTGAGCCCAGAGCTTCTTCGCAAGCTGGCCAATCCCGTGGCCACGGGGATGGCCGGACCGACGCTGCTCTGGCTGAGGGAGCACGAGCGGCCGCTCTATCGCCAGGCGCAGTGGGCGCTCCAGCCAAAGGATTGGCTGCGGTTGCGCCTGGTCCACGAGGCCGCGACCGAACCGAGCGACGCCTCTGGCACGCTGCTGTACGACATGACCACCGACTACTGGGCCAAGGACCTGCTCGACGAGCTCGACCTGCGGCTCGACTTCCTGGCGCCGATCCGCGAGTCGGTCGAGATCTCCGGCATCCTGACCGCGGTGGCGGCGGAGCACCTCGGGGTTCGTCCCAATCTTCCGGTGGTGGGAGGTGCCGCCGACGTGGCCGCCGCCGCCCTCGCCGGCGGCCTCATCGATCCCGGGCCGGTCCAGCTGACGATCGGCAGCGGCGCGCAGGTGGTGGCGCCGCGTGATCGCCTCGCGATCGATCCGACCGGGCGCACCCACCTGTATCGCGCCGCGGCGCCGGACCGCTGGTATGCGATGGCGGCGATGCAGAACGCCGGCATTGCGCTGGAATGGGTTCGAGCCATGCTGCGCGCCAGCTGGGACGAGGTCTACGACGAGGCCTTTGCGGTCGGGCCGGGCGCCGAAGGCTTGCTCTTTCTGCCCTACCTCACGGGCGAACGCACGCCCTATTTCGATTCCGAGGCGCGAGGTGCCTGGATTGGACTGCGGCTCGCGCACACGCGCAGTCACCTGCTCCGCGCCGCCCTGGAGGGCGTCGCCTTTGCTATTCGGCAGGGGCTCGAGGCGTTGCTGGCGACGGGGGTTCCCGCGACGGAGTTGCGCCTCGCCGGCGGTGGCACCTTCGATCCCCGCTGGCGTCAACTGCTCGCCGATGTCCTGGAGCAGCCGCTGCTCGCGACGGCGACATCGTCGGCCTCATCGCTTGGAGCGGCGCTGCTCGCCGGCGTTGGTTCCGGCGCCTGGCCCAACGCGCATCGGGTGGCATCGCTCGCAGCACCGCCCACGCTGGTTGCCACGCCGGGCCCGGCAAGTGAGGCGTATGTCGAACCGTATCTCAGATATCGGCAGCTCTACCTGCCGCTCGCCGCGGCGATGACCTGATCGAATCGATCGCGAACGGTTACGGCCAGCCGGTTCGGCGCATCAGCCATTCGATGGCCGGGACGCCCTGATCGCGCTGAAACGCCCGCAGGGTAGGGAGGCCCGGTGGCGACGGCAGTCGCGACTGGCGAACGAGATACCCGGCCACCGCCGCCAGCACCGACGTGACCGCCTGGTCGGGTGCGTTGCGGCCGAGGGGATGCGAATCGAAAATCTCCCACGGCTTGGGTCCACCCTGCATCGCGATGCTGGGCAGGATCTGGAGCAGCTCCATCCAGCCCGCTCCCAACGACGCGTGCGGCCAGTCGACGACCAGCACCCGGTCGGGCGTGAGCAAAATGTTGTCGGCGCGCAGGTCGAAGTGCACCAAGGTCTCACCAGCGGACGCCGCCTCCCATTCCGATTCGACGAGCGCCAGCCGTTCCAGGTTGCGCCGCGCCCAGTCGGGCACGCCGCTCAGATCGTCGCGCTTGTTCCGGGCCGCCGACTGCAGCGCGCGCCAGCCCTGAAACGGTTCGTGTAACTGCTCCGCAATCGTTTCGACCACGATCGGAGAGGGCGTCAGGCTCTCGACCAACTGCGTGATGGCATCGAGAACTCGGCTGAGCTCGTCAGGACGCCAGGGGGTGATGGGCGTCCAGCCGTCGACGTCTTCGAAGACCATCGCCACCCAGTCGCCGTCGTCGTAGGAGGACAGCAGGCGTGGGGTTGGCACCGAGGTGGGAAGGGCGGCGGCGATCCGCGCCTCACGCCGATGCATATGAGGGGAGTCCGGGTTCGGCCGGCTGCCGATGGCCTTCAGGAACACGCGCCGGCCGTCGGCGAGCCGAATCCGGGCCGCGACCCCGGGTGAAAACCCGCCAGGTTGGGTAACGGATTCGGTGACAGTCGAGCCAAGGCGGGCTTCCAGGGCATGCCGGATGCTCGCTGGGAGTTGTTCCCAGTGGAGGCGTTCTCCCGTAGCGGGGGTGAAGGCAGGTTCGTCGGGTTGCTTTGAGATGCGCAATAAGATAAGGCCAATGCGGCTCGCCAACGTGAGCAGCGGCGCGGCTGGGCGAGTGCGGCTGGCCCTCCTGCTGACTGCGATCGTCCTGGTCGTCGAGGTGGTCGGTGGACTCTGGGCGCATAGCCTCGCTCTCCTCAGCGACGCCGGTCACGTCGTGACCGACCTCGTGGTGTTGGCCCTTTCGACCTACGCCCTGAGGCAGGTGCAACGGCCGGCGAGTGCACGGCGCACCTTCGGCTATCAGCGGGTGGGGATTCTCGTGGCGCTCGTCAATGCGTTGCTGCTCGGTGCGGTCGTGGTCGGCATCGTCGTGGAAGCGGTCCGCCGCTTGCAGCATCCGGGCGCAGTGCAGGGTGGCATCATGGCCGGAGCGGCCGTCGTCGGCCTGGTCATCTCACTGGCGATCGCCCGTTCGCTGCAGCCGATGCAGGCCGACCTCACAGTGCGTAGCGCGTTGATGCACATCTGGGGGGACGCCTGGGCGTCCGGCGGCATCATCATCGCCGGGCTGCTGATCGCGATCACGGGCTGGTTGCCGATCGACCCGCTACTCAGCCTCGCGATCGCGGCGCTGATCGCCTGGAGCGCCTGGCGCGTGGTCGCCGCGGCCATCAGCATCCTGCTCGAATCCACACCCGCCGATCTGCGGACGGACGCCGTCGTCACCGCGGTCAAGCGGGTACCCGGTGTGCGCGACCTGCACGACCTGCACATCTGGTCACTCGGCGCGCAGACTCGGGCCATGAGCGCCCACCTGCTGATCGACGACCAGCGGGTCACCCAGGCGCAGGACATCCTGGCCGAGGTCCGCGAAGTGCTGGCGCACGAGTTCCAGATCGAGCACACCACCATCCAGTTCGAGAGCCTGGTCTGCCGGCCGGGCGATGTCTTCTGCGTGCAGCCCGATGGCCATCCCCACCTCGACGATGCCCACGACCGCATGACCCGCCGAGCTGCCGGCTGATGCCGTGAGCGGCGCCGAACGGCGCCGAGCGCTCTTCGTCGTCAACCCCGCGCTGCTGGGAACCGGGAGCGATTTCGGTGGCCGGCTGATCGCGCTAGCCGAGAAATTAGGGTGGGAGGGGATGGTGCTGGAAACCAGTGCCGGGCTCAACGTCGAAGCGATCGGCGCCGCGCTGAGCCGGCGCGAGTTTCAGATGGTCCTCGCCGTCGGGGGTGACGGCACCGTTGCCGAGGTGATGGCGGCCGCCCATCAACGGGATGTGCCGATGGGGATCGTGCCCCGAGGCACCGCCAACATCGTGGCCCGCGAGCTGGGGCTGCCTGCGAGTTGGAGGAAGGCAACCCGGCGGGCGCTGGAACGCTTTCCGGCCACCCGGCCAGTTGACCTCGTCCGCGTCAATGACGGCTACTCGGCACTGGCCTCCGGCATCGGCTTCGATGCCACCGTGATGCGCTACACCCCGCGCGCACTGAAATACTGGCTCGGCCGCGCCGCCTACCTGGTCGCCGGGGCCTGGTGGCTCCCGCAAGCGCCGCTCTTCGAGTGCACCATCCGTGCCGATGGTGAGGCGATCGAGATGACGGCGGTGGTCGTGATGGTGGTGAACGCAGGCATGCTCGGCGCAGCCCCCTTCCGGTTCGCGCCGAACATCGCCATCGACGACGGCTTGCTCGACATCGTCGTCTATCGACCACGGACCCTCGGCGACCGGGCCGGCGTGCTCTGGCGGATCGTCCGGCAGCGCTCCGATGGGAGCAGCATGATGCAACGCAAAGCGCGCTCGGTGGAGATCAAGGCGCCGGAGGTCCAGTGGTACGAGGTGGATGGTGAGGTCCATCGCGGCAACGTGCTGCGCGCCGAGATCGTCCCTGGTGGAGTCCGGGTCGTCACATGACGACGGTCAACGCGCGGTTTCCCTGGGCGCTCTTCCTGCCACTGGCGGGCGTCACCGAGCTCGGTGGTCTGCTATTGCTGCTCTCGGGGCGGAGCATCGGTTGGGCCGCCATCGCGGCGCCGCTGGTCGGATTCTTCGCGATGCGCGGCCCGGTGCGGCCCCGCTTCGAGTTCACCAACGAGGGCGTCATCTTTCGCCGCTCCGATAAGAGCCCGCTGCTTCCGTGGGATGAGATCGCTGCCGTGTCGCTGGTCAAAGCGAGCGGCCGCACAGTGCTCGCCTACCGGCTCAAGCCCGGGGTCGCCGTCATGAAGCGCCATCCCGGCGCGGGCTTTCTTCGGGCCAAAGGACTCGACTTCGACGGCGGCTATTTCGTCGACCAGATGACCGCGACACCGGAGGAGATCCTTCAGCAGTTCGAGCAACACCTGCGTGCCTGATGAAGCAGTCGCCGACCCGTACGCCGATGGGACGGCGGCGTGGTGGCACCTGTCCCGACCATCGCCCGAGCTTCTGGATGCACTGGACGCCGGATGGTTGCGGCCGGGGATGTGCGTCCTCGATCTGGGCTGCGGCCTGGCAACCGACATCGCCTACCTGGCGGACCGCGGCTTCACCGCACGCGGGATCGATCAATCCGATGCGGCGCTACGCCGGGCGCGAGCGCTGCACCCCGGGCTCGAACTGATTACGGGCGACGTTCGGAGCCTGCCCTTCGAGCCGGCATCGTTCGACGCCCTGCTCGACCGCGGGTGCTTCCATTACCTGCCCGCTGCCGACCGGCCGATCTACGCGCGCGAGGCCGCACGCGTGCTCCGCCCCGAAGGCGAACTCCTGCTGCGCGCCTGTCTGCACGCGCAGGGCGTTCGTAATGACATCACGGCGCAGACGATCCACGAGGTCTTCAGCGATTGGCGGGTGGTGATGCTCGAGCAACGGCTGATCCCGAGCGACACGAGAATGATGGAGGCGCTGGTCATTCGCCTTACCCGGTGATCCACCGGTTGCTACAGACCAAGTGAGGGAGCCTGCCAGCAGCCTCCGGATGGATCAACCACCCAGGATAAGGACGGTGGATTCCATCCGGCCCAGCCGTGCGAATCCACGGTTACTTCAGGTGGAAACTTCCGCTCGAGCGGATAGTCACGGCACTTGTCCAATGACACGCTGTAATGCCCGGCCGGAAGATTCACCGTAAAAATGCCGCCGCTACCGGTTCGGGCCGTGAACGTCCGCCAAAACGGGCCTGTTTCCCGGAAGTGGATGACGGCGCCCGCCAGAGATTGCTGATGAGGACAATCGGGATCCAATCCTAGCGTGAGCTGCATTGCTTTCGTGCATTGATAGACGCTTCCGCTTTCTGCAAAAGCCGGGCCGTCATTGTGCTCAATGAAGAGCGACAATCCAATTAGTACGAGTACGCCAGTCGCCACTGACCCGAGAGGAACCGCGACGGCAAAACGACGTAGCGTTTGCGCCAAGCGATCCACGTCTGTATAACGACCGCGCCCCAAAAACATTAATACGGCGTACGACCCAAATAGCGGGACACTTTTGCTATTCGGTGGCTCTCCCGATGACAATGCGCAATTAAACGATACGTGGTGCTGGTGACCTCGGCGTCCGTGAGTCGACGTTCTACCCTGCAGCCAGCTCTCGTCCTGCGATCGCGGCGCCGGCGGCAAGGCGCCTCGGGTTCCTGGGACCACTAGGGAGCTGCCGAATTGTTAAGCGGCGCGCTCGGCTCCCGCGTCGCGGAGCGCGGTGCGCACCGGGCGGGCAGCCACCGGGGAGGCCATGGGGGCGAGTTTCTTCAGGCTGAAGATCATCTCGGACCCGCCGACGTAGGCGACGCTCTCGATCTCGAAGCCTTTGCCCTGCAGATAGGGGCCGAGGTTGGCGCGGCTGTAGTGGGTGATGTGCTCGTCGGCGTAGCCACCAGGTGAGAGTCGCGCGTAGAGCCATTCCAGCGCGCGCCACCGCCAGCGATCGTAGTCGGGGGTGCCGAGGATCAGCCGGCCACCGGTTTTGAGCACGCGGGTTAGTTCATCGAATGGCTTCTCCTGCGCCGGGATGTGTTCGACGACCTCGGAGCAGATGACACAATCGAAGCTGGCATCGGCAAAGGGCAGCTCGAAGATCGAACCGTGCACGAGCTGGTTCCCATAGCGGCGCGAGTAGCGCAGCTTGTGCAGCTGGATGTCGAGCCCGATCATGCCGGGGATGGCGCCGAGGATGCGACTCGACCCGCAGCCGACGTCGAGGACCTGCGTGGAGCCCGTGGCCAGTTGGGTGATCACCCGGTAGCGCCCCCGCTGCCAGTACCGCTGTAGCGGGATGACGCTGTCGTAGGCGCGGGCATCGTAGTCGGACGAGGCGATCGAGTTGCGCAGCCGCCACATCGCGAGGAATGTGCGCAGATAGGAGAGCGCGAACTTGAAGAGACGCGCGTGGCTGTGTCCGGCGACGCGAGCCCGGTAGCGGAAGGGGACCTCGTGGACGCGATAGCCGGCCGCCAGCGCCCGGATCAAGATTTCCTCGAGGACGTCGAAGTCCGTGGCTTTCAGCTTCAGGTCCCGCAGAACCCCGCGGTGATAGAGGCGAAAGCCGCTGGAGAGGTCGTGCACCGGAAGCGAGAGGCCTCGGCCGAAGGTCACGTTCAGGATGCGGCTCAGGGCGCGACGCCAGGCCGGCATCTCGGCCGTGCCCCCGGCGACATATCGCGAGGCGATCACGACGTCGCCCTCGCCGCGAGCCTTCCACAGGTCGCCGAGGAAGGCCGGATCGTGCGAGCCGTCGGCGTCGAGCGTCAGCACGTACTCGCCGCGCGCCTGCTCGAAACCGGCGCGGTAGGCGCCGCCAAACCCGGGCAGCTTCTGGCTGACCAGGCGGACCTCGTGTTTGCGAACGACGTCCTGGGTCCCGTCGGTCGAGCCGCCGTCGACGACGATGATCTCGTTGGTGGGTCCGAGGGCCGTCAGCGCTTTTTTGAGTTCTGGAAGGACGCGGTCGAGGTTCTGGGCCTCATTCAGGGCGGGAAGGATCAGGCTCAGCGCGCAACCCGGTAGCGCTACCGGCTCGGAGGCGGGCATCATGAACGACGGGATGCCATCGATGACCGGGTATCGAGTCCCGTCCCGCCGGCAGCGGAGCTCGCGCTCGGGCTCGCCCGTTAACGGACCGTGGCATTTTGGGCAGACCAGGTTGGCGAGCGTCGGCATGGGCTATCGAATGAACGGAAAAGTGACATCCGAGCTTGCTTCGGACAAGACGGGGTCCGAATGAGCGCGCCGCGCATCCTCGCCATCGACGTCGGGACCGGAACCCAGGACGTCCTCGTCTTCGAGGCGGGCACCCTGATCGAGAATGCGGTGCAGCTGATCATGCCATCCCCGACGGCGCTGGTGGCGGAGCGGGTCAAGCACGCGACCGCCGACCGGGCCGACCTATTCTTGACCGGCGTCACCATGGGCGGCGGCCCGGACCACTGGGCAGTGGAGGCGCACCTCAAGGCCGGGCTCAAGGTCTATGCGACGCCGGATGCGGCCCGCACCTTCGATGACGACCTGGAGCGCGTGGCATCGATGGGCATCCGGATCGTCGATGCGCCCAATGGTGCAGGCGCCGCCCGCCAAGTCGAGCTGCGCGATCTCTACGTCGCCGAGCTGATGACGGCGTTGCGGGCGTTCGGCGTGAGCACGACGTTCGACGCCGTTGCCGTGGCCGTCTTCGACCACGGCGCCGCGCCACCGGGCGTGAGCGATCGCCGCTTTCGGTTCGATTACCTGCGCGAACAGGTCGAGCGCGGGATCGGGCTTGCGGGATTTGGGTTCCTCGCCGCCGAGATTCCGCAGCGCATGACGCGGATGCGCGCCGTCGCCGGCAGTTGGACCGGGTCTGAGCCGCTCTTCGTGATGGACACCGGACCGGCGGCCATCCTCGGTGCCCTGGAGGATCCGCGCGTCCGGTCGATGGAGCGCGTGATGATCGCCAACCTCGGCAACTTCCATACCATCGCCGCGCTGCTCGAGGGGCGCGAGATCCACGGGCTGCTGGAGCACCACACGGGGGAGCTCACGAAAGCCAAGCTCGAGAACTATCTCGAGGCGCTCGCCGCGGGGACGCTTTCCAACCAGGCGGTGTTCGACGACATGGGGCACGGCTCGCTGCAGGTGGGCCGGGCCTCGGGCACGCCGGAGTTGTTGACGGTGATCGGTCCTCGACGCGCGCTGCTGGACGGATCGCGGCTGCAGCCGTACCTGGCGGTGCCGCACGGCGACATGATGCTGGCGGGCTGCTTCGGTCTGTTGCGGGCGCTGGCGGCGCGCGTGCCGGCGTTTGCGCCGGCGATCGAGGACCAGCTTGGCCTGCAAAAGCCGATCTGAAAGACGGGCGTGAGAAAGCGCGGCTCGTAGAATCTGGGCAGGCGTCACCACCATTCCCCATAGAGGTTGTCCCTTGGCTCATCCCACGACCATTGCCCAGCTGCGACAGAGCGAGTACCGCGTGCTTCCCGTCAAGGAAGAGATGCGCAAGAACCTGGTGCGCAAGATCAAGGCCAGCGAGGAGCTGTTTCCCGGCATCATCGGGTACGAGGGGTCCGTCATCCCGCAGCTCGAGAACGCCATCCTCTCCGGCCAGGACATCGTCTTCCTCGGCGAGCGCGGCCAGGCCAAGAGCCGCCTGATTCGATCGCTGGTCCAACTGCTCGACGAGCAGGTCCCGGTGATCGAGGGCTGCGAGATCAACGACAATCCCTACGCGCCCATCTGTCGGGCTTGCCGGGACCGCGTGGCGGCGAAGGGCGACCAGGTCCTGGTCCGCTGGATCTCCCCCGACGAGCGGTACAGCGAAAAACTGGCCACCCCGGACACTTCGATCGCCGACCTGATCGGCGAGGTCGACCCGATCCGGGTCGCCGAAGGTAAATATCTCGCCGATGAATTGACGATCCACTACGGCCTGGTGCCGCGGACCAACCGTGGCATCTTTGCCATCAACGAGCTGCCGGACCTGGCGGAGCGGATCCAGGTGGGGTTGTTGAACCTGATCGAAGAGCGCGATGTGCAGATCCGCGGCTTCAAGCTGCGCCTGCCGATCGATGTCTACGTGGTGGCCAGCGCCAACCCGGAGGACTACACCAACCGCGGCCGCATCATCACGCCGCTGAAGGATCGTTTCGGCGCGCAGATCCGGACGCATTACCCGCGCAACATCGACGACGAGATCCGGATCGTCGAGCAGGAACGCACCGATTTCCAGGACCGCGAGCTGACCGTCACCATGCCCGACTTCATGAAGGAGATCGTGGCCGAGGTGACGCAGCTGGCACGGCGAAGCCCGAAGATCAACCAGCGCTCCGGGGTCAGCGTTCGAATCTCGATCACCAACTACGAAAACCTGGCCTCGAACGCCTCGCGACGGGCGCTGCGGACCGGCGAGACCGAGGCCGTGCCGCGCATCAGCGACCTGCCGTCGATCATTCCCTCGAGCGCCGGCAAGCTGGAGATGGAGACCTGGGAAGAGGGCGACGATCAAACCGTCCTCGAAAAGATCATCAAGACCGCCGTGCTCAACGTCTTCCGGCGCCACTTCGAGGCCACCCAGTTCACGGAACTGGTGCAGCGCTTCGACGCCGGGCTCACGTTTGAGGTGTCGGAGCTGCAGGCCGCGGAACGCTACGCGTCCATGCTGCGCGAGCTGCCCGGGATGGAGAAGGCGCTGAAGAGCCTGGGGCTGGACAAGCGCCCGGCGCTGGCGGCCTCGGGGGTGGAGTTCGTGCTCGAGGGGCTGCACCTCAGCAAGCGGATCAACAAGACCGAACTCGACGGGGCGGCGGTCTACGCCGGCTGAGTGGTCGCACGCTCCAACCGCTATGAGCGTTGGGACGGTTCGCAGGAACCGTTCGGCCGCGATG